>ENA-OFCE01000071-OFCE01000071.1-metagenomes-genome-assembly--contig:-NODE-71-length-78963-cov-5.078484_pt1 | contig 78963 bp, 77 predicted proteins | sample MGYA00153388_OFCE01 | MGnify analysis MGYA00153388
GCTGGCCTGTCACGCTTTCGAACCATTGACGGTTGAACTCCTCGGTCCAGGTCCCCAGCATGACTGGAAGGACGTTTCCCAAATTCTCCGATGGCAATTCTCCGCGTTTTTCTCGCCAAAGGCGATCAATGCGATCCCGATTGCCGCCGAAAATGATGTTTGCGTCACTTCCGCCAATAAACCCGGTCCGAAGCATTGGATGTGAGAGTCGCGAGAGCGAGGGCCATAGCAATGGTATTATTACTTGGTCATTCATTTATCTGCCTTTCACTTGTACTGAACTGAGTGAATGCAGTACCTAATATATCTACAATACAGTCAAGTTTTATACTCATAGTGTAGCTCAGTGGATTGCGGGAATATCGTGTATAACTATCAACTTTTACGGACGCAGAGAGCCAAAATGAGATTCTGGATCATTGGGCCCTAAATTTCGCCTCTTTCTAATGTGCTAGTGACTTCCGCATGTTAGGTCGCGTACTAAGGCCGCCAAGGATATCGATATCAGGTGCGCGGTTTATGAGGGGCAAGGATGCCACTGGCGATAGGTCTCGAACCTTTGAACCCGCTAGTGGAATATGCCGCGCGCATTGTCAGAAGCGGCGACTTAGGCAACCGCGCACCAGTCTTGGCGAGGCTAACGTCCGATTTGGGTCCAAGACGGACATAAGGCCACTGTCATTCGATTAGCGAGGACGCGCTGACTTTCAAAGCCTTTGCCAATCGTTCGACAACGGTAATCGTCGGATTACGGGAGGCGCGCTCAATATCGCTGACATATGTACGGTGTATGCCCGCACGGTCAGCATAATCCTCTTGGCTCCAACCGTGCTCGAGCCGGAGACGTTTGACGTTCGAACCAAGGCGCTTGCGAATATCCACGCCATCCAGTGGCGTGCATGTCGACAATCGATCTACAGACGATGAGTGACATTATCGTTGACTTGCCTGCGGCACCGAGCATGCATGTCGCTTAATGAATGACGCGAGAGCCCAAGATCTTGTTGACCTGGCTTGCCCCACCCTGTCGGTCGCGCGCGAAAAGCTTCTTGAGCATCGATTGTTGTCGGATCTCGCGGTCCACATGCTGCAGCGAGGTTCACCGCTTGAGGTCCTGCGCAGTGAGTACGACAGCCGCGGGTATGACGTCGTACTTGAGGCCTCGGGTTTGCTCCGTCACCTCCAGCTGAAGGCGAGCCGACAGGGTGGCAAAAGACGACATGTCAGCATCAGCGTGCACCTCCGGGCAAAGCCGTCCGGTTGCGTGGTCTGGATGTTTTATGACCCGGTTTCCCTGGCAATCACTGAGCTACGCTGGTTTGGAGCCCTGCCGGGCGAGCCTGTGCCTGATCTGGGATCAGCCGTCGCGCGTTACACAAAGGGCACGAGCGAAGGCGTCAAGAACCTCAGGCCAGCCTTGCGTAACGTGGGCATCGGCAAGTTCGAATTGCTTGAGGGAGTGCAGGATCTCGCGAACCGGCTGTTCGGAAAATCAATGCCCGCGACTAACGCAATCGTTATCGCACAGCTTCGAGGCCGATTTGGCAGGGAATGGCGAAAGAGACTTGCCGAAGCGCTGCAAGGCGACTGGTTCAGTACGTCGGGCCAGTGGGCACAGCTTTTGGACGGCTACAGCTTCCTCGATCAATGTCTTGAGCCAGATTTCGGCACCTGGCTGGGAGCAAGTGCAAGAAACGCGGCACAGGATAACTTTCCAACCGATGCGGGGAGCTTGTGGGCTCACCTGTTCTTCGAACATCGAAGGAGAAAGTTCGTTTGGCAAAGCGAAGACCCGGCCGATGCTTTGACCTTTCTCGACGAGCTAACCAAGCGAGCGCGTGCCGCCATTAAAGATCAAAGTCTGCGCGCCTGACCTCGGGCCCATGAAAAACTATCACCAGTCCCAGGTTACCGAAGCACAGCGATCGACCGAACCGTGCCGAGTTCTGTCGTCGACATTCCGTGGTCTACTCCGGCCCCATCGCCGGGGCGATAAAAAAGAGACAAGTACCGCGCGGCGGACGGGCGGCGCGGTTTCCCGCGCCGCCTTGTTCATGCGGTCCCCTGTTTCAGCGCCTCGACATCGCTTTGCAGGCCCGTGCCGCCGTAGCGTGCCCTGAGTGCTTGCCGCTCCGGCAGGCTCCAGCGTTCTCGCAAAGGAGGCGAGCAGTTCGGACACTTCATCACGATTGCTGCTTCTTCCACCTTCAGCTCGTCGACGGTAATCGCGTCGGCGGGGTCGTAGCCTCGTGTTTTTGTGAAAATTTCTGAAATCGTGTCAACGCACTGATCGGCAGCGATCCTCATCGCCTCTGCTGCCTCGCCCTTGGGTATCGCCCCATATTTGTCCAGTAGGGCGAAAAGCGCAATCAGGTCGTTCGAGCGACCACTCTTGATGGCGTTGTTCCACACGGCGCGTATGGCGAGCTCGAACTTGGTCATACTCACGCCGTTGATGATGACCCGTTCATCCCGAATGCGCGCGACCATCTCGGCCTGAAACTCGGGCCGCTTCTTCCGGCGGCCCTTGTTGCCCGACTCGCCCTTGGCGAACTGGGAGGGTTTTGGCGGTCGGCCATAGCCGACGACATAATCATCGCCCTTGCTCATCGTGCTGACTCCGTTTGGCTGGAGCGTTGCGCAATGGCGTCGAAGGTCTCGCCCGTAACGGCGTTGACGGCCGCCTCCCCGGTCCAAGCCTGCCAGCGGCGGATCGAGAGATCGACGTACAAGGGATCAAGATCCATTCCGAAGCAGACCCGCCCGGTCCGTTCCGCGGCAATGAGCGACGTGCCCGAGCCGAGGAACGTATCGACCACGATTTCACCCCGAACAGTGCAATCGAGCATTGCATCGCCGATCATCTCGACGATCTTGGGGGTTGGGTGACTCTTGAGCAGATCGCCTTCGCGACCTTTCCGGCTCGACGCTGCCGATGGATAAGCCCAGACATTGGTCCGGTTCACGCCGTGCTTTCCGAGCTGGACGTTGTTGGCATGCTTTGCCCCGGGTTTCTGAAAGACCAGTACCAGTTCGTGTTGCGAGCGATAAACGCTGCCGAGCCCGCCGCGGTCCTTCGTCCAAACGCAGAAGTTGACCAGCTTGCTGAATACCTCGCGTCCCCCCTGAAGCAGCAAGTGAAGGCTTCGCCAGTCGATGAACAAGTAAACCAGGGCTCCAGGGCGAATGACCGCCGCTAGCGCTTGGCAAAATCGCTGGAAAAACTCCAGCAACTCGGGATCGGACATCTCCCCCGACGCTTGAACGAACTCACGATGTTTGCCCTTCGACGATACAAAGCCATCGACCCGGCAGCCGAATGGCGGATCGACGCACGCCGCAGCAGCGAGCTGCCCCATCATGAGGATGGCGAGCGCACTCGCGTCCGTTGCGTCCGCGCACATGATACGGTGTGCGCCGGCAATCCAAACCGAGCCGATTGCTGACACCGGCGTGAGCGTCCTCGTCACCGGTAAGTCGCCGGCGCCGGCACTTGAGATGGTCCCGCCTATCAGCTTGTCGAGCATGCCGGGCGGGAAGGCTATGAGATCGTGCGAAAAATCCTCGATTGATTTCTCGAACTCGAGAACAAATTGCGCGAGCGCCTCGCCATCCCAAAATCCTGTCGAGAGAATTTTCGTGCTGGCGATCGAGAACAGCTTGCGCTCGGTCACATCGGGGAACACCTGGCGTACCACTCGCAGTCGCTTGAATCCGGCTTTCCTGGCCGCGACGATGAGCGCTGCTCCGGTTACAACGCGATTATCGCCGTCGATCATGACGGGAATTACGTGATCAGTACCAAACCGTATGATGAACGGGACGGCACGCTCGACGTCTTCCTCGTTTTGTTTCCATGGGTCGTTCGGGTCGATGAGCAGATCGACAACCTCGACCTCTTCAATCGTGGAGCTATTGTGCCCCGCCCAACTGTCGCCCGGAAATGCAGCTTCTTCTCGTTTCATTGTTACCCCCTCTGAAAATCATTGAGGGCAACCCAGTGAACCAAGAAAATTGGACGTGAAAACCCCTAAAATTAATGCGAGCGATTTTTTTTGGGCCGGCCTGCTTTGCGCGGAGCCTGCGCGATCCCGATCGGAATGGGTAACGGTCGGCCCATGAAGGTAGGTTGCGAAAGCTTGCACGCGCAGGCGCGCTCCCACGGCATCTGCCTGTCCTCCATTGCCCGCCGGAAATTTGCCTCGAGGTGCTTGCCTTTCATCTTCCGGCGAATGTTTTCCTGCGCATCATACACCTTGAGACCTGCACGACCGATGGAGGAGAGCGTCTTGCCCTTCGCCAACTCGCTCACGCCAAAGGCGATGACCTGTTCCGAGATGTCGCACGGCGGTCGGCCGGGTTTGGATTTTAGTGTTCTCTTCGTCACGCCATGCTTCCTTTAAAGCTGGATCGTCGGCGACCCGGAAACAAGGTACAAGGGCGAAACTGACGAAAGATAGACTCCCCCTCGGCGGCCGACTTGGTGAGCGGAGCGATACGCTATGGCGCCGTCTAAATTCCCTAAGGGGTGGGTGTAAATTCCCTACACGGTGCGACAGGGAATTGGCGGGCGTAAGGTTCTGGAATTTGGACCTAAATCGGACAGCCGCAGCGTCATGGAGCGGCCGAATTCCCTAAAATCGCGTTGTTTAGGGAATTTTGCCTTAGGAGACCGGTTGGGCCGTGACTGGGAGCCGCACCATTTGCTCATCAATCGCTTTGGGCTCAAGCCGCCTTGAGACACAAGGCCGCCGGCTTGACTGCTTCCCATTCCAGCCCACCGCTGTAGCGCCAGGCCATCTGGCCTTCCTCGTCGAGCGCGAACAAGTGGAGCCAGCGATTATCGAACAAGGCGCCTAAGCCGGCGTGATTGCGAAGCACTTCGGTGATCGCCTCGCGCGGGGCCTCGATACAGACGGACAATCGTAGTGGCTCGTGCATGTAGCGCTCGCCATCGTGCACCGATTGCCACGGCAATCCGGCTCGCATTGCCCCACCATTGCCCTCGACCACGCCAATGCCGCCGACGACGTTGTGGAGTAATTTGTTGCCGCTGCCGAATATCGCCGGCGCCACGGTCGATCCATAATATTGCAGGCTGATCCAGCTCGCGACCACCACCGGCGCGGTCATGATCAGTTCGAGGACGCCAAAGCTCATGTCCTGCGTCCAGTCATAATCATGGAGGAAGGCTCGGCCCTCAAGATTCTTGCCCGCCGTCCTGCCCCGCGGCGCGGCGATGAACGCCTTGCACCCGGCAAGCGCCCATTCGGGCCGCACTTCAGACCAGTCGCGGCTGCGCCTGGCGACCGTCTGCTCGCCGCCCGCGCGTGGCAGACGGAGCGCCCGTTCGCCGCGAGTCGCACACCCCGCCGCCGTCAGCCAATGCTTGATCTGGTCCACGTCGATGGCGTGCGCTCCCGACGGGTGGTCATTGCTGTAAAGCAGCACCGCGTCGGTCGTCGTGTCGTGCAGCGCGGCCATGAACAATGTGTCATGCGGGATGTCGATACCCTTGGTCATGAGCCCCTCGCGCACCGCTAGATCGTTGAGCAATGCCGCAAGCAGTCGCGCATTGACCTCGCCCGAATAACCACCACACGCGCCGCAGTGGAGCCCGCTGGCTAGCGGGTTGTTGACGACATTCGCGCCATGCCCGGCGAGCAGGACGACGCGCGCGAAATTGTCGGTCAGCGACATGGCGCGGAGCACGGCTTGGGCAGCGCCGATCCGTTCGTCGAGGTCGAGCATTGGCTCGAGCCGCGGGGCTGGATCATTGGGCAAGGGGGTCGGGTGCAGACCTAGCGCATCGCGAAGTAATTTGACGACGTAAACTGGCCCGGTCGCCTCGACAAAGGCAAAGGACGACACCGCGGCCAGCTTAAAGCGACCCCAAGCGCGCTTGCCGCGGGCTGAAAAGCGCTGGTTTTGGTCGGCTGCTTCATCGTCGGGGCCGCCCGCCACGCTGCTCACGCCGGGGTTGAGCAGCACTGGCAGGCGAAGCTCAACCACATCCGAGCCAAAACGTTTATGTGAAGCGGTGAGCCCGAAGAATCCGGCGAACCCGAGTGTCTGAATATCAGGGCTGACCGCTTCGAGCGCGCGGCGGAAGACCTCGGAGCGCACGTCGATACAGAAAGCCGCCTGCAACGTGGGACGGTTGTCGCTCGCGATAACTGCAGGTTTGGCAAACATCGCCCCAAGTTCGCGCTGCGCAGCGCGTTCGGACGCCTCCTGAAGCACGCTATTGATCAGCTGGTCGCGCGTCGGCTCGATCGGCTTGGCATGGGCCGCGCGGGTATCGGACCATAAGCTCGCGACCCGTAGGCTGGCCATGCCGAACAGCGCTTCCTCCCACATCAAGCGGATGGCGAGGAAATCGGTGATCGTTTCATCATGACCGCCGGCCAGCTCGGCTTGCCACAATGTGTAGCGAGCATATTGTCCCCACCCGCCGAGTGACATCAGCAACTGATGGAAATAAGTCTCAAGCGATTGGGGGTCTAGTTCGAGCCGATCAACCGCGCGGGCAATCGCGGCCGAGGCCGATTCAGGGGCCGTCGCGACATGCGCTGCAAAGCTTCGCAAGCCGGCAATCTCGGGCGTCAGATCATGCGACGCCACTGCCCGCCAGGCAGCGTAGGCAGCCACGCGCGGCGGCGCCGTCCACAACGCTTGCCCCTGATCGAAATAGGAAGCCGCCCAGGCGCCAAACCGGTCGGCAATGAGGGCAGGCCAATCCGTGCCAGTCTCTGCCGCCGCCAAATCAGCGACCGTCGGCAGCGGCTTGGTCAGCGGCGATGGCTCGAGGGCCGCCTGTTTGAGCATCGCCAGATCGATCGGCTGCAGCGCAGTCGGGGCCACGGCGAGCGCCGCGTCGAGATCGTCATTGACCATCTTGCCGCTTGCTATCTGGTCCGCAAACCAGCTGCGCGGCATTGTGACTTCAACACCGGCGATACAGCCCAGGCGTGCAGCGACATCGGCCAACGTCTCGCTTGCCTGTCCGAGGAACGGATTCACCGCGACGCTCGATGCAAGCGGCCAGGCCGGGGGAATCGCGCGGGCTGCCTTGTCGGCGGCAGCGACGAGCAAAGCGCTGTTGATCGGGCTGGCGGGCGGTGCATTCGTCATCGTCGAAGTTCCCGTGTGTAAGGGGCGCGACGGGTTGACCAGCCGCCGAGCAGGCGGTCGAACGCGGCGTTGGCATAGAGCCCGTTGGACAGATGAACGCGAAGGCCGGCCGTTGCGGGGTGATAGGCCCACAGCGGGAACATCGCCTGCGCCACCGCGACTAGCCCGAAGCTCAGCACTGCAAGCACAATCAGCGCCCATTCCAGCGGACCGGGGGCAGGGGTCGCGGGTAAGGTGCCGGCAAGCAACCAGCTGATCGCGGCCTGCAAGGCGAAATAAGCAAGCGACGCAGCAACCGCCCTGACCGCGATCCGTCGGGTCAGCGCGCGCGGCGCCTGGTCGGCGAACCCTTGCGCAAACAGATAGGCGACACCGAAGATCAAGATCGCTCCGAGTGCGATTGCCTGGGGCGATTTATGACCGATGTCGAACGCCAGCCCGATCGCAAGGTAGATGCCGAGCGCGACGAGGAATGCTCGACCGACGGCCGCTGCATCGGGGATCGCGACCCCGCCGGGGCGGCGGAAGCTTGCGATCTGCTCGACCGCGCCGCCCGACGCGAGGAATGCATGCGCCTTATAAAGCGAATGAGCGACGATATGAAGCAACGCGAGCGGGAATAAGGCGAGGCCGCATTGCAGCATCATGAAACCCATTTGCGCGACCGTCGACCAGGCCAGCGAAGTCTTGACCGCCGGCTGGGTGAGCATGACCATGCCGCCGAAGATGGCGGTAAAACCGCCAACCATCACCAGCACTGCAAGCACCCCCGGCGCGAGCAGCATAACATCGGCAAAGCGGATCAGCAGGAAGCCGCCGGCATTGATCACGCCAGCATGCAGCAATGCGGACACCGGCGTTGGCGTTTCCATGACTTCGGTCAGCCAGCCGTGGGTCGGGAATTGCGCTGACTTGAGCATTGCCGCTAGAGCGAGCAACGCTGCTGCGGCGATAGCAATGCCATGGCCTTCGCCACCCCGCGCAGCACTCAGGATTGTCGCAATGTCCGTCGTTCCATAGCCGATGGTGAGCAAGATCGCCGCGCCGATCAGGGCGATGTCGCCTAGCCGCGCGGTAACGAACTTCTTGCGTGCGGCGCGCTGCGCCTGGAGCCTGTCAGGGTAGAATAACAACAGACGGTGAAGAAACAGGCTGGTCGCAATCCACGCGACAACAAGCTGCACAAGGTTGCCCGCAGTCACCAGCAACAACACCGAGGCGAGCGTCATGCACAGCCATCCGGTGAACATACCCTGCCTCCGCTCCCCATCGAGATAGGTCCGCGAGTAGCGCGCGACGACCCAGGATATGAAGGAGACGAGCGTCAACATCGTGGTGCTGACCCAGTCGAGGCGGACGGACAGCCCGAGGCCGCGCGCCCCGAGCAACTCGCTCGTGGCGGGTCCATCGACTATCAGCACCCCCATCGAGAGCATTGCAACCAGCGCCGCAAGCAAGGCTGCCAGTTCGGCCAAGCCGGGTGCGACGCGCGGGCGAAGGCCCGGGCTGGCGAAGCCGATCAATGCACTGACCAGCAGCAATGCGGGCGCCAGCAATGGCAAAGAACCGATCGGCACGTTGAATCCCCTCGATGCCACTATCGGCTCCCGGCCAGTCCTACCGGCGCCACAATCGAGAAGAAAATTCATTTTACCCGCTTCATCATTCGCTTTAATAGAACGATATGCGATCGCTTAATTACAATCATCTGCGTTATTTCTGGGCGGTTGCGCATGAGGGCAGCCTGACCCGCGCCGCGGCGCATATGAACCTGTCGCAATCCGCTTTGTCGGTGCAGATCCGCAAGCTCGAACAACAGATCGGCCATCCGTTGTTCGAGCGCGTGGGCAAGGCATTGGTGCTGACCGAGGCCGGGAAGATCGCGCTCGACACCGCCGACACTGTTTTCGAGGCGGGTAACGAGCTGTTGAATATCCTCGATGGCCGGGCGCGGGCGAGCCGCCAGGTGCTGCGGGTCGGCGCGCTGACGACCCTGTCGCGCAACTTCCAGCTCGAATTCCTGCGCCCTTTGGTCGACCGCGCGGACGTCGAGTTGATCGTCCGCTCGGGAACGATCCGCGACCTCCTGGCGCAGCTCGAAGCACATGTGATCGACGTGGTGCTGTCCAACAGTCCCGCCCCGCGCGATGCGCGCACATCGCTGCGCAATCACTTGCTCGACGAACAGCCGGTCAGCCTGGTCGGACGTCCCCGACCGGGCAAACCCACGTTCCGCTTTCCCGAAGATTTGCGCGACGAGCCGATCCTCCTGCCAAGTCTCGACAGCGGCATCCGCGCCGGTTTCGACCAATTGATGGAGACTGCAGGGATCCGCCCGGTCATTCTCGCCGAAGTCGAGGATATGGCGATGCTGCGCCTGCTCGCGCGCGAACGCGGCGCAATAAGCCTGGTCCCGCCGATCGTCGTTCGCGACGAACTCGAGGCCGGCGTGCTGGTCGAACTGTGCCGAATCCCGCAGCTGACCGAGAGCTTCTACGCCATCGTCCAGAACCGCCGCTTCCCTAACCCGCTGGTCGGCCAACTGCTGTCCGAATAGTGCCGCGATCACCTAATATCATGTAAGGCAAACAGGCTCATCTAGGTGGTGGTGTCCCGTTATAAGGACACAGAAGTTGGAGGATCAAAAATCTACCGGAACTCCACAAAGCGATCGCTTCAATGCACGATCATTTGATGAACCCGTTTTCAAGTTTGAATGCCTTAAACCGAATCTCGACGCGCTCTCCTCACGTTCTGCGGCGTCTTGCCGCGACGGCTTGGGTGGAATTTTATTCATCGCTCGCTGACCGGACGCAAATCCTAGCGTTGATGAACGCTGTCATCGCTACCTATCTGATTCTGCAAACGGCCTCATTCGCTAAACTGGTCGATGAAGCCAATTCTTGGGCACTGGCGGTTCAATGATGTGAGTGCCGCACAGACCGCGGTTCAACACGCCAGAAGCCCTCTGGCGAGTTCATGGTGCGATCACCTATAATGAGACCACTGCAAATAAAGTCCATTGGCCAGTAAACCATTATCTGGCCGGTAGAATAACCAACCGTGTCCGATTGGGGGAACATTGCCATGCGGTCGGGACCGCTCAGTGCCATCAGGATCGTCGAGTTTGCGGGCATTGGGCCGACGCCATTCGCGGCGATGATGCTGGCCGACATGGGGGCCGACATCATCCGCATCGATCGCCCCGGCGGCCCCGCGGTGTCGGCCGGTTCGGCAACGCTCGATGTGCTCAATCGATCGCGCCGCTCGATCACACTCGATCTCAAAGACCCCGCATCGGCCGAGATCGCGATGTGCTTATGCGCCGCCGCCGATGTCATCATCGAAGGCTTTCGTCCGGGCGTGATGGAGCGGCTCGGGTTCGGCGCAGATGCGCTTCACGAAGCCAATCCCGGATTGGTCTATGCGCGGATGACCGGCTGGGGCCAGACCGGCCCGCTTGCGCAAAACGCCGGCCACGACATCAATTACATGGCGCAATCGGGCGCGCTCAGCCTGATCGGCGATGCCGCTTCGCCGCCCATCGCGCCGCTCAACTTCGTCGCCGACTTCGGCGGCGGTGCGACCTTTGTCGTGGTCGGGATCCTCGCCGCACTCGTCGAGCGCCAGGCGAGCGGGCGCGGGCAAGTGATCGACGCGGCGATGGTCGACGGCGCGGCATTGCTCACCGCGCAGGTCCACGGCTGGCGCGCGATGGATTTCTGGAACGACGAGCGCTCGAACAATTTGCTCGACGGCGCGGCCTATTTCTATCGCTGCTACGAAACCGCTGACGGTGGGTTCGTGGCGGTCGGTGCGATCGAGCCGCAATTCCACGCCGCGTTCATCGCCGGGCTCGGCCTTTCGCCGGCCGAATATGATCGCCAGTTCGACCGATCGTTGTGGGCCGAGCGAAGCCAGCGCATCGCCGCCATCATCCGCACGCGAAGTCGCGATGAGTGGGCCGCGCAGTTCGATGGCCGGGACGCGTGCGTGACGCCGGTGCTGACGCTCGAAGAAGCGGCGCGTGACCCCGCCAATCGCGAGCGGCACATGATTGGTGTGCATGCCGGCGCACTCCAGCCAATGCCGGCACCGCGCTTCGATCGAACCCCGGGCGCGATCTGGCGGTCGCCAAGTGCGCCGGGTGCGGACAGCGAGGATATTCGGGCCGCCTTGGCGAGCGGCGTGCGCTGGCCTGAGATCCACCCCCAATCGACCAACGAGTAGAAAATCTGGCCGACGCGGTGCCGCGCTGGCGCCTTCGCGCCGGTGAAGGCATAGCAAGGCGATGAAGATCACGATCATTGGCGCGGGGGCGATCGGCGGCTGGGTCGCCGGGCGACTGGCGCTTGGCGGACATGACGTGTCGGTGCTCGCGCGCGGTGCGACCGCGGCGGCGATGGCGAGCGGGATCACGATCGTCGAGCAGGGTATCGAGACTGTCGCGCATCCCAAGGTGACAACAGACGCAGCCGAAATCGGGATCCAGGAAATCCTGCTGATTGCGGTCAAGGCACCGGCGCTGGCCGAAGCTGCACAAGCCGCGCGCCCGCTGATCGGGGCCCAGACCCTGATCGCGCCGATGATGAACGGCGTGCCGTGGTGGTTCGTCGATGGCGCGCCATTGGCCAGCGTCGACCCGGGCGGGACGATTGCGGCAGCGTTGCCGATCGATCGGGTGCTGGGCTGCGTTGTTCATGCCGCGTGCCGCCGTCCTGGCCCGGCGCGGATCGAGGTGGCGATGCTCGACAGCGTGCTGGTCGGCGAGCCCAAGGGTGGAAAGAGTGAACGGGCGTCCGCGCTGGGCAATCTGTTTCGCGATGCCGGTATGGCGGGCGAGGCGGTGCCCGATATCCGCCGCGCAATCTGGTACAAATTGTGGGGCAACATGACGGCCAACCCGATTTCCGCGCTGACGCTGGCGACCGCCGACCGGATCCTTGGCAATGGCGACACACGCGATTTCATGCTGCGGTGCATGGCCGAGGCGGCGGTGATCGGCGCGGCGATCGGCTGCCCGATCAGCGAGAGCGGCGAAGATCGCCTGACGATCACCGCGACCTTGGGTGCCTTCAAGACGTCGATGTTGCAGGATGTCGAACTCGGGCGGCCGATCGAGCTCGACGCGCTGCTCGGCGCGCCGCTGGAGATTGCCGCGCGGGTCGGGGTCCCCGCGCCCAACCTCGCCGCGCTTCACGGGCTGGCGCGGTTGATGGGCGAGAGCCGCGGACTGATTTAACCGGCGACGACCTGCTGATCGATGGTGCCAAAGATCGGATGGTGCTTGTCGTCGCGCATGGTGATCGCGACGCGGTCGCCGGCCATGAGGAATTCGGTTTCTGGCGCGCCATTGAGGATCGTCTCGACCATCCGCATTTCGGCGATGCAGCTATAGCCGAGCCCGCCTGCAGCGACCGGCTTGCCCGGACCGCCGTCGGCGTCGCGGTTGGAGACGGTGCCCGACCCGATGATCGTCCCCGCGCCGAGGCTGCGGGTCTTGGCGGCATGGGCGATCAAGGTGCCGAAGTTGAAGGTCATGTCCTCGCCGGCGTCGGCGCGGCCGAAGGGCTGGCCGTTCAATTCGACCTCGAGCGCGCCATTGAGCTTTCCGCCCGCCCAGCGCGCTCCGAGTGCGTCGGGCGTGACGAACACTGGCGAAAAGCTCGACGCCGGCTTGGCGTGGAAGAAGCCGAACCCCTTGGCCAGTTCGCCGGGAATAAGATTGCGCAGGGACACGTCGTTGGTCAGCCCGACCAGCCGGATGCACTTGAGCGCGTCTGCGGCCGAAACGCCCTGCGGAACGTCGCCGGTGACCACCACCACCTCGGCCTCGAGGTCGCAACCCCATGCCTCGTCGGCGAGCGGGATGTCGTCGCGCGGACCGAGGAAGGCGTCGGACCCGCCCTGGTACATCAACGGATCGTGCCAGAAGGTGTCGGGCATTTCCGCCCCGCGTGCTTGGCGCACCAGGGCAACATGGTTCACATAAGCCGATCCGTCGGCCCATTGGTACGCGCGCGGCAATGGCGCCGCCGCCTCGCGCTCGTGGAACCGCTCGCGCGGGATGCTGCCATGTTCGAGGTCGGTGGCGAGGTTGCGAAGCGCGGGCTCATGCCGCTCCCAATCGTCGAGCGCGCCCTGAAGCGTGGCGACGATGTGCCCCGCGTCGGCACAATAAGCGAGATCCTCCGAGACCACGACCAGCCGCCCGTCGCGGCCCGATTTCAACGATGCAAGTTTCATTCGGCGAGCGATCCCGGATCGACGTGGAGCCACTGCGCGTGCTGCGGGGCCTTCTTGGTCTTGTCCCATTCGTCGAGCATCAACGGCGCGACGCGTTCGAGCTCGGCATATTGATCGGGCGTGCCGATGTTGCACGCCAGCTCCAAGCGATGACCGTTGGGATCAAAGAAATAGATTGAGCGGAAGATGCCGTGGAAGGTCGGGCCGAGGACATCGACGCCCTGCGCTTCGAGATGAGCCTTGGCTGCGCCCAGCGTGTCGAGATCGGCGACTTCGAAAGCGATATGCTGGACCCATTCCGGGGTGTTGGGATCACGCGCCATGTCGGGCTGGTTGGGCAATTCGAAGAAGGCGATGACATTGCCTCCGCCGCAATCGAGGAACACGTGCATGTACGGGTCGTAGGCGCCGGTCGAGGGCACATGATCCTCGGCGAAGGCGTTGGTGTAGCGCATGCCGAGCATCCGGCGGTACCAGTCGACGGTGACCTTGGCGTCGCGGCAACGATAAGCGGCGTGGTGAATGCGCTGGAGGTCGAAGGGATGGCTCATGGCCGCAGCGTTACGACGGTGCGCGGCATTTTTCAAACGGCTGCAGGCGGGGGCGCAAACCCCCGCCCGCCTAGTGCCTAGTTGACGTTGACCTGGATCTTGTCGGGAATGTTGATGTTGGTCTTGCTGCCGCCAAGCCCGAGCTGGTCGCGGAACACGTAGAGCAAGACGAGGATGACGATGATCAGCAGGACCACCGCGAGGATCCCGCCGCCGCCGCCGCCATTGCCGGTTTCGACGATCGTGGTGTGTTCGACCACCGGGTCATTATTGTCGGCCATGTTGCTGCTCCCTGTTGGACGTTAGTTTTTGCTGCGTAACGAACGCACTTGAATAAGGGCAGTTCCACCAAGGTCTGCAAGGCGATCCAGTTCAGGACGATGCCCGCATGACCAGGACGCACCATTCGCCGATGTTGCGCTCGACGACGGTCATGCCCTCTGCCTCGTAAGCAGCGACGACTGCATCGGCCTGCGAATCGAGCAATCCCGCGAGCACGACATGCGCTCCGGGCGCGACCGCTTTTGCAAAGAACGGCGCTAATTCGACCAATGGCCCGGCGAGGATGTTGGCGATCAACAGGTCGAACGGCGCGCGAGCGACCAGCATTTCATGGTCCATCCCGTCGGCAACGACGAGCAATAATTGCCCCGCCTCATGCCCGATCGGGATGTGATTGATCGCCGCATTGTCGCGGGTGACGTCGATCGAGATCGGGTCGATGTCGGACGCGATCGCCTTCGCTTGCGGCCACAGCGCGAGCGCGGCGAAGGCGAGCAGGCCGGTGCCGGTGCCAATGTCGGCAATGTTGGTGAAAACCTCCCCGGCGCATTCGAGCCGGTCGAGCGCGGCGAGGCAGCCGGCGGTGGTGTCATGCTGGCCGGTGCCGAAGGCGAGACCGGCGTCGATCTCAAAATTGATCGCATCGGGGTCGGGCGAATGGCTCGGGGTGTGGACCAAGAACCGCCCGGCGCGGATTGGCTCGAGCCCGGCCTGGCTCATCGTCACCCAATCATCTTCACCGAGATGCTCGACCTCGGGCTGCGCGCCAGCGGCGAGTCGGCATAGCAGCACCAGCTCCTGCGTCGTCGGCTGCTCGGCGAAGTAAGCATGGATGCGCCAGTCGTCGGGGGCGTGGGGGTCGGGCTCGTCGGCGACCAGCACCGGCGGCGAATCGCTGAACTGGAACAGATGATCGCTGTCGGGCATCGCCTCCGCCTCGGCGCGGGTGCAGTGGAGCGTGACCCGCCAGCTCACCGGACATAGCTCGCGCCGTTGACGTCGATCACCGCGCCGGTCGCCGATGGTGGTGCCTCGGTCGCGAGCCAGCGGATCGTTTCGGCAATTTCGTCGGGGTTGGCGGGGCGGCCGAGCGGGATGTCGGCGAGCAACTTCTCGCCGCCGCGGCTGGCGATATACTCCTCGACCATGCCGGTGGCGGTGAACCCGGGGCAGACCGCGAAGGCGTAGACCTGTTCAGCCGCATAGCCGCGCGCGATGCTCTTGGTCATCGCGATCATCCCCGCCTTCGACGCGGCATAATGCCAGTGCATCGGCGAATCGCCGCGATAGGCGGCGCGGCTGGCGACGTTGACGATTCGCCCGCCCGTTGTTGAAGATGACCGGAAATGCGCGAGGGCGAGGCGGCACAAATCGGCGCTGGCCTGCAAATTGACGGTCATCGTTTTCGCCCAGGCGGCATGCCATTCCTCGTCACCGGCATTGTCGGCCACGCCTTCGAAGATGCCGGCATTGTTGACCAGCACATCGATCCGCCCGTCGAGTCGCTCGAACGCCTGGCTCCACAGGCGGCGCGGAGCGTCCGGGTCGGTGAAGTCAGCGGCGATCAGCGTTTCGCTGCCAGCGGTCGACTGGCCGACGACGCGATGCCCCGCCGATTGAAGTGCGGCGAGGGTCGCTTCGCCAATGCCGCGGCTCGCGCCGGTGAGGAGGATGTTCATCACCCTCGCCTAGCCGCTCGGCCAGCGGGGGCAAAGAGGCGGTGCTTCGGATTTTAGGCGGCGAAGGTCGAAACGAACGCGCTGGTGGTGGCGCGGAATTCCTCGATCTGGGCCGAGAAGCGGCCAAAGCCCTGCTCGACATTGTCGATATCCTTGGCGACATTTTCGGTGTCGCTGCGGATCGCGGCGATGGTCGAGCTCATCGAATCGGCGGCGAGCGCGGTTTCGTCGACCGCGGCGGTGATCATCGTCACCGTCTGGGCCTGCAACTCCATCGCCTGGCGGATGCGGTCGGCGCTCGACTGGACTTCCTCGACCGTGGTCTGGATCGAGGCGTTGCTGTCGACCGTCTGGCGGGTCGCCTGCTGGATGGCGGTGATCTTGGCGGTAATGTCGTCTGTCGCCCGCGCGGTCTGGCTGGCGAGGCTCTTCACTTCCTGCGCGACGACCGCGAACCCGCGACCGGCATCGCCGGCACGGGCGGCCTCGATGGTGGCGTTGAGCGCGAGCAAATTGGTTTGTCCGGCAATGTCGCGGATCAGCCCGAGGATCGATTCGATCGCCTCGACATGGCCCGACAGCGCCTTGCTGACCTTGACCGCTTGTTCGGCCTGGCCGCCGGCCCGGGTCGCGACTCCGGCCGCAACCTCGACTTCGGTGCGGGCATCTTCGATGGCGCGGATCAGGCCCGCGGCGGTCTGCGCGGCTTCGCGCATTGCGGTGGCGGATTGTTCGGCGGCGGCGGCGACTTCGCTGGTCTTGCCCAGCATCCCGCGCGCCGAGGCGCTGGTCGATGATGCCTTGAGTCGAAGGCCGTCGCTTTCCTGGGTGCAATTCTGGACCAGTCCGAGCACCTTGCCATTGAAATCATTGGCGCGGCGCGAATGGACTTTTTCGCCCTCGTTACGGGCCAGAGCGATGGCGTGGTGGATGAAGCAATCGACCTCGACTGCCTGGACCTCGGACAGGGTTCGGGCGAAGCGCACCAGCTCATCGTCGTCGCTGAACTGGCGGCGGAGGATGGCGAAAGCGGCTTCGGTCTCGGCGGATAGTCCGGCGAGCAGGGTCGACAAGGTGAGGCCCGCAGCATACGCGCGCTCGACATATTGCTTGCCCTTGCCGGTCCATTCGGGCTGGTCGATGCGCGCGAACTTCATCTCGATATAGGATTGGATCTTGACCGAATAATCTTCGAGCAGGGCTTGGTCGAACGGCGTCGCAAGCTCTGGCGAACGGGCGTAGCGGCGCCAGAATTCACGCGCCATGTCGATCGATTCGGGTTCGAGCCGGGTCCACAAATCGCGTGCCCGCGCCGGCAGGTCGCGCTCGGGATCGTAGAGCGCGAGGCCCCGTGCCAGATCATAATCGCTGCCTGAACCTGAACCGACCACGGTAGCCATTCTGGATGTTCCCATTCGCTTTAACTTGCCTTGGATCGGCTATGCGCCGGCAATGGTTAAGAGGCGGTTAGTCACTCGGCTCGCTTGCGACATGGCGCGATGCTGCCTAGGGGGACGGGGACGTCCAACTCCCTGCGCATCGAGGTTCCATGACCCGCAATCCCGACCGGCCGCTGTCGCCGCATCTGACGATCTGGAAATGGGGGCCGGGAATGCTCGTCTCGATCCTCCACCGGCTGACCGGCGGCGCGCTGTCGGTGGCCGGGCTGGCGCTGCTGACCTGGTGGTTATACGCGATCGCTGCAGGGTCGGCGTCATATGACAAATTCTCTGCACTTGCGGCCAGTCCGGTCGGCCTGTTCATCCTGATCGGGCTGACCTGGGCCTTCTGGCAGCATTTGTTGTCGGGCATTCGCCATCTGGTGCTGGACAGCGGCGCCGGGTTCGAAGCGCGGGTCAATCGCCTGTTTGCAGTGATGACGATCGTCGCGTCGTTGTTCCTTACGGCGCTCACCTGGGCGTTTGGTTTGGGAATCTGGTCATGAACGGCGACACTAGCTCGACCCCGCTGGGGCAAGTGCGCGGCACTGGATCGGCGCATCATGGCGGCGAGCATTGGCTGCGCGAGCGGCTGACCAGCGCGGCATCGCTGCTGCTCGGGCTGTGGCTGATCGCATCTCTATTGCTATTGCCCACGCTCGACCGCGCGACCCTGGTCGAATGGCTCCACGGCGCGAGCGGCGCGGTGCCGATGGCATTGCTGGTCGTCACTTTCTTCATCCATGCGGTCGATGGCCTCAAGACCGTGGTCGACGATTATGTTCATGACGAGAGCAGCCGCTCGCTATGGCACGGCATATTGACCTTCGCCGGGATCGGCGGCGGATCGCTCGCCTTGTTCAGCCTTGCCAGAATCGCATTTGGAGCCTGACCTGAAATGACCGCCTACAAGATCATCGACCATGTTTATGATGTCGTTGTCGTCGGTGCCGGCGGCGCGGGCTTGCGCGCGACGATGGGCGCGGCGGAAAAAGGCCTTAAGACCGCCTGCGTGACCAAGGTGTTCCCGACCCGCAGCCATACGGTCGCGGCGCAGGGCGGGATTGCCGCCAGCCTCGGCAATATGGGGCCCGACCATTGGACGTGGCACATGTTCGATACCGTCAAGGGCAGCGATTGGCTCGGCGACCAAGACGCGATCGAATATTTGTGTCGTGAGGCGCCTGCCGCGGTCTATGAGCTGGAGCATGCCGGCCTTCCGTTCAGCCGCACCGACGAGGGCAAGATTTACCAGCGCGCGTTCGGCGGGATGACTCAGGACATGGGCGAAGGCCCGCCTGCGCAGCGCACTTGCGCCGCCGCCGACCGCACGGGACATGCGATGCTCCACACGCTCTACCAGCAGAGCCTGAAGTATGATGCCGACTTCTTCATCGAATATTTCGCGCTCGACCTGATCATGGAGGATGGAGCCTGCCGTGGGCTGGTTGCGATGAACCTCGACGACGGATCAATCCACCGTTTCCTGGCGCAATCGGTGGTGCTCGCCACCGGCGGTTACGGGCGGACCTATTTCTCGGCCACCAGCGCACACACCTGCACCGGCGACGGCAATGCGATGGTGCTGCGCGCCGGGCTGCCGCTGCAGGATATGGAATTCGTCCAGTTCCACCCGACCGGCATTTACGGCGCCGGCGTGCTGATCACCGAGGGCGCGCGCGGCGAGGGCGGCTACCTCACCAACTCCGAAGGCGAGCGGTTCATGGAACGCTACGCCCCGTCGGCCAAGGATCTCGCCAGCCGCGACGTCGTGTCACGCTCGATGGCGATGGAGATCCGCGAAGGCCGCGGGGTCGGCGAGCATAAGGATCACATCTACCTCCACCTCGACCATATCGACCCCAAAATCCTCGCCGAGCGGCTCCCCGGTATCACCGAGACCGCGAAGATTTTCGCCGGGGTCGATTTGACCCGCCAGCCGATCCCGGTGACCCCCACGGTCCATTACAACATGGGCGGAATCCCGACCAATTATCATGGCGAAGTCGTAACGCTGAAGGACGGCAATCCCGACCATGTCGTCCCCGGCCTGTTCGCGGTGGGGGAGGCGGCGTGCGTCTCGGTTCATGGCGCCAACCGGCTCGGCTCGAACAGCCTGATCGATCTGGTCGTGTTTGGCCGCGCGGCGGGGCTTCGCCTCGGCGAAATCCTCAAGCCAGGCGCGGCGCAGAAAGCATTGCCCAAGGACGGTGCCGATCTCGCGCTCGCCCGGCTCGACCATTTCCGCCATGCCGAGGGCGCAACCCCGACCGCCGCCATCCGGCTCGAGATGCAGCGCACGATGCAGGCCGATTGCGCGGTGTTCCGCACCGAGCGCACGCTCGACGAGGGTGTCGCCAAGATCGATGCCGTCTACAAAAAGATGGCCGACGTCCGGGTCTCCGACCGCAGCCTGATCTGGAACAGCGACCTCATCGAAACGCTCGAGCTCGACAATCTGCTCGGCCAGGCGGTGGTGACGATGCGCTCGGCCGCCAACCGCAAGGAAAGCCGCGGCGCGCACATGCACGAGGATTTTCCCAAGCGCGACGACGCCAACTGGATGAAGCATAGCATCGCGACGTTCGATGGCTGGGGCGGGAAGGGCGGCGGCGTCAAGATCGACTACCGCCCGGTCCACGAATATACGCTGACCGACGACATCGCCTACATCAAGCCCAAGGCGCGGGTTTATTGATGGGCGAATGTGATGCGCTTTTCGAGGATTCCCAAATAAGACCTCGATCGCAGCATTATTTGGATGCGTCGGCCGGATTATATGCGCTCAATCGGAAAACGGCAGCGAATTGCCGGACTTCGTGACATCGGCGCACCGGCTCATCTACATTGGCAAGGCAGATGGGGCTGGGGTCTTGAAGCGCCGGTGCCATTTCAAAGGTGGTACGCGCAATCATTCTCCTCGCAAGAACTTGGCCGCGATACTGCGCAAGCAATTGAGTCTTAAAGTCATCCCAATTCTCACCAAAGAGCGGAGCTACAAGACTTGGGCGCTGGAGCCCGTATCCGAACGGCTCTTGGATGAATGGATGCACATCCATCTCGAAGTTGCCATTCTCAAAGTGGAAGAACCGCGCCGCCATGAGGCAAAGCTCATTGCCGAGCGAGCTCCTCTATTGAACCTGACCGACTGCGTCCCGACCCCGGACCATTGGCGCGTCAAGGAACTGCGGGAAAACATCGATTCTGAAATGAGGTCATTTGTCTAGAGTCGGCCCGCCGCAGCATCGTAAGCCTCGTTCCTCTCGCGCTTTCCCACGGCGAGGACGATCACGACGAGCCGGTCGTCAACAACGCGATAGATCAACCGGTATCCAGCCTTGCGCAATTTGATCTTGTAGCAGTCCGGCAATTCCCTGAGCCGCGCAGCAGGGACGCGCGGATGAGCCAATCGTTCTCGCAGCTTCTTCTCAAATTGCGTTTTGGTGCCGGAATCTAATTTACGCCATTCCCTGATCGCCTGTGGCCGAAATTCTAGCCTAAAGATTGGCAAGGTCGTCGATATCGACGGGGATTGATGGCTGATCCCAGCGTTCCCGGGAAATTCGGACCAGTTCGATATCGTCGAGCCGGTCCATGATGGCTTCCCATGCCTTCGCCGGAACCAGATATGCGGCGGGCTTGTTGCGATTGAGGATGGCGAGCGGAAAACCTTCCGCTGCGGCGATGGCCGCGCTTGGGTTCTTCTTCAATTCGCTGATGCTGATGCCCGCATCGGCCAGGATCGGTTCGATTTTCATGACCTTTTCATAGACCAGTTTAAAGGTCATTTCAATCGCAGATAATGCATGTTCCAACCGCTCCCGAATAACGCTAAGTCCGCCCGCTTATGACCGATACCGCACCCCCCAAGCGCATTTTCCCGACCTCCAAGGTCGACGCGCAAGCCGCCAAGCATGTTCCTTCGTCGCCCCAGACCGAGAGCGAGGCATATAAGCTCGCCTTCCAGGATCCCGAATTCCTGCTGCGCGAGGATTTGCGGCCAGTGCGGTTCCAGCTCGAATTGCTCAAGCCCGAATTGCTGATGAACGAGGCTAACATCGGCTCGACCTTCGTGTTTTACGGGTCGGCGCGGATTCCCGAACCGGGCAAGGCCGATGCGGTGATTGCCGCGGCGCATGACGACCGCCAGCGCAGGGTCGGCGAAAGCCTCAAGGCCAAGTCCAAATATTATGACGTCGCGCGCGAGCTGGCGCGGATGGCGAGCCAGTTTCCGGTCGATCCCGAGGGCAAGCGCCACTACGTCGTCTGCTCGGGCGGCGGCCCGTCGATCATGGAAGCCGCCAATCGCGGCGCGAGCGACGAGGGCAAGGAATCGATCGGGCTCAACATCGTCCTGCCGCACGAGCAATTGCCCAACACTTTCGTCACCCCGGACCTGAGTTTCCAATTCCATTATTTCGCGCTTCGCAAGATGCACTTCCTCCTCCGCGCCCGCGCGGTGGCGGTGTTCCCCGGCGGGTTCGGGACGTTCGACGAAATGTTCGAATTGCTGACCCTGATCCAGACCGGCAAGGTGCGGCCGATGCCGATCATGCTGTTCGGCAAGGCATTCTGGGAGCGGGTGATCGACTTCGAAGGGCTGGTCGAGGAAGGCGTGATCTCGCCCGGCGACCTCGACCTGATCCACTGGTGCGAAACCGCGCAGGACGCGTGGGATTACGTCTCGGCATATTATCCCGACTAGCAGTCGCCCCTTGCCCGCGCCGCTTCGTTGATGGCGAAGAATTCGGCGGGCGTGGCCGATGCGATCTCGGCGGCAATGACATCCTCGGCTAATTGGTCGATCCGCTTGAAGCGGATGCAGCTCTTGCCCATGTCGATTTTCTTGCCGGCCTTGGCGAACGCCACTTTCAATCGCTCGGTCCGCTCGGACGAGGAATAGACGCAGTTGAGATAGAGCGAGAAGTGGTTCTTCTGCGCCGCCAGCCCGGCATAAATCAGCGGCTGGCCATTATAGGTGTCGGGGTAATCCTCGAGCGGGACGACCCACCCGATCATCCCATAGCCGGTGCCTTCGCAATAACCCTCGGGCAGCGCATCGTTGATCAGGTCGCGAACATGGCTGACCACCGCCGCGCGGTCGGGCGGCAGCTCGGCGAGATAATCGGCGACGGTCGTTGCGTTCGAGCGGACCATCGCTGCCCGTCCCTATTTCTTGGCCGGTGGCATGGCTTCGGTGGTCTCGCCGCCAGCGACCGGCTTGGCATCGCCCGCGGTCGGGGAGGCGGCATTGCCGGCCGCCGGTGCGCCAGCCGCCGGAGCAGCAGCTTCAGCCGGAGCAGCAGGTAGCGGCAAATTGGTGCCGTGGGCGTTGAGGTAGGCGATGACGTTGGCGCGGTCCTGCGGATCGCCGAGGCCGGCGAAGGTCATCTTGGTGCCAGCCGCAAACGCGCGCGGGCTGGTCAGCCAATGGTCGAGCGACTTGAAGTCCCAATTGCCGCCGACGCCAGCGAGCGCCGACGAGAAAGCGTAGCCGCCGGCGCCCTTGCCGATCGGCTCACCGACCACGGCCCACAGGTTCGGGCCGATGCCATTGGCACCGCCCTGAACGTCGACGTGGCACGCGGCGCATTTCTTGAACACCGTTTCGCCCTTGGCGACGTCGGCCTGCGCGAGGTAAAATTCGACCGGCTTGGCCGCTACGCCCACCGCGCCTGCTACTTCGCCACCGGGCAGTTCGTAGCCGGCGGTCTTCACTTCGTCTCCCGCATAATGTTCGCCGCTGACGATCCACGCGCCGAGCGAGACGACACCGGCGAAGAGCAGCCAGCCGGCGATTGTGTTAGTGCGGTTGTCCATGAAACCCCTGCGGCGTTGCCGTGATTGGAAGTGGAAATTCGGCCAGCCTTTACGGTGCTGGCGGACCGGTTTCAAGCATCGCCTAACCAATGGTCGAGAAGGGTGCGCGCAATCGCGAAGCGCGGTGGCGCGATGAAGGCGGAATCGGGCGAACCGGATAGCGCATCGGTTACCTGATCGCGGGTGAACCAGCGGGCGTCGTCGAGCTCTTCGTGGTCGATAGTGAGCGAGTCGCCCAGCGCCACCGCAGTGCAGCCGATCATCAGCGAACTCGGGAACGGCCACGGCTGGCTGGCGACGTAGCGCACGTCGGTGACCGCGATCCCGGCCTCCTCGCCAAGCTCGCGCGCGACCGCCGCCTCGACCGTTTCGCCCGGCTCGACGAACCCGGCGAGCGCCGAGTAACGGCCCGGGGGATAGATTGGCTGGCGGCCGAGCAGCAAGCGGTCCTCGAACGTCGCGAGCATGATCACCACCGGGTCGACGCGAGGATAATGTTCGCCCCCACACGACCCGCACTTGCGCCCCCAGCCGCCGCGACAGATTGCGCTGGGCGAGCCGCATACCGAGCAGAAGCCGTGGCGGTGGTGCCAGCTGGCGAGGCTCAGCGCGGCGGCAAACAAAGGTGCGTCGGTGGCGTCGAGCAACCCGAGCAACGCGCGGGTATCGGGCCCGGCGCCGACCGTCGGCAACGCAGCGAATCGCGGCTCGCCATGATCGAGCCCGAGGAACAGCGCCTCGTCGCCGCGCGCCGCCTGCCATGTCAGTCTGCCCGTCTCGTCAAGCGCCGGGGCCCCGCCGTTCCACACCAAGGCCGTTGCCTGCGGTGAGGCGAGCAATTTAGCAACCGCCTCCGGCTTGCCGCGAAGCGCATCGGCGCGATCGATCCCGGCGCCGACGAAAAAGGGTTCAGGCGGCACAGGATTTCCTTTGGGCAAGCACCGCCTCGACCGCGCGGCGATAGAGTGTCGGAAGACCGGCATCGGGCAGCGTGTCGGTCGGCTGCCACCACCCTTCGCCATCCGCTTCGCCCACTGCAACGACCGACAATTGGAGCTCGAAATGGGTAAAGACGTGACGGATTTGGGCGAGCGCGGCGCTGGCGGCAGGCGCGTCGCCCCACGCCGATCCGGGCAACGCCGCCATCCCGCCAAGCAATCCCTTCGCCGGGCGGCGCACCAGCCACACCGCTCCGCCGCGCTCGATCCACTGGGCGGTGCCGTACCGAATTGGCCGCATCTTCCTCGCCGCCTTGACCGGAAATGCCTCGGGCGTGCCGAGCGCGAACGCCTGGCAATGACGCGATATCGGGCAAACACCGCAGTGCGGCTTCCGCGGGCGACAAATCGTCGCCCCCAGGTCCATCATTGCCTGCGCGAAATCGCCCGCATGGCCTTTTGGTACCAGCGCCGCCGCCGCAGCCCGAATCGCGGTCTTGTTCGAGGTCGCCCCGAGCCGCGCCACCACCCGCTCGACATTGGTGTCGACCGCCACCGAGTCGCGTCCGAACGCAATTCCCGCAATCGCCGCCGCGGTATAATCGCCAATCCCGGGCAGCGCGCGCAACCCGGCCTCGGTATCGGGAAATCCTCCCGCTGCGGCGACGACCCGCGCGCACGCAATCAGGTTGCGCGCCCGCGCATAATAGCCAAGCCCCGCCCATTCGTGGAGCACATCCTCGTCGGCCGCAGCGGCCAGCGCCTCGACGTTCGGCCAGCGCTCGAGGAAGCGCGCAAACCTGGGAATCACCGTCGCGACCGTCGTCTGCTGCAACATCACCTCGCTCAGCCACACCCGATATGGGTCGGCGCGGGGCGTGCCCGGTGGCGCTCGCCACGGCAACACCCGCGCGGTCGCACGATAATGGTCGAGCAGGGCGTTTCCGGCACTGGCGGGCATCGCGACGCTATGGCATGACCCGGCCAATGTCGAAACCGGTCAAATCGAAGGACGATGTTCCGCGCCAGGGCCGGGTGCGTGCGACCGGCGACATCATCGGCGATATCGGCGGGCTGGCGTTCAAGCGGTTCGGCTTCGTCCAGAGCGCAGTGGTCAGCCGGTGGAAGGAAATTGTCGGCGAGCGTTACGCCAAGGTGTCATCCCCCGAATCGATCCGCTTCCCGACCGGAAAGAAATCGGGCGGGACGCTGACCTTGCTGGTCGAGGGCGCGCATGCGCCATTGGTGCAGCACCTCGGCCCGATGATCATCGAACGGGTCAATCGCTTCTTCGGTTATCAGGCGATCGTGCAGATCGCGTTTCGCCAGGGCCGTGTTCCCGTCGCGCCCGCGCGCCCCGCTCGCTCCAAGCCCGCGCCGATATCGGCCGAGCTTGGCGAAGGACTTCGCGCCATTGCCGATCCCGAGCTTCGCGCTTGCCTTGAATCGCTTGCCGGGCATATCGCAGGATCGAACGGCGCGCCCGCCTTTGACAGTATCGAAAACATTCCAATTCCCCTCATCCGGAGCAAGATATCGTGAAACTGACCATCCTTACCGGCATCGTCGCCGCCACCTTCGCGGTCACTGCCTGCAACGCCGAAAAGGCCGGCAATGGCACCGCCGTCGCCACCGCGCCGATCAAGGCGATCCCGCCGCCCAAGGGTGGCGACTGGACCACCGTCGTGTCGGCCACGCCCGAGGGCGGGTTCGTCATGGGCAACCCCAATGCCAAGGTAAAATTGGTTGAATATGGCTCGATGACCTGCCCGCATTGCCGCGAGTTTGACGAGGAGGCGATGCCCACCCTGACCAGCAAATATGTCAAGTCGGGCCAGGTTTCATTCGAGTTCCGCAACTTCGTTCGCGACGGTTATGACATGGCTGCGTCGGTTATCGCGCGCTGCGCCGGGACCTCGGGCTTCTTCGGCCTGACCCGCCAAATGTACGCCGACCAGCCCGAGTGGGTGGCCAAGATTCAGGCTGCCGATCCGGCCAAGATGCAGGCGATCGCGTCGCTTCCGGTCAGCCAGCAATTGAGCGAGGTCGCCAAACTTGCCGGGTTGCAACAATATGCCGCGATGCGCGGGCTTCCGGTTGCGAAAAGCTCGGTTTGCCTGGCCGACGAACAGACCCCGACCAAATTGGTCCAGATCCAGACCGACGTAATGGCCAAATATCCCGATTTCCCCGGCACGCCGACATTCATCCAGGACGGCAAGATGGTGCAGATCAAGCCCGGCGGATCGGTGTGGAGCCAGGTCGAAGCTTCAATCAACACGGCGCTTGGTAGCTAGGGTCCAGGCGTTGGCGGGGAGGGTCGGCGGGTGAAAATCCGGCGGCTCAAACTCGGTGGCTTCAAGAGCTTCGTCGAGCCGGCTGAACTGAGGATCGAGCCCGGGCTAACCGGGGTCGTCGGGCCCAACGGCTGTGGCAAATCCAACCTATTGGAAGCGATCCGCTGGGTGATGGGCGAGGCGTCGCCCAAATCGCTTCGCGGCGGTGGGATGGAAGACGTCATTTTCGCCGGCACCGCGACCCGCGCCGCGCGCGACTTCGCCGAAGTGTCGCTGCTGATCGAGCGCGACGGCGACGGCGAGTTGGGCGGCGAAAGCGAGATCACCCGCCGGATCGAACGCGGGGCCGGCTCCGCCTATCGGATCGACGGGCGCGACGTGCGGCAAAAGGACGTCTCGCTGCTGTTTGCCGATGCCGCCACCGGGGCGCATTCGCCGGCGCTGGTCAGCCAGGGGCGGATCGGCTCGGTGATCGCCGCCAAGCCGACCGAGCGCCGCCAGATGCTCGAAGAAGCGGCGGGGATTTCGGGGCTCCATGCGCGGCGCAAGGACGCCGAGCAGAAGCTCCGCGCGGCCGAGGCCAACATCGCGCGGCTCGACGAATTGCTGAGCGATCAGGAAGTGCGCGCGGCGGCGCTCCGGCGGCAGGCGCGCGCGGCGGAGCGCTATCGCTCGCTGACCGAGCGGATCCGCGGCGCGGAGGCGAAATTATTATTCGCGCGGTGGGACGAGGCGCAGCGTGCGGCGGCGGCTGCGCGGGACGAGGCAGAGGCGGCGGGCGCGGCGGTAGGCAAATTGCAGGCGCTGATGGCCTCGGCCGAGGCTCATCAGGAAGCGGCGGCGACCGAGCTTGGGGCGCGGCGTACGGCATTGATCGAGGCGCGCGATTCGGGACGCAGTTTGGCGCATGAGCTGGCCACGGCGCGGGCGCGGCGCGACACGGTCGTACGGCGCCTGGCCGAGCTCGACCGGCTCGAAGCGACCCAGGCCAGCGAGACTGCGCGTGAGGAGGCGCTGCGCGACGATGCGGCGCGGGCGATTGCGACGCTTGAGGCCGAGCAAGCGGCGATTGCGATGCGGTTGAGCGATGGCGAGGCGCAGGCGGCGCGGCTGGCGGCGGATGTCAACGCGGCGGAGATTGTGTCTCGTGGCGCCGAGGCAGAGCTGGCCGGGCTGCTGGCGCGCGAGGCGGCGATGCGGGCAGAGCGGCGCGTGGCCGAGGCTGCGCTCGAGGCGGCTCAGGCGCAGGCGGCGCGGACGGCGAACGATGCGGCGAAGATCGAGGCGCAGGTGGCGGCGCTGGGGGATGGCGGGGAGTATCAAGACGCGCGGGCCGCTGCGGAAAAAGCGACGAACGAGGCTGCAGTTGCGTTGGCTGCTGCGGAGAAAGCCCTTGAGGCCGCTGATGCTGGCCGCGCCGGGGCCGCCGAGCAGCGCGACGGGGCGGAGAGTGATTTGGCGTCGGCGCGCGCGGCGTTGGCGGCGGCGGCATCCGAGCGCATGGCACTAGCCGATGCGCTGGCGCAGGGCGGTAGCGGGACGATCTCGGTGAGCGCCAAGCCGGGGTATGAGCGCGCGCTTGCGGCTGCGCTGGGCGACGATCTTGATGCCGCGCTTGGCGGCGATGGCGCGCGGCGGTGGGTCGGCAGCGAGGCGGTCGCGGGCGATCCGAAGCTCGCGGCGGGATTGGAGCCGCTGTCGCGCTTTGCCACCGCCCCGCCCGAACTGGCGCGGCGGCTGGCGCAGGTCGGGGTTACCGAGCGCGACGAGGGGCAGGCGCTGGCCGTCGGGCAGCGGCTGGTGACTCGCGCCGGGCTGATGCGGCGGTGGGACGGGTTCGTCGCCACCAACAGCGGCGCGGCGACCGCCGAACGCCTGATCCGCGCCAACCGTTTGGCCGAGCTGGAGCGGGTTGTTCCGGGATTGGAACAGGCCGTTGCAGGAGCAGTCGCTGCACGCGATTCGGCGGTAGCGGCGGTGGAAAACTTCCGCCGCTCGGTCGACGACGCCCGCGCTGCCGCCACGAATGCTGAGCGCCGGTCGCGCGATGCGGTGCGGGCAGGGGATTCCGCTGCCAACGCGATCGAACGGCTCGATGCCCAGCGCGCCGCTTTGACCGAGCGCCGAGCCGACTTGGAACCGCTCATCGAGGCGAGCGCCGTGTCGGTCGAGGCAGCGCACAAGTCACTGGGATCATTGCCCGACCCGAAAACGCTCGAGGCGGCGTCGTATGATGCGCGGAGTGCTGCTTCAGCCGCCGGGGAGCAAGTCGCCGACCGCCGCGCCGCCGCCGCAACCCGGGCGCGAGAACTTGCCGCCGACCGCGAACGTGACGCCGCGGCGCAACGCGAAGCCGGCGAATGGCGCGAGCGCGGCAAGAAAGCGAGTGACCGATTGGTCGACACCGCCGAGCGCGCCGCCGCGCTGGCCGCCGAGCGCACCGACATCTCCGGCGAGCCCGACCGGCTGGGCAGCGAGATCGAGCGGATCGAGCGCGAGACAGCATCGGGCGAGGCGCTGGTCGGAGCCGCCGCCACCGCTGAAGGCGACGCCGAGCAAGCCGTCGCCAATGCGGCGCTGGCATTGCGAGAGGCGGGCGAGGGGTTCGCCGCAGCGCGCGAAGCCCGCGCCGGTGCTGCGGCACGCGCGGAAGCCCAGACCGCGCGGCGCGAGGAACTGGCGCGCGAGTGCGGCGAGAAATTCGAATGCCCGCCGCCACTGCTCGCCGCCAAGTTCGAGTTCGACCCCGCCAACCTCGCCCCAGCGGAGGCCGAGCGCGAAACGTTCGAGCGACTGACCGCCGAGCGCGAGCGGCTGGGACCGGTGAATCTGGTGGCCGAGAGCGAACTTGCCGAGCTCGACGCGAACCGCGCGCAGGCGGCCGCCGAGCGCGACGAATTGAGGGAGGCGATCAACCGCCTGCGCGGATCGATCGGCAGCCTCAACCGTGAAGGGCGGGTGCGGTTGCTCGACGCGTTCGAGAAGGTCAACACCCACTTCCAGAGCCTGTTCACGACCCTGTTCGACGGCGGCCAGGCGCATCTCGAACTGGTCGAGAGCGACGACCCGCTCGAAGCCGGGCTCGAGATCCTCGCCCAGCCGCCGGGCAAACGGCTGACCGCGCTGACCTTGCTGTCGGGGGGCGAGCAGGCGCTGACCGCGGTGGCGCTGATCTTCGGCCTGTTCCTGACCAATCCGGCGCCGATCTGCGTGCTCGACGAGGTCGATGCGCCGCTCGACGATGCCAATGTCGATCGCTTCTGCGACCTGCTCGACCGGATGACCGCCGAGACCGATACGCGCTACCTGATCGTGACGCACAATGCGGTGACGATGGCGCGGATGCACCGATTGTATGGCGTGACGATGATCGAGCAGGGCGTCAGCCGGTTGGTGTCGGTCGATCTGGGCGGTGCGGAGCGGCTACTGGCGGCTGAATAGTTTCGCTATTGCGAATGAGTATCAATAACGCTACCTGCTGGATCTCCATTGTCGGGGGTCGTCAAATTGTTTGTTCATCGTCGTGTTTCGCTTTTCGTCGCGTCTTGCCTGTCGGCGGTAGTTGTCGCCTCACCGGCTTGCGCTGATGCGGCGTCCGATCCGAGCGAGGGCAAGGAAATCGTCGTCAACGGGCAGCGCATTCCCCGGACGACCACCGCGACCAAGACCGCGACCCCGCTCAAGGACGTCCCCCAGGCGATCAGCGTCGTCACTGCGCAGCAGATCGCCGATCAGGGGATGCGCTCGATCACGGACGTCTTGCGTACCGTACCCGGCGCGACCGTCGCCTCGGGCGAGGGCCACCGCGACCAGATCATCCTGCGCGGGCAGAACACCACCGCCGACTTTTTCGTCGACGGAATTCGCGACGACGTTCAATATTATCGCGGCCTCTACAATCTCGACCGGGTCGAGGTGCTGAAAGGCCCCAATGCGATGATCTTTGGCCGCGGCGGCGGCGGCGGGATCGTGAACCGGGTGACCAAGCGCGCCGACGGCGACCGCTTCGCGGCGGGCGCGCTGTCGATCGACACGCATGGCGCATGGGGCGGCGCGGTCGATCTCAGCTCGGGACTGGGGGGCAGACTGTCGGGCCGGCTTAACGCGGTGTACGACACGTTCGACAGCTTTCGCGACCATGTCGATGGCCGTCGTATCGGGATTAACCCGACGCTCAACTGGGACATCGGCGACAACACGCGGATCGACCTCGCCTACGAATATTCCCACGACCGGCGGGTTGTCGATCGCGGCATTCCGTCGCGAAATGGGCGCCCGCTCGAAGGTGCGCAGGACCAGTTCTTCGGCGACCCTGATGTCAACCGGCTGCGGTTCGATGCGCATGTCGGCGACCTCGCGATCGAGCATCGTTTCAGCGACCGCGTCCGCTGGACCGGCAAGCTGCGCGTCGGCACTTATGACAAATTCTACCGCAACGCGCTCGCCGCGACCGCGGTGACGCCGGCCGATATTGTGCAGATCGAGGCTTATCAATCGGCGACGAAACGCGACGCAGTGTTTGTGCAAAACGATCTCGTGTTCGATCTCGACACCGGCCCGATTAGCCATACCGTGCTCGCTGGGCTGGACTTTTCGAGCCAGGACACGTTCGCCGACCGCCAGCAGGGCTTTTTCGATGCCGCCGGCACCCAGCAAAGGCTGACGGTCCCGTTGTCGGCGACCGACCGTCTGCCTCCGATCTTCTTCCGCGACAGCCCCGTCCGCCGGGCCACCGCCGCCGACACCGATGCCCGCGCCGTCGGAATCTATGTGCAGGACCAGGCCAAGATCGGCGACCACATCGAAATCCTCGCCGGGCTTCGCCGCGACTGGTTCCGCCTGCATTATGCCGACCGACTGTCGTCCACCGAACTGGTCCGCAAGGACGCCTTATGGTCGCCGCGGCTCGGGCTGGTGATCAAGCCGACCAAGCGCCTGTCGCTCTACGCCAGCTGGTCGAAAAGCTTCCTGCCGCAGTCGGGCGACCAATTTTCCAGCATCGCGGCCAATACCGCGACGCTCGCACCGGAGAAGTTCGTCAATCGCGAGATCGGCCTCAAATGGACCGCGATGGATTCGCTCGAAGTGACGCTCGCCGCCTACCTCCTCGATCGCACCAACACCCGCGTCGCCGACCCCGCCGATCCGACGCGCTTCGTCCTGACCGGCGCGCAGCGCTCGAAGGGGATCGAGGCAACGATCGCCGGCAAGATCACCGACCGGCTGTCGATCACCGCCGCCGCCGCGCTGCAAAAGGCCGAGATTCGCAAGACCACGTCCGCGGCCCCGGCCGGGCGCGACATCGCGAGCGTGCCGCACTTCACCGCCTCGCTGTGGGGCCGCTACGATGTCAGCAAGCGGCTCGGCCTCGGCCTCGGCCTCTATCACCAGTCGAAAAGCTATGCGTCGGTCAGCAATGCAGTGACCGTTCCCGGCTACACCCGCGTCGACGCGGCGGCGTTCATCGCCCTGACCGATCAGGTCGCGGTCCAGCTCAACGTCGAGAATTTGCTCAACAAGGACTATATCGGCCTGTCGCACACCGACAATAATCTGACCCCCGGCGCGCCACGCACCGCCCGCGCGACGATGCGCTTCCGGCTTTAGGCGGCCAGCGCGGCGGCGCGATCGCGGATCCGCTCGAGATCGCTGACGAAGCGCGCGCGTTCGGTGCGGCGGGCGTCGGCGTCGGGCAGGCGGAGGAGGTAGCTGGGGTGGACGGTGATCCAGCATTCGCTGCCGTCGGCCAGTATCAGCGGCGCGTCGCGGACTTTCGAGATCGTCACTGTCTTGCCGGTCAGCGATCGCGCCGCGGTGGCCCCGAGCGCGACCGTCAGCGCCGGTTGGATGAGCCCGCGTTCCTGCTCCTGCCACCAGCGGCAGGCGTCGATCTCGCTGACATCGGGCCGCGCGTGAATGCGCGTCTTGCCGCGCAGGACGAACTTGAAATGCTTGACCGCGTTGGTGACGTACGTCGTAGCGCGGTCGATCCCGGCCTCCTGAAGCGCGGCGTCGAACACGTCTCCAGCCGGGCCGACGAACGGCCGCCCGGCGAGATCCTCCTGGTCGCCCGGCTGCTCGCCGACGAAGATGATGCTTGTATCGAGCGGCCCTTCGCCGAACACGGTCTGCGTCGCGCATTGGTACAGGTCACAGCGGGTGCAGGCGGCGGCTTCGTCGCGAAGTGCGGCCCACGAAGCCTCAACGTTGGAACGCGCCATCGCGGGTTGGCTTCGCGACGTCTCGATCCCCGTCGCCGCAGGCGACAGAGCAAGCATCGCAGCCTCGCGTTTTTGCGCGCCCGCCAGCAATTCGCCGATCAGCGCGGTCTCGGGCATGTTCTTCCAATATTTCTTGGGCATTTCCTTGGTCATCGCCTTCACCTTGACCCGCGCCGGGTTGAAGATGCTGGCGTAATAGGTCTTCCACGTCTCCTCGACCGGATCGCCGTCGGGCGCATCGCGCCGGGTCGCGCCGGGGCCTTCGGTGAGCGCCTTGCCGTCCCAGCTGATGGTCAGCTGAGGAGTCATGATCGTCCAGCGCATATTGGCGAAGCGGCGCATGAAAAAGCCGGCCTCGCGGCGGACGATATGATTGTCCGGCTCGAACCAGGCGACGAACCGGGTGCCGCCGTCCGGCTCGCCGATTTCGCGGAAGCGGACGAAGGCGTGCATCTTGTGCGCGTCGCGGCGAACTTCCTTGGCCATTTTCTCGATCCGGTCGAGCAGCGGGTCGGCGCGATCCTCCATCGCGTGGCGGTTGGTGCGCAGCTTGAGGAGCAACTTGTAGAGCAAGGCGAAGCGCTCGGGATCGACGTGGCAGATGGCCGCCTTGGCGAGGTCGATGAAGCTGCGCGAGACGGCGAAGCTGGCGCCCGGCGGTGGCGGGCTGGTGCCGGGGCCGGCGAATAAATCCTGCGCGCCGCCGTCGACTTGCCACGCGATCGCCGACGCCGGGACACCCGCTTCGGCCAGCCCCCGTGCGGCGTCGCGCCAGCCGTCGAAATCATCCTCGGCGGCAAGCGTGACGCGGTGCGCGTCGATCATCGGACCCTCGGTCAGCATCGGGCGCGCACTACCTTAAATCCTAGCCGATCTTCTCGGCGATCTTGTCGTCGGTGCCCGCTTCGACCCGCTCGATCTCCTCGGGCTTGATCGCGTTGAAGGCGTCGCGCAGCTCGACCGACTTGGCCTCGCCCAGATCCTTGCGCGCGTCGGGGAAGATCGTCTCTTCCTCCTCCTTGAGATGGTCGAGGAAAGTCTCCTTCAGCGCCTTGAACTTGGCCAGCCAGCCCGACGACCCCATGTCGGTCTCGTCGACCTCAATGATTGCCTCGTCGATTTCGTGATGGTCGGCGGCGGCGTGGCGGGCATATTCGCGCATCTCGATTTCGCCCATCAGGATCGCGTATAAAGTGACCTCTTCAGCCGAGGCATGGGCCTTGGCATCGGTGCGGAACTGCTCGTAGAGCGAGCGTCGCTCCTCGCTGTCGCCGCTGGTCGCCTCGATCGCCTTGATCAGCTGGCGGTGCTTGTCATGATCCTGGATCAATCGGTCGAAAATGTCGGTTGCAGCCATGGTATTTCTCCCTGTTTCGACGCTGCAACGACTCAAGCGGCGAAGAGGTTCAATTGCTCGGCGCGCGGCGCGACGAGGGCGCGGAGGTCGGCGCGATCGGTGAGCAATGTCGGGCGCCAGTCGGTGGTGATGATGAACGGACGAACCTTGGTCACCGACACGGTCAGGCGGGCGACATCGGCGAGCGTGATCAAGCGCCAGCGGCGCGACTTGATGATCCGCCCCACCGCCTTGGTGCCGAGCCCGGGGACGCGGAGCAGCAATTCGCGCGGCGCGCGGTTGACGTCGACCGGGAAGCTGTCGCGGAACTTCAATGCCCAGGCGAGCTTGGGATCGATATCGAGCGGGAGCATGCCGTCGTCGTCGGCCGCGCTGACCACTTCGGCGGGCTTGAAGCCGTAGAACCGCATCAGCCAGTCGGACTGGTAGAGCCGGTGCTCGCGCATCAGCGGCGGGCGCTGGAGCGGGAGGACGGCGCTTGGCGATGGGATTGGCGAGAAGGCCGAATAATAGACCCGGCGGAGCGCGAACCGATCGTAAAGCTGGCTGGCGCGGACAACGATCTCGCCATCGCTCGCGGCGTCGGCGCCGACGATCATCTGGGTCGACTGGCCGGCGGGGGCGAAGCGCGGCGCGGACTTATATTTGGAGCGTGCGTCCTTGCCGTCGTCAATGTCGAGCTTGGTCGCCTTCATCGCGCCCTCGATCTGGCCGACCGATTTCTCGGGCGCGAGACGCGTCAGGCCGGCGGTGGTCGGCAATTCGACGTTGATCGACACGCGGTCGGCGTGGAAGCCGGCCTGGCGCACCAGCTCGGGATCGGCGTCGGGGATGGTCTTCAAATGGATGTAGCCGCGGAAATCATGATCTTCGCGCAGGCAGCGCGCGACCTCGACCATCTGCTCCATCGTGTAGTTGGACGAGCCGATAATCCCCGAGGAGAGGAATAGTCCCTCGATATAATTGCGCTTGTAGAAATTGAGCGTCAGCTGGACGACTTCGGGCGCAGTGAAGCGCGCGCGGCGGACGTTCGAGCTCTTGCGGTTGATGCAATAATGGCAGTCGAAGATGCAGCTGTTGGTCAGCAGGATCTTGAGCAACGAGATACAGCGGCCGTCGGGGGCGTAAGCGTGGCAAATACCCATCCCCTCGGTCGAGCCGACCCCCTTGCCCCCGCGACTGTCGCGTTTGGATGTGCCGGATGACGCGCAGGACGCGTCATATTTCGCCGCATCGGCAAGGATCGCAAGCTTTTCGCGGGTATCGAGCTGGGCCATTCGTTCACTCTATGTTCTACACACCGGGGAGTCGAGCAAAATCAGTCGCTTGAAGCGAGCATTCGCGCCAGCGGGCGGCGAGCGATGAAGATGCCGATTGCGCCGGCGATGGCGATCGACGCGTCAAGCGTCCAGAAAACGCCCGGGGTCATCTGGTCGTAGAAACTGCCGACCCAGCCCATGATGACCGTGCCGACGAACAAAGCGAGGAAGGCGCTGCCCATCAGGGTCGACTTGATCTTGTCGGGGGCGGGGGCGGACAGGATCGCCAGGGTAATCGGCCAATACCACATGAAGGCGAAGCCGGCGCCGAGATAAGCGGCGATCGCCCACCACACCGAGACCTTGCCGTCGGCGTTGGGAAGGAGGCTCCCTGCCGCGAGCAACAAGATCGCAACCCCCATGATCAAGGATCCGATGGCGATCTTGGTCGGGCTGGCGGGCTCGGCCTTGCGCCGAGCTTGTGCGGCCCACAATGCGACCCGCGGCGCGGCGGCTTCCTAAACTGTCGAGCGAGTTGAACCAGCCAGCAGGAACGGTGCCGAGCGCGGTAGCCAAGCCGACCTCGGCGTCAATCCACACGATGCCGATGCTCCAGATCACCGAGCCGATGTTGATCCCGGTCGAGAAGATGGTGAAGCCGCGTTCGCGCAGCGAGGCGGCGGCCTGCGGATAGAGGGTGCCGACCTGGGCCGAAATATTGCCCTTGAGGCAGCCCGAGCCGAGGATCAGCAACAGCAGCGCGATCAGGAAGCTGGCGTCGAACGACATCGCCAGATGGCCCGCACTCATCAGCAAAGCGACGATCACTACGGTGCGCTTGGCGCCAAGCCAGCGATCGGCGATCAGTCCGCCAAGGATCGGGGTGAAATAGACCAGTCCGCCGTACCAGCCCTAGATGAGCGCGGCGAAGGCGAGGTTCGACATGGCTCCGCGAAATTCGAACAATGATCGAAGGCCGTCGAGCCCAAGGACATTTTCGGCATGGCCGGGGAGCAGCAATTGCTTGACCATGTAGAGGGTCAGCAAGGCGGTCATGCCGTAGTAAGAGAAGCGCTCCCACATTTCGGTGAAGGCGAGATAGTAAAGCCCGCGCGGATGGCCGCCAGTCGTCGCTATTGTCATATTCAATGCGCCCCCGCTTATCGCGACCGAGGCTAGCAGCTTGAAGGCTCGTACGAAGCATTTTCGGGGCGGTTGGGCTCGCTATTTGACGGCCCGAATACTATGTGACTGTCATCACCTGCACTTTTTTCGCAAGCGTCCTGTGACAGGGAGCCACCATGCTCTCGCTTGCAACCGCAAGGCAGATCTAATGGACCAAGCCTATTGGCTCCGGCGCAAGCGAGCGTCGGTTGTAAAAGCGAACAAGGCCACCAGCGCCCGCGCGCGGCTGGCGCATTTCGAGCTGGCCGGTCGCTACAGCATCAAGGCGGCTGACGCTGCGCCTTCACCCACGGAGGCAGATAATGACCAATAAGATCCTCGTTCCCGACGCGCGCGGCCTGGCCGAAGAACGCGAGGCCGAGCCCGCGGTGCATCACCAGCCCGATGGCTTTTCGGATCGCTTCGCGCTGGGCTTCACCAAATTGCTGCGGTTCTGCGCCGACACCTTTTTCGCCAAGCGTTATGGCCACCGGGCGATCGTGCTCGAAACCGTTGCCGCGGTGCCGGGCATGGTCGGGGCGATGTTCACCCATCTCAGTTCGCTTCGCCGGATGAAGGACGACGAGGGCTGGATCCGCACCCTGATGGAAGAAGCCGAGAATGAGCGGATGCATTTGATGACGTTCATCGAGATCGCCAAGCCGACCTTGTTCGAGCGGCTGGTGATCCTCGCCGCGCAATGGGTGTTCTTGGTGCTGTATTCGATCCTGTATCTGTTCTCGTCGAAGACCGCGCATCGCGTCGTGGGCTATTTCGAGGAGGAAGCGGTGATCAGCTACACGCTGTATCTCAAGGAAATCGACGAGGGCCGATCGCCCAACGTCCCCGCGCCGGCGATCGCGCGCCATTATTGGAAGATGGCCGACGATGCGACGTTGCGCGACGTCGTGCTGCTGGTGCGCGAGGACGAAGCGCATCACCGCGACGTCAATCACGGCTATTCCAGCAAGCTCAGCGGAACGCCGGTCGATCGCAAGATCGCGGCGCCTTATCCGGCGCATGCCGATGATTTGAGGGTCAACGCCTGAAGGGACGCGTTTCATCGAAAAAAGGCGGCTTGCGGTAATTTAATGGCGGCTTAGTCTCCTCCCCAACAGGGGAGAGATTATGCGCCACCATTTGCTGCTTGCCGCCACCGCGTTCGCGTTCGCCGCGCCGGCCTTCGCCGGGCCGGTGCAGGACTTCCAGAAATTGCAGGACGAGTATTGGGCGACGTTGCTCAAGAATTCGCCGACCACTGCAACGTCGGTCGGGGTGACCAAATATGACCGCGAGCTGGGCGAGATCACGCTTGCGGCGGCGGACCGGCAAGTGGTCGAGGCGGGGGTGTTTCTCAAGCGATTGAAGGCCATCCCGGCGGGCTCGCTGTCTGCTGCGGGACAGGCCAATTACGCGATCCTCAAGGACAATCTGGAAAGCAGCATCGAGGCCCATGGCTTCGGCCAGCGCCAACTCTATTATTCGATCCTCGGCAGCTATCATGGTCTGGTCGCCGGGATGGGCGAGCAGCAGCCGTTCCGCACCTACGCCGACTATGACAATTATCTCGCGCGGATATCGTTCGTGCCCTTACGGATGCGCGATTATGGCGACATTTCGGTCAAGGCGGCGAAGGAAGGCTTCGTCCAGCCGTGCGCGACGATGACCGGCTTTCCCGCCACCATCACCGGCGTCATCACCGCCGATCCGGCCAAGTCGCGCTTCTACACCCCGTTCGCCGCGCCCAGGCCGGCCAGCGTCAACACAGTGCAATGGGCCGATCTCCAGGCCCGCGCCAAGGCGCTGATCAGCGACAAGATCAACCCTTCGTACCAGGCGTTCGCGGCGACTTACGACCGCGATCTCAAGGACAAATGTTCGCAGAGCGTGTCGGTCTCGTCGCAGCCGGGGGGCGCTGCTTATTATGCGTTCCAGGTGCGCCAGCAGACGACCACCAAGCTGACGCCGGACCAGATCCACCAGATCGGGCTCGGCGAGGTCGCGCGGATCCGCGCCGAGATGACCGAGGTCGCGACCAAGGCGGGCTACCCCACCCGCGAGGCGATGATCGCCGAAATGCGCACCAACCCGAAATATTTCGCCAAGACGCCGAACGAGCTGATGGCCGCGGCGGCGCTTCAGGCGAAAACGATCGACGGCAAGATGCCTACCCTGTTCACCAAGTTACCGCGCCTGCCCTATGGCGTAAAAGAAATCCCGCCCGAGATCGCGCCGGGATCGACCACCGCTTATTATCAGGATGGCAGCCCCGAAGCAGGAATTGCCGGGACCTATTACGTCAACACCTCGAAGCTCGACCAGCGGCCATTGTGGGAATTGCCGGCGCTGACGGTGCATGAGGCGGTCCCCGGCCACCACATGCAGATCGCCACCCAGCAGGAGCTCGACCTGCCTGCATGGCGCAAGGCGACGGCGTTTTACACCGCCTTCGTCGAGGGCTGGGGCCTCTATTCGGAGCGGCTCGGGATCGAGATGGGGATTTACGACACGCCCGAGAAAAATATGGGGCGGCTAAGCTATGAAATGTGGCGCGCGTGTCGGCTGGTGGTCGATACCGGGCTTCACTCGAAGGGGTGGAGCAAGGAGCGCGCGGTCGCGTTCATGAAGGACAATACCGCGCTGACCGACGCCAATATCGACGCCGAGGTCAATCGCTACATCTCCAACCCGGGACAGGCGCTGGCGTATAAATTGGGCGAGCTCAAGATCCGCGATTTGCGCGGCCGGGCGGAAAAAGCACTCGGGCCGAAGTTCGACCTCAGGCGCTTCCACGATGCGGTGATCGGTGAGGGCGCGGTGCCGCTCGACGTGCTCGACGCGCAGATCATGCGGTGGGTCGCGGCCGAGCGGACGCGCGCTTAAGCCCACGCGCTTACTTGCGCGGGGTAGTGTCGCTATTATTCTGCTCGCCGCGCTCCTGGAACGCCTGGCGCGTCAGCTGGCTGAGGCAGCCGGTGAACCCGCCCGGACCAACCGGCGAGCAGCTGTTGACCCCGGTCGCACCGACCGTTTCGAACTGGCGCGCACGAGCGGCCCACGACTGGCGCGACTGGATCGACCCGCCGGCGCGAAGCCGCTCGGGAATGCGATAGCGTTCGGTCTCCGACTTGCGCGCGCAGACCACGATCGCATCGTCGGTCGATCGCGGGCACGGATCGGTGCCGTAGACGATGATTTCGCTTACCTTGCTCTGGTTCTGCGCGAACGCAGGGGCGCTCGGCACGATCAGTGCGGCCACGGCTACAGCAGCGCCGCCAAGGGCCAGGGGCAGTTTCGACATCGATTCGATCCTTTCAACCACAATAAAGGCTTGGTCAGCCCCCAAGTTCCTCAAATCCGTTTCGACAAGCCGATCGCCAACCTGCATCCGGCACGGATCGTCGCGGTCAGCAATGGATAGCCCGGCGCGTTGGCGGCGCCCATCGACCGCGCGGTGTCGCGATGCTCGAGCTCCTCGGCGCGGAAATCCTCAATGTCGGCGGCAAGCTCAGGGTCGCTGGTCCCAAGCTCGTCGAGCTGGGCCGAATAATGCAGGTCAATCTCGGTCTCGACCGCTTCGGTGCAGGCCATCGCAGCCTCCTCGCCGATCAACGCGGTCGCCGCGCCGAGCATGAAGCCGGCGATATTCCACATCGGCTGGAGCAAGGTCGGGCGGACATTACGCTCGGCGAGCAGGGCATCAAACCGGTCGAGGTGGCGCTGTTCCTGACGCGCCATGCGGGCGATCTGGTGCGCGGCGTGCGACCCTTTGGACAATACGGCGAGCTGCCCGGCGTAAATCCGCGTCGCGCCATATTCGCCGGCCTGGTTGACGCGCAGCATGCTCGCCGAATCAATCTTGGCATCGCCGGGGCGCCACGGACCGGTCATGCGCGCCGCCCGATCAGGAACAGGATGAAGCCCGCGCCGCCGAGCGAGAGAATCGCATTCCATCCCGCCATGCTGATCCCGAGGAACGAGAATTGGATCTGGTCGCAGCGCACCAAAGGCACCTTCATCAACTCATCGAGGCTCATCGCGCCGCCGGTCGAGCAGCGGGTCAGCCCTTCCCAATATTTGAGCTCGACCCCGGCGTGGAACACCCCGATCGCGCCCGAAATCGCAATCGCGATTGCCGCGAGCGCGATCAATAATCGCGCGTTGCGGCTGTCGGCCGGGAACAGGAACGCCAGCGCCGCGACGAGAATTGCGGCACCATGCGGCCAGCGCTGCCAGATGCACATTTCGCACGGGTGGAGCCCGCCGACATATTGCGACAGCAACGCCCCGCCAAGCAACGCCGCCGGTATCGCCAGCGCCATCAGCCGCGCCAGCGGTGCGCCGCTCATTCGGTCGCGCGGCAATGATCCGCTGGTGGCAATGGTCGACATCACTGCTGCCTAGCGCGCCTTGGCCGGAGCGCTTGGGGCAGCCGGCGCAAGCCGCTTGAGCGTGCGGATCGCATAATCGAGCTGGAAGTCCTTGATACCCTTTTTCTTCAATTCCTCGGCGGTGGCGGAGAAGCGCGGATCGGGGATGGCGTCCTTCTCGAGCACTTCGTCCTTGACCCCCATCTGGCTGATCAAATGGCGGCGAAGATCGGCCTCGCGGATCGCCGGGCGGTCCTTATAATCGGGGTCGGACAATTGCGGGACGACGATATCGGGATCGATCCCGCCAGCCTGCACCGACCGGCCCGACGGCGTGTAATAACGCGCGATGGTCAGCCGCAGCGCGCGTGTCGGGCTCAATTCCTGGACGCCCTGGACCGAGCCCTTGCCGAAGCTGCGCTCGCCCATCACGATCGCGCGGCGGTGGTCCTGCAGGGCGCCGGCGACGATCTCGGCGGCCGATGCGCTGCCGACGTCAACCAGCACGATGATCGGAAGGCCATGCGCCATGTCGCCCGGCTTGGCGCTCCAGCTTTCGAACTGGCTCTTCTCGCGGCCGCGTTCGGACACGATCTCGCCATGGTCGAGGAAGGCGTCGCTGACCCGAATGGCCTCATTGAGCAGCCCGCCAGGGTTGGAGCGCAAGTCGATGATATAGCCGGTCGGGTGCCCGCCGGTGGCCTTGTCGATCGCGGTCAGCGCAGCTTCGGTCGCCTGGCCGGTGTTGCCGGCGAAGCTGTTGATGTTGATGATCCCGACATTGTCCTTGATCTCCCACTTCACGACTCGAAGCTCGATCTTGGCGCGGGTGATGGTCACGTCGAACGGCTTGTCGCGGCCGCGGCGGACGATGGTCAGCGTGATCTTGGTGCCCGGCGCGCCGCGCATCTTGTCGACCGCTTCGTCGAGCTCGAGCCCGTAGAGCAATTGCCCGTCGATATGGGTGATGTAATCGCCGGCCTTGATCCCGGCCTTGTCGGCGGGCGTATCCTCGGTCGGGGTGATCACCTTGACCGCACCATCTTCCATCGTGACCGACAGGCCGAGCCCGCCGTAATTACCGTCGGTGGTGGTTTTGAGCGAGGTGTAGTCCGTCCCCTCCATATACGACGAATGGGGGTCGAGCGCGGCGAGCATCCCGTCGATCGCGCCCTTGATCAGGACATGGTCGTCCACCTTGTCGACGTAGGTCGCGCGAACCTGGTTATACACGTCCATGAAGGTGTCGAGTTCCTTCATCGAATCGGCATCCGCAGCGGCCAGGGTGCTGGTGCTCAGCGGGATCATGGTCAGTGCACCAACCACCGCGAGCGGCTGGAGATACTTGGCGAGACGGCTCATCAACAAAATTCCTCGCAAGGGTGTGGCGCCAGTCTAGCCGCGATATCGCTTAATGGACAGTGACTAGGATGAACCGGCGATGAGAATCGCCGACACTGGCCGCCCATTGGTCGATAATTCGATGCTCACCGGGCCAAGCGCCTTGCCGAGCACATCGCCGCGCGTGAGGCGACTGCCCTTTGGCTGGATCGCGCGGACGCCGACGATCAGGCTCATCCAGCCGTGGCCATGATCGATGATCGCGATCCCGTCATGGCGGCGATAGGGGCCGGCGAAGACCAATGTGCCGTCGGCGGGGACCAGCACCGGCGCACCGGGGCGGGCGGCGAAGGTGGTGCCGCGCGAGCGGATGCCGCTGGTGCTGATTTGGCCGAGGCCGTCGATGACCGGCGCGTCGACCGGGACAACCAGCGCGAACGGCGGCGCGGGTGGACGCGAGTCGGGGGCGAACGGACGGTGTGGGGCGCCGGGCAACGCGGCGAGTTCGCTTGCGAGCCGGTTGGCGGCGCGCGCGCGGTCGCGTTCATTGCCGAGCGCCGAAACTCCTTCGGTCGCGGTGAGCATCCGGTCGTCGGCACCCGATGCCCCGGCGTCGAACACTGCCGCCTGGCCGAGCGACCTGGCCTCGAGCGCGGCGAATTGCTGCTGGCGCTGGGTGAGCGCGGTCCGCGCAGTGGCGAGCGCGACCCGCGCCGCTTTGGCCTGGTCAACCAGTCGCCGGTTGGCCGCAAGCTCGCCGGCCAGCGCCGCGCTTTGCGCCCGGATCCGCGGCACCGCGAGGTCGAGCAAGGCGCGCATCCGCACCATCTGCGCGAGGTCGCGGTCGGCGGCGAGGCTGACCAAAGGCGGCCGCCGCCCGAGATTGATTACGCCCGCGACCAACGCCGCGACCGGGGCCTGCTTGGCCGCGAGCCGCGCCGAGCTGTCGCGGACCAGGGCCTCGCGCGCGTTAAGCATCGCGTCGGCCTCGCTGATCCGGGCTTCGGCAGCGGCGATGTCGGCGGCGGCGGCAAGGCGCTGGGCGGCGAGTCTGGCGGCATCGCCGCGTGCTGCATCCGCAGCCCTGGTCAGCCGCGCGGCATCGGCTTCGGCGCGCACTGCTTCGGCGCGGACCGCCGAAATCGCCTGCTCGCCGCTCGGCTGGGCGATGCTCGACGAGGCGGCGAGGATCAGGGGGAGGAGCAACCAGCGCTTCATCGCTTCATCCTTCGCGATGATAGGGGTGGTTCGCAAGGATCGATGTCGCGCGGAACAATTGTTCGGCCAGCATCGCCCGCGCCAGCATGTGCGGCCAGGTCGCGGGTCCGAACGACAGCATCAGGTCGGCCGACCCGCGCAAGGCCTCGTCATGCCCGTCAGCCGCGCCGATCAGGAACCGCGCCTCGCGCTTGCCGCCGTCGCGCCAGGCCTCGAGCTTTTTGGCGAAGTCGGTCGAGGACAGGATGGTCCCGCGCTCGTCGAGCAAGATCGTGACGTTGGCCGATGGTGGTGGCGGGATGACGCCGCCATTGTCGGGCAATTCGGTGACCTTGGTCGGCCAGGCGATGCGCTTGAGGTATCGCTCGACCAATTCGGCCTCGGGCGACCGGCCGATCTTTCCGCGCGCGATGATGTGGAGCAGCATTGCTCAGCGCGTGGCGTAATGGTCGAACGTGGTGCGCGCCGCCTCGGCGATGATCCGCGCCCGCGCCGGCCCTTCCGCAATGCCCATCGTGAACACCGCGATGACGAACTTGTGGCCATTGGGAAGCGTGACGATCCCGACATCGTCGCTCAGCCCGGACAGGGTGCCGGTCTTGTGGGCAACGATCGTCCCCTCGGGCAGCAGGCCTTTGATCCGGTCAGGGCCCGTTTTGCACTTGATCATGGTGTCGGTGAGAAACTTCTGGCTGGCGGGCTTGAGGAATTCGCCGCGGTCGATCCGGGCGAGAAAATGCGCCATCCCCGCGGGGGTCGCGGTGTCGCGCGGATCACGGTCGAACACCGCCACCGCCGCCGCGCGTGCCGCCTCGGGTAGCGGGTCCGACGCCCAAAGGGTCTGCGCAGCGGTTTTGCCCGGCAGCATCGGCAGCCCGAGATTGTCGAGCACCAGCCGCGCAATATTGCGGTCGATCCGCACACCCTCAACGGCATGGGCGTGAAGCCATGCGTCGACCTTCGCCGAACCGCCGAGGTCGTCGATCAGCACGTCGGTCGCGCTGTTGTCGCTGAGCGTCAGCATTAGGTGAATGAGATTGGCCGCCGACAGGCTGACCCCGGGGTGCGGCAGATCCTGTCCGATCCCGTCCGATCCCGAGCGAAGCGCTTCGTCGAGCGCGATTATCTTGCTGAGCGAGCGCCGCCCGGCGTCGACCTCGGCGAGGTACATCACCGCCACCGCGACCTTAACCGTGCTGGCCATCGGGAACGCTTCAGCGGCGTGGAACCGGGTCTCGCGCCCGGTGGTGAGATCGACCGTCGCGATCCCGACCCGGCCAACCGGGACAGTGCCAATCGCGCTCAACCGCTCGGACAAGCCGGCTTCGATGGTCGGCAATGGCGGACGCGCGGTGGCCGGGGCCAGCGGCATCAGCGCCAGCGCAGCGAACGATATCCACGCCCGCCGCAATGTCATGAGGTCAGGCGCTCGGCGCGGCAGCGGCGGTGGCGGACGGCTTGGAATCGTCGCCGAACGCCCACATCCGCTCGAGATTGTAGAAGCTGCGCACTTCAGGCCGGAACAGATGGACGATCACGTCGTCGGCATCGATCAGCACCCAATCGGCGGTCGGCAAGCCTTCGATTCGCACCGATTTCTTGAATTCATGCTTGATCCGCTCGGCCAGCTTGGCGGCCATCGACGCCACTTGGCGCGACGAGCGACCGCTAGCGATCACCATATGGTCGGCGATCGACGACTTGCCGGCGAGCGGGATCGAGATCATCTCGACCGCCTGGTCGTCATCAAGCGACTTCTTGATCAGCGCGTGCAGCGCCTCGACATCGGCGGCGGCGGGGCCAGCCTTCGGACCGGCGGCGGCGGCGGGATCGATCGTGGAACGGGGGTCGGACAAAGTGTTTCCTATGACAAAGCGGATCGACGAGCGATCTGCCCGGGGGGATTGCGGTACCAGAAAGGGTTAGCCAAGCGAAGGCGAGTGGCCGAGGTCGGATCGGGCGGCAGGCGAAGGAAGGTGATCGCCGGTGCACTCCACTTGGTCCAGTTGCGCGCCGTGGCCGTGGGTCGGACAAACCACCTCAGCCAGCCCATCGCGCGAGCCGCTCGGGCAGCGCCATCATACCCCGGGCGCGATAGCACCGCAATCGGCACCATGCTCGCCAGCCGCCGCCAGTCCTTCCAGTGGTGGAATTGGGCCACAGTATCTTCGCCCATCAGCCAGATGAACTGGTCTTCGGGGTGAAGGCGGCGGAGCGCGGCGATGGTGTCGACGGTGTAGATCGTCTTTGCCTCAGCCTCGAAATCGCTGACGTGGATGCGGCTTCGGCGAGCGACGAACCGCGCCTGCGCAAGCCGAGCGGCATAGGGCGCCATGCCCTTCTGGGGCTTCAATGGATTGCCCGGCGACACCAGCCACCACAGCTGGTCGAGCCCGAGCGCGTCCATCGCCGCCAGACTCATCCGGCGATGGCCGCGGTGGGCCGGGTTGAAACTGCCGCCGAGAAGCCCGATGCGCATCCCAGCGTGGCTAGCACCCCCCCTCGACCGGCGCCACCGCAGTCGGTTAAGAGTGTCGCGGGGGAGTGAGCATGAGCGAGTTGGACGGCGTTGGTGAGATGGTGACCGGCGGGATGATTGCCAGTGCGGTCGAGCCGGTGACCGAAGTCGGCGGCACTCGGGGCGAGGCGGCCTGCCTCAACTGCCGGACGCTGCTGACCGGTCCCTATTGCGCGGCCTGCGGGCAAAAGGCGCTTGTCCACCGCTCGCTGCGCGCTTTCTTCGGCGATTTTGCGTCGGGGGCGCTCAATTTCGAGGGCAAGATCTGGCGCACCATCCCATTGCTGGCGTGGAAGCCGGGCGACTTGACGCGGCGCTACATCGAGGGCGAGCGAGCGCGGTTCGTGTCGCCAGTCGCGCTGTACCTGTTCACCGTCTTCCTGATGTTCGCGGTGCTCAGCTTCACCGGGGCGCTCAATAGTGGTGGCATCAACCTCGACAAGTCGTTGAAGGAGGAGCGAACCGCACTCGCCACGCTCCAAACCGATCGAGCCAGCGCCCTGAATTCGGGGCGGGACGTCGCCTCTCTCGACCGCAGGATCGCGCGCCAAAAAGACGACATCAAGCAGCTTGAGCAAATCCAGAGCGGCGTCGTAATTCAAACCGATGAAGGCGACGAGATCCCCGGTTGGCTGAGCGGCGCGGTTGCCGGGGTCAAGCGCGATCCCAAGGGCTCGATGGCCAGTGTCCAGAACGCAACGTCCAAATATAGCTGGCTGCTGATCCCGCTGTCGGTGCCGTTCCTGTGGCTGCTGTTCCCGTTCAGTCGGCGATACCGGCTGTACGACCACGGGGTGTTCGTGACCTACTCGCTATCGTTCATGATGATCCTGGTGATCGTCGGCGGGGTGCTGGTCTGGGCGGGAATGCCGGCGCTCGGGTCGATGCTGGCGCTGATCCCGCCGTTCCACATGTATCGCCAGCTGAAGGGAGCGTATCGCCTGCGTTGGTACAGCGCCCTGCTGCGGACGATCGCGTTGATCACCTTTGCCTTCATCGCCGCGACATTCTTTGCGATGGCGGTCGCTGCGATCGGACTGTCCTGAGGCCCGGCGAGCCCGAAGCTAGCGGTGGCAGGGGAAGCGGGCGACGGTTATCCGAGTCATCGCCTCGGTCATGGTGATGCGCTTGCGGTCGACGAGCGGGATCGCGCCGAGCCGCTGCATGAACTCATCGGCCCCCATCGAGCTTTTTTCGGGCGGGCAGGCGCGCGGCGGTTGGCCGGCCGCCGCCGCCGCCAGCCGCGCGGCGCGGGCGGCCTTGCCGGAATTTTGGGCTTCGGTCATCAGCGCCTTGATCTCGCCCTGGGAGAACATCGCGAGCGGGCCCTTGGCCTTGAGCGCCTGCGATCGCTTGTAGAACGTCTCGGCATTCATCGACTGGGCCGAGGCCATCGACGGCAACAGGATGGCGGCAGCAACAAGCAACATCGAACGCATTCAAAGTCTCCCCCGCCCGGGTCAGGGCAGGGAAGGACATGAACGGCTATCGCGTCGCGATCAAGCGCCCGCTTGGGCTGGCCCGCCGACGCCCGACTTGGGACGCTTGGCCTTGGGGATCGACAAACCCGCCGTTGGAAGCGCTACCGGGATGTCGGCGCTGCGGTCGATCTTGCCGCCCGCAATGATCGTCTTGATCTCGTCGCCGGTCAGCGTCTCGAGCTCGAGCAAGGCTCCGGCCACCGCGTGCAACTGGTGGACATTGTCCTTGATGATCTTGGTCGCGCGGGCGTGGCCGCCATCGACCAATTTGCGGATCTCGGCATCGATCAGCAGCGCGGTCTCGTTCGACATGTTGTGGCGTTGGGTCTGCGAGTAACCGAGGAAGGTCTCGCCTTGGGCTTCCTCATATTGCAGCGGGCCGAGTGCTTCGGACATGCCCCATTGCATGACCATCGCGCGCGCCAGCTTGGTCGCCTGCTGGATGTCGCTCGATGCGCCCGACGAGACCTTGTCGTGGCCGAAGATCACTTCCTCCGCGACGCGGCCGCCCATCACCGACGACAGATCGGCGAACATCTTGTCGCGGTGGTACGAATAATTGTCGCGCTCGGGCATCGACACGACCATGCCGAGCGCGCCGCCGCGCGGGATGATCGTCGCCTTGTGGATCGGGTCGGACGCTTTCTCGTGAATCCGGACCATCGCGTGGCCGGCCTCGTGATAGGCGGTCATCTTTTTCTCTTCGGGGGTCATCACCAACGACTTCCACTCGGTGCCCATGATCACGCGGTCCTTGGCGAGCTCGAACTGGGCCATCGCCACGAGGCGCTTGCCGAGGCGAGCAGCCATCAGCGCGGCCTCATTGACGAGGTTGGCGAGATCGGCGCCCGACATGCCCGGGGTGCCGCGCGCCAGCGTGCGGGCGTCGACGTCGGGCGCGAGCGGGACCTTTTTCATATGCACGTCGAGGATCTTCATCCGTCCCTCGATATCGGGCAATGGAACGGTCACGCGGCGATCGAACCGGCCCGGGCGAAGCAACGCCGGGTCGAGCACGTCGGGGCGGTTGGTCGCGGCGATGATGATGATGCCCTCATTGGCATCGAAGCCGTCCATCTCGACCAGCAGCTGGTTGAGGGTCTGCTCGCGCTCGTCATTGCCATTGCCGAGGCCGGCGCCGCGATGGCGACCGACCGCATCGATTTCGTCGATGAAGACGATGCACGGCGCGGATTTCTTGGCCTCGGCGAACATGTCGCGGACTCGGCTAGCACCAACCCCGACGAACATCTCGACGAAGTCGGAGCCCGAAATGGTGAAGAACGGCACGCCCGCTTCGCCGGCTATGGCGCGCGCAAGCAAGGTCTTGCCGGTACCGGGCGAGCCGACCAGCAACGCGCCCTTGGGGATCTTGCCGCCGAGCCGCGCGAACTTGCCCGGATCCTTCAGGAATTCGACGATTTCCTCGAGCTCCTCGCGCGCTTCGTCGATCCCGGCGACGTCGGCGAAGGTCACCTTGCCATCCTTCTGGCTCAGCATCTTGGCGCGGCTCTTGCCGAAGCCCATCGCCCCGCCGCCGCTATTCTTCTGCATCTGGCGCATGATGAAGAAGGCGATGCCGATCATCAGCAGGAAGGGCAGGCTGTTGTAGAGCATGTATAACCACAGGCTGGTCGCTTCTTCGGCCTTGACCTGGACCGCGACGCCCTTTTCGACCAGCCGGTCGCTGATCTTGGCATCCGGAGCGATGGTGCGGAACGACTTGCCGTCGGCCATCTTGCCGCTGATCATCGCATTGCCATTGGCGGTGGTGGCGATGGCGACGCTCTTGACGTTGCGTTCGTTAACCTGGGCGACAAATTCGGAATAGGTCATCGCCGCGCCCGGCGCAGCGCGCGTGCCGCTGACCGATTGAACGAACAATACCAGGGCAAGCAGGATCCCGATCCAGATGAACAGGGATTTGGTCCACGGGTTGGTCGGCTTCTTGTCGTTCATGGCTCAGGCGCTCTTTCGATGGTGCACAGCTAAAATAGGCTTTTCGAGCTGAACTACAATGGATCGGGGAACGAGGCATCGATGTTTCGAGCGGATGTGCCAAGGCGGGCCAGGTCGCACCAACAGTCCCCAACGTCGCGCTCGCTACGCGCGCGATGCCATCCGGCCTCGTGATCGTATTTTGGTTGGCCTCGGGATTGGTGATTGCTCGTCGTAATGTCCGCTTTGGGTGGAAAGCGGACGTTAGCAATTGGGCTCTACGGGTTCCTGAATGACTAAGAGTTCTATGTCGTCGTTTCTTTGGCTGCCTGGGCAGGGTCCCCACCAGGCGGCGCTTGGCCGGATGGACGAGGCTTTTCCCAAACCGAAAAAGCCGATGGGAGAAGCATGGTTCCTCGCACATGAAAGGAAGATGTATCCGGAACTGCTCGGCGATCTCCAGCCTATCTCGGATGACACGATCCTCGATGCGTTGCGGGATACTGCCGGGCCATCCTGCTTTGGGCCGCGAGACGAGTGGACCGAATGGCATCACTATCTCCTGCCGCGATTGATTCAGCGAACCTGGACCCCGCCCCTCCTTGATGACCCGGTTGAGCTGATCATCTCCGCCTTCGTTGCTCAGCACCCCGATTCAGGTGGAGAAATGCCCTATCCGGAGTTCACGAACGACATTCTGTTGACTCTCGGTCGAGCCATCATGTCTCCGCACCGCTGGCTCGGCGGAGTGCTTCACGCGACCCAATGCTTGAATAAGTCCCCCGGATGGAATGGTATTTTCGGCTGGTATGATGCCGAAGGGCTGCTTTCGGCCTCGCTGTTTTTATGTTTGAAATACCTTCCGGACGAAAAAGTAGCAGCGTGGTTCAAATCGGTCATCGCAATTCCGAACCCCTACTGGATGGCGCAGATTGTGGTGTGGCTGATCGGCGCTCACCCGATATTAACTGGCGTTATTGAGCAACCGAGCCAGTTTCCCGAAGACGGACCTTACCGCGTCGGCTGGGACTGGTCCCATGCGCTCGACGGCCATTACACTGGCGATTTCGATCCGCCGATCCGGAGGATTCCCTTTCTGTCCAAACAGAGCAGGAACGCCCTTCTTGGCGTCATCGACCGGTCCGACTTTAACGAGTTCATCGAAAACTGGCAGACCGACCCCGATCTTGAAGGCTTGAGGGCCGAAACGACGGGAGCGCCGGAGCGCTTTCTCGAGCTTTACGGCGACAGCGCGGCTGCGGAATAACGTCCGCTTTGGGTCGGAAGCGGACATTAGCCTTACCGCCGTCGCTTCGCCTCTTTCGCTACCAGCCACATCTCCCCGCCAGTCAGCTTGAGCCCCGACAAGGTTGCGCTCTTTCCTGCGGTCAGCGCGTGAAGGGCGCGATCGAGGTCGGGGCCACGGGGGCGTGGGGCGGCGAAGCGGTCGAACGCCACCAGCAACAACCGACGCTGGAGTTCGCGCGGGAGGCCGGCCGGATCGATCGCGATCCCGGCGCCATCCTGTGTCAGCCGGGTGGCGACCAGACCCGCCAGTGCCCATTCGATCGCCTCGTCGGCATCGGCGAGCCAGCCGGCCGAGCTCGCCAGCCGCTCGGGGTCGGCCCAGTCGGCATCGGCGAGCAGGCCGCGGAAGCGAGTGCGATCGTGGCGCGGGTCGCGGTTGGTGGGGTCGTCGACCGGGGTCAGCCCGGCGGCCTCGACGATCGCCGCAAGTTCGCTTCGGCGCCAGCCGAGCAGCGGCCGCACCAGCATCACACCGGGCTCGAGCGGGCGGCGGCGGCGGGTCGCGGCAAGTCCCGACAGGCCGGCCCCGCGCGCGAGCCGCATCAGCAAGGTCTCGGCCTGGTCGTCGGCATGATGACCGCTGGCGACCGCGCCGAGGTCGCACTCGATCCCCCATGCGCCGAGCACCCGGTAGCGCGCGGTTCGGGCCTGGGCCTGGAGCGAGGCGCCCTTCGCGACGTCAGTGCGCAGGACATGGTGGGCGATTCCGAGCTGGCGGCAGACCGAGGCGACGAACCGCGCTTCGGTCGCGGCTCCGCGGCGCAGGCCGTGGTCGACCGTCGCTGCCTCGACTTGCCCCGGGCGAGCAGCAGCGGCGAGCAGCAGTAAGGCGAGGCTATCGGGCCCGCCCGACACCGCGACTCCAATCCGCGTCTCGGGCGCGACCAGCAGGTCGAGGTCCGCTGCGAAGCGTGCCAGGACGTCGGGATGCGGGGTGAGTAAGGTCACCGCGCCACCGTCAGTCTACCTGCACCGCGCCTCGGCGCGGGCGGCGGGGAGGAGGGTGCGGAGCGCCGGGCGGATCGTCGTGCCATAGACATTTTCGAGCTCGGAATAAGCCTTGCACGCCTGCGCCGGCTGGCCGAGTTTCATCGACGCCTGGCCAAGGTAGAACAGGCTGTCGGGGGCGCGCTCGCCGGCCTTGTTGGCGCGGTAATTGGACAGCAGGACGTCGGCGGCGGGGCGATATTCGCCGTTGTCGAGCAAGTTGCGGCCGATCAGATTGCTTGCCCAGCTGACCCGGCGATCGTCGGGATAAGCGGCGATCATCGACTTGAGCGCGGCGATCGACTGGTCGTATTTCTTCGCCTCCCACAAGCGGAAGCCCTTGTCGTAGGCGGCTTCGACGCCGGTCAGGCCCGACGGTTCGACGCGCGGCTTGGTGGCCGGCGGCGGCGTGTCGGTCGCTTCGGGCGGTGGTGCGGTCGCAGCCGGGCCATCGCCGCTGCCATTCTCGATCGCGCGCAGGCGGCTGTCCTGTTCGGCGCGCAGCCGCGCGAAATCGGCTTCCATCACCCCCAGCCGATTACCATTCTCCTCCGACGCGCGGACCAAATCGACCATCTGGCGCTCGATCGAATCGATCCGCGCGGCGAGCGCGTTGACCGAATCCTGCGTCGCCGCAGGATCGTCGATCGTGCCCGCGGTGTCGGCTGGCTGGCCCTTGGGGAAGACCGTTTTCTGAACCTGGCGGACCTGGCTTTCGAGCCGACCGATGCGCTGCTCGGGGGTCGGCGGAGTCTTGGCCGCGAGCGGGGCGAACGACAGCGCGGCGAGCGCGGTCAGCAATGGCAGGGGCAAGCGCATATAATGTCTCGGTCAGTTTCTATTGCTTGGGCGGCGGTGCGGGCTCGGCGATGTTGATGGCGGCGGCGGGCGCGGCAGCCGGCTTTTTCACCTCGACTGGTCTGGCGGCAGGCGGCGGTGCGGGCTTTGGCGTGGGCGCCACTGCAACCGCCGGACCGCGCAGCAAATTCGCCGGCAGCAGGCTGACATCGCGCACCTTGGTCGCCGATGGACCGACCTGCGGAACATTCGTGGTGCCGACCGAAATCGTCAGCGCCTCGGCCTTGCCGGTGGTCAGCTTTGGAGCGACTGCGGTCGGCGGAATCTCGACTTTGTCGCCGGCCTTCATCACGCCTTCCTTGATCAGGGTCGCGCCATCCTTGATCTGGACCCAGGCATCGCCGGTCGCGGTGATCGACACCGACTGGGCGGCGACGGGCACCGCCGCAGCGGGGGCAGCAGCAGGCGAATCGACCGGCGCGGCCTCGGTGGCGGTGACATTGTCGGGGGCGTTCATCGAGCGATTGTTGAGCCAGGTGGCGAGCAAGGCGACCACTGCAATCGCGGCGATCGCGGCGATGATCAGCCAGCGCGGCATGGTGCGCTTGGGGTCCATCGGCTCGAACTGCTCGGCCTGATGCGGGGCGAGGCGGGTGCCGCCAATCTCGGCGCGGACCTGCTCGCCAATCTCGTTGCGATCGAGCCCGACCGCGGCGGCATAACTGCGCGCGAACCCGACCGAATAGGTCGGCGCGGGGAGCTTGGAGAATTCGCCGGCCTCGAGGCTCGCCAGATGGCGGGTCGGGATGCGGGTCGTGGTCGCGACATCCTCGAGCGACATCTCCGCAGCCTCGCGGGCGGCGCGCAGCCGTTCACCAGCGGTCATCGGGATCGGCTCTTCGCCTTCGGCTTCGCTCATCGCATATCCCCACGATCAACCATCAGATCGTCCAATGACTTGTCGAGTCCCATGGCCTCACTGTCAACGCCCGAATGGGGGTCAACCAAGCGGGACACCGTGGCGCTTGGCCCAATCGGTCAGCAAGCGGCGCATCTCGCGCGGCGGCTTGGCGAGCATCTTTTCGATCCGCGCGGTGACTGCGGCGGCATCGATCGAGCGGATCATCGCCTTGACCGGGCCGACCGCCGCCGGGGTGATCGAGAAATTGCGGATGCCGATGCCGATCAGCGCCATCGCTTCCAATGGCCGTCCGCCCATTTCGCCGCACAGCCGCACCGGGACGCCCGCGGCATCGCACTGCACGACGACCCGGCGCAGGAAGCGCAGGATCGCGGGGCTGAGCCAGTCGTACCGCTCGGCCAGCCGCGGGTCAGCGCGATCGGCGGCGAACAGGAATTGGGTGAGGTCGTTGGTCCCGATCGACAGGAAATCGAGCCGCGGCAGGATCACGTCGAGCATTTCGGCGAGGCTCGGCACTTCGAGCATCGCGCCATATTCGATCTTGCGCGGCAAGGCGCGGTGGGCCTTTTTCGACCAGGCGACCTGCTCCTCGAACAACGCGCGGGCTTCCTCATATTCCCACGGTTCGCTGACCATCGGGAACATCACCTTGAGCGTTCGCCCGGCAGCAGCTTCGAGCAAGGCGCGCGCCTGCGCCTTCATCAGCGTCGACCGCTCGAGGCTGAGGCGCAGCGCGCGCCAGCCCATCGCCGGATTCTCGGCCTCGTCCCTGATATCGTTGAGGTAGGGCAGGGCCTTGTCGCCGCCGATGTCGACGGTGCGGAACACCACCGGCTTGTCGCCGGCCGCGTCAAGCACCGACTTGTAGAGCCGTTGCTGGCTTTCGCGCCCGGGCAGAGCGGCGGAAACGAGGAACTGGAATTCGGTGCGGAACAGCCCGATGCCGTCGGCGCCCGAGGCCTCGAGCATTGCCGCATCCTCGGCCAGCCCGGCGTTGACCATCAGCGAGACAGTCACCCCGTCGGTGGTTTCGGCGGGCAAATCCTTGAGCGCGCTATATTCGGCGCGGCGCTTCTGGCTCATCGCCATGCGCTGCTCGAACCCCAGCGCCAGTGGGCGAGTCGGGCGGACCACGACGGTGCCGCTGTCGCCATCGACCAGGATGACATCGCCTTCGTTGGCGACGTGGCGGATCGAGTTCAATTTGCCGACGACGGGAACCCCCATCGCCCGCGCGACGATCGTCATATGCGCGGTGAGCGATCCTTCCTCGAGCACCACCGCCTTCAAGCGGCGCTTGTCATATTCGAGCAGTTCGGCGGGGCCGAGGTTGCGCGCGATCAGCACGGTGTCTTTCTGCAGCCCGGTCTGCGCGGCGGTGCCCATCCGGCCGCTGACGATCCGCATCAGCCGGTTGGAGAGGTCCTCGAGGTCGTGCATCCGCTCTTTCAGCAACGGATCGTCAATCTCCTGCATGCGGCTGCGGGTGCGCTGCTGGACCCGCTCGATCGCGGCTTCGGCGGTCAGGCCGCTGTCGATCGCCTCGTTGATCCGCCGCGACCAGCCCTCGTCGTACGCGAACATCTTGTAGGTCTCGAGGATCTCATTGTGCTCGCCCGCTGTCCCGAATTCGGCCTCGCGGGTCATGGTGTCGATCTGCTCGCGCATCCGGCGAAAGGCGGTGTACACCCGCGCCCGCTCGGCCTCGGTATCTTCGGCCACCGTATGTTCGACCATCACGCGCGGCTGGTGGAACACCGCCACGCCCTTGGCCATTCCGGTGACCAATTTGAGCCCGGTCAGCCGCTGGGCGCCCGCCGCGCGCTGGGTCGTCCGGCTGCCGTCGGACAAACGCGCGCTGGCGATCAGTTCGGACAGCACCATTGCCACCGTCTGCAGCGCCTCGATCTCGACGTCCTCATAGCAGCGCGGATCGGCATGCTGGACCGCGAGCACGCCAATGGCATTTTCGCGGTGGACGATCGGCACCCCGGCGAAACTGTGGAAGCTCTCCTCGCCGGTCTCGGGCCGGTACGCGAAGGCGGGGTGGCTATTGGCCTCGTCGAGGTTGAGGATCCGCCCCTCGGCGGCGATCGTCCCGACCAGCCCCTCGCCGGGCGACAGGCGGGTGACATGGACCGCTTCCTTGTTGAGCCCGTGAGTCGCGAACAATTCGAGCTTGCCGTCGCGCTGGACGTAGATCGAACAGACCTCGCTCTTCATCGCCTCCGCGATCAGGTCGACAACATGGTCCAGTTTGCCTTGAGGGCTCGATCGACGGGCCATCAGTTCGTGCAAGCCGACGATGATCTCGCGAGAGGCAATGGCGGCGGACAAGGGCATGCGCTTGTCGCTAGCAGGGGGAAGCGCCCCAAGACAATCGCGGCCAGTGAAATGGTCGTCAAACTGTCCCGAAAAATCAGTTTCACTCCGATACGGAGTCAAAACATTGGGCGATTCACTGGCGCTGGTACGTTTGTTGTGATGATCCTGCGAAACGCTGGAACATCTTGAAAATAGGGAATTTTTCGATGGCTCGAACGACCATCATGCGCGCCCAGGTGGACGCCGCCAACGCCATGCTCGACCGTATCCGCATCGGCATGAACGCCTATGACGGCGACTCCGCAGCTTATCCGTTGGCGCTCGACCTGTCGCGGCTCGCGGGGATCTTGCGGATCCATTTCGCGCTTGCCGACCGCAGCCTCTACCCTTTCCTGATTGCATCGAATTGTCCCGCAACAGCGGCACTGGCGCAGGATTTCAAGCGCGAGATTTGCACGCTCGCCAATCGCTTCGAGCGATTCAACCTGCGCTGGTCGTCGAGCGTTGCGATCGCCGGCAACGTGACCTTGTTCCGGGGCGAAGCGGCCGTGATGATCATGTCCATCCGCCGCCGCCTGCGCCACGAGATGAGTGACTTGTTCCCGGTTGCCGACGCGCTCGATGAAGCCCTCACCAACCACTGGCAAGGGGCCGCCTAACCCCGGCTGTCGAGCGCCGCCGCGGCCTCGTCGACCAGTTCGGCGATGATCTCGGCCACCGGTTCCTCGCGCTTGACCATCCCGACGCTCTGCCCGGCCATCACCGACCCGCTCTCGACATCGCCGTCGATTACCGCGCGCTTCAAGGCGCCGGCCCAATAATGCTCGATTTGCAATTGCGCCTCGCCCATTTCGATCTCGCCCGAATCGAGCCGCCCGGCGACTTCGACCTGCTTGGCGGCGAAGTTGGTCATTTCCTGATTCTTGAGCGCGCGCACCGGGATCACCGGCAGGCGCGGGTCGATCTGGACGCTGGGGATGGCGTCGCGGGCCGATGCGCGCAGGAACGCCTTCTTGAAATTGGCGTGGGCGATGCACTCGGTGGCGCAGACGAAGCGAGTCCCGAGTTGCACCCCGACCGCCCCCATTTCGAGGTAAGCCGCAATCGCCTCGCCGCGCCCGATCCCGCCCGCGACGAATACCGGAATGTCCTTCGCCACCTCGGGCAATATCTCCTGCGCCAGCACGCTGGTCGACACCGGGCCGATGTGCCCGCCGGCCTCCATCCCCTCGATCACCAGCGCGTCGGCGCCCGAGCGGATCAGCTTCTTGGCCAGCGCCAGCGCCGGGGCGAAGGCGATCAATTTGGCGCCATTGCCCTTGATCCGGTCGATCGCCCCGCTGGGGGGCAGGCCACCGGCGAGCACGACATACGTGACCTGATGCGCCGCGCAAACGTCGATCAACTCGCTGATCATCGGGTGCATGGTGATGAGGTTGACCCCGAACGGCCGCGTGGTGCGCTTCTTGGTCTCGGCGATTTCGGTGTCGAGCAAATCGGGGGTCATCGCCCCGCAGGCAATCACCCCGAACCCGCCGGCGTTGGAGATGGCCGAGACCAAATTGCGCTCCGAAATCCAGCTCATCGCCCCGCCGAGGATGGCATAGTCGCAGCCGAGAAACTCGGTCCCGCGGTGCATCAATTGCTTGAGCCGCGCCATTCCCGCGGTCGTCAGGCCATTGCCGCCGTGCATCGCGCGGGGCTCCGCAATCATTCCTTCGCCGCTCATGCTTTCTTCTCCACATCGTCGAGCCCGAAAGCGGTGTGGAGCAAGCGCACCGCGAGTTCCATCTCATCCTCGCGGATCAACGCGCTGACCTTGATCTCGCTGGTCGTCACCGCGAGCAAATTGATCCCCCGCGCCGCCAACGTGTCGAACATCGTCGCCGACAGCGCCGGGTTGGAGCGGATGCCGACCCCGACGATGCTGACCTTGGCCACTGCATCGTCGGTCAGCATTGCGGTGAAGCCGATCGCGCTTTGTTGCGTCTCCATCACCGCCACCGCCTGGGCGAGCGACGCGCGCGGGACGGTGAAGGTCAGGTCGCTGACCGGCTGGCCCGCGGTCGCCGCGTGAACGATCATGTCGACCGAAATCCCCGCCTCGCTCAGCGGGTGCATGATCGCCGCGACCGTCCCCGGCCGGTCGGCGATCCCGGTCAACGTGATCCGCCCCTCGTTGCGGTCGGACGCGATCCCGGCGATGGCGTTGCGTTCCATGTCTTCTCCCAGTTCGGCGACGATCTCGGTCCCCGGCAAATCCTCGAACGCGCTCAATACGCGCAGCGGCATCTTCTCGCGCATCGCCAGACCGACGCTGCGCACCTGCAATACTTTCGATCCCACCCCGGCCAGCTCGAGCATCTCCTCGAACGTCACCTGGGCGAGTTTGCGTGCGCGCGGCACGATCCGCGGGTCGGTGGTGTAGACCCCGTCGACGTCGGTGTAGATGTCGCAGCGGTCGGCCTTCAGCCCCGCCGCGATCGCCACCGCCGACGTGTCCGATCCGCCGCGGCCCAAGGTGGCCACGCGGCCATCCTCGCTGACCCCCTGGAAGCCCGGGATGACCGCGACCGTGCCCGATTTCAGTGCCTCGTCGAGCGTCGCCGATTCGACCGCCTCGACCCGCGCATTGCCATGGACCCCGGTCGCCTTCAATAATTGCCAGCCCATGAAGCTGCGCGCCTTCAGGCCCACCGTCTGCAGCGTCATTGCCAGCAATCCGGCGGTGACTTGCTCCCCGCTCGCCACCACCACGTCATATTCCTGATTGTCATGGGAGGCGGCGGATTCGCGGCACAATTGGACCAGTCGGTCGGTCTCCCCCGCCATCGCGGACACCACCACCAGCACCTCATTGCCCGCCTCAACCTCGTGTTTGACCCGCCCCGCGACCGACCGGATCCGCTCGATCCCGGCCATCGACGTCCCGCCGAATTTCATCACGATGCGGCTCACTTCCTCCCCTCCCGTTTACGGGAGGGGATCGAGGGGAGGGCCTGTCGGTACGAGGCGCGCTGATTCAATTGATTCCTCGTGGCAGCCAATGCGGCGTCCTGTTAGGAAGGGGGCATGACGAACACAAGCATCAAGCCAAGCGAAGCCGCCCACTTCGGCGCCATGGCCGGCGATTGGTGGGATCCCGATGGCGCGTCGAAGATGCTTCACCGGCTCAACCCGGTGCGCCTGGGCTACATCCGCGACCGCATCGACCAGCATTGGCACCTCGACGAATGCAAGTTGAGGCCGCTCGAGGGCCGCACCGCGCTCGACGTCGGCTGCGGCGCCGGATTGCTCGCCGAACCGCTGGCGCGGATGGGGGCCACAGTCACCGCGGTCGACGCCGCGCCCGAGCTGATCACCGCCGCCAAAGCGCATGCGGATGCCTCGGGTCTGGCGATCGATTATCGCGCGATCGGGGTCGAGGGGTTGGGCGGCCGCTTCGACCTGATCACCGCGATGGAAGTGATCGAGCATGTCGCCGACCCCAGCGCATTCGTCGCCAGCCTCGCCGCGCGGCTGGCGCCCGGCGGCCTCCTCATCCTCTCCACCCCCAACCGCACCGCCTGGTCGCGGCTGATAACGATCACGCTGGCGGAAGGCACGGGCCGCATCCCCCGCGGCACCCACCATTACGACGAGTTCATCACCCCCGAGGAAATGACCGCGATGCTGAGCGCGGTGGGCATGGAAGTGACCGACGTCGAGGGAATCGCCTTCACCCCGATGCGCGGGCTGCATCTGAGCAAGGATGTAAGGCTGAATTATCTGGTGGCGGCGCGGGGACGCTGAAAGCTAGCGTCCGCTTTCGACCCATTGCGGACGTTAGCCGGTGGTGCATTATGTGCGAATGGCAAGTAACGAAAATCCATCCGAACGGCTCGTCGCCCAGCGCGTTCGCAATCGCATCATGGAAGAGATTTGGGGCCTCTCGCGTGGCGACAAAGGTGTTTGCGAGGCAGGTCCAACCGAATGGGTTGAAACCTTCTTTGATTGGTTTCCCTACAAGGGCGAGCCCGACTGGTTTCCCGCAATGACTCCCGAGGAGACTAAGGCCGTTCTCGAGGTCTGCTGCATAATGCAACAGGCAATCTCGGACACCGACATTTCCAAATTTCCTACAGTTGACGAGATTATTCAAACAGGCTGGCCTCAGCGCGTCGCGCCTGTTGCGAAGCAGGCTTTGGACTTGATGGTGCGGCGCGGCAGGTTTTCCGAGGAAAAGGAAGAAGATGAACCGTCAAACCCTATTCCTTGGCCTAGCGCCTAGCGTCCGCTTTCCACCCAAATCGGACATTCGACAATATTCTTCCAATGTAGGATTTCGTCTGGCACGCCCGACTGATGGCGGCGCTGATCGGGGCGGATCGACAATCAGTGATTCACCACCGCCCGAAAGCCCGCCATTTGGTGCGCGAGTCTAAGACTTTAGGGGCTTTAGCGAACTTGGCGACGTTACGCCGCGCTCGACTCTCTCCGTGCGGAGCGGCTAGTCCGCAATGATGGCACGCATCCTCCTCATCGTCGGCGGCGGAATTGCGGCGTACAAGGCCGCCGAGCTGATCCGCGGCGCGCGCAAGGCGGGCCATTCGGTGACCCCCGTCCTGACCGCGGGAGGCGCGCATTTCGTCACCCCGATGAGCCTCGCCGCCTTGGCCGAGAGCCCGGTCTACACCTCGCTGTGGGATCTAAAGGACGAGGCCGAGATGGGCCACATCCAATTGTCGCGCGCGGCCGACCTCGTCCTGGTTTGCCCCGCCACCGCCGACCTCATCGCCAAGATGGCCGCCGGCATCGCCGACGACCTCGCCACCACCTTGCTCCTCGCTACCGACAAGCCAGTGATCGTCGCCCCGGCGATGAACGTCCGCATGTGGCAGCACGAAGCCACCCAGACCAACATCGCCACCCTGCGGGCGCGCGGCGTGACGGTGATCGACCCCGACGACGGCCCGATGGCGTGCGGCGAGTTCGGCCCGGGAAGATTGCCCGAGCCCGAGGCGATTTTGCGACAATTAGGCCTCTCTTCCCCGTTCGTGTCGAGCGAAGTCGAGACACCTTTCGCGCCGCAAGAATGTCCCTCGACTTCGCTCGGGACAAACGGATCTTTGGCGGGCACCCACATCCTGATCACCGCCGGCCCGACCCACGAACCGATCGACCCGGTCCGGATCATCGCCAACCGCTCCTCGGGCAAACAGGGTTTCGCCATCGCCGCCGCCGCTGCGCAGGCCGGCGCGCGCGTCACCCTCATCGCCGGCCCGGTGTCGCTGTCCACCCCCGGCGGGGTCGCGCGGATCGACGTCGAGACCGCGCAGCAAATGGCCGAGGCCGTCGCCCACGCCCTCCCCGCCGACGTCGCGATCCTCGTTGCCGCGGTCGCCGACTGGCGGGTCGAGGCATCGCCGACCAAGCTCAAGAAATCCGCCGGCCCGCCAGCGCTCACGTTCGTCGCCAACCCCGACATTCTCGCCACCCTCGGCGAAAGCCCCGACCGCCCGCGCCTGCTGATCGGGTTCGCTGCCGAGACCAACCACGTGGTCACCAACGCCACTGCCAAGCGCACCGCCAAAAACGCCGACTGGATCGTCGCCAACGACGTCAGCGGCGACGTCATGGGCGGCGCGCGCAACCAGGTGCATCTGATCACCGCCGCCGGGGTCGAGGATTGGCCCGAAGCGTCGAAGGATGATGTCGCGCGCCAATTGATCGCCCGCATCGCCAAGGAGTTGGAGTGACCATCCGCATCCAGATTGCCCGCCTGACCCATGGCGAAGGCCTGCCGCTGCCGAGCTACGCCACCACCGGCGCGGCGGGGATGGATGTCGTCGCCGCCGAGGATCTCGACCTCGCTCCCGGCCAGCGCCACGCGGTCGCCACCGGCTTTCGCGTCGCGATCCCCGACGGCTATGAAATCCAGGTCCGGCCGCGCTCGGGCCTCGCCTTCAAGCATGGCATTTCGGTGCCCAACACCCCTGGCACGATCGACAGCGATTATCGCGGCGAATTGAAGATATTGCTGATCAACCACGGCACCGATTCCTTCGCGATCCGCCGCGGCGACCGCATCGCGCAATTGGTCCCCGCCGCAGTGACGCTCGCCAGCTTCGATGAGGTCGAAGAACTCGACGACACCCATCGCGGCGCCGGCGGATTTGGCTCGACCGGTCAGTGAGCCTGACCGACGACGAACTCGACCGCTACGCCCGGCACATCGTCCTGCCTCAGCTTGGCGGTGCGGGGCAGCTTCGGCTCAAGGCAGCGCGGGTCGCGGTCGTCGGTGCCGGCGGGATCGGCGCCGGGGTCATCCCCGCGCTCGCCGGCGCCGGAATCGGCCACCTGACGATCATCGACGGCGACCGCGTCGATCTTAGCAATCTGCAACGCCAGCCTATCTATCGCAGCGCCGAAGTCGGCATGGCCAAGGTCCGGCTCGCCAGCGATTTCGTACTCGCCCGCAACCCGCACGTCGCCGTCTCCGCCATCGGCGAGCGGATCGACGCCGCCAACGCCGCCGAGCTGCTCGCCGGTCACGATCTGATCATCGACGGCACCGACAATTTCGCCACCCGGCTGCTGGTCAGCGACACCTGCGTGGCAAGCGGCATCCCCCTGCTCAGCGCCGCCGCGCAGCAATTCCAGGGCCAGATCGCTTTGTTCCGAGCGCGCCCCTGCTACCGCTGCTTCGTCGGCGATGCCTTCGACGCCGACGATTGCGACAATTGCGCCGAACTCGGCGTGCTAGGCGCGCTGACCGGGACCGTCGGCAATTTCGCCGCGCTGATCGCGATCCAGTTTCTCGCCGGAATGGCGCCCGAAGTGTCCGGCACGCTCCATTTGTTCGACGCGCTGGCGCTCGATTGGCGGCGCATACGTATTCCTGCCGACCCGGCGTGCCGCGCCTGTGGCAATCGTGGCGCAAACGGTCTCGATTGAGCCCCGAGTATCAGGGGAGGGATTGAGAATGAAGCATCGGCTGTTGAGGATCGTCGCGGCGGGGCTGTTGGCCGGGACCGCAATCGGGTTGTCGCCGGCCAGCGCAGCGCCGGTGATGATCAACGACCCGACCCGCCTCGACTGGCAATATTATGGCTCCGACTATGCGGTGAAGCCGATCACCGGGCTCACTATTCCGGGCGGCGCGGCGGCCGAAATCAAGGTTACCGGGGGCATGCGTCCGTATGACGCCGGAACCAATATCGCGCTTCGAAAACCGATCGCCAAGGGCCGCGATTACGTGATCAGTTTCTGGGCCCGGACATTGGCCAGCAATGCACCTGACAAGCAGGGCCGAATCCTCGTGCGCTTCTTCCGCAACACCGATCCATTCCCCGGTTTCGGCGATAACATGCTGGTGATCGGCCACGAGTGGCGCGCGTATGAAGTGTCCGCCCGCGCGACGATGGATATCATTACCGACGCCGCGGTGTCGCTGCAGCTGGCGGGTGCTCACCAGACGCTGCAAATTGGCCAGGCGCATGTCGCCGAGGGCGCGACGACGTTGGTCGGCGGCCAATCCGCTGCGGCGCCCGACCCGCTCCCGCCGCAATTGTCGGGCAAGGGCGAATTGCTAAACAATCCGGCCGACCGCAACTGGGTCCCCTATGGCGCGCCGCAAGCGGTCGAACAGACCGCGACCGACGTCTACACGCGCAAGGCCGTGTTGCTGACGGTCAGCAAGGCCAGCCAGACCAGCTATGACGCGGGGGTCAATGCGCCAATCGCCGGGGCCATTCGAAAAGGCGACAAATTGCTGGTCGCGGTGCTGGCGCGGGCGCGCTCGGCCGAGACGACGGACGGAACCGGCCTGGTGCGATTGCGGGTCCAGTCGAACCAGGAACCATATGATGGTTGGGGTGCCGAGGATGTCCATCTCACGCCGGGCTGGAAACTGTTCCAGTGGCAGACCGAGGCGCAAATGGACTTGCCCGCCAACGGCGGCGAAATCGCGCTACACACCGGGCTCGCCAAGCAGCAGGTCGAGCTTGGCCCGGTCTACGTCATCCGCATCGGCAAAGCGGCGAATTGATCAGCCTTGAGGCGCGATTGCCGCTCGAAACCCCGGGTCGGCGATCAGCTTGTCGAGCAATTGCGCATAGAGCGTAAAAAGGCGACCTCAAGCCTTCTTCTTGGCTTTCTTGGCCGGCGCGCGTTTCTTTTTCTTGGTCGGTCCCTTGGCGGCTTTTTCGTTGATCAGGACGATGCCTTCTTCAAGCGTCACCGCTGCCGGATCGGCGGTCTTGGGCAAGGTTGCGTGGGTCGTTCCGTCGGTGACGTAGGGCCCATATTTGCCCTCCATCACCTTCAACTCCTTGCCGGTTTCGGGGTGCGCGCCGAGCACCGCCAGCGGCTCACGACCGCCGCCACCGCGCTGGCCCTTAGACGCTTCGGCTTCGGCCAGTGCGACCACCGCGGCATTCATCCCGGTCTCGAACACGTCGGCGGTTGATTTCAGCCGGGCATATTTGCCGTCATGCACCAGATAGGGCCCGTAACGCCCGATCGACGCGGTGATCGGCAGGCCGCTGGTCGGATGCATCCCGATTTCGCGCGGCAGCGACAGCAATTGCTCGGCGGTCTCCAGCGTCATGCCGTCCTGCGGCACGTCCTTGGGGATCGAGGCGCGCTTGCCGTCGCGTTCGAGATACGCGCCGAATCGTCCAGTCTTGAGTTCGATGCCGTTGCCAAGCTCGGTCGGTCCCGCCGCCGCGGCAGCATCGCCACCCTGCCCGAACTGGCGGGTGTATTTGCACTCGGGATAATTGGAGCAGGCGACGAACGCGCCGAACTTCCCGCCGCGCAGCCCGAGTCGACCGGTACCGCATAACGGACACAGCCGGGGGTCGCTGCCGTCACCCTTGTCGGGGAACAGGAACGGGGCGAGGAATTCGTCTAGAGCAGCGGTTACCTCGGATGGCTTCTGGTCCATCACCTCGCCCGCCTTGGGCTTGAAGTCCTTCCAGAAATTTTCCAGCAAAACCTGCCAGTTAAGGCGGCCTCCGGAGACGTCGTCGAGCTCGTCCTCAAGCTCGGCCGTATAATCGAAACTGACGTATTTTTCGAAGAACCGTTCGAGAAACGCGGTGACTAATCGCCCGCTTTCCTCGGGAAAGAAGCGGTTCTTGTCGAGCCGCACATAATCGCGGTCCTTGAGCGTCTGGAGCGTTGCGGCATAGGTCGACGGGCGGCCAATCCCGAGTTCCTCGAGGCGCTTGACCAGTGACGCTTCGGAGAAGCGCGGCGGCGGCTGGGTGAAGCTCTGCGTCGCCTCGACCCCGGTCTTGACCGGCGCATCGCCCTTGCGCAGCGGCGGCATCTTGCCACCGTCTTCATCCGCCGCATCGTCCTGCCCTTCCTCATACAGCGTGAGATAGCCCGGGAAGAGCGTCACCTGGCCGGTCGCACGCAGCGTTGCGCGGCCCGCGCCGTCGGTCAATTCGACCGTTGTCCGCTCGAGCCGTGCAGACGCCATCTGGCTCGCCAGCGCGCGGTTGAAGATCAATGAATACAGCCGCGCATGATCGCCCGACCCGCCTTTGTCCTTGGTGAATTCGGTCGGCCGGATCGCCTCATGCGCTTCCTGCGCATTCTTGGCTTTGCTGGTGTAATGCCGCGGCTTGTCGGGGACGAACCCCGCATCGTATCGGTCGGCGATCGCCTTGCGCGCGGCCGAAATCGCCTCGCCCGCCATCTGGACCCCGTCGGTCCGCATGTAGGTGATCAGGCCATCTTCGTAGAGCGACTGCGCGAGGCGCATCGTGTGGCTCGCCGCAAAGCCGAGCTTGCGCGCCGCCTCCTGCTGAAGCGTCGAGGTGGTGAACGGCGGCGGCGGGTTGCGGGTGAACGGCTTGGTCTCGACCGAGGCGACGGTGAACCGTCCGTCCTCGATCACTTTCTTGGCGCTGGCGGCAGAGCCGCTGTCGCCGATCGTCAGCCGGTCGATCTTGGTACCATCGAGCGCCACCAGCCGCGCGGTGAACGGCGTCGCATCGGACTCGAAGCTCGCGACGATCGACCAATATTCCTGCGGTTTGAACAATTCGATGTCGCGCTCGCGGTCAACGATCAATCGTAGCGCGACCGACTGCACCCGCCCCGCCGACTTGGCGCCGGGCAGCTTGCGCCACAAGATCGGCGACAGCGTGAACCCGACCAGATAATCGAGCGCCCGGCGCGCCCGATAGGCGTCGATCAGATCCTCGTCGAGCGCGCGGGGATGCTTCATCGCCTCGGTCACGGTCGCCTTGGTGATCGCGTTGAAGGTCACCCGCTGGACGTTGGCGGGGAGCAGTTTCTTCTTCCGCAGCACTTCCTGGACGTGCCAGCTGATCGCCTCGCCCTCGCGATCGGGATCGGTCGCCAGGATCAATGTATCAGCGGTCTTCGCCAGGTCGGATATCGCCTTAAGTTGCTTGGCCTTGTCGGGATAATTCTCCCATTCCATTGCAAAGCCATTGTCGGGATCGACCGATCCGTCCTTGGGCGGAAGGTCGCGAACATGGCCATAACTGGCGAGCACGCGGTGTCCCGGCCCGAGATAGGCTTCGATGGTCTTGGCCTTGGCAGGCGATTCGACGACGACGAGTTTCAAGTTGTGGTCCCTCACGTATGTACGCGTATGGTGGTCGGCGCCGAATCCGCCCGTCAAGCGCGCTCTAGCAAGAAGGATGTGCCATGCGATTCATTTACACCGCGACACTCGTTGCCGGGCTGGTTGCCGTCCCGGCCGCTGCCCAGGCGCCCGAGATCCTGGTCAAGCCACCGCTGGCCGGTTTCGTCACCGGCTATCAAGCGGCGAAGAATGGCTCGTCGATGATCGAGCAGGTGCGCAAGGGCGAAACCATCGATCGCTGGACGACGATGGTCACCACCCAACGATTCGCCAATCTGGCGCGCAAGACGACCGCGGTGCGCTTTTTGACCGAACTCGGACAGAATGCCGAGGGCAGCTGCGCCGGTGCCCGGGCGTCGGCTGTCCGGCAAGTCGGCACGGCTTCTGAAATGCGGCTCGATTGTCCGCTCAATCCGCAAACCGGACAGCCCGAGACGTTCATCGCGCTGGCGATCATGGGGAAATCCGACCTCCACATCGTCCAGGTCGCATGGCGTCGTGCCCCATCGGCTGGCGACGTGGCCTGGGGCGAAAATTACCTGCGCGGGGTGAGCCTCAAGCGCTGAAGCTGACTTTGCCCCCGGCGTGACGCTCGAGCCGCCCGGCGAGATCGAGTTCGAGCAGCACCAGCTGGACTTCGCCCGGTGATGCGCCCGACAGCCGGACGATCTCGTCGACCGGCGCGGCCGATGGCCCGAGCAGTTCGAGGATCCGCTGGCGAAGCTCGGTCGGCGCCTCGATCGGGCCTGCGATATTTTGGGCCTCGCCCTGATGATCGAACGGGTACGTTGGCGAGGCTAGCTTGCCGGTCATCGTCTGCAGCCCCTCCATCACGTCGGCGGCATTCTGGATCAGCGTTGCACCGTCGCGAATCAACTGGTTGCAGCCCTGCGCACGCTGGTCGAGCGGCGAGCCGGGCACCGCCATCACCTCGCGCCCCATTTCGCCGGCCAGTCGCGCAGTGATCAGCGAGCCCGATCGCGGCGCGGCTTCGATCACCACCGTGGCTTGCGTCAGCCCGGCGATGATCCGGTTGCGATAAGGGAAGTGGCGTGCGCGGGGCTCGGTGCCGGGCGGCATCTCTGCGACCACCAGCCCGCGCTCCGCCATCGCGCGCTGGCGGTCGGCATTTTCGGGCGGATAAGCGACGTCGATCCCGCCCGCGACGACGCCGATGGTGCCGCTGTCGAGCGATCCGTCGTGAGCCGCGCTGTCGATGCCCCGCGCCAGCCCGGACACGACGACCACGCCCTCGCGGCCAAGCTCATGCGCCAGTCCGCGGGCGAAGCGGCAGGCGGCGGCGCTGGCATTGCGCGCGCCGACGATCGCCACCAACGGGCGATCGAGGAGGTTCTGGTTGCCCATCACGGTGAGCAACGGCGGGGCGTCGGACAGTTCGGCAAGCGCGCGCGGATACAGCCCTTGGCCGAGCGACAAATAGCGCCCGCCAATCGTCTCGACGCGGTCGATCTCGGCTTTGGCGGCGCTTTCGCTGAACAGGACCGGCGCTCGTCCACCGCCGCGCGCGGCAAGGTCCGGCACTGCCGCCAGCGCCTGCTCCGCGCCGCCGAACCGCGCCAGCAATTGGCGAAAGGTGACCGGCCCGATGCCCGGCGACCGAACCAGCCGAAGCCGGGCCAGCAAGTCGCCGCTCAAGCCGCGCGCTTTTCGTTGGACTGGCCGACGCGTGGTTCGGTGCCTTGCGCAAGCCGCTGGATATTCTCGCGATGTTTCCAGATGACGAGGAACGCGAGGCCGAGGAACATCGGGAACAAAGCGGTCGCGCCAGCTACTGCAGCGGTGACGGGGGCGCTTGCGGCCGCGGCCATTCCGGCGGCCGAGGAAATGCGCAGCACCAGCAGCAGGCCGATCCACACCAAGGCATAGACAATCGCCGCAGCCGGCAACAGCGGCACAATGACGCCGAGGAACGTCGCTACGCCCTTGCCGCCCCTGAGCCGCAGCCAGACCGGATAAAGGTGCCCGATCATCGCCCCGGCGGCGGCGAACAACACGCCCTCGGGCCAGAAATGCTGTGCGATCAAAACCGCCGCCGCACCCTTGGCGGCATCGAGCAGCAAGGTCAGCGCGGCGAGCGGCCTGGAGCCGGTGCGAAGCACGTTGGTCGCGCCAATATTACCCGACCCGATGTCGCGCAAATCGCCACGCCCCGAGAAGCGCGTCAGCAACAGCCCGAACGGGATCGACCCGAGGAAGTAACCGGTCGCGAGCGCGAGCAGGATCGGGGCTGTCATGGACCTTTGACTAGCAGAACAAGTCTTGGCCGCAACTAAACCCGTTCGTCCTGAGCTCAGGAAAACGAATGTCCCCCGGACATCCGTTTGTCCTGAGCTTGTCGAAGGACTGTCCTTTCCCTAGGCGCTCAATCGGAAAGATAGGGCTTCGACAGGCTCAGCCCGAACGGTGTGGTTTGAACGACGCGACTTCCCCCCTCCTGTTCTTCGATTCGGGTGTTGGCGGCCTGTCGGTCCTCGCCCCCACCCGTACGCTCCTGCCCACCGCGCCGATCGTCTATGTCGCCGACAATGCCGGCTATCCGTATGGCACCAAGTCCGACGCCGAGCTGGCCGAGCGACTCCCCGCGCTCCTTAGCTTGTTGGTCGAGCAATATCGCCCGCGCCTCGCGGTCATCGCGTGCAACACCGCCTCGACCATCGCGCTCGACCATGTCCGCGCGGCGCTCGACATTCCGGTGGTCGGCACCGTCCCGGCAATCAAGCCCGCCGCCGAGCTTAGCCGCACCCGCGTGATTGGCGTGCTCGGCACTGCGGCGACCGTTCGCCAGCCCTATGTCGACGACCTCGCCGCGCGCTTCGCCGCCGATTGCACCGTGATCCGCCGCGGATCGTCCGCGCTGGTCGCGATCGCCGAGGCCAAGCTGGCGGGCAAGGCGATCGAGCCGGAAGCGGTTGCGGCGGCGATCCGCCCGATGATCGACCAGCCGCGAGGGAATGAGATCGACACCATGGTGCTGGCCTGCACCCACTTCCCGTTGCTGACCGAGGAGTTTGCCGCGGCGATGCCCGGCGTGACCTTCGTCGACGGCGGGCCCGGGATCGCGCGGAGGATCGCCTTCCTGACCAAAGACCAGGACTGGCCCGAAACCACGCCCGAGGGCATTGCGGTTTTCACCGGCTCGCCGCCCTCTCCCGCCCTCGCCGAATCGCTAAGCCGTTTCGGTCTCACGAAAATAGTCTCGATCCGCAACTAGTTGCGAGTCGTTCGCAATGGCATTTGTCCCGCGTGGGCGATATTGGCGCGTCGGTGGATTACGAAGGCATCTTCAAGGCGGCGATCGACCGACTGCACGACGAGGGGCGCTATCGCGTCTTCATCGACATATTGCGCACCAAGGGCAGCTACCCCAACGCGCAATGCTTCCACGGTCACAACGGCCCCAAGCCGATCACCGTGTGGTGCTCGAACGATTACCTCTGCATGGGCCAGCACCCGGCGGTGATCGAGGCGATGGAGACCGCGCTCCACGAGGTTGGCGCGGGATCGGGCGGAACGCGCAACATCGGCGGCAACACGCATCTCCACATCCAGCTCGAGCGCGAATTGGCCGATCTCCACGGCAAGCAGGGCGCGTTGCTGTTCACCTCAGGCTATGTCTCGAACGAGGCGGCGCTGTCGACGCTCGGCAAGTTGCTGCCCGGCTGCGTGATCTTTTCCGACGAACTCAATCATGCGTCGATGATCGCGGGAATCAAGAATAGCGGCTGCGAAAAGCGGGTGTTCCGCCACAATGATCTCGCCCATCTCGAGCAGTTGCTGCTTGAGGCGGACCCCGAGACGCCCAAGCTGATCGCGTTCGAAAGCGTTTATTCGATGGATGGTGACGTCGCGCCGATCGCCGACATCTGCGACTTGGCCGATCGCTACGGCGCGCTGACCTATCTCGACGAAGTCCACGCGGTCGGGATGTACGGGCCTCGCGGTGGCGGCATTTCGGAACGCGATGGAGTCGCCGACCGGGTGACGATCATCGAGGGGACTCTGGGCAAGGCATTCGGCGTGATGGGCGGTTACATCACCGCCGAGACCAACATCATCGATTGCATCCGCAGCTATGCGCCGGGGTTCATCTTCACCACCAGCCTGTCACCGGTGCTGGTCGCCGGCGCGCTGGCCTCGGTCCGCCACCTCAAGGCTTCGGGCGAGGAACGCGCGGCGCAGCAGGCTGGCGCGGCGATGCTCAAGACCAAGTTCCGCGACTCGGGCCTTCCGGTGATGGCCAGCGTGACCCACATCGTGCCGCTGCTGGTCGGCTGCCCGGTGAAGGCCAAAAGGATCAGCGACATATTGCTCGCCGAATATGGCCTGTACGTCCAGCCGATCAACTTCCCCACCGTGCCGCGCGGCACCGAGCGCCTCCGCTTCACCCCCGGCCCGATGCACGACGAAAAGATGATGGACGAGCTTGTCGGCGGGTTGGTCGAAATCTGGAGCCGGCTCGAGCTGGAACTGCTCAAAGCGGCGTGATTGCCGGCCGATCTAAAGTGCTGTCCTACAGGCACCACTTTGGGTTAGGTGGGCCAATGTTCGGACTCGCCCCTGACACTCCGGCCTCGACGGCAAACAGCAGCACAAGAACGGCCATGGCCAGTGTGAACATTTGTGAACATTCGCGTCGGTTGGGGATGTAGCTCATGCGCATCGCTTTGTCCGCCGATCATGCCGGCTTCGAACTCAAGGACCTGCTCGCCGCCTGGCTGCTCGAGGATGGGCACGAGGTGATCGACCTTGGCACGCATGGCCCCGAAAGCGTCGATTATCCGCGCTTCGGCGCTGCGCTGGCGGAGGCGCTGGCCGACGGACGCGCGGAGCGCGGGATCACCATCTGCGGGTCGGGGATTGGCATCGCCATCGCCGCCAACCGCAACCCAGCGTGCCGCTGCGCGCAGGTTGCGGAACCGGTATCGGCAGCGCTCGCCCGATCGCATAATGACGCCAACGCCATCGCGCTCGGCGCGCGGCTGATCGGGCTCGACATGGCCAAGGCTTGCGTCACCGCCTTCCTCACCACCGACTTCGAAGGCGGGCACCACCAGCACCGCGTCGACATGCTCAAGGATTGCTAGACATGGCCACCCTCGCCGCCCCTGCCCCCTTGTCCGACGTCCAGCCGGATGGCTTTTTTACCCGCAGCTTGGCCAATGCCGACCCCGCGGTCGCCGCTGGAATCGCCGCCGAGCTTCACCGCGAACAGACCCAGATCGAGCTGATCGCGTCAGAAAATATCGTCAGCCGCGCGGTGCTCGAAGCGCAGGGATCGGTGCTGACCAACAAATATGCCGAAGGCTATCCGGGCCGCCGTTATTACCAGGGCTGCGCTCCGTCCGACACGGTCGAGCAACTGGCGATCGACCGCGCCAAGCAATTGTTCAACTGCGGTTTCGCCAACGTCCAGCCGCATTCAGGCGCGCAGGCCAATGGCGCGGTGATGCTCGCGCTGACCAGGCCCGGCGACACGATTCTCGGGATGAGCCTCGATGCCGGTGGTCACCTGACCCACGGCGCCAAGCCGGCGATGAGCGGCAAATGGTTCAACGCGATCCAATACGGCGTTCGCCGCGACGATGATCTGATCGACTTCGACCAGGTCGAGGCGCTCGCCAAGGAGCATCGACCGACGCTGATCATCGCCGGCGGATCGGCCTATCCGCGGCAAATCGATTTCGCCAAGTTCCGCGCCATCGCCGATGAAGTCGGGGCGATCTTCATGGTCGATATGGCGCATTTCTCGGGACTCGTCGCGGCGGGTGAGTATCCGACCCCGTTCGGCCACGCCCACGTCGTCACCACCACCACCCACAAGACATTGCGCGGCCCGCGCGGGGGCATGGTGCTGACCGATGACGAGGCGATCGCCAAGAAGATCAATTCGGCGGTGTTCCCGGGCTTGCAGGGCGGGCCGCTGATGCATGTCATCGCGGCCAAGGCGGTGGCCTTCGGCGAAGCGCTCGAGCCTGGGTTCAAGACCTACGCCAAGGCGGTGATCAAGAACGCCCAGACGCTCGCCGGGCGGCTGAAGGAGCGCGGCGCCGACTTGGTCGCCGGCGGCACCGATACTCATCTCGCGCTCGTCGACCTTCGCCCGATCGGGATCACCGGCAAGGATGCCGACGAAGCCCTCGAACGCGCCGGCATCACCTGCAACAAGAACGGCGTTCCGTTCGATCCGCTGCCGCCGATGCAGACCAGCGGGATCCGCGTCGGCTCCCCCGCCGGAACGACGCGCGGGTTCGGCGAGGCCGAATTCGCCGAGATTGGCGACATGGTCGCGGATGTGCTCGCCGGGGTGGCGAAGGGCGATACCGCGATCGAAGCCGATGTGAATCGCCGCGTCCGCGCCCTGTGCGCCCGTTTTCCGATCTACCAGGGATAACGGCGTTTGCGCTGCCCGTACTGCGCCGATGACAATAGCCAGGTAAAGGATTCGCGACCGTCGGAGGACGCCAGCTCGATCCGCCGCCGCCGCGAGTGCGGCGCGTGCGGCCAGCGCTTCACCACCTTCGAACGGGTCCAGCTGCGCGAGCTGATCGTGCTAAAGAAGGACGGCAAGCGCGAACCCTTCGACCGCGGCAAATTGGAGCGCGCGATCGGCCACGCCTGCCGCAAGCGTGACATCGACCGCGCCAAGATCGAACGCCTCGCCAGCGGCATCCAGCGTCGCCTGGAAACGCTCGGCGATGAAGTGGGGGCGCAGCAGATCGGCCAGCTGGTGATGTATGGCCTCAAGGGCCTCGACCCGGTGGCCTACATCCGCTTCGCCAGCGTCTACAAGGACTTCAAGGAAGCCGGCGACTTCGCCGACATCGCCGAAGCCGTCGAAGGCGATGCGCCGACACCCGAGGGACCCGGGCTGCTGGATAAATTGATTTGAGCGGCACTGCACCAATCATCATCCTCGTCCGTCCCCAACTCGGCCAGAACATCGGCAAGGCGGCGCGGGCAATGTTGAATTTCGGACTGACCGAGCTTCGGCTGGTTGCGCCGCGCGATGGCTGGCCTAATCCTGACGCTGGCCCTGCGGCAAGCGGCGCGGACCAAGTGCTCGAGCAGGCCAAGGTCTTCGCCACCGTCGCCGACGCCGTCGCCGATTGCGCGCATGTTTTTGCCTCGACCGTCCGCCGCCGCGAGCTTCTCCTGCCGGTCATCGGCCCGGCGGAAATGGCGGCGGAGATCCACGCCGGGCAAGGGCGCAGCGCGATCCTGTTCGGGCCCGAGCGGTCGGGGCTCGCGACCGAGGATGTCGCGCTGGCGGGCACGATCGTCACCGTTCCGATCAATCCCGCATTCGGCAGTCTCAACCTCGCCCAGGCGGTGATCCTGCTCGCCTACGAATGGTCGCGCGGCGAGCCGCTGGCTCAGCCGACGTTCAAGGATATCGAGCCGCCCGCGCCCCAATTCGAGGTCGAGGGCCTCGTCGGGCAAGTCGATGCGGCGCTCGAGGCGGCGGGCTATTACTTCCCGCCCGACCGCGTCGAGGTCAGCAAACTCACCATGCGCACAGTGCTGACCAAGCCCGGCTGGTCGAGCCGCGAGGTGCGCGCACTGCGCGGCATGCTCCGTTCGATCGCCAAGGGTAGCAAGCGCTGATTTTCAGCAACTTTGCAGCGCGCCGCGATTCATCCTAAGGGTATCGGCGCCGTTTAGCCTGTCGGAGACTTTGGACATGCCGCTTTTGATCATTGCCGCCGCGCTCCTGCTCATTGCGGATCAGGCACCGACCGCCACCAAGCCCGTCGCCCCAGCGGTCGCCGCCGATCCGGACAAGATCATCTGCAAGACAATCGGCGAGACCGGATCGCGGCTTGGCGGCAAGCGCGAATGCAAACCGCGTGCCGAATGGGAGCGCATTGCCGCGGAATTGGCGGCCAAGGCAGCCGCCAGCGCCGGCCGCTAAACCCCTTCGCCTTGACCATCTGCGCCACCTCGGCTAGGCGCGCCGTTCGCAATTGACCCCGCACTCCGGTGAAGCGGTGGTCCTGCCCCTGGCAACGGGAAGTAGCGCGGTTCCGGAAAAAAGTCCGCGTCGTCAGGCGCATCGCAATTGGAGTATCATCATGTCGAAGCGCAAAAGCGCCAAGTATAAGCTCGACCGCCGTATGGGCGAAAACGTCTTCGGACGGCCCAAGAGCCCGGTCAACCGCCGTGAATATGGCCCCGGCCAGCACGGCCAGCGCCGCAAGGGCAAGGTCTCCGACTTCGGCCTTCAGCTGCGCGCCAAGCAGAAGCTCAAGGGCTATTACGGCGACGTCACCGAGAAGCAGTTCCGCCAGACCTTCCAGCACGCCGCCAAGATGAAGGGCGACGCCAGCCAGAACCTCATCGGCCTGCTCGAGCGTCGGCTCGACATGATCGTCTATCGCGCCAAGTTCGCGCCGACCATCTGGGCCGCTCGCCAGCTCGTCAGCCACGGCCACATCCGCGTCAACGGCATCAAGTGCAACGTCGCCTCGCGCCGCTGCGACGTAAACGACATCATCGAGCTTGGCCCCAAGGCGCAGGAGATGGCGCTGGTGATGGAAGCGCAAGGCCTCGCCGAGCGCGACATCCCCGAATATGTTGCGGTTGACGGCACCGCCAAGGTCACCTTCGCGCGCGTCCCGACGCTCGACGAAGTGCCTTATCCGGTGCGGATGGAACCCAACCTCGTGGTCGAATTCTACTCGCGCTAAGACCTTCTGGTCTGGTCGGAGAAACGGGGCGGTCCTTTGCGGGGCCGCCCCTTTTCGTTGCGCCTAATGGCCGATCGCGGTGTCGAGCGCGAGGCCGATCCGGTTGAGCATATCGGCCCGCGCATTGCTGTCCTCGAGCTGGTGATCGAGCCCGGGATAGCGGATGAACTCGACCTTCGCGCCGACATTGCGCAGCGCCGATTCCATCTTTTCGCTCTGCTCGATGCCGACGTTGATGTCGTAATCACCGTGGAACATCAGCACCGGAATCTTGATTTTGGACACATTGCGAAGCGGCGATCCCTCGACCAGGTGCGGCCCGCTGCCGATGAACTGGGCGGTCAGCTTGCCGTTGGTGTAACCCTCGGTTTCCTTCTTGAGCAGGTTGAGGTCGGTCACCGGCGCGATTGCCACCGCGGTCTTGTACAAGGTCGGCTCGACCGCCGCCGATTGCAGCGCCGCATAGCCGCCGTACGACCAGCCGACGATCGCCATCCGGTTGGGATTGGCGATGCCCTCCTTCATCAAATAGCGCGCCGAAGCGCCGATGTCTGACATTGCGGTGCGCCAGTTGATCCAGCCGTTCTTGTTCTGGAATTCGGCGCCGAAGCCGCTCGAACCGCGATATTCGGGCTGGATCACGACATAGCCGCGCGCGGCGAGGAATTGCGGCAGCCAGTCAAATCCCCACACGTCGCGTGAGCTTGGACCACCGTGGGGCAGCACTACCGCGGGCAGGTTCTTGCCGCTGCTTCTGACCGGCATGGTGAGGTAGGCCGGGATCTTCTTGCCGTCAGCGGCGGTGAAAGTGATCGACTTGACCGTCGCCAATTGCCGACCTTCCAGATCGGGCCGGACGATCGCCAGTTCCTGCATCTTCTTGGTCGAGCGATCGAGGATGTAATAAGCGCCAGGGTGATTGTCCGACCCCGCCGAGACCAGCATCTTCTGCCCATTGGCACTCGCGCCAGAAATGTCGATCAGCGGGAAATTGGCCAACGCCTTGCCGAGCGATCCGGCCAGTTTCTGATATTCTGGGTCGAAATATTTTACCCGGCTCATGGTGTCGGTATAGGTATAGCCGATCACCTTCTGGCCCTTGCCGAGCCGAACCACGCCGTCGATGTCGGTGTCGGGGTTGGACGCGATAAGCGTCATCGTACCCGTCCCGTCGAGCGCCATGCGGTACAAGGCGTCGCGCCCGTTGACGTCTTTCAGGACATAGACCGAATTGGTCTGCCCCTCGACCACCAGCGGATAGATATCGTTGGTCTTATCGCCGCCATATTGGCCAAGCGGTTCCCAGTTCCGCGATCCCAACTTGCGATATTTGAAGCGCGTCTTTCCCGTCAGCTGATTGTCGTAGCTGTCGTCGATCACCTGCAGCCGGACATTGCCCTGGCCGTCGGTGCGATATTCGCTGGCGCGGTCCTTCGGCGATTCAAGCGCGGTGACCTTCATCGTTGCCAGTTCGATCCGGTCGACGCCCAGCCCGCTGCCCGATCGCGCGACGTTGGTGCCCGTCACGCCGATTTCGGAGACATAGTTGCGCTCCATCATCACCGCGCCCGGCTGTTGCGGCAACCAGTCGATGATGCTGCCGTCGAACTGGCGAAGCCCGGCGTCTTTCTCCGACGCTTTCTGGCCTAGCTGGCGCAAATTGCCGCCATCGGCCGACACCACCACCATCCGCGAGAACGGGATCAGATCGCCTTCGAGCTTGGAATTGCCCGAGTATCGGCAGACCAGATAATCGTCGCTTGCGAACTGGCACCAGTCGATGCTTTCGCGACTGTCCTTTGAGCCAAGGATGTTCTTGCCGACCCCGGTTCCGAGGTCGAACACCTTGACCAACGTCATCCCGGCCGGGCCGCCGATCATCATCACCGCTTTGTTGCCGCTCGGCGAGATATCGGTGCCCCAGGCGCTTTCGCGCTTGCCGAATATCCGCGCGTCCTGCGCCAAGGGAACGGTCGGCGCAGCGCCGAGTGGAACGATCGCGGTCGCCGCGAGCAGCAAACCCAAAGAAATACGCAACATGAAAAACCCCCTTACATTCGGCCCCGCGATACATCCACGAAGCACACCGCAATGCAAGCCGTCTTGGCGCGCGCGCGGCGGGCTGATAGGCGCGCTGCCATGCTTACTCCCCCACTTCCCGAATGGGCGCCGCACGAGGCGCTGTGGATCGGCTTTCCGAGCGATGCGTCGCTGTGGGAGGATGATCTTGCCCCGGCGCAGGCCGAGGTCGCTGCGTTCGCCGCCGCGATCCACGCCGATGGCGCTGGCGAGCAGGTTTGGCTGGTCGCCGCCGATACAGCCAGCGGTGAGACCGCGCGCGCACTGTGTCCGTTCGCCAAAATCATCGTCCAGCCGTTCGGCGACATCTGGCTGCGCGATACCGGGCCGATCATCCTTGGCACCGGCAGCGACCGCCGCGCGCAGGGGTTCGGCTTCAACGGCTGGGGCGGGAAATATGAGCTTGCGGGTGACGACGACATCGGTGCGCGGATCGCCGCCGAGGCCAACCTCGATTACGCCAAGGCCGACTGGATCCTCGAAGGCGGGGCGATCGATGGCGATGGCAGCGGCACATACCTCACCACCGAGCAATGCCTGCTCCACCCCAACCGCAATCCCGGCTTCGGCAAGGACGAAGTGCTCGAACGGCTCGGCGCGACGCTTGGCGCGACCCGCATCGTCTGGCTCGGCGACGGGCTGGAGAATGATCACACCGACGGCCACGTCGACAATATCGCGCGGTTCGTTGCGCCCGGCCGCGTCGCCATCCCAGAAGCGGTCGAGGACGACCCCAACGCGCCGGCTTATGCCGACGCCGCCGAGACGTTGCTCGACGCCGATCTCGAAGTCGTCGCCATCCCCTCCCCCGGCCTGGTCGAGCGAGACGGCGAGATCGTCCCGGCGAGCTACATGAACTTTGTCATCGGCAATGCCACAGTCGTCGTCCCGCAATATGGCGCGCCCAACGATGCCGCCGCGGTCGAGGCGCTGCAGGACATCTTCCCTGATCGCCGCGTCGTCGGGCTGCGCGCCGACCATCTGCTCACCGGCGGCGGCAGCTTCCACTGCATCAGCCAGCAGGTGCCCGAATGACCAAACTCACCGTCGCCGCGCTGCAGCTCGCGTTCACCGAGGACACCGCCGCCAACATCGCCAACGTCTCCGACCTCGTCCGCGAGGCTGCCGGCAAAGGCGCGCAGGTCGTCCTCCCGCCTGAATTGTTCGAAGGCCCCTATTTCTGCCGGGTCGAGGATGAGGACCAGTTCGCCACCGCCAGGCCGACCGCGCAGCACCCCTCGGTGATCGCGATGCAGAAGCTCGCGGCAGAGCTGAAGCTGTGGATCCCGACCAGCTTCTTCGAGCTCGACGGCCAGCATCATTATAACACGCTCGCGATGATCGGCCCCGACGGCAAGATCGCCGGCACCTATCGCAAGAGCCACATCCCCGACGGCCCCGGCTATGAGGAGAAATTCTATTTCCGCCCCGGCAATACCGGCTTCAAGGTGTGGGACGGCGCTGGCACCATGCTCGGCGTCGGCATCTGCTGGGACCAATGGTATCCCGAGGTCGCGCGATCGATGATGCTGATGGGCGCCGAAATCTTGCTCTACCCGACCGCGATCGGCACGGAACCGCACGACCCCGACCTCGACACATCGCGGCTATGGCGCCGGGCGATGATCGGCCATGCGGTGTCGAACGTCGTCCCGATCGTCGCCGCCAACCGCATCGGCGTGGAAGGCGGCCAGCGCTTCTACGGCCACAGTTTTATTTGTGACGAGCGCGGGGATATTTTGGCCGAGTTCGGCGCGGAGGAGACGGGGGTGCTGGTGGCGGAGGTCGACCTGACGGCGGCGAAAAAGCACCGCGCGGCGTTCGGGTTTTTCCGCGACCGCCGGCCGGAATTGTACGGACGGCTCACTCAGGACGTTTAAAAAGTAATTTTCAGCGAGCATGGCGACGATATGACAGCCACCACGTTCGACCCGTTAGTGCTCCGGCAATCGCTCCCAGCACCGCAAGCGC
>ENA-OFCE01000073-OFCE01000073.1-metagenomes-genome-assembly--contig:-NODE-73-length-77573-cov-6.933719_pt1 | contig 77573 bp, 75 predicted proteins | sample MGYA00153388_OFCE01 | MGnify analysis MGYA00153388
AAACCCACCGCCGAAATCGACGAAACCATCCTCGAACGCCTCGTCGGCCTCAACGCCGAACGCGCCGCCGAAGAACGCAACGGACACATCCGCTGGTTGCGCCCCGAATATCAAGCCCCCGCACAAGTCCAATCCACCCAAATCGCCCTCACAGGTATCGATGTCGAACCAGAAACCGTTGTAGTCCCTGTCGAACAGCAAAAATGGCCGACACTACCAAAAGCTCAACTCGCAGCCATCCGCGACCTCTTACGCACCAGTAGCGGCGAATGGACGGTAGCGCAAATAGCCAACCAATTTACAGGCAAAAATACCCAGAAGAAACTAGATGCAATTAGTGAAAATCTCGATCGATTAGAATGGTTTGGGGTGGTAATCGATTCGACAGAATCGACGCTACGCGAACGAGAAGATACAGGCATCACCTATTGGCAATATGCCGAGCTACAACAAACGGCTTAGGATTACTACTATATCCCCGACTTCTCGAAGAAGTCGGGGATATGCCCTCACCATTTAAACTCAGCCAACAATCAATATGTCAGCAACAGAAATCATTTTTCTAGTAGAACAAGATCCTGAAGGCGGCTATACAGCTCAAGCTTTAGCAGAGTCTATTTTTACAGAAGCCGAAGATTTAGAAACCTTAAAAGTCATGGTTAAAGATGCAGTGCATTGTCATTTTGACACCCTGGCAGATCGTCCAAAAATCATTAGATTACACATCGTCAGAGATGATGTTTTTGCTGCATGAAGGTTCCCAGAAACCTATCGAGTGGACAATTAATTCAACTTCTGGCAAATTTTGGTTACGAAACTACTCGTCAAACAGGCAGCCACATTCGCCTAACTACTCAAGAAAACGGACAACACCATGTAACTATCCCTGCTCACAATCGACTCAAGATTGGTACTTTAAACTCTATCTTGCGTAGTATTAGCGAGCATTTCAGTTTGACAAAAGATGAGTTGCTAGAAAAAATGTTTGAAGAATATTAGATCCTAATTTATGTAAAAAAAATCTCGATCGATTAGAATAGTTTTGAGTGGTAATCGATCGAGAAGATACAGGGATAGTCTATTGGCAATATGCCGAACTCCAGCAAACCGCTTAGAGGATAAAATCAAAGATGACAAAAATAATTGGATTGGGAATTCAAGATTTACTCGCTTCTAAACGTAACCAAATTCTAGCCATCGCCGAACAGCACGGAGCTTATAACGTGCGAGTATTTGGCTCAGTGGCGCGGGGTGAAGCGACGATCGATAGTGATGTAGATTTTTTAATTGACTAAGATCGATCTAAACGCAGTGCTTGGTTTCCGGCTGGATTGATGCTCGATCTTCAAGATTTATTAGGACGTTCGGTAGATGTAGCGACTGTTGATATGCTCAAGGAAAGAATTAGAGATCGAGTACTTCAAGAGGCGATTGTTTTATGAGGAGAGAGAAGGTAAATCGACTAAGATCGATATTTTAAGCAAGATGATGTGCAGATCGATCGCGCAGATCTACAAGTAAGCTTTCTGGCGATCGATTTTCGAGAAAAGCAACTAAATTAACTGCTTCCGACAAACGACGTAAGGCATCACCAAAACTATCATTTCGTGGCAAAGTTAAAACGATCGGATTGCCAAAATCATCATTAACCCCCTGGAAGATCGTTACCCGTTGGTTTTGATTTGGAACTTTCTCCCAGCCATGCTGAGTTAAGTAAGTTGCCATATCATTCACTGACAGTTTTGATTCTCTGAGTAATTGAGGACTAATTTCTAACATGTCCATTCTCCAGTAATAGTATACTCACGGGTAGATGTCATGAACCTTAACAACGATTCGGGGCGAAATTCTTGCTCTCTGGGAATCCGAATTCGCACCGATTGTTTATTTTGACTGAGTTCTCCCTGTAGATACTCCCAGTAACAAGCACCACCTAAAAACAAGCCCTCTTCCATCGTAGTTAACCATCGATCTGAATCTGAAGGTAAAACTTTGAGAATTAGGATGCAGGGAGTAGCATCACTCGCCAGACGACGATAAACTAGATCGTTGTAAGTTTTCACTTCCAGATCGTAAACAACATATTCTGGTTCGAGAGAGCAATTAATTGAGGCTTTGAGCTGGAAATCTAGGGCATACCCACTGGTAAATCTCCGATTACCAATCGCTGTAATCTGACGAAAGGTACCATCCCATCAACACCGAAATCTTTGTCGAAGTTTGAAATACTTACTCCAGATCTAGCGGCGACTGCTTGGACGTGCGCGACGCTGAGAAGTTCTTCGACGATCTGCTGTGGAAACATGTTGTGGTGACTCGATTCCGATCGCATCTTCACGATCTTCTCAATTCTAGCCTGACTGCTGCTATTAAAATACCCCCATCTAACTATTGCCAGCAAATAAGCTAGAAGATGAGGGTGTGATTGAATGGACTTTCTGCTAACTAAGAGCGGATCAAAATCTAGGGGTTCTTCATCCGTTTGAGTTCTTCTTGCAGGGCTTCTACTTGCTTCCGCATCTGGCTGACATCTTCAGGCGGTTTGGTTTCGCCGTCAGAGACGATTTCGATCCGCCGTGGCTCGGTGTTTTTTTGAGGACGTTCGGGATTGTTAGTTGGAGCTTGGTTTAAATTTTGTTGTTGGGCAGACTTAATCATATCGTCTACCAGTTTTCGGGCTTCTTCAGTGGTGATTTCACCCTTTGCTACCATTTCGTCGGCGAGCTTTTGTGCCTGAACACCGATGGATGAAAGTTTCTCACCAGCTTGTTCTCCAGCCGCAGTAGCCAGTCCGACACCAAGATAAAATGCTTTTTGAACGATATCGCCTAGACCAGCCATAGTTAAGTTCTAAGGTAATGATAAATGTCTTCGATCTAGCTTCTATTTTAAAGGCACGATCGAATCTAATGCTAGTAATGATGGGTACGGTTTGCCGATGTGTAGCGGGTTACGGCAGTACGCATTTTGGACAAATACTTTTAAGATTCGGATTCCACGCCTGTTATAAGCATCCCATGTTGCTGCTACCTTCCAGTCCTGACAAGGTTTGGGCGTTACGACCGCGCGGGGCCGAATCAGTCTTTACTATAGCACATGTTTTCGATCGATCGAGATTGTTTAGATCTACAAATGATTACTGGCGATCGCGTTAGTGATGACGTTTTCTTGGTGCGGATCTGCTGGGGAGTTGTGGACTTGTGGGCGGAGCTGCTCGTCAACTGGATCGCTAGGAGATGGAAGCGACGATAATTGCTGCATCCAGTGGGCAATTTTGGCTGATAGTTCGTCTTTGCGAACGGGTTTGGACAAAAAGTCATCCATCCCCGCTGACATGGCTAATTCGCGATCTTCCTTCATCGCACTGGCAGTGAGGGCGATGATAATTGTATGCCGCACTTTACCTTCACGCATTCGGATTTCTCTGGTGGCGGCATAGCCATCGAGCCGAGGCATATGACAATCCATCAAAATCGCGTCGTAATCTTGGCTGGCAATTTTGGCAAGTACTTCTTCCCCATCACAGGCAAGATCGGCGGCGTAACCCAAATTTTTGAGTTGATTGAGGGCAACTTTTTGATTGACTTTATTATCTTCTGCTACCAAAATCCGCAAATTAGAACTGGCTGGCTGGGGCAAGATTTGGGGCTGGGGAGGTTTGGGATCGGTGATGCGCTCGAATGACTTGTGCTCGGGTGCGGCACTTAACAGCGTCTCGATACATCTGTGGAGCAAATCGATCGGCTTGGCTGGTTTGAAGGCGTATTCAGCGATCGTCGATTGCTGCTGGAGTTTTGACGCGCGATCGTATTCGTTAAAGGCAATCGTGGCAATTATCCGCAGATTTTTGAGTTCGGGATAGTGACTGATTTGTTCGGGGAGCGTGGTGTTGGAGCTATCTGGGAACGCGAGATCGGTAATTAGCATCGGAAATGGTCTGCCTACTACTGCGGCGGCTAGCAGGAGATTCATGGCGGCGGTGCTAGTTGTCGTCGTGGTGACAGTGGCACCGTAATATTCAGCCGCAGAGGCGATCGCATGGCGACTGTGATCCCAATTACTAGCGATGAGGATCTGCTGTCCCCTGAGTGTTTGGGCTAGTTGGCGAGTGAGTAGCAATTGGTCGTTAATTGCTGGGGTGAGACTAGCACGACGGCAAGTCAGGGTGAACCAAAAAATCGAACCCGCGCCTGGGGCACTAATTACGCCAATTTCACCCCCCATCATTTCAATCAACCGCTTGGAGATTGCCAAGCCTAAACCCGTACCGCCATATTGCCGAGTGGTGGAGGAATCAGCTTGAGAAAAGGACTGAAAAATTTTGTCTTGACTATCCGAATCGATGCCGATGCCTGTATCTTGGACTTGGAAATACAGAGTTGTCTGCCGATCGGTAGTAGCGATCGAGCTAATATCGAGTGATACTCCACCTCGATCGGTAAATTTGATCGCGTTACCAATTAAGTTAAATAAGATTTGACTCAATCTCGTCGGATCGCCTTGTAAATTATTGGGGATTGTTGGTTCGATCCGACAGCTCAATTCGATTCCTTTGGAATAAGCGTTATTTGCTAATACTTCGAGCGTTTTTTCTACCGAATTTGTTAAGTTAAAGTCAATCTCTTCTAATTGCAGTTCCCCAGCTTCTATTTTTGAAAAATCTAGGATTTCATTGATAATATTTAATAAGTTATCAGAGCTACCACGAATTATTTCAATAAAACTTCGCTGTTCTTCATTCAGCTTTGTATCCAATAATAACTCGGTAAAACTAACGATCCCATTCATGGGTGTCCGAATTTCATGGCTCATATTTGCCAGGAATGCACTCTTCATCCTGCCCGCAGCTTCAGCAAATTGACGGGCTTTTTCTAGGTCGATATTTTCTTTTTTTAACTCTTTGCGACTCTGACGTTCTCGATCGAGTAGTAATGACTGAAGTTGCTTCGATGCCGTGATGTCTTCAATTACTAATAAAAATCCTGAAACTACGGCAATTTCTTCAATTTTCTTGCCATCAATAATATCCCGTTGGATTTCTTGCCAATTAAATAATGCTTCTAATTTAAGCTTAAAAAACTTATCATTATGCTCGACTTCCTTGACAGGTAAACTTTGATAGGTGTGTAAATCGCTGAGACGCTCTTTCCACTCCCGATCGGTTAACCAATTAGGAATTAGGCAGTGTTCGATTTTATCGCCAATATTGATGCTTAATAGTTGAGCAGCAACTGAATTACAAAACCAGACTGTACCATCCAATTCTGTTGCTAATAATCCCATCGATAAACTATGGGCGATCGCTGTCTGAGCAGATTGTGCGCGTCCCAATTCAGCAGCAATGGTCGCTAATTTCGCCACTTTACCAACTGGAATTGGTGGCAGAAGTTGCTTGTCTCCAAAGCGGGATGGGTGAGCGACTAAATTGATCTGATGGGTTTGCCAGAGCCTGTCGATCTCGCGCTTAACTAGAAAATCTGTATATTGCCGTTCGCAATAAGCTACACCGACAGTGGTGAGTAGTAATAGAGTAATCGGTGCGGCAACTGGCAACCAATAATTATTTGCTAAAGCCACTGTGACGATCGTAATCCAACCACTACCGATGCCCAAAAGTGCTAGCAATCGTTGCCCATGAGTCAGCCGACTGAGCTGATAGCTCAATAGTGGACTGACTCCCAATAGCAGCAGCAGTAGCCATTCATCGGGCACAATCTGAAGTTGAGCGCGTTGGAGGAGATTATCCACAACTGCCGCCTGTAAGTAAATACTAGCAGCACCTTCGACTCGATCGAATGGCGTATCGATCCGCTTGGCATTATTCCCCGTTACCCCGACTAAGACAATTTTATTATTAAATACTTTTTCGAGCAGTTGCCGATCTCGCTCATTTTGAGGCTGGAGGATCGCGCTCAAAGAGTAGTGGTTGGCTTTGGCAACTTTGCCCGGCCAATTAATCCAAAAATTGCCATCATTTGGCGGTCGTTTGATTTCAGGTGCATTGGTAAGATTGTGTCCTTCGACCGCCATCCAGGCTAGAGAATATACCCGATTTTTGTATAATTGAATCTGGCGGATCACCCCATCGCGACTTTTAATTTTGTCGATGTGTCCGATTGCTTGGACAGAAGCTTTCAACCTCCGCGTTGGTAAGATTGGGCTGTTTTTTTTGTCCCAACTTTGGGCGATAACTACTGCTTTGTGGTCATTAATTGCTTTGATAAATTCATTATCGGCGGGGGTATTATCGCTAAATATCTGCTCGAAGGCGATCGTACTGGCATTATACTTAGTCAGCAGTCTGACTAATTTTGTGTAATGCGATCGATCGTGTGGCGAATCTTTAAATTGAGCGGCACTTTCATCGTCAATTTCGACGACAACGACTCGATCGTCCCAAGCCCTCTCCCCGCGTAGTTCTGTCAACCGATTGTATGCAAAATCCTCTACTGGCGCAGTTGCCCCGAGTTGCACTAATCCAATCGCCATCGCCGCAGCGATGGAACCTGGCAACCACCGCCATGCAGATCGCAGATTTTCTGGAATCCGTGCCGAAAAATTGGTGAATCGAGTGAGATATTTCAAGATCGGTGGATGCGGTAGATGGTTGCTGGTGCCCTTCTGTTGCTGTCATGGCAATCGGGAGTCAGCAGCTAGGGGCTAGGGGACATTTACGGTGACTCGCTCGAAAATGAAGATTTTTTCACTTTGACAAGCTATCCAATAATTATGAATTATCCTAGTTTTAACTAGAATACCTGCAATCTAAGTGTTTGCAATCGGCAACATAGCTGTTAAAACTTGCGTAATTAGTGAATCTGAAACTAGATCGGCGGTAGGATTCGATCCCTCATAGCCGATCGTTTTGGTACTACCGATCCTCGTGGGGAGAATAAATACACCTTTACCTGCTTTAACTTTTTTATCAGATTTTAGGGTTTTAATTATCTCGTCTAGATCGATCCCTGCTGGTAGTTGGGTGGCTAAATCTGCGCTGTGAATTACATCATTCTGACGTTGTGCTGCGGCTGTCGTCCATAGTTGTAACTTCGCAGCCAGTTGTCCGGCGGCTACCATGCCGATGGCAACAGCTTCGCCATGATTGACTACTACATACTTAGTGACACTTTCGATCGCATGACCGATGGTATGTCCATAATTAAGAGTTGCCCGCAACCCAGTTAATTCATGCTCATCTTTACTGACCACATCTGCTTTTGCTCTAGCCGATCGCGTTAAAATAGTGGACAGGAGTTCGGGATTGACTTCATGCTGTTTCAGTCCATGGGCTTGTTCGAGTCGATCGAATAGCTCAGGATCGCCGATAATCGCATACTTGATGACTTCAGCCATTCCCGCGCGAAATTCTCGCTCTGGCAATGTCGCTAAGACTTGAGGATCTGTCAGCACCAAACGCGGTTGATGAAATGCACCGATCAGATTTTTCCCCTTGGGATGATTGACACCAGTTTTACCCCCAATTGAGGAATCCACCATCGCCAGTAAAGTTGTCGGCACCTGAACGACATTAATCCCTCGCAGCCACGTAGCCGCCGCAAAACCCGTCATATCTCCAATCACGCCACCACCCAAAGCAACTAGGGTAGAGGAGCGATCTAGCCCCTGCTCTAGGGCAAAATCGTGGATGGTTTCGATCGATTTGAGTGTTTTGTACCGTTCGCCATCTGGCAATTCACAGTATGATACCTGAAAGTTTGCTTGCTCCAGTGCGGCGATCGTCCGTGCTCCATAGAGTCCAAATACGGCTGGATTGGATACCACCATTATCTTTCCCCCCAATCCTAGCGAACGGCATTTTTCCCCCAATCGCTCTAGATTTCCAGGGGCGATCGAGATTTCATAAGTTTTTTGGGCGAGAGCAACTGCGATCGATTCCATAAATTTAGGGATGATGGGTAAGGGGGGATCTAATCGCCGACAATAGGCACTTGAGGCTCCATTCCTAAAGCCCAGAGCCTCAAAGCCTCATCCCTAACTTAAATTGTAGAGGTCGAAGGCGAACATCGGATCTTTAATTCGATCGGCTGCTATGTTCTAGGCTCCAGTCAGTGATTTAATGGTAATTGAATAGTACTTGTAGAGGATAAATATATGTCTGGTGCGATCGCTTATCTAGGTTTTATCGGTTTGATGTTCGGCATTGCGATGGGTCTGTTCTTTGGACTAAAGTTTGCCAAAATACTCTAGGGACTAACGACTAGTCAGTGGTGGCTAGTCAATAATTCCAATCCTATTCATCTTACTACTTTTCTCACACATGAAATCCTACCTCGCTGCTGCGGTGCAAATGACGAGTCTACCGGATCTAGCCAAAAATCTAGCTCAGGCGGAAGAATTAATCGAATTAGCCGTTCGTCGGGGTGCTGAATTAGTTAGTCTGCCGGAAAATTTTGCCTTTTTGGGTACTGAAGAGGATAAAGTCAGTCAGGCTGAAGCAATCGCCACTCAAACTGAGAAATTTCTCAAAACCACCGCTCAAAAATTTCAAGTGACTCTAGTCGGCGGTGGTTTTCCGGTTCCGGTTGGCACTGAAGGTAAAGTTTATAATACCGCGCTACTGGTTGGCCCCAACGGCGAGGAACTGAGTAGATACGAGAAGGCACATTTATTTGATGTGGATCTCCCCGATGGCAATACTTATCATGAATCGAGTACAGTCATGGCAGGGGTAAAGTTACCCGATGTCTATCACTCGCCCCAATTAGGTGGCATCGGTTTATCTGTTTGCTATGATGTGCGGTTTCCTGAGTTATATCGGCATCTGTCAAAATTAGGTGCCGATGTGTTGTTTGTACCTGCTGCTTTTACCGCTTACACTGGCAAAGATCACTGGCAAGTATTACTCCAAGCACGAGCGATCGAAAATAGCTGTTATGTCATCGCTCCGGCTCAAACTGGCACCCACTACGCCATGCGCCAAACTCACGGACACGCGATGATTATTGGCCCTTGGGGAATCATTTTAGCTGATGCTGGCGAGCTACCTGGAGTCGCGATCGCCGAAATCGATCCCACTCGTCTAGCTCGTGCGCGCGCTCAAATGCCCTCGCTCCAACATCGAGTTTTTGCGTAGAGGGGTAAACAGTTGACAGTTGTGTGGGCGGGGGACCCGCCCAGTACAGTTGACAGCGATTCGCTTTTGCCGTAGGGTTCTCCGATCTTGATTGCAAATCCAAAATCCAAAATCCAAAATCGAAATGACTGCTAATAACATTCAATTAATTAACATCGCTATCAGCCTAATCTTGGTAGTGATGACATTTTTATTTATCTTTCGGATCGTGCTAACGTGGTATCCACAGGTAGAGAGCCAAAAGTTACCATTTAGTCTGGTGGTTGCACCTACAGAACCTTTTTTAGCTCCTTCTCGCAAGCTAATTCCGCCAATTGGTGGAGTGGATATTACCCCGATTGTCTGGGTAGGGATTGTGAGTCTAATTCGGGAAGTCTTGGTGGGACAGCAAGGCATCATTACCATGCTAGGTAGCTAACAATCGTCGAGTAGCAGTATCGATCGCATGAAGTTTTGGCAGTCTATAGCAGAGTTGTTGCCCGAATCAATTCTACAGCATCTCTCCCGTCGGGATCTTGAAAATAGACCTTGATTTGTTCATCCCGCGCAGTAGGTAGCCTCTTGCCGACAAAATCGGGATGAATCGGTACTTGTCGATGACCTCGATCGATTAATACTGCTAGTAAAATGTGTTTAGGTCTACCATACTCATTGATAGCATTCATTGCTGCGCGGATGGTTCGACCTTGAAAGATCACATCATCTACTAAAATTACTGTCTTACCATTCAAGTCTACCGGAATCTCAGTTTTACCAGGCGTTCGCACGGCAATCAGATCTAGATCGTCGCGATAGAAAGTAATATCTAGAGTCGCGACAGGAACTTTCATCCCCTCCAATACTTCCATCTGTTTCGCCAACATTCTCGTCAGGGGAACACCTTTTTTTTGAATTCCGACTAGCACTATCTGTGACAAATCTCGGCAGCGTTCATTTATCTCTGAAGCTAACCTGACAATCGTTCTCCGAATTTCATCAGCAGAAAGTATTTCAACGATGGAACTAGACATGTTAGGTAATGGTGAATTGGATTGTGCCAAAGCCGCGCTGAGTTAAGCTGTGAGTAATGCAGGTAATCCGAGAGAGCATCAAATCAAAGGGCACATCAACCCCTAGCGACATTGCATAATATTAAGCTTATCTAGATCGCTATAGCAACCGTCAGCCTTTTTGCCTAACCTAGATGAAGGCGAGTTGAAAGTTGTTCCGGCTATTGCCAAGCAAAAGTCAAAAGTTGAAAGTTAAATCCCTAACACTTAACACATAACAGCTAATCCCTAACACCTAACACCTAACACCTATTTTATGGCATATCAGTGGTTTAAATCTTTTCATATTGTCGGGTTTACAGTTTGGTTTGCAGGATTGTTTTATCTAGTGCGGTTATTTATTTATCATGTTGAGGCAAATGAGAAGCCGGAACCCGCACGAAGCATTCTCAAAGAGCAGTACCAAATTATGGAAAAGCGGCTCTATAGTATTATTACCACACCTGGAATGTTGGTGACGATCGCGATGGCGATCGGTATTATTTCGACAGAGCCGGAGATTATTCATCAACGTTGGCTGCATATTAAACTGGGGTTGGTAGCCTTATTAATCGGCTATCACTTCTACTGTAGCAGTTTGATGAAAAAACTTGCAGTAGATGAGTGTAAATGGAGTAGTCAACAGTTGCGGGGACTTAATGAATTACCGACGCTGTTTTTAGTCGCGATCGTGCTATTGGCAATATTTAAAGATAGTTTGCCCACGGATTTAACTGGTTATGTAATCGTGGGTTTGGTAGTGCTAATGGCGGCGACAATTCAACTCTATGCCCGTAAGCGTAGACTGGATGCTGAAAAGTTAGCATCAGTCGAAACTTCTATTTCTGAAATTGGTGCATAGTTTCCAATCTGCTAAATTCAATAAATAATAGAGACGTTGTTAATAATATCTCTCGATCGCTCCTAAATTCGATCCCTGGGATTGGGTAATGGTGCGTTACGGCTTGCGCCTAACACACCCTACATGAAAATTAGCAGATCGCTGAGGGTCGATACATGACTGAATTTAGAGCAAAATATTTTTAGTGATATATACTTATTAATGATAGTTAAATCAAATTATACATCTACAGATATTCAAGCAATCTTTAATCGAATTGCACCAGTATACGATCGCATGAATAACGATTTGAGCTTGGGTATTCATTGGGTATGGAAACAGATGACAGTATCCTGGAGTGGAGCCAAATCTGGAGATACTTGCTTAGATATCTGTTGTGGTAGTGGCGATATCACCCAACTAATAGCAAAACAAGTCGGAAATACAGGTACAGTTATTGGTGCTGATTTTGCCCCCGCACAACTAGAAAATGCCGCAGCAAGGATTGCTAATATTTATCCGCCACTCGATCGAATTGACTGGGTAGAAGCCGACGCACTAGATTTACCATTTGCAGATAATTATTTTGATGCAGCGACAATGGGTTATGGCTTGCGGAATGTCACAGATATTCCTAAATGCTTAGAAGAGTTGCACCGAGTTTTAAAAACTGATGCCAAGGTAGCAATACTTGACTTCCATCGTCCCGATAATAATTTAATCCGTCGCTTTCAGCAATGGTATCTAGATGCGATCGTTGTTCCCAAAGCAACCGAATTGGGCATGATGGCTGAGTATGCGTATCTCAACCCTAGTCTAGACCGTTTTCCTAATGGTACAGAACAGATAAAATTAGGGCTGACGGCTGGATTTAGTCACGCAACTCATTACCCGATCGCGGGTGGGATGATGGGTATATTAGTATTGACTAAATAGTTAACAGAGAGTAGGGGTTAAAATCCCCATCCTAAAAACCCAATTATCAATTATCAATTATCAATTATCAATTAATTTAACATATGCTCGATCGCATCTAGCTGTCTCTACTTCGGCGATCGGTTGATAACCATTCGACTCATATAGTTTCACGGCTGCTGTGAGGATACTAGCGGTTTCAATCCGAATCTCTCGATAACCTCGATCGACGATCGCTTGTTCTAATTGCCCTAATAAATACTTGCCTAAGCCTCGTCCTCTGGCTTTGGGGTGCAAGTACATTTTCCGAATTTCTACCGCCTTCTTGCCACGAAGATCTAGCTCAGATGCGTCGATCGAGTAGGGATAATAAGCACTGGTACCAACAATATCGCCCTGTTCCTCGACTACCCAAAATTCACCCCCGCGATCGAGATAATATTCCTCTACTGCTAATACATCTCGATCTGCGCCAGTCGGCTCCCAACCCAATCCATATTCAGCCAAGGCAATCTCGATTACTTTTGCAGCAACTAGCCGATCTTCAGGTTGCCACGATCGGATCGTATAATTTTGATATTGTTTGAACATAAATCCTAACTCCGAACTTAACTGTGAATTCTGGGTTCGGGATAGAGTGTAGAGAGTAACTCACTTTCAACGATCGCGAGTTCGGCGAGACGGGATTGGACGATCGATCGATCGTAATAAGTATCTGCGAGTAACCAATAGATGCCAAAGTGACGAGCTTCTGATGCCATCAAACTCCGATAGAATGCGGCTAATTTCGGATCGGGGAGATGGGTACCGAGCAATCCCAATCGCTCGTGAGAACGCGCTTCAATCAATCCGCAAATTAACAGTGAATCTAACATCCGGTGCGGTTCTTGAGTGCGGATCTGACTCATCAATCCCTTCCCATAGGGTGGCGCATTCAGCGGTGCGAGGGGAATACCGCGCTGTTCGAGAATTTGATTGACTTGCTCGAAATGCTCTAACTCTTCTCGCGCAATTGCCGTTAATTGACGAACTAGTTTCTGGCTGGATGGATAGCGGAACATCATATTTACAGCGGTTCCTGCTGCTTTGCGCTCACAGTGAGAGTGATCGAGCAAGATGGTATCGATATTCCCCAAAGCTTGTTCGAGCCAAGCGGCTGAGGTGGGTTGACACAAAGCATTAATAGTTGGTTTGGTAGTTGTAATCATCAGATCTGTATAATTGGGCGATCGAGTTATCTTGTTTAGGATATTTAAGACTGAGATTTTATCCACTGGCGGAGATTAACCTCAGCTTCTACTTCATCTATTTGAGCGACTGCTAAGAATTCGTAGAGCTGTTGCTTCGAGCAGATTGGGAAAGTTGGACTGTTGGATACTTCTGTATAAGGCATTGTAATCTCTAGAATTCCACGATCGAACATCATTTTAGCAGCACGTTTTTCGCCGACAATCTCACGTAGTTGTTGATAACCCTGCCAAGTAATATTTTTAAAAACTACCCGTCGTTCGCCTACGAGCAATGGAGCTAAGATGGGTACGACAGAAACCATATATTTTCCTTCTATTTAGGATGGCGAGACAATCTCACTTATTTGAGATAAGCAATCGTCACACCACCGCCACCATCTTTTTCACCAGCTAATTCAAATCGATTGACTTGGGGATGATGGGATAAAAATTCTTGGACTCCTTCACGGAGTTTGCCAGTACCTTTACCATGAATCACCCACATGATACCTGATTGATATGCTTGACCGATCGCGCGTTCGATTTCAGTTTCAGCATTCATTACTCTTTGCCCCCGCACATCTACAGTATTTTTAGATGTCCGAATTGCGACTACGGCAGCGGCTGGAGTAGCTTTACCTGGAACTTTAGCTGCGGATTTTTTCGGCGGTGATGCAGCTTTTTCGCCTGTCAGGGACTCGATATCAACTAGAGCGACATTCATTTTCATGATGCCGAATTTGACACTGAGATTGCCGCTATCATCTACCTTGGTGAGGACTTCGGCAGTTTGCCCTAATTTAGGGATGCGGATTCGATCGCCAACCTGTGGATTGAAGCCTGGAGGCGGCTTGGGTGTTGACTTAGCTGGTAAATGACGATGATTTAGTCCATCTAGGGCGGAGGTGGCTTGCTGGGCAGCCTGAGCGGTTTGTGGCCCTTGCTGGAGTTGGCGAATTACCTGGGCGATTTCAGCTTTGGCTCCAGTAATTGCGGCTTGAATGGCGCGTTCCTGATTTAGTTTGAGTTCCTGTTCTCGCGCTTGCAACTGAGTGGCGGCTTGAGAAACTTCGAGATAGAATGCTTCTGCCTGTCTCAGGAGTGCCGCAGCTTGATTGGCTTTGGTTTCCTGGCTGCGTCGCTGTGCTTCTAATCCCGCGATTACTTCATTTACTTCTTGAGTTGCACCCAAGACTACCTGAGATTTGGCATTCTCAATTACTTCTGGATTCAAACCCAATCTCTGAGCGATCGATAGGGCATTCGATCGACCAGGAATCCCCCATAATAAGCGATAAGTAGGCGCAAGTTTGACATCATCAAACTCGACCGACGCATTTTCAAATCTGCTGTCTTGATATTTGAGAGCTTTTAACTCGCCATAGTGAGTACTGGCGATCGTCAGCATCGCTCGATCGGCCAAATATTGCAATAGAGCGATCGCTAATGCGCTGCCCTCAGCGGGATCTGTTCCGGCTCCGACTTCATCTAGGAGAATGAGGGAGATTGGTAGACTTGGGGACTTGCTTGCACTGAGCGAAGTCGAAGTGGGGAGATGGGGACTGGGGGACTGGGTGACTTGGGGACTGGGGGACTGGGGGACTTGGAGATCGATCGTCGTCTCCTCGTCTCCCCGTCTCCCCGTCTCCCCATCTCCCCATCTCCCCATCTCCCCATCTCCCCATCTTCCCATCTCCCCGTCTCCCACGTTCCCAATGGCATCCAAGATCCTCCCGATGCGGCGAATGTGTCCCGAAAAGGTAGACAGACTTTGTTGCAGCGATTGCTCATCGCCGATGTCAGCGAGAATGAGGTCGAACCAGGGAATCTCGACTGGCTCACGAGCGGGGATAAATAGCCCCACCTTTGCCATTAAAGCGACGATCGCGAGAGTTTTGAGGGTAACGGTTTTACCACCTGTATTGGGGCCAGTAATGGTCACTACGCGGATATCTGGACGGATCGATAGATCGATCGGCACAACCTCAGTACCTTCCTCATGACGATGCTTCCACAGTAGCAAGGGGTGGCGAAGTTGGCGGAGGGTAATATATTCAGTGGCTGGCTCGATAAATCTGGGGGGATTGGCTTCCAACCATAGACTATATCTGGCTCTGGCTGTGGCAAGATCGATCGTCGTAGCGACTACCAGCAGATGTTCTAGATCGTCTACAACTTCCGTCACCTTGGCGGTGAGAGCGGTAAGCACTATTTCAATTTCCCGCTGTTCCTGGCGTTGGAGTTGGCGCAGTTGATTGCCGAGATTGACGATCTGATGGGGTTCGATATAGAGCGTAGAGCCACTCCCAGATGTATCGTGAACTACACCAGGAATTGCATCCTTGTGGGAAGCTTTAACTGGGATGACGAATCGATCGCTCCGTTGGGTAATTAATGGCTGTTGGATCGCATTAGCTTGACGTTGGATCAGACTATTGAGTAGCTTGTAGATGCGATCGCGTAGTCCTTTGAGCTTGACTCGCACATCGGCTAATTTCTCACTCGATCGATCTGTGACATCCCCGCGATCGTCGATACAGCGGTAGATATCTTGCTCTAATTCGGGATACGTCCGCACGTCCGCTACCAATCCCTGCAAAACGGGGATATGTTCTTCACCCTCGATCGTCCGGCGGAGTTTCCGCATTCCCGCCAAGGTAGTCGCAATCTCGTGCAGCTCCTTCCCTGACAACATCCCTTGCACCGCAGCGCGTTCGAGTGCATCCCCAAAATCTTCGATCCCATCGAGCGACAAACCACCAGTCAAGCGGGTTTCTAAGTCATACACCTCTTTTGTCTGCGCCAGTAGATTCAGACTGACACTAAGGTGCTTCGGGATGACTAAATTTCTCGCAGCAATCGTCCCCAACTTAGTTGCTGCAAATGTTGCTACCTGCTGACACAACCGCGACCATTCTAATAACTCTAACGTCTCTGCCTGAATCACTACTTACTCTACACTTGATGTTGCACTGCTAACCATTATAGATGCTCAAAATCAGGATTTAGCTGAGTCCAACGAATTTCTGGAGTAGATCCAGATCGGTATTTAGCTACCTAATCTAGCCTAAGTTTCTGATGTTTAGGACGAAAACTTCATCCATCAAAAGATAGATATTTTGTCTCGCACTAGCTACCAAGAAAGTAATGCGACGATCTTCGGCAAAAAGCCTCTGATTCCTGCGATTAAGACTTCTGAAAATACGGCACAAATATTAGAGATTATGCGAAAGTAGAATCCTTACTTACGATAGATCTAAATCGTGCCAAGTCATTAATACTAACTGATGAACTTCTCTCCAGGGTATTTGGTATTCTTGGGCAATCGCCGCACAGTCATCATATTCAGGTTGAACATTGACGATCGAATTATCATTCGCTAAATTATTACGCGCAACCTTTACCCGTACCGTTCCATATTTAGTCACAACAGATTGCATTTCTCTCGGAAGGATCGATCGAGTTTGCTGAGTGCGGCGGATACCTAATGTACTCGTCTCTTTAAAGATAATTTGTTCGCATTCACTAGATCTATCGGCTGGACAAATAACTGTGAGTAATATCCCAGATCGCGATTTTTTCATCCCGATTGGTTGGGTAAATACATCCACAGCCCCAGATGTGAATAATAGCTCGAAAATATAGCCGATCGCTTGAGGATTTAGATCGTCGATTTGGGTGGTTAATACTTCGATCTTTTCTAGATATTCTGGGCGCACGGGTGAGGATGCTACCGATGTTGTTTCAGTGCCCAACCACAGCCGTAAAATATTAGGAATAGGTAACTCGATCGTACCTGCACCCAAGCCGATCTGTTGGAGCTGCATCGCTGGAGCTGCGCCAAAAGCCGCTAGAGTGACTGCAATCGCCGCACCTGTTGGCGTGACTAGCTCTCGATCGATCCCATTGCTATATACTGGCACCTGACGAGATGAAAATAATTTGAGCACCGCTGGGACGGGTACGGGTAAAATCCCATGCGCCGCCCGAACTGTCCCGCCACCTGTGGGTAATGGCGAACAGTAGATTTTGGCAATATCCAGATAATCTAATCCCAAACAGGTACCGACGATATCGACGATCGCATCTACAGCCCCGACTTCATGAAAATGCACCTCAGATGGGTCGATACCGTGCACTGCACCCTCAGCGATCGCGAGTTGACGAAAAACATCCAAACTCCATTGTGTCGCCCTAGCGGGCAGATTTGCCGCACTAATCAGCTTTTCGATTTCGGGGAGATTCCGTTGAGGAGTATCGTAATGATGGTGATGATGGTCGTCGTGATGACTGTGATGGTGGTCTGAATTGGCTACACTGTGAGCTGGTGTGGGATGATGGTCATGGTCGTGGTTGTGTCGATCCTCCACGATCGAGGCTGCGCCTACGCTAACTGGATGAGGATGGTCGTGGGTATGTTCGATCGATGAATGGATCGCAGTCAGATCTACGTGTACTTTGGTAGCAATTTGCCCATTGTGATGAACCTTTTCTGCCCAGAGCTGATACTCAGTAGCAATGCCCAATCGATCGAGCTGCGCGTTTAAATATGCTACAGGTACGCCAGCATCAACTAATGCACCCAAACACATATCGCCAGCGATTCCAGTTTGGCATTCTAAATAGGCGATTTTAATCATTTGAGAGTTAGAAATTGGGTTGCTGATTTAACGATTAATTGCAATTAGTACCGATCGAACAGATGTCGGCTAATAATCTAATTATCTAACTGTTTGGCAAATAATTGCTACGCTCGATGCTCCGATCGCGTTGATGGATAGCTGCTCCAACACAGTATCGGTAAGCTCGATCGCTATCTACTCTCAACGCTGTCAACACTTCGGCTCACTATGCCTACGACAGGCTACCACCTGACGGTAGGCTTCTCTTCTCTCCGAGAGGCTACGCCAACGAGACGATTTGCGAACGCCAACGCCAACGACTCACTGTGCATACGGGAGACCCGTCCAGTGTAGTCTAAATCCCCATCCTAAAAACCCAATTATCAATTATCAATTATCAATTATCAATTATCAATTAATTCAAACATGGCTACTATCTACGAAGTTCACCCTCAGACACCGCAGACAAGACGGATCGATGAGATTGTGGCGGCATTGAGCAATGGTGCGGTGATGCTCTATCCCACAGATACAGTGTACGCGATCGGCTGCGATCTCAAATCAAAGATTGCAGTCGATCGAGTCCGTCAGATCAAGCGGATGTCTAATGACAAACCTTTGACTTTTTTGTGTCAATCTTTATCAAATATTTCTGAATATGCCAACGTCTCCGATCCCGCCTATCGGTTGATGAAACACTTGATTCCTGGTACTTACACATTTATTTTGCCAGCGACTAAACTCGTCCCCAAACTCGTCCAAGATCCCAAGCGCAAAACTACTGGAATTAGAGTACCCAAACACACGCTCTGTCAAATCTTGCTAGAGAACTTAGGCAACCCAGTAATTTCGGCATCCGCACATATTCAAGATGATGATGATGAGCCGATGGAAATAGAAAAAGCGAGATTATTCGATCGATTGGATAAATTGGTCGATATTATCATCGATGATGGCTCCGAACCAGGGCTAGAAGGCTCGACAATATTGGATATGACAATTGACCCCCCCGAAGTGATTCGAGAGGGTTTAGGCTGGTCTGAGGTGGCAGCTTGGCTTTAGGTAGGCTTTAGGTGTTAGGTGTTAGGTTTTAGGGATTGGGATTCTAGCTATGACTTTTGGGATCGTCAGCTCAGACGATCGGCGTAGATTGGTTAATATTTAAGTAGTGCTGATGAAACTTAGCTGATGGGCACTCCCCACCCTACTACTAACACCTAAAGCCCAAACCCTAACACCTAACACCTAAAGCCTAAAGCCTTATGAATACAGTAGTCACGATCTTGATTGAAGTGCTGGTTGTGATTGGTGGATCGCGATTAGTTGGCTGGGCATTTCGATCGATTAATCAACCTTTAGTCATCGGTGAAATTGTTGCGGGTATTGCTTTGGGGCCTTCATTACTGGGCTGGCTGGCTCCAGATATTGCCGGAGCGTTATTTCCAGTATCTGCCATTCCCTTTTTGAATGTTTTATCTCAGATTGGGTTGATATTTTTCATGTTTCTGATCGGGTTGGAATTAGATCCAAAATACTTGCGTGGCAATCTCAAGACAGCAGTTGTGACATCGGGGGTGAGTATTTTAGTCCCTTTCTCCCTTGCTGGAATTTTATCATTAGTTATCTACCCGATCGTGTCTAATGATAGTGTCTCCTTTACCGCATTTGCCTTATTTATCGGTGCGGCAATGTCAATTACGGCATTTCCAGTATTAGCAAGAATCATTACTGAAAACAATCTCCAAAATACCCGATTGGGGACTCTGGCATTGACTTGTGCGGCGGTGGATGATGTGACAGCTTGGTGTTTACTCGCTTTGGCAATTGCTGTAACTAGAACAAATAGTATGGCTGGTGCCGTACCGATAATCATCTATTCTGTGCTCTACATTGGGGCAATGTTAACCGGAGGACGCTGGGTTCTCAATCTGCTATCTACTTATTACGATCGCACTGGGAAGCTGTCACAACTGCTACTGGCAGTAATCTATATGGCGGTAGTATCGTCGGCGTTGATTACTGAAGCGATCGGGATTCACTTAATTTTTGGGGCATTTTTACTCGGTGCCGCGATGCCAAAAAATCCAGGATTGGTGAGGGAAATCGCTCAGAAAACTGAAGATTTTGTATTGATATTTTTATTACCCGTTTTCTTTGCTTATAGTGGACTCAAGACTCAAATCGGGCTGTTAAATAGTCCCGAACTGTGGCTATTGTCTGCGGCAATCTTGGGAGTGGCGATCGTCGGGAAATACTTCGGTACTTATTATGCCGCCCGTAGTTGCAATATCGACAAACAGGAAGCTTCAGCTCTGGGTTGGTTGATGAATACGCGCGGATTGACAGAGCTGATTGTCTTGAATATTGGCTTGGAATTGGGTGTGATTTCGCCGATCCTGTTTACGATGTTAGTAATTATGGCATTGGTAACTACATTTATGACTTCACCATTGCTGGAATGGACTTATCCCAAAAAATCGATCCGACTCCACTCCCAGCCAGAACCCTCTGAGTCATTTGATAATGAGGCTCCAGTGCTTCATGAAAGTAAGCCAGTACCAACACCCATCGGCTATCGAATCCTAGTTCCCGTCGCCAATCCAAATACTCAAAAAGGACTGCTACAACTAGCAACATCGATCGCTCAAAACGACAGCCAGTCATCGATTGTCAACCCATTGAGCCTCATCGAGTTGGAAGAAGACTATCTATTTCAAAGTACCCCGTTTGAGGCAAACCGCCAGATCGATCGACGATTGGAAAAGTTAAATGCCCTAATTGATACGCTCGAACCGATCGAATCGAGATCTATCTTCCAACCGATCGTCCAAATTGGCTATGATGTGGCTCAGAAAACTGCGGTGATTGCCGCACTCGATCGAGCCGATATCGTCCTCCTGGGCTGGCATCGCCCCACATTTCGGAACAATCGCTTGGGCGGTAAAGTGGCTAAAATGTTGGGAACTACCCCTGCTGATGTGGCTGTATTTATCGATGCGAATCACGACAATTCCACCAAATCTTATCAAACTTTATTAGTTCCCTACACTGCCAATCATCATGACGATTTAGCCGTCGAAATCGCCATCAGAATGCTCTGGAACGATCGCGATCGACAGTTGGAATTGATTCAAATCTCCTTGCCCAATCTCAATGGCGCACTGAGTAACGAACTCAACGGTTTACTGGAAAATTTGCCAGCACAGATGAGTTCGAGAATTAAGATTTCGACACTTGATGCTGTCGATCCGATCGTCAAGATTGAGGAAATTTCCCGTCGGGTAGATCTAACTATTACAGGGATTGGGCGCAGTTGGGGACGTAGAAAACCCCTCCTCGACAATTTCACCAATAAGTTAGCAATTCATTGTGTTTCTTCCCTGTTAATTGTCCGCCGCTACAGTCAGTTTGGCTCTCACCTCTTCACACTTGACAAGGGCATAGGGGATAGAGAATAGGTCGCGTTGTTGGCATAAACAATTAAACGCACGATAATTATTAACCATAACCGATAATTACTAATGAATCTTTTTTCGGCTAAATCGATCGGGTTATATAGTCTCGCTATTGGTAGTGCGATCGTGTTTTTTCAAGTTGTGACTAGTTATGGTGAAGCAAATATTAAAGCACCCATTTCGATCGCTGGTGATTATCTGATTAATGCTCAAAATTTACCTGATTGTCTCCAAAAACAACCACTTTTCCTGAGGCTCCAACAGTCTGGTATTTATCTCAATGCTAGTCTCGTTAAAGTCCGAGATATTGCCAGTCGTCCAACATTTTCTGGTCGATTGAGCGATCGAGCAACGTCGCAGCCGCTGAGGCAACTAAATTTAAGTGGGCTATTGCCAACCAGTATCTGTCCTCAACCATCACAATTACGGCTAGCTGCATCAGTCTCTAAAAGTGGTGCTAACGCAAAGGTGATGCGGGGACAACTCTGGCTGAGTAGCTCTGACGTTGCCCCCGCATCACCAGTCGAGTTTACTGGTACTTTTGAGCCACAGGTTCAATCGTCTCCATCTCATTAAAGCAGCATAACTTCAAAAGTTACTTGCTGGCAGGATTGGGAACCGGACGATTTGAGTTAGGATCGATCGGATAAACCTCAAGTCGATCTGGTGCAATTTTATAGCTATTTTCCTGCATCATATTCTGTTGTGATTCAGGAGCGAAAGCACGAGTAAAGTCAATATTAATTTTCTCGGTTCGCACTTTAGCAGCTTGTAATTCTGTTTCAAGATGCTGTAATTTTTGCTGTTGCGACCAGTTGTAGCCGATCGAGTTGACTAGAGTGATAATGCCGAATATTGATAATGTTGAATAAGTAACTAATTTGGTGACTACCTCCAATCCCTGACGACGATGAGCATAAGCTGGATTGGCTTTAACCCTTGCTGTGGCTCTAGAAGAGGATCGCGGCTGGAGATTGAGGAGTGAAGATTTTGGGTTTGCTGCGAGTTCCAATGGCTGCAAAACAGTAGATTTCCGTCGTTGTGGAGGGTGCTGTGGTGGATCGAAAGAAGGTAGTGCGTTCATTAGACCTCGGATACCCAAATAGAAATTTTGTCTATTATACAACTTGTCACATCAATTCTGTCAAAAAGTTTCGATGGCTTGTACAGCCATGATGCCTGAAAAAAAATCTAAAATCTGGGAAGTAGTGATGAATTACTCCCCAGATTAGTCAACTATCGATGTTCATTCGCTAGAGGCTATGCCAACAGCAGCTAGTTCGACGATTTATTTATATAATTCAGTTGACAGACGTAGTGCCAATAAACCAGGAATGAGCGCGACTACTAAAGCCACGAAAACTTGAGTATCAGACATGAGAGATTCCTCCAAACACAGGGATTGTAACTGTTCACAGTTTGCGATAATTTTGGGTAGGACTGGCAATACTGTAACAAAATGTAGAAAGAGCGGAGTTGGGAGTTGGGGTTCGATCGTGTAAGTTCAGAATATTTGATTTAAATGCGGGATAACTTGTTAAATAAACATTGGCAGCGGATCGTTATTGGGGCGGCGATTGTGAGTATCATCACACCGAGTTGGGCATTACCAACTGCTAATTCCATTGGTAGTGCGGGAATTGATGCACTGAGATTACATACGTCTCCCTACAAGCTTACAGGTAAAAAAATTGCGATCGGGCAAGTAGAGGTTGGTCGTCCAGGTCAGTTTGGTTGGGATAAAGCGGCTCAACAGCCCAAATACAAGCTCGAACAAATCTTTTATCAAGATGGTGCAGCCAAAGCCAACAAAAATGTCGAACAGCACGCGACGATGGTGGCATCAGTGATGATTAGTCGGGATAAAAGATTTCCTGGGGTCGCTCCTGATGCACGGCTATATGCGACTGCGGTGGGCATTCCCAAAGACACTGGACAGCCGGAAGAATGCCTCTCAACTCAACACGTAGCCACGCAGAATGGGGGAGACGTTCGCGCGATCAATTTGAGCTTTGGGGAGCCATTAGAACGCGATCCCCGTCCTCAAGCCAAGCTAGACGGCAATGCGCTATTTACTCAGTGTTTAGATTGGTCGGCGCGAGTCCACAATGTGACTTACATCGTAGCGGGGAATCAGGGTAAGGGCGGAATTTCGATTCCGACGGATAATTACAATGGGATTAATGTCGCTTATTCCAACCTCCGCCAGGGAATTTATCGTAAGTTAGATTTTGCCAACCTGAGTGAAACGCCGACGGGGACTGCCAAAAGTATTGAGGATCGGGAAGTGAATGTCGGTAATCGCCGATCGATCGGATTGGTGGCACCAGGGGGCAATCTCCAGCTCTATGATTTAGCTGGTAAAGCGATCGTCGTCAACGGTACCAGTTTTGCGGCTCCTCATGTTACAGGGACTGTGGCTCTGTTGCAAGAATTTGGAGATCGGCAATTCCGCACCAAAGGTCAGATGCCGATCGATCTGCGTCCGCGCTGGAATCTCGACTCTCGTCGCCATGAGGTGATGAAGGCTGTTCTATTAAATTCTGCTGATAAAATTCAAGATGCGGGGGATGGGTTGCGGCTGGGGATGACGCGGACGATCCTGGCGAAAAATAATCGCGATTGGACGGAATCAGAATCCTACCAAAATCGCCAGATTCCACTAGATTATCAGTTGGGTGCGGGTCAATTAAACGCGTTCCGTGCTTATCAACAGTTTAGTCCCGGACAGTATCCGCCGCTACTGCCCGTACCCGCGATCGGTTGGGATTATCGGACTGTAGATAGTGGTGGATACCGAGATTATCCGCTCGATCGACCTCTAGCTGAAAATAGTTGGGTCTCGATCGCCCTGACTTGGGATCGACTGGTAGAATTGCAAGATACCAATGGGAATGGGCAGTACGATTTAGGCGAACAATTTCGCGATCGTGGTCTCAATCGTCTCGATCTCTATCTGATGCGGGCTGAAGAAGACAGACTCGATCGAAGCTTATGGTCATCGACTAGCTCCGTAGATAGCGTCCAACATATTTTTCACCAAATTCGCGATCCAGGCAAATACAAAATCCGCGTTCACTTCCGTCAAGCTGTAAACCTACCCCGCCAAGCTTATGGACTCGCCTGGTGGACAGTTCCGAGTAAGTAAGCTCGAATTTTCCCCAGTTGGCTCTCTGTTGTTAATGACTTTTTTCACTAGTGGGGCCGGACAAAACCCTGCAATAATTAAGAAAAGGTTAAACTTAAATTAGCCGATCTTCATTAATGCGGCGTTGTTAAAAATTCACATTTAGGCAAATGCGATCGATTAGACCCCAATTTATGCTTAATTAACTAGGGGACTAAACTCATTGGCGGTGTCGCGGTAGTAGCGATGCTAACGCCAACAGTAGGCAACAAGTCATCGTTTAATTTAAAAAATCTCCGCCAGATGGTGCTAAATATTCAAAAACTGGGGATTTTAGATATATGGAGAAAAACTATCTGCACCGCTAAAACAACAGCCCATGACATTATTGCGACCTGCACAGCAACCAGTGGATGACGATCCATCGGAGACAATACGCCCACATATCGATCCACTCGACAGGTTAGAAACATTTCTCTACCTGATACCTGTCATTGGAGTATTGCCTTCAATGTGGGCAATTTATCGAAGTCAACAGGGTAAACGACAATTAGCAGTGTGTCGATTATCAATTCTCCTCGCCTTCACTTGGCTGAGTATATATTTGAGTCTAAATGTTGGCGCAGATTTATCGGGCGCGTCTACAGTCGGATTTCGGCTATTATTTCTCAATAGTATGGCGACCTCTAGCTACTTTATGATTAGTTTATGGCTAATGATGCTACTGTGGCAAAAGAAATCCTTACGATTGCCTGGATTTAGTGCCCTAGCGGAGCGAACAATGCGGTAAAGCCGATCTCTGTGGATGAGCGTAGTCTCTCCAAAATCGAGCCGTAAACATTGCACAGTGATTATTCAAACCCACCACCCCCTATTAAATCGTGAGTAAAGCGGAAGCCAGAAAAGGAAACCAGCACCGTCGCAAATCGACTCAACCCAATCCGCAAATGGTGCAGCGTCAGCCAGCGAAAAAGCGGCGAAAAATACCGTTATGGGTGTGGTTGGGACTCGGTAGCATTGGCGCGTGTTCGGCTGCTGCTGGGGCTTTTTTAGCGGTTTCCCTAACTTCGGCACCACTTCAACAACGCACTTTGTCGGCCACAGATGACGCATTTTTTAAGCAAAATGGCAAAGAAGCTTTCTCTCGGAGTTTATTACAGATACCCGAAGTCTCCAAACCAGTAAATATTCTGTTGTTGGGCATTAAAACTAATCTATCAGATGTCAAGAACAGCGACGGCAAGGAGCGGAAAAAAACTGGATATGATGCTGAAGTCGATACATTAGAGGGCTTGTCGGATACGATCATGTTGCTCCGATTCGATCCTCAAACCAAACGGACGATCTTTTTAGGGATTCCCCGCGATAGCAAGATCGAACGGACTGGGTATGGTACTGAGAAAATTAATGCTGTAGACCGTGAAAGTGGGCCAGCAGCAGCAGCCAGAGAAGTCAGCAAGATGATGGGTGGTGTAGCGATAGATCGATACATCCGCCTCAATAATATGGGCGTTGCTAAACTCGTCGATGAACTCGGTGGTGTTACCGTTACTGTCCCCAAGGATATCAAATATCAGGATGACTCCCAACATTTCTACGTCAATCTCAAGGCTGGTAAACAGCATCTCGATGGCATAAAACTACTTGGCTTGCTGCGTTACCGTCATGATGCTAATGGTGATATCGGTCGGATGCAACGCCAACAGATGGTAGTTAAAGCATTGTTAGAGCAATCTCTCAATCCGATGACGATTGCCAGGATTCCGCAACTATTTTCAGTCATTCAATCTCACGTCGATACCAATCTCACCGTCGAAGAATTGCTAGCACTAGGAGGTTTCTCCATGCAAAATGGCAAATCCAAAATGCAGATGTTGATGATGCCAGGTGACTACAATGGTGACGGTAAACATGGCACGAGTTACTGGCTTCCCGATGAGAAAGGCATCCAAAATATGATGGCACGTTACTTTGACCACGGGATAATTTCTCTAGAGCAACCCAAAGCCGAAAATCTGCGGGTAAACATTCACGATACCAGTCATTTCCCCGATGCTACCGCCAGACTAGTCAAACGCTTGAACAAAGCAGGTTATCAAAACGTCCACATCGACACCAATCTCAAACTTAAAGAAGACTTAGATACCAGTCAATTTATCGCTCAAAAAGGCAATCCTGAAGTCGCCGAAGGTTTATCTCAATTATTAGGCTTTGGGGAAGTCAAAGTCGATAGTTCTGGTAACTTATATTCTGATGTGACGATTAAGCTTGGGCGAGATTGGATTCAAAAAGAGCAAACATACAAATCTCTCAATCAAAAAGTAAGTCCTTCTAAATAACTCTAAAAAACATCCTCTTCTATACCCACCCACCATTCACCTAGATTCATCATGTCTTGGTAGATATCATCTAATCGGGTGTGATAGTCTTCTGTTGACAAATCGGACTTTTCTTCCGCCAGCTTTTGTAATCGTAACTGTACCAATAACCATGATTTACCAATGCTACCTGTCTGCTCGATATGTTGGGCTAATTCTTTGCTATTCATAAAGGTGGGGCATCTAAAGTATCGGATGAGGCAACGATTCAGTTGTATGGCTTAGTCACAATCTGAGATTAATTTCAGGATTTGACCAGAAATTGCTAGAATAAGCTGGCATTAATAATTATCCAACCGAATGTAACCAAAATCATTCAGATGGTCGATCGAATCACTGACATGGTAGTTTGACTGGATGTGGGAACGCTCTATAGCAGAAGTCCCATTTCCAGCATCCTAAATTTGCTCGGTTGGTTCAGTAGCTACAATTTTGTCTTAAAAATCCCGATTATGATGAGAGGGAGATCGAAAAATTTCACTCTGTCCGAAGGAATTTTCTATGAGTTCTGCCCAATTCCCCACCAATCAGCCTCCATCGCATCTAGAAGCTGCAACTAGACCTGCTAAACCGATTAAACGACCTAAGAAACCAGATCCAGCAGACTACCCACCTTTACCCCCGATGATCCAACTGACGGGAAATACCCCAATCCCGCCAGCTAGCGAACCACTTCAGTATCGAGCGATTGGCTTGATTCTCGGTAAATATATACCTTCGAGCGAGGAATTCAATCAGGGGATGGTGTTGGCTGATGATGGCGCAGAGATTGATGCTGTCATTCTCGGTCGGATCATGAGTTTGATCAAAAATCACCTCGATTTAGAGCAATCTCATCTCTGGGTAGTCTATCCACGCATTCGCAAAGAGGATAACAAACTCCACGCCCAAATCATGGGGGTATGGGACCCGCAATTAGTAATTAAGCCCCTCAACTCATCAACTGATGCCCAACCGAGCGAACCAGCACTTGAGACGATTCCCACCATCGAAAATCTGGAAATCCCCAATAGTTATTTCTCAATTCGTGGTGAAGTAATCTACCAGTCCCGTGAGACGCGAGAAATTTTTGTCAAAATTCGTCAAGCACCCAAGAAAAAAACCGAAGAAGAACGATATTTTAAGATCCGATTGGTTGGCGATCTCCCTCAAAAGCTGGTTGGTAATTTTTGGGACTTTGATGTAGTTAGAACAGATAACAATTTAGAGATCCGCAGTGCCAATTTTGTCGCCCCTCTCCGAGCTAAACTACCGCGTAAAGGCGGCGGTAAACCTCCAAGTGAGGGAGACAAAAGACCTTACCGCCCATCAGGATCTCCTGATGGCAGTTTGGTTCCCCAGAGTGAGCCAAGTAGACCAAAACCTGCGCCAATTAAACGTTCGCTACCACCGACGCTAGAATCACCCGACAGCCCATAGCCATTGCACGTTTGAGGCTCGGCCAAAGTGGAGGTGACAATTTTTGTCTTTGTCACCTAGTCTAACGTCAGTTCGGGATAAGAGGTGCCTGGAGACTGGAAGTCTCGGCTCATGATGCAAAGTCCGCCTTCGCGGACTAAGATACTAGTAAAGCTTTGGCGGACTTTGTAATGCTAGCCCCGATTTGCGAAAAGTGCTGATGGGCAACTGGTTATTTCTCCCGACCAGTGGGTTCCCCTGATGGTCGGCTCGCCGACCAGTTGCCCAGTAGACCTGTTCGGAATATAAATCGATCGCGTGACTTAATCGCCGTAAGCTATTAAAGCTCTTAACATTAATTTAGAAGATTCATATTTTTCTTGGTAAATCGATAAGAATTAGCTTTGTTGGCTTAAAGCTCTTAACTACAGATTAAAATTTTCCGATCGCCATCGAGCGCAAACCTAGTCTGGCAACGCTTTAAAATTTCCGGACAGGTCTAGTGTTCTTGGGGTTTTCCAACTGGGCGGGAGACAAAGGCGAGACAAGTAAAGCACCTTTTCAAGACACAATCGGCGGCAGGGCTAGATCGAAGCCAATATCTTTATCCCGAACTGACGTTAGTCTAGGGTAGCCATCAGTATATCGCTTTTGGCTGGGGCACCATCGACTACTCTAGTTGGCGGAGCCTATCGCCAGCCGAATCGCTCAACCGCAATCGAACTGACTCCCCATGCGAAAATAGCCCTTCAGCCTTGGTTAGAGCATCAATAGCATTACCGACCTTCCTCAGAGCTGTGGGCGAGTATTGGATCAGGCTGGAGTGCTTCATAAATGTCTCTACACCCAATGCTGAAGCATAACGAGCTGCACCGGAGGTCGGGAGTGTATGATTGGGGCCTGCGAGGTAGTCACCCAGAGCTTCTGGAGTGGAATCACCGATGAAAATCGCTCCAGCGTGACGGATCTGATTGACCAATGCCCAAGGATCGCTAGTGTTTATTTCCAGGTGTTCGGGCGCGAACCTGTCGGAGAGTTCGGCGGCGATTGCTAGCGTCTCAACTACCACAATCAATCCGTAATGGGCGATCGATTTCTCCGTCAAAGTCCGACGGGGATGGTTTTGAAGTTGTTGTTCGACAGCAGCTTGCACTGCTGTGGCGAAGGCGGCATCAGTGGTAATCAAAATCGCTGCTGCCATTGGATCGTGTTCGGCTTGAGCTAACAAGTCAGCCGCAATGTGGATCGGATTGGCGTGACGATCGGCGATAATCAGGACTTCGGATGGCCCTGCGAGTGAGTCGATGCCGACGGTGCCATAAACTAGCTTTTTGGCGAGAGTAACATAGATATTACCAGGGCCAGTAATCACATCAACTTTGGCGATTGTATCCGTACCATAGGCTAGAGCCGCGATCGATTGGGCACCCCCGACTCGATAGATTTCTTCAATTCCGGCTACTTGAGCGGCGACCAGAACGGCAGGATTGAGGGTAATATCTGCCCCTGGAGGTGTAACCATTGCAATCTGGGGCACGCCAGCGACTTGGGCAGGGATCGCATTCATCAGCACTGTACTGGGGTAGCAAGCGCGTCCTCCAGGCACATAGATACCTGCTCGATCGACTGGAGTGTAACGTTTGCCGAGGACGATATCATCTTCGCCAAATGTAACCCAAGATTTGGGCACACGTTGGCGGTGAAAGGCTTCAATATTTTGGGCAGCAAGTTCGATCGCTCTGAGTAATTCCTTAGACACCTGTTGATAGGCAGCATCTAATTCGGCACCACTGACCCGCAACCGATCGACTGTCAGAGTTTGACCGTCAAATTCAGCCGTATAGTGTAGTAAAGCCTTGTCGCCCTGTCGTCGGACTGTTTGCACAATTTCGTTGACGGTGGCTTCTTTATGGACGATCGCGTCGTCGTGGGTACGTGCACTGATTCGCTGCAACTCTTGTTGAGCTTCAGTGTGCTGAGTGATGATTCGCAGCATGGTTGAAATATGCCAATTATCGGAAGGTGGAACGATGCAGGGTCAGGCGGGACGGTCTATCCTTGGCGACCTTATTACTATAATTTAACGCGATTTTTCGAGTGTGGTGTCAATTTTCAGGCGATCTCCCCTACTAGAATTTACACATTCGCTCTTTATTAGTAAATTGCTGGTTCTAAATCAAGAATCCCCGATCTAAACCATGCGATATGCCTCCTTCCCAATCAGTGGTCAAAAACTCACGTACATTGTTGAAACAATGCTCGACGACATCTGAGTAGATTGGATTTTTTTGATAATCCGCATCATATCTAAACTCGCGATCGGTATTCTTTTGCTTTCTGAGTATATAAATCTGGTCTATTTTGTATTTTTTAAGATTGACTGACTCCGAAAGTTTTAGCCATTCGGCGACAACAACGTACATGGCATTAGGATTTTTATGCTTTATTTGTTCGGCAGCAGTGGAAGCATCTTGAAGCATAGTCTTATCTAGATATGTTTTACACTCAATAGCTATTGCTGGAATATCCCAATTATATTCATCAGCAATAATAGTGCCTTGACATTGCATTGTTGCTTTCATACTTGCACCAATAGCAAAATCATGATCTTTTATTTCAAATAATGCGTGGGGTCTTTCGACCATATCCTTGTATGAAGGTGCTCTAAAGAAGACATCTTTAAATGAGTGAGACTTGCCAATTAAAGCATTTTTGGAAATTCCCAACACAAGATCTTTGAATAAATAGTACATGAATTCTTCCAAAACAGAAGAATGAAGATTAGAGCGCGAGTCAAATTTTTCAGCATAATGCTGTAGATCCAAAAAATTCTTGTACTCGTTTAGTAAATGAACCCGCTTTTCAATCAGTTCAGAATCGTTTGCTGAAAAAGTTTGTAGTGGGCCTTTCAAAGTTTCATTTTTAATCTTCCATTGGTTGTACTCGATCCGAATTTCCGATAAGTAAAGTCTAGACTCAGCATCTCTATATTTTGTTTTATGATTCTCTTTTTGTTCTAGATTATTACCGTGGACGAACATATTAATATCAAAGTTGTTTTAAAATATTTTCGGCTATCGCTTTTGCCATTAATGGCGGAACAGCGTTACCAATCTGATTGTATTGACAGAGATGTTTTTCCGCGAGCCGACCTTCTCGCTCCAACAATTTATGACTTACCACTGTTGGTTTACCTTTGAATATATACCAATCGGGAAAAGATTGAATCCTCGCTCCTTCCCGTGCCGTGAAATTTCTATTTGTGTAGGGGTGAACGAAGTTTGCGTAGAAAGAAGCAGGGATAGTATGACATTGACGATCTGGGTGCATTCTACGATTGTTTTGATCGTAAATTTTGTTTGATAACTCGGTGCTATTCCTTTTGATGGGTCGTAGATGATCTGGAACATCTGAGGTTGAATCACCCCAATTCATTGAAGCAAAGCGTTCGATAATTCGCTTTGAATGATTCATTGCCTTATGATTTGAAAGTTTCTTTGTTTCATTACGAAGAATCTGTTGGTAGTTGTTAAGCGGAGGATGAGAATATTCAGATTCTTCAGCACCTTCTCTTGCTTTAATATCCGGTAGATCGGATATTGCATCCCACAACGTAGGGCATCTTTTAAGTCCAGTATCCAGAAAATTTACCGGACTTGCTATTGTATGCGTTTTTTCAGGAAATGGATTTGTTAACTTCATACTTGAGGCAATAACTACAAGCCTTTTCCTAATTTGGGGCACGCCGTAATCAGTTGCCTCAAGAATACGGTATTCGACATGATAACCAATCTTCGTTAATTCATACTTAATGATATCAATTACGAGATCTTCACTTTTTGTCTTAGCCTTTACAAGGTTAGGAACATTCTCCATAATCATGATTTTTGGCTTGAAGAGACGACCGACACGGATAAAATCTTCAAAAAGTGAATTACGTGGATCTTTTAGATCGCCACTATTTTTATTACATATCGAAAACCCTTGACATGGTGGGCCGCCTAAAACAATATCAGGATTAAGATGACCAAAAGTACTAATAAGAAGATCGTCAGTCATTGTGGTAATGTCACCTTGCAAAACTGTCGCTTCAGGATGATTAAACTTGAATGTTTCACAAGCCCAACTATCTATCTCTATAGCACCGATAACTTTCGCACCTGCTAGATCGAAACCCAGGCTAAACCCGCCTGCACCTGCAAATGTGTCGAGTACTGAGAAAGTCATATTTTATGTTTAGCTATGGAGGTAATGAGTAATTCTAGACCACAAAGGTTAATAGTTTGCAGTCTCTAATACTATGCTATATTCTGTCAAAACTCACACCTCAATTTTTCTTTCCAAACTTCTGCTGCAAATCTGCTAGTGTTGCTGGCCGACTCAGCTCTTGCTGCACCGAGTGCGTTTTCGGTAATATTTTAGATGGTTTAGTTGATGATGGTTGAGGCTGACCATTACGTGCCACTGGTTGCTGAGATGGGCGATCTCGATTTGGATCGGCACCAGTTTTCATCGATAAGCTCACCCGTTTGAGTTGAGCGTTAACTTCTAACACCCGCACTTTTACTACTTGACCGACTTTGACGATTTGACTGGGGTCGCTGACAAAGTTATCTGACAATTGGGAAATATGTACCAATCCATCCTGATGTACCCCGATGTCTACAAACGCCCCAAAGTTGGCTACGTTGGTCACTGTGCCTTCTAATTCCATCCCAATGGCTAAATCTGTAATTTCCTGAACGCCTGCCTTGAAGGTGGCATATTTGAACTCTGCACGGGGGTCGCGTCCAGGTTTTTCGAGTTCGCTAATGATATCGCGGAGGGTGGGTTCGCCGATTGAGTCTGTAATATACCTTTTCAGGTCTATTTGTTTGAGTTGTGAGCCTAATTTAGTTGGTTCAGAGAGCGGAATATTGACATCTTTGGCGATCGCGGCTAGGATACCGTAGCTTTCGGGATGGACTGCTGTATTGTCGAGGGGATTCTCGCCATCGCGGATGCGGAGGAAGCCAGCGGCTTGTTCGTAGGCTTTCGGCCCTAATTTAGCCACTTTGAGCAGTTGTTTGCGGTTTTTAAAAGCTCCATGCTCGTTCCGATATGCGATGATGTTGTTAGCAACTGCGGGAGATAAACCAGAGACAAATGTGAGCAGCTCTTTGGATGCAGTATTGAGATCTACGCCCACATAGTTTACGCAACTTTCGACGGTATCATCAAGTTTTTTTCTAAGTAGTTTTTGGTCTACATCATGCTGATATTGCCCGACACCAATTGATTTTGGATCGATTTTTACCAGTTCGGCGAGTGGATCTTGTAAGCGTCTACCGATACTGATTGCACCGCGTACAGTGATATCTAAATCGGGAAATTCCGAGATGGCTACATCGCTTGCTGAATAAATTGATGCGCCCGATTCATTGACCATTACTTTAATCGGTTTTGGTTCGATATTTGTCAAGGTTTCGATGACAAATTGGTCTGTTTCGCGTCCGGCTGTACCATTACCGATCGCGATTAATTGAATCTGATACTTTTCAATAAAACGTTTGACTGTTGCTGCGGCTTGTTGACGCTGGTTGGCTGATTGATGGGGAAAGACTGCTTCATATGCCAAGTATTTACCCGTCTCAGATAATACTGCAACTTTGCAGCCACTGCGGAAACCAGGATCGATCGCGAGTGTCGGTTTCATCCCCGCAGGTGCAGACAATAATAGTTCGCGTAAGTTGGTTTCAAAATTAGTAATTGAACCAATATCTGCCTGTAATTTAGATTCAGCGCGTACCTCATTTACTAACGATGTCTTCATCAACCGAGTGAAAGCATCTTTGAGCATCGATCGATAAAATTCTCGAATCGCAGGTATTTTAGTCTTAATCTCTTGAGTAGCTAAATATTCACAGATATCATCTTCACTAAATTCTAATTCTAGACTCAACACTTTCTCTGTTTCGCCCCGAAATAGAGCGAGTAAATTGTGCGGTGCAACTTTACTCACAGGTGCCGTATATTTCCGATACATCTCAAACTTAGTCGAGCCTTCCGCCACATCATCTTTAATCTTAGATTTAAACTGACCTTCTGACTGAATATATTCACGAATATAAGCCCGTAAATTAGCCTTGTCAGCAGTTGACTCAGCAATAATATCCGAGGCTCCAGCTAGAGCCTCGGCGGCTGTCTTAACACCTTTTGCTTCGTCGATATATTTAGTCGCTTCTGGCTCTAATTCTACAGGTTTAGCACTAGTATTATTTAAAGAGCGAATCAATTCAGCCAGCGGCTCTAAGCCTTTTTCTCTAGCAATTGTTGCTCTAGTGCGCCGCTTGGGTTTGTATGGTAGATATAAATCTTCTAACTCAGTCTTTAATAAACAGCTCTCAATCTTAGAACGTAATTCTGGAGTTAGTTTATCTTGAGACTCGATCGAACTCAGAATACTCTCTTTCCGCGCTGATAGTTCTGTTAGATATGTAAATCGTTCTTCCAGTTCGCGCAATACGATCTCATTCATCTCATCCGTGCGCTCTTTCCGATACCTAGCAATAAATGGAATCGTTGCCCCCTCTGCAAATAATTCTAGAACATTTTGCACGATGTTGGGATTTAGGTTGAGTTCGGAAGCAATCTGAGCGCGGATGTCTAACATATAAAATTATTAGTTAACTTAATTTATTTTAAAAATTATGAGTTTAAATACAACTGAGGAATTAATCAGCTTAATTAGCAGAATACAATAATTCCCCATGCTGCATTACATACTTTACTGGAATCTTAGGATTATTGATGTCTTTACCACCACTCTCATGCCATTTGTCAGACCATTTTATATAAAAGCATTCCAAATCATGGGGCTTCAGTTTATAAATTGACACTAAATTAATTTCATTATATATCGCAAAAATCCAATCTACTTGACGATATTTTGCGATGATACGAGGGTTAATATGATGATGCGTAGAAAAGCTTTTAGTGAGGGCTATGTTTACTGATTTTAACTCATATTCATTACCGTCAGCATCCTTGGCATCATTTCCTTCTCTACCTGATAGGACTTCTAACCCCGTTACCAAAAGTACCTGAAGAATTTTACCCCCATTATCCTGAAAAATATCATTAATACCGTGCTTTAATGCAAGTTCTTGGTATCTTTGAATATACGGGAATAAATTATCGAGAATTATCTTGTCTGGATGAGGTGTCATTCTGGGTCTTCTTTTAGAAGTTCAATGATGTCAACCTCAAGAGCTTTAGCAAGACGTTCTATATTATCTATAGATATGTTGCGTTCGCTGCGTTCCACTGAACCTACATATGTGCGGTGCAAACCTGCCATGTCAGCCAACTCCTCTTGCGACAAGCCTTTTAGCTGACGTATTTGGCGCAACCTAAACGCAAAGACTTTTCTAGCATCAGACAACACAGTTTTTATAGATTGACATCAGGTCTATAATTAAATAGTTGATGACTATAAGTCTACAGACTATAAGTAGCATTAAAAAATTATGTCTCCAAGCCAGACCCATTTTTCCGTCAATATCGATAAGTTCGATCGTCCACCAGCATATGTTACTGACTTAGGTGCGGCATTTTGTGGCGATTCACTAGAGCTATTAAATCAGCTACCAGATGAAAGTATCAATTTAGTTTTAACTAGCCCTCCTTTCGCATTACAAAGAGAGAAAGAATATGGAAATAAGGATTCGACTGAGTATGTTAAATGGCTAGCCGAATTTGCGGCTTTAGTACATAAAAAACTCAAATATGATGGTAGTTTTGTTCTGGATTTAGGTGGTGCCTATGAAAAAGGCAAGCCCGTTAGAAGCCTTTATAATTTTAGGGTTCCGATTTACTTTTGTGATGAGATTGGATTCTTATTAGCTGAAGATTTTTACTGGTTTAATCCTTCTAAACTACCTAGTCCAATTGAATGGGTTAATAAAAGAAAAATTAGAGCTAAGGATTCTATAAATACAGTATGGTGGTTTAGTAAATCAGAATTTCCGAAAGCAGATGTGACGAAAGTTTTAACAGAATATAGTCCTAGAATGAAACAACTGCTTAAAGATCCTGATAAATTTTACGAACCAAAAAAACGTCCGTCTGGGCATGATATTGGGAAGGCATTCGCAAAAGATAACGGAGGTGCTATTCCTTCTAATCTGTTGCAAATAGCTAATTCAGACTCTAATGGTCAATATTTAAGAGGGTGTAAATCTCTAGGTATAAAAGCACATCCGGCACGGTTTCCGAGTAAGCTTCCAGAGTTTTTTATTCGCTTCTTAACAGACCCAGGCGATCTCGTTGTTGATATATTTTCTGGTTCTAATACTACTGGGTTTGTTGCGGAAGAAGAGGGTCGCCATTGGTTAGCATTGGAACAAGAAATTCAGTATATTGCAGCATCTTCTTTTAGATTTATAGATGAAAATGTAGATGATGAAAAATTAACTTCATATTATAAAAAAATACTAGATGGAGAATCTTTAAGAATCATTTCCACTCCAACACAACTAAGCTTTTCAGAGAAAGTATTTACTCATTAGCTTATACAATACTTATAATCAAGAGCTTGAAGTAAAGATGATGAGTAACGTCTCCCATCTTTACTTCAGATAACTTAACCGACCTTACTCAAAATTTGAGCGACTACTGTCATCGTTTGCTCGTAGAGTAAATCGCGGCCCCACCGTTGGAGATACTCAGCGAGTAAATCTTCAGCGTTGCGTTCGGATTGAGGACTAACTTCATCTACACGCGCCGATTGAGTACCGCCGCGTGTTTCCATCTGCATACAGCCAGCAACTTCCGAGCACAGGACAGTACTACAGTTAGCTTTGGGATTGGTGGAGGTGAGGCGGACACCCATGATATCACCTGGAATCTCACCTGTATCAGCAGTAGGCATTCCGGCTAATTCGGTATGAATCTTCCGCCCGTCAGGAGCGACAAAATCAATTTCGCGTAAGTCATAATCACCACCGGAATGATTGTAACTAGTGGGTTGCCACTGGAGCCGACTGGAGAGCCAGCCCAGAAACATCAGGGCTTGAGCGGGATTACCCTTTTCGTAATTGATATCCACTCGATCGATTTCGGTGATATCTCTACGTCGGATGGGGGGATCGAAAGCTTCAGCGGTGAGTTCTTGCCATCCCGCAATCCGCCGCCAGTTAAGATCGATGACGGGGATTCCCTGGTTGAGAATCTCATGGAGTTGCAGTAATTCGGCTTCACTAGTGCTAAATTCGGCAGAGTCAAAGATGACCGAATGCGCTCTATGTGCTAACTGTTGAAATAGGGGTGCGGTAGGTACGGGGGTATCTTTCCACCACAGGAATCGGGGTAAATCGGCAACAGCTAGATTAGCAATGCTCTCGCCATTGCGCTCTAATGCCTCTGGAGTGCCCTGTAAGGTAACATATTCGCTACAGACTAGGGAGTGAAGATATTGCTTCTTCATCGGGCAATAAATTGATACTTGCGCTTTTACGCCACTATCTTCACTGACGATCGGACAAACTGTAATAATTCGGCGCGGATTGGTATTAGCGATCGCATCTGTGACTACATATCCACGAGTATTGACATCTTTTTCGACTGCTAAGGCGTGGACATCGTGAGTCTCCACGATTCGAGCGTGATATGCAGCCTGAATCTTGCTCATCGTCGCGCGATCGAGTTTACCATTTACTGTTAGTTGATAGGCTAGTTGGGCTGCTTTGACGGCTTTGATCTGAGCTGGGCCAAAAATACCATCGATCGGCCCATCATAGAAGCCCAACACTGATAGCATATGCTGGGTAGGTTCTGGCTCATAGACAATAAAAGTAAAAGTAGTTGCCTGAGTTGCAACGATCGCATCTTTTGCTTGATTCTCTGGATGATAGTCTTGCCAAATCTGGCTTAATTCCTGTTCGATATCTGCCACCGAGACATCTTTGGGCGCACGTAGCGAAACAACTGGCGGAGATTGGGTACTCATTGTTTAGGGGATAGAGGGTAGGGAATAGGGGATAGGGATTGAGTTACCATATCCGTAAAAATTTAGCTCTTGCACTGCTTGCACTGTTGGCGTTAGCCTTGCCCTTGGCAATGCGTAGCCGACTGGACGGGTCTCCCGCCCAGTGCCCAGTTTGGCGTTCGCACAGCGGATCGAACGTCAAGTGTCAACCGCTCTAGAATCGATGCCATCTTCTACCGTCGTCGTTGATCAGATCTTCGGCGGCTAGTGGCCCCCAGGTTCCCGCTTCATACATGGGAATCGAGTCTGGAGCGGTATTAGCTTCCCAGTCTGAAAGTGCTGGAGTGACGATTCGCCATGCTTCTTCTACTTCATCAGAGCGGGTAAATAGGGTTTGATCGCCTAACATACAATCGATTAATAGTCGATCGTATGCGTCGGAAGATTTCACCCCAAACGCCTCTTGATAATTAAAATCCATGTCTACCGTGCGGGTGCGCAAGTCTGCTCCAGGCATTTTGGCTTCAAATTGGAGGGAGATCCCTTCGTTAGGATAAATCTGCATCGTCAATACATTCGGATTGGCTTGACGGGAAGCAGATTGAAAAATCAACCAGGGCACTTCTTTAAATTGCACGGCGATTTCGGAGACTTTCTTCGGTAGCCGCTTACCAGTGCGGAGATAAAAGGGGACATCTTTCCATCGCCAGTTATCCACCATAAATTTCATGGCGACAAAACTAGAAGTGGTGGAGCCAGGTGCAACACCTGTTTCTTCGCGATAGCCAGGGATCGGATCTCCTTTCATCCAGCCTGACTGATATTGTCCTCTAATTGCCGATCGATTGAGATTATTGACATCTGCGAGGCGGGTAGCTTCGAGGACTTTGACTTTTTCTGTCCTAATCGAGTCAGCATCGAGGGCATTGGGGGGTTCCATCGCTGTGAGGCAAAACACCTGCATCAGATGGTTTTGGATCATATCCCGCAGTGCGCCAGCCGATTCATAATAACCCGCCCGATCTTCGACTCCGACGGTTTCGGCAACGGTGATCTGAATGTGGTCGATATAGTTGCGATTCCAGAGGGGTTCAAAGATCGCATTGGCAAATCGCAGTACGAGCAAGTTTTGGACGGTTTCTTTGCCCAGATAGTGGTCGATCCGATAAACTTGTTGCTCTTGGCAATGCTTTCGCACGACCCGATTTAGGACACGGGCTGAGGCGAGATCTCGCCCAAAGGGTTTCTCGATCACTAGACGATGTTTTTGTGCGTCGCTGAGTAATCCGGTATTCCCTAATTGTTCGATCGCTTCGGGGAAGAAGTTGGGAGCGACGGAGAGATAATATACCCGATTGCCCATGGTGCGGCGTTCGGTGTCGAGTTCGCTCAGGAAGGCTTTGAGTTTTTGGTAGCTTTCGGGTTTGTCGATGTCGCCAGAGCAGTAATACAGTCCCTGAGCAAATTCGTTCCAAGCGGCTTCGTCTTGGATACCGTTACCAAATTCTTCGATCCCTTTTTTGGAGTGTTCGCGGAAGTATTCGTGGCTCCAGTCGCGACGGGCTACGCCAACGATGGTGATTTCGGGTGGGAGTCGGCGATCGAGTCGCATCTGATATAGTGCGGGGATCAGTTTACGATGGGTGAGGTCGCCGGAGGCTCCGAAGATGGTGAGGATTTGGGGTTCGGGGACTCGTTCTTGTCGTAAGCCTAGCCGGAATGGATTTTCTAATAAGTCGATCATGCTTCTGGTTGCTGGGGTGGAATTCTAATTAGGGGCTGGTGTTTGGTTATTGGTGGGGTAAAACCCAGATTTGCTAGGTCATGTAGGGTGTATTATGCAACAGCCATAATGCAACTTTAGTTGACAGAGAACCCAATCTAGGGTTGCTATATTTAAAAGTTTTTGATGTGGTGGCTCGACATGCTTAATTCTGTGAGCATTCAAACTGGTTTAAATGACGATCGGTAATCATGCGATCGCAGCAGATCTAATGGGACGGGCACCCGCCCACCCCACCCCTTATTCCTCTACGCTGGTGTCAAAGATTTTACTTTACCCTCCAGAGATTTCATCAGTGAGTCAAAGGGTTTGACGAATTTGTCGATCCCATCGATTAACAGTTCATCCATGACACCATCGAGATCGATGTCGATATCGGGATCTTTGAGGCTGGCGATGAGGCTGTAGGCTTCATCGACTCCAGCTTCGATCCGACTGGCGGGATCGCAATGATCGGCACAAGCTTCGATCGTGTTTGGTGGTAGGGTGTTGACGGTATCTGCGCCAACTAGTCCATCGACGTACATGACATCGCTGTAGCTAGGGTCTTTGGTACCTGTACTTGCCCACAGTAGGCGTTGGACTCGCGCACCTTTTGCGGCTAGTTGTTGCCAGCGATCTGTCGCGATGATTTTTTTGTATTCTTGATAGGCTACTTTGGCATTGGCGATCGCGATTTTGCCTTTGAGGGCGGAGATTTTTGCGGTTTTGGTGGGATCGGTGAGATCTTTGAGTAGGTGGTCTAGTTTACCATCAATGTTGGTGTCGATCCGACTTAGGAAGAAGCTGGCGACAGAGGAGATATTACTGATGTCCTCGCCTTTGGCTGCACGGGTTTCTAAGCCACGGATGTATGCCCAAGCTGACTCTACATAACTTGCGACTGAAAACAGCAAGGTGACGTTGATGCTGATGCCTTCACTAATCATCTCTTCGACGGCTGGCAAGCCCTCTGGGGTGCCAGGAATCTTGATCATCACATTGGGACGATCGATCTGTCCGTAGTACCGTCGGGCTTCGCTGATGGTGCTCTGGGTATCTGCGGCAATTGTCGGCGGGACTTCGATACTGACGTAGCCATCGATCCCGTTGGTTTGCTTGTAGACGGGGAGTAAGATGTCACAGGCGTGACGAATATCTGTAAATATTAGCGATTCGTAAATGTCGTTGAGGGATTTACCTGCTTTAATCCCCGTGACAATTTCGGTATCATAGATGGCGTTACCACCGATCGCTTTTTCAAAAATTGCGGGGTTGGAAGTGATTCCTAATACGCCACGAGTGGTGACGAGTTCGGCGAGTTCGCCGGATGTGAGCAGATCGCGGCTCAAGTTATCCATCCAGATACTTTGTCCGTATTCTTGCTCGATCGTCAATAACGGATTTTGGGCTGTTGGTGACATGATTGATATTTACTCCAAATAGTTACTTTCTATCGATCTCGATCGATCTGGAAAATATATCGATAAAGATCTGTGTTTTGTAGCTAAGATCCTTTTGCCATGACATCTCTATCTGTCACTGCGTTAACAAAACACCTGCCACAAATTACAATTAAGACGATGTTTTGGCGACCTAGTAACGCTTTGGCACAGCCGCTGGGGATGAGCATCGCAGCTCTCAATTAGCACTCGCTATTGTTCGCATTTTAGCCGATCGACATCCGAATATGCGTGTCCCAGAGGACAATTTTTTTAAACGCAGCGACTCGCGCTCAAAGCTTACTTCAGGTGAACCGTACGACAATGTGTAGGGATACAGCACAACCTCCTTGCAGCAAGTCGCTGTCTTGTCTGGCTATCAACTATCAACTATCAACTATCAACTCTTTAAACAGCATGGAATTTTGGAATCAAGTATTGGAGCTTGCTGATACTACTGCTCACAGAGTAGGCGCACGACTACTGTTAGACTTTGGACGCGTGCAGGGATTGGAAAAGGCGGATGGTAGTCTAGTTACTGAGTCCGATCGATGGGCGGATGCAGAAATTCGATCGAGCATTACCAAGACTTTTCCCGATCATGCCATTTTGAGTGAGGAAGCCGAGCATGGTTTTACAGATGCTCGCTGGACGTGGGTAATCGATCCGTTGGATGGGACGACAAATTTTACGCGCGGGATTCCATTGTGGGGAATCTCGATCGGGTTGCTTTATGATGGGAGTCCAGTGTTTGGATATGTCTATTTTCCACCTGTAAATCAAACTTTTTACGGTTATTGGGCAGGAGATACCGGATTAGATCTGCCGACTGGAGCTTATTTAAACGATCGTCCGATTCATGTCAGTCAGGATCGCCCTAGTAGCAATCATTTTTTCAGTTTGTGTGCCCGCAGTATTCAGATCTGGCAGCCAGGATTTCCCTGCAAAATTCGGATGTTGGGGGTGGCTACTTACAACTTTTTGGCGGTTGCTGCTGGGGCGAGTCTAGGTGGCGTAGAGGCAACTCCCAAAATCTGGGATCTAGCGGCTGTATGGGCGATTCTACACGCTGCTGGAGGGTCTTGGCGATCGTTGAGAGATGAGCCGACTTTTCCAGCGGTTGTAGGTCGAAATTATGGGAGCTATGCCATGCCATGTCTGATTGTGAATCAGTCAGAATTAGCAGATCTCGTGTTACCACTGATGGCATCGATCCGCAAATACTCCCTTCCCAGTGACAAATTAGACATCTAGTGTATGGGTGGACGGTGGACGGTGGACGGTGGATGGTGGACGGTGGATGCCTATTTCTTCGGTGGGAAGGGAGTAGGTGCTAACAAATCTAAGTTTATTACTAGGGACATAAGGAATGAATTAAGACTCTTCCCTATCCCCTATCCCCTATTGCCTAAGATTCACTAGGAGCAGTAGCCACAGGAGTAGCGGCTGCTTTTTCCTGTGCCCGTTTTTCACGTTTTTTGCGCTCGGCTTCTGCCAAGTCGGACATTACCGCTTCCATTTGGACTAGTTTATCCAAATTGCTCCGATAGGTATCTAGATCTTTTTGGACTTTTTCAGTAGGCAGGTGCATCGCTTCACCAATTTGCAAGATTGCAGCTTGACGCTTTTTCTCATCTTTGAGTAAATCGGGTGCTGCTTGTTCGAGGATCGTAAATAACCCAATCCCAAATAAGCGACTATATTTAAATTTAGGATTATTCGAGATCGATTCGATCTTACTGGCTAATTGTGCCCCCATCCCATCATTAGTCGGATGAGCCAGCCAATTAACAATGTCTTGCTCCTGCATACTGCGGGCAAATTCTTGAACTTCAGCAGCATCTTTGCGGGATTGCTCGGCATTGCCACCCATCGATTGACACAGAGCGACAAAAATCGATTGTTTATCGGTTTCGGGACGATAACTTGCCATAAACCTGTCGAAGCTACTGACTACACCCAGCGCGTAGATCGGATCGTAGGCAAAATCAACATTAGTAGAAAGCAAGTGCATTTCGACCATTAATTCTTCTACCACCCGCCGATAAATCGAATTAATCGGGCGGGTATGTTGAGAGTAGAAATTACGCTTGGTATCGGAGACAGTACTCAGGTTATTCACCGGGCTATACAGGAAATTTGGTTAACAATCCTTAATTATCATCGATCGCTGACCCAATACGCAAAGGTTGCGATCCCCAAATAGATCCAGGGATCGATTGAAAACGTTACCCATTAACACTCATCGGCAATTATTAGCAATCTCAAATCAATATCGATCGCATCTTCGTGCTTTTGCCCTGATACCTACTGGCGCATTGACTAGCCCGCGATCGCGCAATTAAGATCGAATATAATTAGGGGATTCCGCTACAAGTTCTTCGATGACTTCAGAAGTAGACAAAGGTTTTCAGTCCAATCCCGAACTGAGTACTGCACTATGGTCGCCCGATCCCGATCTGGCTGCTGGCAATGATGCCGAATTAGACGATCCGATGGGATTGGAAATGTCTTTTTTCGACCATCTAGAAGAGTTGCGCCAGCGAATTTTCTACGGGATAATTGCTGTGGCGATCGGTGCTATGGGTTGTTTTGTCTATGCTAAACAAATCGTCCAAATTTTAGAAGTCCCAGCGATGGGGATCGAGTTTCTCCAACTCGCTCCAGGTGAATACTTTTTTGTCTCAGTCAAAGTAGCTGGCTACTGTGGCTTATTGGTCGCTAGTCCGGTGGTACTGTATCAAATCATCCAATTTGTCATTCCTGGATTGACACGGCGCGAACGGCAGTTGGTATTGCCTGTGGTGGTTGGTTCGTCGGTGCTATTTGTCGCGGGGATTGCTTTTGCTTATTATTTACTGATTCCGGCTGCGCTCAATTTTCTGATCGGCTATGGGGCGGATGTCGTCAAACAGGCTTGGTCGATCGATCGCTATTTTGAGTTTGTGCTAGTGTTACTATTTGCGACAGGGTTGCTATTTGAACTACCTGTTGTCCAAATTTTATTATCCCTACTCGGTATTCTCTCTTCTCAATCGATGCTATCTGGTTGGAAGAGTGTGGTAGTAGGCTCGATGGTCGTAGGCGCAGTTGTGACACCCTCTACAGATCCCTTGACTCAAAGTTTACTTGCAGGTGCAGTTTTAGCTTTATATTTCGGTGGGATCGGGGTTGTGAAATTACTGGGTAAGTAGGTCGGATCTAATAAGTAATGAGTCTAAAAACATAGTAGGGGCAATTCATGAAGCGGCTCGCGTTTCTCGTTCCGAGACGCTCCGCGAGCGTCGGGTTTCCCGACGGTTTAGCGGCGGTTTAGCGGCGGTTCCCTCCGAATAAAACAACCGACAAGACATTGCCCCTACTATGTTTTTAGACATCGAAAAGATCGCCGAGCGTACTTGCATTCAGCAACGACTAATTTCCTTTGAGCACATGAACCCGCTGCGTGAGAGTAGTCATCCCCGCCGGACGGATAAAGATCGTAGAGAACCAATAATCGCCGGATTTGCCTGGAGCGCGAGCGATTTTAAATAAGCCGCCAGCCGTGAGTAACTCTAGTTTATATTTGGGTGCTTGAGCATATGCTTGAGCAGAAACTGGTTGCTCGATAGTTGTACCCATGAGCACATCTTCACCGAGGGGTTCGTTGACGATCGCATCTAGGCTATATTCGGCATTAGATTGAAGTTTAGTTGGTAGATTGAGTTCGATCGTTGGTGGCTTAGTACCACTCGATACTTGGGTGCGTTCTTGCAAAACTTGCTGTTGCACAATTTGCCCCCCAACAATCTTTTGACGAGATTGAATAGTTGACTGGAGATTGAGGGTTCTACCATCCATTTTCTGAACGCCAGTAATTTTGGTCACAGTGTTAGCTGTATAACCATTTCCCGCTGCCTGCCAGCCTTCTAGGGTGGTGGTATAGGTAAGATTGCTATAGTTTTGCCAAAATTGACCGAGCGACTGCTGCCATGCTGTTTTATTCAAGCCATCGCTGGTAGTGAAGTTCGGGCTGTAATAACGTGAGAGTTCGGGTAATTTCCGCCCATTTGCGGCTGCATCGATATTGGATAGCATCGTTTTGAGTGCTGTAGGCGCAGTCGAAACTGAGCTATCAGCTCGAACGGGGAGGACTACAGCTTGCTGACAACCAACAACCACTGCCGTAATAGCCAGTCGATACCAAGTGGACACAGTAGATGGTGGAAGACGGTAGATGGATTGCAACATAACAGGTTTAGGGTTCAGGGGTGAGGGAAGAGTGTTACTTAATCTCGATCGGCAATGAGATTAATCACCCGATCGATCGTACATTTAGAATAACAGAACAGCGATTCTCCTAGCGGAGAGGCTACACCAACGGCTAAGATAACTGTGTCGCAGGTGAGGAGTTAAAATACCAGTGTCAAAAACAGCTCCTAAGCTACTGATTGCCGCAAGCGGAACTGGGGGACATGTATTCCCCGCGATCGCAGTTGCCCAAAAGCTTTCAGGATATCAGATTGAATGGTTAGGCGTACCCGATCGCTTAGAATCAAAGTTAGTCCCCAAAGAGTATCCGCTACATCTGATTCGTGTCGGTGGTTTTCAAGGAAAATTTGGCATTAGTACACTGAAAACTCTGGCTGGATTGGTTAAAGGGATATTTCAAGTCCGCAAACTGCTCAAACAAGGTAAATTTGATGCTGTTTTTAGTACTGGCGGTTATATCTCCGCACCTGCCATTTTAGCTGGCTATTCCCTCGGCTTACCAGTTTTCCTCCATGAGTCAAATGCAATTCCTGGCAAAGTTACTCGCTGGCTCAGTCCGTTTTGTACCAAGGTAGCAGTCGGCTTTGTCGCTACGAGTAAATACCTCCCCCGCGCCAAAACAATCTATCTGGGCACTCCCTGTCGCGAGCAATTCCTGACCCCACAACCGCTCGATTTAGCCATTTCCGATACTAGTCCCTTAATCGTCGTTGTCGGTGGCTCTCAAGGCGCGGTAGCCCTCAATCAGATGATTCGTGAATGCGTGAATACTTGGTTGGATGCTGGGGCGACGCTCGTGCATATTGTCGGCGGTGCGAACGCGCCAACGGAGAAAATCGAACATCCGCAGTATATTGTGTTGCCTTTTTATGACAACATGGCAGGATTATTTCAGCGGGCAGATTTAGTGATTAGTCGTGCTGGTGCAGCGACACTTAATGAGTTGATGATTACCCGTACGCCCTCGATTTTGATTCCTTATCCCTACGCGGCTGAGGATCATCAATATCACAACGCCAATGTTTTAGCTGCTGCTAATGGCGCGTTGCTGTTTCGCCAAGAAAGTCTCACAGCTCAATTTCTAGCGGTGGAAGTCCTCAATCTCCTTCAAAATCCGCAACGGATGGAAGCAATGGCATCGAATACTAGTTCGCTAGGTGTGATTAATAGTGCAGATTTGTTAGCCGATACGATCGAAGCATCGGTAAATGCTCATTTGCTGACACAACCATATCATCCGGTAAATGGCACTGAGGGTTGAATGTTATAGTGAGGGTAGTTTACGCGCTCGAAATCATTTATAACTAAAATCATGACTAAAGCAATTTGGAACGGTGTCACATTAGCAGAAAGCAATGCTACAGTTATGGTCGATAACAATCATTACTTTCCAGCAGATAGTATCGATAAACAATATTTTAAGGATAGCAATACACACACGACTTGTGGCTGGAAAGGTGTAGCTAGCTACTATAGTATCGACGTAAATGGTGAAGTTAATCCAGATGCTGCTTGGTATTATCCAGCAGCTAAGGATGCAGCTAAGAATATTGAGGGCTATGTCGCTTTTTGGAAGGGCGTTAAAGTTGCCTAGTTGCCCATCCGAGCGGATTGACTTCTAATCCGCTCCACCTTAAAATCGATCGGAGTATTAAAGCCTATGGGCATTCGTCGCATTAGAAATTAACATGATAGATCTCCAAATCATCGAGGAATTGCAAGTTCAATTTGCAGAGGTTCCAGATGCGATCGTCTCGTTGGAAACTATCGCTGATTGTGAAGGTAATCTCGAAGATGCTGCAATGGCTTTGGCGATTCGTGTCGGACAACAACCAGAGATCGATAATAGTGAATGGTTGCCAGGATTGGCGAAAAAATGCCGTGTAGCCGTCTGTCGATCGGAATTTCGTAATGACATGATAAATGGTAATTTCTTGCCATTATATCAACACTTTTTACAGATTAAAATTTGCCCAAAACTGTTAATTTTACCTGTATTACTATACGCTCATGAAGCTGGAATCAACCGATTTTGCGAACCACTCGATCCGGTTTAAACAAAGCTTTTTTGAGGAGGTGGTAATCCTCAAGCTAGTTGACAATTTGAGGAGCGATTCGATCGGCTGTCTATTCGATAAATTCAATCACTCGGACGATCGACATTGATTCCGATCTAAATCGATCCGCCTTTGCTTCGATTGTGGCCAATTGTCCGATCGCTAAACCACAAGGTCTACCATATTTAAGACGGACTCGCTCGCTAGCAATATTCAAAGCAGTGCGACAGCGATCTACAAAATCTAAGAGGTCATAATTTTGGGCTGGCTCGAAATATGCTTTGACGATCGAAGAAGGTGAATAACAAGTTTCTCGCTCGCCATCTGGCCATTGAATTTTAAAGCGAATTTCAGGCATAGTTACGATTGTGAATACAGGATTTAAATGCTCTGCCCACATCCGGTGAGGGCTGCTTGAGTGAAATCCCAAAAGAGTGTAGACTCGTTTTGGAATTTGAGGATCAGTTGAGGGTTGACCTGGATTTCACCGATATCACTACAGGTAATTTGACGATCGAGAAACATCTGTCTAACGGATGAGACTCGCTCGGGACGGATACTTAATAAAAATCCGTAACTGGGAAAACTAATCAGCCATCGATCGAGGGGTAAATCTGGGGGGACGGGAACGGCATCAAGATCGAGAACTGCACCGCATCTAGAGGTTTCTAACAGCATTAGAGTAGTGCCGACGATTCCGCCCATGCTAATATCCTTTCCAGCATCACACAGCCCATTTTCAGCTAATTTTGGTAACAATTCCAGATCGGCACGGAGCCGCGCGGGGTCTGTGGTGGTGGCGGCGTTCCAGAATGGATATTTAGGGTGAGGTTTGCCACGTAGATCGATCGCCATCAACAATCGATCGCCAGGTTGAGCGTGAAAGCTAGAAATCAGTTGCCCAGCGCGTCCCAGAATAGCCACAGAGAGGGCATTATATTCACTGTGACTGTTTGTATGTCCGCCGACGATCGGTACTTGATAAGCACGTGCGGCGGCACTCATCCCTGCTAGTAGTTGACTAATGTCGGCGGTTTGGCTCCAGATCGTATCTACAACTGCGATCGGTCGCCCCCCCATCGCGTAGATATCGCTGACATTTACCATTACCGCACTCCAGCCCGCAAACCAAGGATCGGCGGCGATGAAATCAGGCATCATCCCCTCTGCTGCGAGCAGCAAATAACCATCGCGATCGGGAATTGCGGCGCAATCATCGCCCAGTAGTACATCACTTACAGCATTTTCAGTGGAGAGAAACCTAGCAACGGATTGGATATCTTGCTTATGCACGATCCCTAGAGATTTTTTAAGTATTTGGGCTAATAACTTGAGTTCCACTTCGATTTTTCCCGCTGCTTGAAACACTTACATTTAGTTTTACCGATCGCTCAGCTAAGATGCTTGGCTGTACTCTAATGGACGAAGCTCATTATTAGCCGGATAAAAGTCTAAGTCTGCTTGCATGAGATGGTGGGCGATACCACGAATTTCGATTTGTTCGAGGGAATCCCAATGCAATCGTTGGAAGAAGCGAACGTTTTGGATTTGAACTGTAGCGAGGAATCGATCGCAGCCCCAAGCATTTGCGGTAGTGACTGCTTTAGAGATTAACCCCTTGCCGATTTGCCAACCTTTACGGCGATCTGGATGAGTGCCCAGCCTACCCCCATACCAGAGTCGAGGTTTGGGTTCGTAGATCCGCACGATGCCGAGTACATCTAAACGTAGGGCATCAGCTTCGACGGCAATAATTGGGTGAGCGATCTCATCTAGAGCATCCACATCATCATCTTGGAATAGAGCCTGTTCTTCGACAAAGATTTTCCGACGGAGATCGAAGTAGGCGGCGATTTCTGGTTGGGAGTAAGCGAGTTTGAAGAGGTAAGACATAATTGATACTTGTAATAGGTAAGACTTGACAACGACTGAAGTCGTTGCTGGTAATGCGAAGTCCGCCTACACGGACTAATATCTCTAACCCGCGTAGCGGAAAATGCAACTGGCCTTTGTCACCCGCCCAGTGGTCTTGGGGCGCGAAGCTCTAAGGGGGAAGCTTCCCCCGAAAACGTCGCTTGTTGCCCCAAGTAGAGCACCTTTCCAAGACAGCGATTCGCGCACGCCCTAGTTTCCCGACGGTTTACGAGCGATTCTCCTGAGGGAGAGGCTTCGCCAACGAGACAGGCGGGTTTTGCAACACTAGCAGCAGCGAAAGTTGCGCAGTCAACCGCTGTGGCTTGTGCGAAGTGCTAAACCTCAAAGCTAGACAGAGCCGAACAAGCTCCACATTTACCGCAGCCAGCTTTAATATCCTTGGCTGACATACCCGATCGCCTTAGCAATGCTCCCACTTGCTGATAAAGGGCAAACATCATCTCACTATTGGGGGCGGGGTGATGTGCTAGAGGGGTACCTGTAATCGGCACAAAGGGCACGACGAAGGGATAAACGCCAATTTGAATCAATCGATCGCAACCTGCAACCAGAGCATCGATGGTGTCTCCCAATCCAGCTAACAAATAGGTGCTCACCTGTCCTCGTCCAAATACCTCTACGGCTGCTGTGAAGGCTTGGAAGTAATACTCGACGGGCACATCAGCTTTTCCAGGCATGATTTTGGCGCGGACTGCTGGGGTAATAGCTTCGAGGTGCATCCCCAAACTATCGATACCTGCGTCTTTGAGCTGCTGGAACCAGCCAAAATCATCGGGAGGTTCGCACTGGGCTTGAATTGGCAGATCGACTCGCTGTTTAATTGCAGCAGCGCATTCGGCTAAGTAAGCGGCACCGCGATCGCTTGTATTGGGGGTGCCGCTGGTCATCACCATGTGTTTGACTCCATCGAGGCGAACTGCGGCGGCGGCGACTTCGGCTAGTTGAGCGGGGGTTTTGCGGGCGATCGTCCGTCCGGCTTGGAGAGATTGCTCGATCGCGCAGAACTGGCAAACTGTATCGCTATTGCGGTAGCGCACACAGGTTTGGAGGACGGTGGTGGCAAGGACATCATGGCTGTGGAGAAGGGCGATTTTCCAGTAGGGGATGCCGTCGGCGGTGGTGAGGTTGTAGAATTCGGGGGTTTTGGGAAATTCGATTGGAATGATTTCTCGTCCTTCTACGCTAATGGTTGCTTGGGTGGATGCGGGGTCAAGAGTGGCGGTGTAAGGGGATTGAGCGGCGGTTGCAGTATAGATCGGTACCATAATTGTCGTACCGTCGATCGTCACTGCTTTGTGGTCGGATGGCCCTGCACCGCCTTTGCGACCTGAGACTCCCGCTCCGACTTCGACTATTTGCAATCCTTGAGATTGCAGTTCGGTTATTAATTTTTGCTTATTCATCTCTCTTACTCCCCTCCGAGGAGGGGCTGGGGGTGGGTCTTTCTGGGGATGCTGGCGACGCACATTCACTCACAACCTCCCATTGGCGCGGATTCAATTGCAATTGCAACAAATCGGGACGAGCGTAATGTCCGATCGAATCCATCATCCGCTTGCGTTTGGTAATCAGCGCGAAATCCAGATCCGCGATCGCCATGCCTTCGCCTTCAGTTATTGGGGGATGGAGAATATTACCTTCGGGACTGATAATCGTGGTAAAACACCCACCGCTGAGTGCTTTTTGGAGCTTTTCATCGGTGGTAATTTGACCGATCTGTGCGGGAGAGAGCCAGCCTGTGGCATTTACAACAAAACAACCTGCTTCGAGGGCATGATGGCGGATCGTGACTTCCATCTGGTCGGCGAAAATCTGACCTACCATCGAACCAGGGAATTGAGCGCAGTGAATTTGCTCGTGCTGTGCCATTAGTGCAAACCTCGCCAGGGGATTGTAATGCTCCCAACAAGCTAATGCCCCCAGCTTCCCCACCGCCGTATCCACTACCTTCAATCCCGCTCCGTCACCTTGTCCCCACACCATTCGCTCGTGGTAAGTCGGTGTGATTTTGCGCCGCTTCAGCAGGAGGGTACCATCGGCATCAAAGATCAGTTGAGTATTGTAGAGCGAACCGCCATCCCGTTCGTTAATCCCGAGTACGACAACGATTTGATGCGATCGAGCCGCTTGACTGACCGCCGCTGTGACGGGACTGGGAACTTCTACCGCTTCTGCATACAGCCGCAGATGCTCTTTACCCATCAATACGGGTGGTTGAACGAACGAAAAATAAGGATAGTAGGGAATTAAGGTTTCGGGGAAAACCACCAGTTCTGCACCCATTTGGGCGGCTTTCTCGATCGATTCCAACACCTTTTCAGTCGTCCCCTCGCGACTAAATAAAACTGGGCTAATTTGTACGGCGGCGGCTCTAACTTTGCGCGTAAAATCCACAAATCTTTCCTCTCGATCTTCTTAAATTACTGCGTAGATCTTTACCCCTCCCAGCCTCCCCTTATAAAGCGGATGAAATCGCGCTGAGGTTTCCTCAGCGTGCGTTTCACCAAGCAGGGGAGGAGCAGATCCTAGCTCTAATCGCTAATCTATGAATTTTCAAGTTTTGGTGCTAATCCCTATCTCCTTTTCTTAACGTAAATTCCTCTTACCCCCTCCCCTTTCCAAGGGGAGGGCTGGGGGGGGGTAAAGATCTACGCTACAACTTAAAACTCAACTACAACGTCCAAGTATCTAAAATAAACGCCCCTTCCTTCCGGTGCATCAACACAATATCCAATACATCCAGCGGATTGATCGGGATAATTCCTGGAATCAAAGAAGCTTCGCCATGTCCATAGAGAGCTTGCAATGCAAACCGACAACAATAAACCTTGCCCCCGTCGCTTATAAATTTAGCAATCCGTACAGTGAAGTTTTGATGTCCGGGAAACGCCTCATCGCCAAGCTTGGGAAAACCGCGCTGTAATCCTAAAGTTACACCAGGGCCATACAGTAAAATCGAAGTCTCAAAACCCTTCTTTTTCAAGCGGGTGGCTTGCAATAAGTTCACCAGCCCGATCGATCCTTCAAATGCCACCGTGTGAAATGTAACCAAGGCTTTCTCACCAGGTTCGGCTTGGACATCGGGGAAGACTTTTTCTTCATAATCAACAAGAAAATCACCAGTCTTGTGAGCTGGTATAGTAACTTCTGGCATGACGATCTACTCCGTTCTGGTTGTCAATATTGATGCCAGATTAACGTTCGATCGAATGCTGATTTTGTATCGATACATACGGAGTTCTGATGTCTAACATTATGACTAGTTAGCCATCTGTCGATCGCTAAAATACTGATAAAATTCTCTTTGTACCTATCTAAATCAATAGGTTTTGAAAAAGGTTGTAGTCTAGACTACGAACCGAGTAAAAATTCATCAACGATACTCCAAGTATTGGCGGTAGATACCTTTTCCTTGATGGCGATATGTTCGGCAATATAATTGGCATCACGAGCGATCCCAGAAAATCTTGCCGAACCCCAAGTGTGCAGCCAAGGTAAGCCAATGAAATAACAGCCAGGTAAAGTTGTGATCCCGCGATCGTGACTGGGATAACCACTACCATTAAAGACTGGAATATCGATCCAGCTAAAATCTGTCACAAATCCTGTAGACCATATTACCGTCTGAATGTTAGCGGCTGCTAAATCTAAGTTTGATTCTGGATGTTCTGGTTGCCAAACTGGGATGTATGGCTGTTCTTGCGGGGCTTCAATCTGCTCTTTTTCGATAAACCTGTCGATATTGTGTTTAATATTTTCGGCAACTGTATCCGCGCGATCGAGATTGTGCTGCAAGTCGTCCTGAAACTCCAGTTTGCCATTGCTAATCAATCGCAATCGCCCATGCAATTTCATCCCTTGAAGTGCAAATTTCCTTAAGTCAATTTCGCGCCCGCCATCGCGCCCAGTGAGATAATGGTTGGTATTACTGCGCGCCGTTTCTTTCTTGGGATGTTCGTCGATCGATAGATTGTAATAACCCATTCGATCGAGCCATTCTACCGCATCTTTACCCCGATATAAGCGTGGCGATCGCGGCGCACCCCCCACACACAAATGTACTTGCGTCCCCGCCAGATGCAAATCTTCAGCAATCTGACAGCCAGATTGTCCCGTCCCCACCACCAACACGCTACCTGCGGGTAAAGATTCAGGATTTTTGTAGGTGGAAGAGTGAATTTGATGAATAGAATCGGGTAAACGTTCCGCCAGTCGGGGGATTTTAGGCGTATGGTAGCCACTGACAGCAATTATGACTCGATCGCAAGTATACTCACCGATCGAGGTACTGACGGCAAATATCCCCGTTTCTGTTTTGCCGACTTTAGTTACCGTTACGCCTTCTTTTAGCGGTGGATTGAAGCTAGCGGCGTAGCCTTCGAGGTATTTGACGATCTCATCTTTAGACATAAACCCATACGGATCGTTACCAGGGTAAGGATAGCCAGAAAGTTGACATTGCCAGTTGGGAGTCACCAAACAAAATGTATCCCAACGTCTCGATCTCCATTCGTGCCCGATATTCTGCTTTTCAAAGATAATATGCTCAATGCCTTTTTGCTTGAGACAATAACTCACGGACAATCCCGCTTGTCCGCCACCAATGATAATGACCGGATAGTGATAACTCATAAAATGCCTAAAATAGTGTGAGGCTATTTAGTCACAGTAGGGTCTCGATCGAGTGAATTTTGTATTTCTGACTACGGAAGCTCTAAGTCTAGTGATTTGGCTATTCTGTATGGGTTAAATGAGATATGGGACTCGATCGATTCAAATTACCTATCGAAATCATTAGTTAGGTAATTTGAATACTACGATCGATGTTGCTAAGTTAACAAGTCGGATACTTTCTACCCCATCAGATATGACAGCTAATCATGAGGAAAACATGAAAATTGAGGAAAAGCTAGAATTACTAAAATCTCAAATGAATTATGCGAAAATACCAGAGAGCCGCCAACATAAATTTATTGAGTTTGAGCAAACTTGTGGGGGTACGCTTGGTGGATATATGCTAAATACTTGGATTTGGGGTCTATAGCAATCCTAAATGAGAATCTAAATTTTTAGTACGAGTTTACTATGCTTCGATCGTTATTCATTAATAGTTTGAAGTATGAGCAGATGTACTGATTTAGTGGTAAATCAAATAGGATTGCTATAATTCATGAACAAACTGAATGGTCTAAGCCTAATCAAATAATTGCTGAGTATGATAAAGTTAAAGACTTATGGTTCTTAGATTGTTTTGAAGGACATCCATCTGATACATGGTCGATCGATGAAAAAGGTGGAATCTATTGGTGTGGACATAAAAAATCGGATGATTATATGGAAGTAGTAAATGCTGCTGCAATTGATAGAAACGCACAAATTGACGTTCTCAACGAGCTGGAAATATCATCGGATACGAGAGTTAACATAGCACATGGCATAAAACAGTTTAATGATGTTCATAATTTAGAAATCAGTAATAAATCACAGGACATATTAAACAGTATTTTAGGTGCTTTCAACTGACGATTATATTGATAGATGGTAGGCACTGCCCACCATCTATATTTCATGCGCTCTTAATATTACAGTTACTTGTATTGCAGTATTTAGCTCGATCGAGAATCATGAACGATATAATTAAATTGTCAAAACACGATGCCTACGAGCATTTGGAGCTGAGATGACAGTTGCCACCAGAACATCATCGATCGAAGTTGCCATCGGCAATGGAGATGTCCGCACGATCCAGCGAGGAAAAACCTGGGCGCAGTTTGAGTATCTGCAAAAGGGTTTCAAGGATACTCGTGGGGTAAAATTATTTGTAAGTGTTCACGGGGGTGTCAAATGCCTTAAAAGCTTGCCACACATAGACTTTGGCTAATTACAGCAGGACGTAATTCGATAGCGAAGCGCTGCCTTGAGCAGGTCGAAAACCCAACTTAGGATTACGATCGACAGGAATTTTCAAACTCAAACCACTATTGGTAGTGCCTAGCGATCGCAAAAACACCACAGGTACCCCGTGAACACTTACAATTATTTTATTACAACGGGACGATTGAGATTCTGATGCCAGGTGCAGCACATGAATTGTTTCACAAGATTATTGCAATTTTAATTTCCGATGGCTATCGAAAAGTAAACCGCAGTCAGATTCCAGTACTCGCTCCCATCGATCTAGAGATAATAGCAGAGTGTATTCTCATTGGTGAAACTTCGCGACTCGACAAAGCTGTTGAAAGATTTCGATCGGCACATCCAATCGTTAATCGATAGATTTCAATCGTCGATCCAGTCTAGCAAGTAGCAACTTGGATCGTACATTTAAATTAACCCCTTAATCATCGATTGATATAGTGCTTGAAAGCGGGTTTTTGCTTTGAGTTTGGCGAGGATATTATTCATGTGAAACTTCACCGTACTTTCGCTGACGATTAGTTGACTGGCAATATCTCGATCGCGCAATCCTGTTGCTAGAAGACTGATAATTTCCTGCTCTCGATCGGACAGATGAATCGACTCCGACGGGGCGGCAATCTCCCAATATTCACCCCGTGTCACTGCTGCTACAGCCGAGCGCAATTCGCTCGGGGTAATTGATAGATTTATTTTTCCTCTGGCTTGGGGCGGAATTTTGTCATCGGTGGCAATCCACAGTAATTTGGGTGTAGTTGTCACCAGCGATCGATCGTCTGTCAGTAGCAGTAAATCGGGATCGACGATCGGTGCCACGGATAATCCTGCCAGCTCGATTAAATGGGAAAATGCCATTTGCAACACAGAGGAGCGGCAACGCAGGTTCACGCGCACACCTGAGCCACTAGGGGTAGAACTAATTGTCAATACCATCCGCAGCAACTTGCGATTTGCATGGGGGTGAATTTCGAGGGTTCCGCCTAGACAAACTGCTTCTAATTGAACTGCACCAAAGGCTGTAGCCACCGATGTATTTTCTAGACATCCTGAAATGACGGCTTCTAGAGAGGCTACTGCTGATGCAGATGCACCCACGTACGTCAGCCGACTGTGGACGCAAGGGAGTTGGCTCAAGACTTCCGCTGCTCTGAGAAATAAGTTGTGGGGCGGTAATGATAGAGATCGCTCGGTACCCATCAACGTTAATTGGGTGGGTTTGAGTATATTAGCAATCTGCTCGGAAAGGGGCGCAGGAGCGGAAAAACTAACGGCTGGCGATCTCCAAGTTAGTTTTTCCTGTTGATATAGCAACGCTGCTGCTAAACCGATCGTCGTGGCAGCACATAAGCTTTGCAGGATCTCTAAAAATTCGGGCAACATCTCGTACTGGCTGAATACTGCCAATACCCCGATCGAATCGCCATTTACCACCAGCGGATATCCCGCAAATCCTTTAATACCATGAGCGAGTGCCCAATCTCGATCGAGTACCCAGGTTTCCGCCGCTAATTGGTTGCTCAAAAAGGGAATTTGATTCTGAGCGATTTTACCCACTTTAAAGGCACCCACCGGAACTCTAGCAAAGAAGCCATCCGTGCGCTGATATAGCCCTGCTGATGCGACGAGTTTGAGCATGGTGCGATCTGTTTCCATCAGCCAAATTCGGGCAAACACGCAGTCAAATTTCTCGACTAAGCCATCGGTAACTTTCCGAGCGATCTCCGCTGGCTCCAGACAACCACTCAAACTGTTCGCGATCGAATTTACCTGCTGCAAATCTACCAATAGTTGGGTTCGATCGAGCATTTCCTTCCCAGATTCAACCACGGGTAATACTCCGTAACAAAAGTCTAGCTATCTATTTACGATCCAGCTAGATCCATTAAGACTCGATCGGGTAAATGTAGCTGTATGTTGGGATACGAAAATTACCGCGATCGACAATAGATACTAAATCTACCCGCTCTTGTCGATCGAAAATTCAGCAGATGGGATCGGATTGGTGCAGCGGTGGAACAGCATCAATTCTTAATTAATGTCCTGAAACAACGACTCTTTATAACTAGGATCGATTTCCCATTCTTCGTTCTCGCCACCGATAAATAACTGGACGATTTCGACGTATTCTTTACTCAACTGGGACAATGAATTGATCAGAATATCGATCGCGATCGCATCACTAGTTCCCAAATCCATCCAACACCGCGCCCAGTTTCCCTCGTATTCAAAGTCTCCCATATTGTGCATGAGCGACATCATCGTGCTATCAGCAGCATCATTGTCATAATCCATATAACTCAGATCCAAGCCTGTTTCTTGAACCTGACTATTTTCGGCATTAAATCCACCCAATTTACCCAAGAAAAACCATGAAGAAAAAACTTCCTCAACTAACTTCTTCTCTTGTTCTGAAGGTACATTGTTAAACTCCAGCCAAAACCAAACATCAAATTGACTGAACTCACGAAATTGGACTTGCATGTTAATTAGGCTTTAGGCTTTAGGCTTTAGGTTTTAGGTTTTAGATGTAAGGTGCGTTACGGCTCATGCCTAACGCACTATCCGTTCCCAAGGGTCTGATTTAGAATCACTATAATTACATGAATCTAGTTAAATTAATCCGGTAACGTTCCTTTTTGGTGATGGCGATTTCGCCAACTTCTAGTCTACCTTTACCACGAATAGCAATTAAGTCTCCGGCTTTGAGTGCATGAGAGGATTGAGCGATATCTTTCCAATTTACGCGCACATCACCGCTGGAAATCAGATCGACCATTTTACTACGAGACATCCCAAATCCAGCAGATGCGATCGCATCCAGCCTCAGGGAAGCTTCAGTCGTCACCATTTCTTTTTTCTTGGGTTCGCGAATTTTTAATTCACTTAATTCGATCCGTCGAGTCTTCACAGGTACCGATCGAACTTGAGTCAAATGAGTTTCTAAAAACTCGACCAATTCCGGTGCAACGATTGCTTGGGCACCTTGTTCACCCAAGACGATAATATCACCTGTTTTGTCACGGACGATGCCACAACCCAACATCGAACCTAAAAAGTCTCGATGAGTGGGCGGATCGAAGAGAAAATTCCCAGCGATCTGTACGGCGGCTAAAGGCACTTGACTGGGTTCAAATGCTAATTCACTCCGACAGAATCCTAACCGCTGTCTCTCGGCTTGTGGATATCCACCTGTAGCGATTAATTCGATGTCGGAGAGACGGCTAAATACTCCTTTGATTTCGGCGATTTCTGGTGGGGATAGAAAGTCTGTCTCGACTACTTCCCAAGTCTTAATTGCTTGTTCGGCTAGATCGATCGCGCGTGCTACGACTTCACGATTTTCAACGACACGTTTTAATAATTCTTCTCTTGGGAGCATTTTATCAGTTGACAGTTGACAGTTTACACTAAGCGAAGCCGAAGTGTTGACAGTTGACAGCTACGATATTTCTATTGATACATATCGGTGTAGACTTGGATCTTTTCTGGGTCGCATTTACGCAATATTGTTGTGGCTTGTTGCAGGAGTAGTTGAGAACCTTGGACAACAATTAGATATTTACCTGCATCAATTCGGTTGCGATATGGCACAGAATCACTAGTACCAAAGCCAATCCCCCCACCACCACCGATGAATACACTACCCATCGCACCACCGATCGATCCGAGTAAGCCACTGATGATATGGTCGCCGATTTCTCCCGCCCAGGCAAATGTATGTAAATTTGTGAGGATGCTAAAGCCAGCTCCACCCACAAAGCCAAAGGGAACCAGCCAAGTTGCCATCAATTTAGCTTGTTTCTGCGCTACTTCGTTGGGATCGATTAGTCCAAATTCATCGATACTTTTGTAACCACGACCGAGAATGGTAACTTTGCTCAGAGGTAAGCCTTGCTTTTCCAATAGCGTATATGCTGATTCTGCTTGGATGCGATCGGCTAATACAGTAACTAGATAATTATTATTCATGATGATTTAATTATAAAAGCTTTATGTTTAATTTGAATTATGCCGATCGCCGCGAAGTCAGATCTTCGTGAGGCTCCTACAGCATGAATTATAAAAATTGCACAAAGGATCGCCCCGTTGGACAGCTAATCCGGTTAAGATGTGCTATTGCGTTGACCTTTACCCAACAAAACCGATCGTGTCTAAAGTTCTTGTTTCCGATCCTATCGACCAAGCGGGGATTGATATCCTCTTGCAAGTCGCTACTGTAGACGTAAAAATTGGCTTACCGCCAGCAGAATTGGCGCGGATTATTGGTGACTACGATGCGATCATGATTCGATCGGAAACCCGTGTCACTAAAGAAATTATTGAAGCTGCTACCAATCTCAAGATTATCGGACGCGCAGGCGTTGGGGTAGATAATGTGGATGTCCCCGCAGCTACCCGCAGAGGGATCGTAGTAGTGAATTCCCCTGAAGGTAACACGATCGCGGCTGCCGAACATGCACTCGCGATGATGCTCTCGATGTCTCGCTACATCCCCGAAGCCAATCAGTCGATGAAAAGCGGACAGTGGAACCGCAAGCAGTTTGTCGGCACTGAAGTCTACAAGAAAACGCTCGGTGTCGTAGGTTTGGGTAAAATTGGCTCTCATGTCGCGACTGTTGCCAAAGCGATGGGGATGAAGTTACTCGCCTACGATCCGTTTATTTCGGCAGAACGCGCTGAGCAATTGGGTTGTAGATTGGTAGATTTGGATACAATTTTCCGCGAATCGGACTATATCACACTACATATCCCCAAAACTCCAGAAACGGCAAACTTAATTAACGCCGAAACATTGGCAAAGATGAAACCCCAGGCGCGGATTATTAACTGTGCGCGGGGCGGAATTATCGACGAAGCTGCTTTGGCGATCGCCCTCCGTGCGGGTACAATTGCTGGTGCAGCGATCGATGTATTTGCGATCGAGCCACTCGGCGAATCAGACTTACGCTCAATAGGCAAAGAAATCGTCCTCACCCCCCACTTAGGAGCCTCTACAGCCGAAGCCCAAGTCAATGTCGCGATCGATGTTGCCGAGCAGATTCGGGACGTGCTACTGGGGCTACCAGCTCGGTCTGCGGTGAATATTCCTGGCTTACACCCAGACGCACTCCAGCAGCTCAAACCGTATCTCCAACTTGCCGAAACCCTCGGCAATATGGTCAGTCAACTAGCTGGCGGACGCATCAACGATCTCCAAGTATGTCTATATGGAGATCTTGCCGAACAACAAACTCGACCAATTATTACCGCCGCGCTCAAAGGTTTACTCTCTCCCGCACTCCGAGAACGAGTCAACTATGTCAACGCAGGTATCGAAGCTAAAGAACGGGGCATCCACGTCGCTGAAACTCGCGACGCATCAGTTCGCGACTATGCGGCGACACTCAAGCTAATTGCCAAAGGTTCTTTGGGTCAACATTCAGTTACAGGTGCACTGTTGGGTGATGCTGAGATGCGAATTACTAGCGTTGATGATTTCCCTGTCAATGTCGTACCTACTCACGATATGTTATTCACGGTGCATAAAGATGTACCAGGAATTATTGGGATTATTGGTTCCCTATTGGGTAAATTCAATGTCAATATTGCTAGTATGCAGGTCGGACGCAAAATCGTGCGCGGCGATGCTGTCATGGTACTGAGTCTCGACGATCCATTACCCGATGGCATTCTAGCAGAAATTAAACAGGTGACGGGAATTAGTGATGCTTACACTGTGACGCTAACTAATTAAAAGTTGAAATTTAGATCGATCTTCAGAACGTGGATTGAATAGACCTCCTGCAAAAGTCCAGGGTTTAATTTGGATAGAGGGTAGAGGGTGGCGATTCTAAGCTGAGATTTTGTTCCCCACTGGTTCGTAGGAGGTCTCATAACTTACAACTCTTGCGCTATTTATGGGCAATTTATGAATTGTCCATAAATAGCATCTGGGGTGAGTGCAGGAGGATTAGCGGGTATTAGAGGATAAATGGATGCGTCTAATACCTAAGTCCGTTCTTGCAAATTGGTGATAATCTGGCTGACATCGAGAAACATTATGTTATTGTGGTGATGAAATATTAACTATTCACCACAGTTAATATCTGAAGACAGTTATTAGAATTTATACGTCAACATCTAGAAATATGTCTAATAGCTGGTGGGAAATTAAAATTGAGTGCATCCCCGATCTCGAAGAGAATATCTTTTGGAGACTGAGTGAGTTTGGGTGCAAAGGAATGTCCACTCAACAGCAAGGTAGAGAAATCCTAATTTCTGCATATATTCCCCAAGTTCAGGTCAAACTACTCGCAATATCCGATCTCTCCATGGTATTGGAGGATGATGCTAAAGAAATAGGTTGCGAGTTGCCCGTAACTAAGTGTAATCTGATTGATGAAGAAGATTGGTCGAGTAGTTGGAAACAACATTGGCAACCGCAACCGATCGGCGATCGATTGTTAATCAATCCAGCATGGTTGGAGCCACCAACAGATTCAGATCGAACTATCCTCAAACTCGATCCAGGTGTAGCCTTTGGCACGGGTACTCATGCGACTACCCAACTGTGTCTAGAAGCCCTCGAAATGCGCCTGCAACCTGGGACAAATCTCACGATTGCCGATATCGGTTGCGGATCTGGTATTCTCTCTACAGCAGCATTATTGTTGGGTGCCCAACAGGTGTATGCCGTTGATAATGACCCACTAGCAGTCAAAGCCACTGGCGAAAATCGCGCTCTAAATCTGATTCCAGCCGAAAAGTTAATCGTCGAGTTGGGGAGTATCGAAAAACTTCAGTTGATGATTCCGGCTCCAGTCGATGGTTTTGTCTGCAATATTTTAGCAGATGTAATTATCCAACTTGCCCCTTCAATGGCGGCGATCGTCAAGCCGAAAGGCTGGGCGATTTTGAGCGGGATTCTGTCGAGTCAGGTGGCTGATGTCTCCCATGTACTGGAGCAAAATGGCTGGGTAGTCGGTACAGTCTGGAATCGCTTGGAGTGGAGCTGTATCAATCTCAAGCATAAGTAGGCTTTAGGCTTTAGGATCGATGTCTCGGCTGATCGATGGCGATGCTTGCGTGCTATTAATTACCTAAAGCCTAAAGCCTAAAGCCTAAGACCTAAAGCCTAACCCCTAACCCAGATTGCTCGATGAACTGGTAAGCCGCGATTGAGGGTAGCTATTTCTCGCTCTGTGGGGATTGCGAGTGGATTTGGCTCCAGCCAGTTGGTTTGAGTGCGGCGGAAAGCTGGATTTTCGCTAAATCGATCGCACATTTCTTGCGCTACCCACTCTAAATCGGATTGCAAAAATACTTCACCACCACTAGGTAAATAGCGAGCGATATCATTAACTAATTCTGGTTGAACGACTCGCCGTTTAGCATGTCTATTTTTGAAACAGGGATCGGGATATTGAATGCTAATCCGCTGTAATTTACCAGTTGAAAGCGATGCGAGTAAGGTTGCTAGTGAAATATTTATATTGCCAAATACATAGTGGAGATTGGTTACACCTGCTTCATCTCGGATACGATTGGCTTGGATGACTAGAGCTTCGCGAATTTCAATCCCTAAATAGTTCCATTGTCGATCGAGTTGTGCCGACTCTAGCAAAAATCGTCCTCCAGCACTCCCAATATCGAGATGAATCGGTGCGGACAAATCGGGATAAACTACCGACCAATCGGGCGGAATCAGTGGCTGTTGGTAGATAATACTGAGCGGATTAACATGCTGTCTAACTTTGATCCGAGACATGGAACTAGTTTAATGTGTGGGTTAGATTTAGGAATATTTTCCCAAAAATAGATGAAGCTAGCAAATTTTAGATCGCGCTCCTCGTTATCTAAAATTTGCTAGCCAAATCGGAAAATAGCCATGGGTAAAGAAGATGACTCAACTGAGCGATTGAAACCTAGATTTCACAATGGTTATCATCTCAATATTACTCTCTACTTTGACGATTAGATCGCTGGCTCGGTCAAGGTTTGCCCGATCGCTCTTGGCAAATTGAGACTGTAGCTAGTCTCGATTTATTCATCCCCGTTTTTATCAATTTGCTTGAGATGAATGTGCTTCCGTCCTAGTGAAATTTCAAATACGTCTCCTTCCTGTAAACCCATTAGCTTGGTATAAGCAGCACCAATCAATAAGTTATTATTGGATTGGACAGTGATTTTGTAACTAGCACTGCGACCGCCACGACCGCCACCAACAGCTTTACTATCTAACTGAATGCCTTCAGCATCGATTAGCGCGTTCAGAAACTTCATCATGTTGACTCGCTCGACACCATTCTTGGTTTCGGTAAAGTAGCCGCATTCACGCGCTTTATCTTCTTTAGTTGCGCTGCCAAGGTCTTTGACTTTTTGAAGTAGTTCTTCGCCAACTAACGGCTCAATATTTTTCTTATTACTCATCAACTTAGATTTCAAACTAGAGGGTTTAACGCTGTCCGGCGTTGCGGTTTTGCTAAATTAGCCCTACCATTAGTTATTGGAGGTTGCTATTAGCACTTATCACCATAGTACACTGACTAGAGTGAGTTTGTTAAGTATCTCTATCTAAAATACCATCTTTTTTAGATTGGAACGAAACTTATCTTCAAATGTCAGGTAAGTGGTAAATAGTCAACAGTCATTGACAGTTGATGAAATTAAATTAAATTCCTGATATTGGTCGATCGTTAGATATTAATAGTTCTAAGTAATCGATAGTTGGAGCCAGAAGATTCCGACTAGATGCTAGGATTGGATTGACCCGATCGTGCGACTTACCGACTCACGATCTTTTCGCACGTAGGTTGCCACCGAAGGTCGAGTAGTCAAGGCACCAGGATGAAATAGCCCAAACGCAGATGAAACTTACTACGCGCGGACATTACAGCGTCAAGGCGATGCTAGATCTCAGTTTACAGCCAGACTATGGGCCAGCTTCGGTGAGCGCGATCGCACTGCGGCAGTATTTGCCCATACCATACCTAGAAAAATTGCTGATCGAATTACGGCGAGCCGGACTAGTCAAATCGATTCGGGGTGCCCATGGTGGTTATCAACTGGCAAAAAAACCCACCCAAATTTCTTTGAGTGATATCTTAATGGCTGTTGGTGAATCAATGGTCGCTGACAAACCGCATCTCCATGAATCCCGCTCGGTACAAGTCAACGATACCAATTTAGCCGCAGATTGGGTCACGCTCATGGTGTGGAGCAGGCTCAACGAAAAACTTCAAGCTGCTTTGGCAAGTATTTCTTTAGCAGATCTCTATTACGATGCCCGTAGTTGGCAAGCTGCCCAAGGGGAAGTGACTAATTATATTATTTAGGATATAGCTCCGACTCCTGTCAAAAGTCGGAGCTATATCCTCATCATCTACATCTTGCTGATAATCCGCTGAAGGATTTCTACTCCCGAAAGTGCTTGCCAGCCAAAAAGACCGACGATAACTAAGTTGATACCAATGTGACTGTATCTTGCCCAATCCATCCCTTTTTGCATGTAGGGAGATAGCGAGGCTGATACAGCAATTAAACCAGTCATCCCCAGACCTGCTAGTAGGTGCGGGCCGAAAAATAACTTACCATTATTGATATAAGTAGCAGCCATACCGCCGATCGAGCCTAACACCATTACGGCTAGGACGATTGAGCCGATTTGATGATGGCGGATATTAAATTTGCCTTGGATTAGTTTTTTCTTTTCCTCACCAGTTGCACTCCGTGTTTTCCGAATTTGGAAGCCCAGATACATGGCATATAGGGAAGTTGCTAATAAAATCCACATTAGCGGCGGATGGATAAAATTGAGGTATGGTTTGATATTAGCGGGAATAAAGTCCATAGGATCGGCGAAATTGACGCAAAAGTTTATCGGAATATCTATAAAAGTTAGCATAAAATTTGTTGGTGTTGGCGATCGCCTACTGCTCGATCGGATCTGCTCGAACAGAGGATCGAGTACCACCAAATCTATTAACAGTTCGACTGCCAAAATTTATGACGATCGCCGATCGGTTCAATCTTTTCCTCATTCAGTCCGCTAAACTAGGTAGCTGTCGTCAAGTTGCTGTTGCTCTAGAACGTGGTGCCCAAGTGAATACGGCTGATGCCCAGGGTACCACTGCGCTGATGTTTGCCGCCCAGAAAGGTTTTGCTCAAATTGTCGAGCTACTGCTCGCTACTGGTGCAGATGTAAATATTCATCGGTGTCAATTTGGGACTACTGCGCTGATGTTCGCCGCCTCCGCCAATCGGATTGCTGTTGTGGAGCAGTTATTGGCGCAGGGGGTAGATGTAGATGCTGCTAATGAAGATGGCAGTACCGCGTTGATGGGGGCAGCTTTGGCAGGGGCGCAGGAAATTGTATCATTGCTGATCGCTGCTGGTGCGGATGTGGTGAAGATCGATGCTGATGAAGATAATGCTCTGAATATTGCGATTAGTCAAAACCATCCTCAAATCGTACGACAGCTAATTAGTGCTGGGGCAGATATTAATTATCGCCAGAGTGATGGCAAAACGCCGTTGTTATTGATATCTGCTCCAGGCGATGGGACGATCCTCAGTCTATTATTAGCAGCCGGAGCAGATCCCCAAGCGGTGGATCTCGATGGTGATAGTTTAATGATAATTGCTGCCGAACGCGGGGATACTCGCCTGATTCAACTGCTGATTGATGCTGCCGCGCTCGATCTTCAAAATAATGATGGCTGGACACCACTGATTGCTGCTACATCTGCCGGACAGATCGAAGTTGTCAGGCTGCTTTTAGCTGCTGGAGCCGATCCAAATCTTCAGTCTCAGGAGCTAGAAACCGGATTGCACTTAGCCGCGATCGAAGGTAATGCCGATCTAATTAGGCTGCTGCTCGGTCATGGAGCGAAGACAGATCTGATTAGTAGTCTGGGTGATACACCACTAGTTTTAGCGACCTTGCACGGGCATACAGCAGCCGTAGCAGCGATTCTAGAGTCTTGCCCAGACCTGGGTGCCCATCAGCAGGGTGTGACGGCTTTTGGACTGGCGATCGTCAATCGATCTACCGAAATTGCTCAATTGCTATTAGCTGCTGGTGTGTCACCCGTACAGATCTTCAAAGGTGGGCAAACGCCGCTAATTATTTCAGCGATCCACGGTAATTTGGAATTAGTGCGATCGATCGTCGATGCCAAAGTCGATCTCAATATTCAAGATGATTCGGGCGCGACAGCCCTAATGTGGGCAACCTATCGCCGACATCATCGCGTTATCGAGTTACTACTGGCGGCGGGATGCGATCGCACCTGCAAAAATCCTGGTGGTTTAACTGCGCTCGATTTGGCTCAGATGAATCGCGATCGATCGGCAATCGCTCTGCTCACCACAATTTAGCGATCTGGGATTATTTACCTGCATTAATCGATAGAGTCATCCCAATTAGTAATTATCGTCGGTAGTTTATCCCAATTTTATGCCAATCAACCCTTTGAGCATATTTTACAGCGTACCCGTGCGATGGGAACTAGATGCTTCTGGCTATGTACATTTGTTGTGGAAATGCGATCGAGTTGCAATGCGAGGGATCTGTCAAGCTGGAAATTTCGATCTGGCTGGGCTACCGCTAGCAGATCTTCATCAAGTAAATATTTATGTCGATCGAGTATTAGTTGCCAATCCTGAGTTGATAACTGTAGCGATCGATAGTTTATACAAAGTAGCATTAGCACCCGCACCAGCTCTACACCACAATTGTTGGTTTAATTTCATCACCTCGATGACAGTTAAAGCCGCACAGCACACCTGGAACAGAATTCCCAGATCGCAACAGTCGGAGGAGTTATTCGAGCGACTAATTACCCCGACTGTGGGCATTCAACAGCTCCTGACTGGTTTCAATCCCAAATACCATCCCAATTTACTAATAGGATTACAAGCATGGACTTATAAGGTTGTTAAATACAACTCCTTTGCCGATCTCAGGGCAAATGGGCATCCATATTTTGGACTGTCAAATTTTGGAATTGTCTCTCGATCGAGTTATAAATTAATTCGGACAGCTCTACTCGGTAATATTACGCCGACTCAATTTGAATCCTATGTATCGATCTCCAAAGTATTTAAAAACTATTTGGCTCGATCTGGGATAAGTGTAAATAAGTTAACATCAGATGATTGGCAAGCAATTTTAGTCGAGGTACACTCGTTCTCTATTAATATAACTGTTGAAGAATTGCAGGGGATCGTCGATCGTGTCGGTGCGCTAATTCGCGCAGATCGCAGCCCGATAATCGAGAAATATGACGATCGAGATCGATCTATCCCAATCGATCGTTATGTTAGTACTCCACCGCCAGATTTTGAAGAGTCTCAGCAGTTAGTTGGGCAGCTATTGATGCTCGTCGATGGATTTATTAGTAGTTTGCCTGTCGAAACCCAGCAGATTGTCAAACTTCGCCATCACCAAAAACTCACCCAAGCAGATATTGCCAAGATCGTCCCTAAAGATCAATCGGCAATATCTCGGTTGTTAGGCAAAATTTATCTAAATTTACTCGATCTGATTCACAGCCAAGTTTCACATCCCGACAGTGGTAAGCCCCAAAGAAATAGTCTATCGATCCAAGCGGCTGCTCAATTGTTAGAATACTACTTTAAACAAAAGTATCCAGCGAAAATCACATAAATACTCTTGGTTGGTTCAAGTAATTAATGTTCTAATTTAGCTTAAACATATGAATAGCTTACCCCACGAAATTCAAGCGGTAACAAAAATATATCCAGAGCATATCTGGATTAGCGTCAATTTTGATAGTTTAGATAAATGTCTGGTTCAAACTAAGATCGAGCTGATGTCGATCGCCGCAGTGAAAAAACATCTAAGCGATCTAGGCTTAGTTGTCAAGTCGATCTTTCCGAGCGAGGAAGCTCAACTAATATCGGTGATAAACTTAGTCAATGGCTTTGCGCTATCTATTGACGGTATTAAAATAGCATTTATTCTAAGTCACGATCTGGACTTATTAGGCTTTGAAGTTCCGCGAGAATGGGTGGATTTAAGTAATTGGGCTGCTGATTACTATGTACCGATTCAGGTAGATTTAGAGCATCATTATATACATCTATGGGGATTTGTATCCCATCAGCATTTGATCCAGACAGCAACTCTAGATCGAAATTTGCAGAGCTATGAAGTTGAGAATATCGATCTAATTGACGAGCTAGATCTGCTCTGGGTTGCTGGCGATCTAGTTGCTAGTGGCGGATTAGCACCGGAGCGAGGGCAAATATCTAGTTTAACTTCATTATCTAATTCAGAAGCACAAGTATTAATCGATCGATTGCAGCAACACAAGTCGATATTTTCACCGCGTCTAGTATTACCCTTCGAGCAGTGGGGCGCAATTATTAATTCTCCCGAACATCTAGCCGCATATATCAATCCAGCACTAGCAATAACTAAGATTGGTGACTGGTTTCGATCGCAATTAGCTGTAGTTAAAACTGCAACTAATACCATAGTAGATCGAGGATGGGTAGCAATTGATGAATTTTGTAAGCAGCCGATTTTATCAGGTTTCTGTGCTGCTGGTAAGAAAACTAAGTTCGGAGTACACGGAATTGCGCTGAATACCGATCTAGAAATTCATCGTGCAGTTAAGAATTTATACACCAATCAGCATTCAACTAATAAAGTAGATCTACCCGACATCGATTCACCTGCGGGCTTACTTATTCACTTAATCCAATCTACTACCGATGAAACTTTGCGCTGGCAAGCCGCAGAATACTTGTGGACGATCGCCCCAGACGATCGCCATAATTATCAGCGAAAAATCAAGGATTTGGGATTGGTAATGCAGGGACATAAACTTGGCTTAATGGTGGCAGTAATTCCCTTATTAGAACAAAGATATGCGATCCTCAATCGGGTTTATTCACTCGGTAATGAAGACTATCTTCCACCGAATGTAAAATTAAGTCTCAGCTCGGAAGCTAACGAGCAACTTTGTCAAGCTGAAAGTCGAGAACTAGTTCAGGATAGTTTTATTCAACTATATTTTACTGCTAGTGTAGGCGTTCGCTTTAATATTTGTGTAGCGATCGATAATGTCAGTATTACTGAAGCCTTTGCAATCTAATTAAAACAGATACTGGATCTTAATTAATTTTTTGTTACATAGATGATGCAAACATCGATCTAGCTTGATGTTTGCGCTAGATTATAATAGGGTGCAAACTAATTCTGATTCTTTTAGATTTGAGGTTGAGTATGAGCCGTATTTGTATCCTAGACATCACTAGCACTAATTTAGATTCACTATCTGCAACCCTCACGATCGCCACAATTGACGATCTGACGGGGACAATAACTAATTCTCCTCACACAACGTCTCACGGCACATTAGATCTTACTTCATCGATCGCTCTAAATAATCAAATTATTAAAAAATTCCAAGCAGCCACCTACCAAGATCTATATTATGGTGGGATTGAATTACCTAAAACTATCGTTAGTAATGTATCAGATCCAATTGATGAATTGCAGACTGAGATTCAAAGCCTTAAAGATTTACTCGATCGCACACTCGCCGCTGAATCTTGGTCTAAAATTAGAGAAGGATTACTTCAAAGCTTAAATGGTATCGCTGCTCAGGAACCACTTAGATTAGTAATTATCACCGACGATCCACGTATTCAAGCTCTGCCAATTGAGAGCACATCATTTATCAGAGAGAAGCTTGGTAGCCGCCGTCCCATCAGTGTGAGCTTTGTACCCCGCAGACAGCCGCACAAATTAGTTTGGCAAGATCCCCCAAAAGTTTTATTGGTTCTGGGTAGTCAAAAAGATATTAAAGAACCGATTGATTCTGATGAAATTCAAAACCACTTTCCGACAGCTACTTTTGAGATCCTGGAGCAGCCAACCAAAGAAAAATTAATCGATCTAGTCAGCGATCGATCGTTTGACATTATCATTATCATTGGACATAGCTGCACAAATAATGATAGTACCGATGGTAGAATCAAAATTAACGATCTAGACAGCATCTCAATTCAGGATTTTACGCAACCTTTTAGAAGTAGTGTCCATCGTGGACTCAAGCTCGTAATTTTAGCGGGCTGTTCGAGTATTGGTGCCGCAAAAGCATTAGCATCAGAGAATATTGGTGTACCTAATGTCATTGCCTTTAGATTACCAGTTCATTATCGAACATTGAAGCTATTCTTCGATCGATTATTCAAGCACTGGATTGCTGACTCTCAAAGTTTAGAAGTCGCTCTGACAAATACTAGAGGAGAATTGAGTACGCTCGAACCAGAGTGCCCTGGCTCGTCAATTTTGCCAATCTTATTTACATCACCTTACGATTCACCTTTAAAGTTTCCGACTAAAAAACCTTCAATTATAAAAAAAATTATACATAATTTGGTATTTCGCCCCCTAGTAACTATTAAGTTTAGAGGGAAAGACGTGAAAATACCGCCGATCGCACTTATTGGTTTAGCTATTACGACAATCGTTTATCTTGGAACGCGCCCGCCAGTGCTAAAATCTGTCTGTAATGCCATTCGAGGCGATCGAATTAGCTGTGGAGAAGAAATTTTTCTTCCACCAGGTACCAGGGGCGTACAGCAAGATAAACAGGATGGTGCTAATGCAATTGCCAATGGAGACTTTGCTCTAGCCGTAAAACTACTAACAAAAGCCTGGGATGACAGAAAAGATCCAGAAACCTCGATTATGCTAGAAAATGCCAAACTAGCAAACCAAAAGCTCCCAATCAAAAGTATCGCGATAACCATTCCTGGGAATAACTCTACTCCACAAGATATTCCAACTAGCATGTTGAAAGCAGTCGCATTTTCTCAACAGCAATGGAATGCAGATCCCAACCATTTATGGAAATTGCAAGTTGTCATCGTAGACGATCGAAATAATAAAGTCGAGGCGAGTAAATTAGCAGACGAGTTATTGAAGCGGGGGATATTTGCGGGGATTGGTAGCTATTCATCGGAAGTAACCTCACTAGTTAAAGATATGTACAAGAAACATCAGACTGTGCTAATATCTAGTACTTCTACTGCCACTACATTAACTAACAACAAGCGAGACACTTACTTTTTTCGAGTCTGTTCTAATAATCAGATATCTGGTAAACAGATTGCTAACTATTTACAAACTCATAAATACAAGAACATCGTATTGTTCCGTACTCCTGGTAAGACATTTAGCGATTCAATGACAGCAGCATTGAAAGCAAATATTGAGGGTGTAAATATTGTCAAAGAGTTTGACTTTAAAGGTAAAGGCGATATAGCCGATTATCTCAAGCAAGCCAAAATCAGCGGAGCGCAAGCGATCGTCTTAATTCCTGATGCTTATACTAGTCAAGATCCAGAACGCTATCGGCTCCTGTCGCTCATCAAAGCAAATAATGGTAGTTTACCAATTATTGGCAATGAAGTAGTCAAAGATCAAACTCTATTTAATTTCACCAAACAGCAACTTCAGAAACTAACGATCAGCTTACCTTGGCATCCATCTAGTTATCAGAATGATACAATTAATACACCCAATTTTTGGGGTAAAAAATCCCAACTAGATCATCGGATTGCGATGACTTATGATGCGGCTCAGGTGCTAATTACTGCATTGGATCGATTGCCGATCGATCTAGGAATTACCGAGAGCCGCCGGGAACTTCAGAAAATTATTAGCAATCCGACTTTTGATATTGCGGGAATTACTGGGCAAATTAGCTTTACGGGTAGCGATCGATCGCAGCCAATCAATAGCTTAGTTCAACCTCAATGTGACGCTACCAAATGTTCGGGGTTTGAACCTGCACGATAAAAGTGGGGATCGCTCCGACTACATCTCACCTAGACAGCCCTACCGATCGGTACCGAAAAATGTCATAATGTGAGATGCTGTAAGCTTTTACATCACTATATAGCGATCCGACTGTGTGACAACTAAGTGTTGTGCAAAGATAATATTAGATAAAATTCATTCAGCTTATGACTCAACTTACCAGTTCCGCTGACGTGCCAGATCTCGGTCGTCGCCAATTCATGAACCTGCTCACTTTCGGTACGATTAGTGGGATGGTACTCGGTGCTGCCTATCCGTTTGTAGCATACTTCGTGCCACCTGCTAGCGGTGCGGCTGGCGGCGGCGCAACAGCCAAAGACGCTCAGGGTAATGAGGTCAAAGTTAGTGCATTCCTAGCTGGTAAGGCAAAAGGCGATCGCGAATTAGCTCAAGGCTTAAAAGGCGATCCTACTTATCTCGTGGTAGCTGATGCAACAATCGTCAACTACGGTATCAACGCGATTTGTACTCACCTGGGCTGTGTTGTTCCTTGGAACAAGGCTGAAAACAAATTTATGTGTCCTTGTCATGGTTCTCAGTACGATGAGACAGGCAAAATGGTACGTGGTCCCGCACCTAAATCTCTAGCTCTAGCCCATGCGACAGTGACAGAAAACGATACCGTCGCGTTGACTCCTTGGACTGAAACCGATTTCCGCACAGACGAACCAGCTTGGTGGGCATAGGGAATAGGCGATAGGTTTGAGGGATGAGTTAAATCCGATTTTTACGATCCACTCACTATTCACTATTCACTCAAAATCCGTATATTATTAATTTTCTTCGTCTGTCATCCCTAACCTATGAAATTAACTTTACTCTCATGGCAACGTAGCCAGCGACTGTTAGCCAAAACCCTAGTCGTTATCTTGGCTAGCGTCGGCATCGTCTTTGCCAACGATCTTGTACTACCACAATCAGCCGCAGCCTACCCCTTCTGGGCACAACAAACCTACCCAGCCTCTCCCCGCGAAGCAACGGGTAGAATCGTCTGCGCTAACTGTCATCTCGCAGCTAAAGTCACCGAAATCGAAGTCCCGCAGTCAGTAAGCCCCGATACAGTTTTTGAAGCTGTAGTCAAAATTCCTTACGACGCAAGTATTCAACAAGTCACCGCAGATGGCACCAAAGGGCCATTAAACGTTGGTGCTGTGTTGATGCTACCCGACGGTTTCAAAATCGCCCCAGAAGACCGTCTCTCCCCCGAACTGAAAGAAAAAACCGAAGGGATGTACTTTCAGCCCTACGGTGACGGAAAAGAAAATATTGTCATCATCGGCCCACTCCCTGGTGATAAATATCAAGAACTGATCTTCCCCGTCTTATCGCCCAACCCTAAAACCGAAAAAGGCATTTACTTCGGTAAATACCAAATTCACGTCGGTGGTAATCGCGGTCGCGGACAGGTCTATCCGACAGGCGAGAAAAGTAACAATGCTGTCGTCAATGCTTCTGTTGCTGGAAATATTACGGCAATTACCAAGCAAGAAGATGGTAGCACTCAAGTCACCATTCAACCCGCGACTGGCGATGCTGTGATCGACAAAGTTCCTGCTGGCCCTGAGCTATTAGTTGCTCAAGGTGCTGCTGTTACCGCTGGTCAAGCAATTACCAACAATCCTAACGTTGGTGGTTTCGGTCAAAAAGATATCGAAATCGTCTTACAAAATCCCGATCGAATTCTCGGTCTGATGGCATTTGTCTTTATGATTATGCTATCTCAAGTATTACTAGTACTCAAGAAGAAACAAGTAGAGCGCGTTCAAGCTGCTGAAATGGAGTTCTAGAAAACGATCTTACGATCGCGGTCGAGTGACCATCGACAGATGCACTAGCTGTAACAGCTAGTGCATTTTTTTATTTCTGACCATATAGCTGGGGTTATTTTTCTTGTTTCAAACTAGTTAATAATTCCTGTAATCGATCGATCTGTTGAGCTTCTGCTCCATATCGCCAAGCAGTATAAGCTTGAGAGATCTCTGTAACTAAGATACTAGTTGAAGTCGATCGAGTTTCCCGCACTATTTGGGCATATTCTAAGGGAGTTTGTGCTGGATATTTAGGAGTAGTGTCGTCTAATTGAGCTAACATTTGTTGATAGACACGCTCGACTGGCGAGAGTTTTTTCAACCATTGGCGATGTCGCCATTTGCCCCATTGTTGCCATCCCCACCAACCGCAAAACGCGATCGAGATCGCAATCGCACTACCGCTAAATATGCCTAACCAACCTTGACTAAATAGACCGAAAAATCTACCAATGCCAACAGCTAACCAACCGAGAGTCAGCGACCAAATATAGGCGAGCCATGCTGTAACCGGAGAAGGCAGCCAACTAGCAACCCAGTTCCAAAGTTGCCCAAGTGCACTAAAGGTTTGGTCTTCATCGACACCTGGAGGGGTCAAGGGATGCCCTGGAATCGGATCGAAGGCAAACCAACCATAATCTGGGAAATAAACCTCTGTGAGGGCGTGTGCGTCGGTATTGGCTACTTCGTAGAATCCAGTAAAGGGATTGAATCTACCAGGAGCGAATCCCACTGCCAATCGGGCGGGAATACCGATCGAGCGTAACATCATCGTGTAAGTAGTGGCGAAATGATCGGCATAGCCACCTGTTTCACAACTAGTCGATTTACCCTCACAGCGGAACAGAAACCAGCTTGCCAAATCTTCGCCATCTGGAACGCGGGCGAGGGCGATCGGGTCTTGTGGTAGGCGATAATGTTGCTTGAGATATTGGGCGAGGTAGAGAGCTTTGGCGTAGTTGGATGTCAGTGGTTGACTATTTTTTCCGACTTGCTGTTGGGTGGATTTAGCGATTAAGTCTTGAGTGTATGTTTGGATTTTTGCCGCAACCTTAGCGGGGATTTGCAGATAATAATTGGTAATATCTGGGGAATAGTTGGTACTAGCCTTGTCGAGTAATTGTCGATCGCGAAATGGTACTTGAGACACCGCAGTATAAGTCAAACCTTGCTGTAAGCCTACAGGCGATCGAATACTGCCTTCTTTATCTACGGCAATTTCTGGAGTCGGAAAGTATAATTCAGTCACTGATGACATCGCTGGAATGATGTTCGGCAACTCTTCCAAGGCGGTGTAACTTTGAATTACCTGCTTGGTAGGCATTTTCGATGTGGGATATCCAAGCGTAAATTTATAATCCCACTCAGGGCGATTAACTTTGCGCGTCTGAGAGTTGCGAGAAATTTCCCAGCCTTGCCCAGTATAGCGATCGAATGCCAATGCCCGCCAAAATCCTGGAGCCTGGGAACGTACCCGCATCACCATTTTTGGCTTCATTATCCCCCGCAGATTTTGATTTATCTGCGAGTTAAATCCATAATAAAAATTCTCGTCTAATGTCCCGTCGCTCTTGCCATCGCCACCTTTACCATCGATCTGTTGACCTTTACCATTTCCCCCTTTACCCTTACGCTGATACCCAGGATTGATAATTCCTTTAGCATCAAATTGTTTCTGCTCATACTTAACTGGCGCACTGACGGGGAGAGAACCTTGGTAGCCAGGAAAGCGCGGCATCAGTGCGAAAATAACTAAACCGATCGCTAGTACTATCCCCAGTAATTGCCCCAATCGTTGCCAGGGTAAACCGATTTTGGTAATCTGGGTAGGATTGGTAATGATTAGTGGTGCGAGATTGAGACGCGATCGATAGTCGAGAAATAATACCGGAATTGCGATCGTCAAAAAGAGTAATAATAGCGGCGCAAAAGTGAGAGTTTGACTCAAAGTACCAGCGACACTAATCAAGATTAACCCGATCGTCATCGAATAACCCAAATCCTTGCGTCGCGGTAGATCGAAAGTATGAATTACCTGCATCTGCACCAATAACTCTGCCAAAACTAGTCGAGTATCATTCATACTGCCGACTAGATGCGAGACAAAATAACCTAAAGCCCCCAGCATCGCCAATGCTAAACCAAATTTGACCCCAATATTGCGGTCGTGACGATGATACCAGCTCCAAGTTGCACCGACAATACTCAGCGGAATTGCCCACAAACTCAAATTAGTTTCCGCAGCTACATCGGTGGCAATAATCCCGATTACTACCATTAACTGTACCAATACCCGCAGCAGCAGCGATTCCTCTGGGGAAGTCTTGGGCATTATTGCCATCTGCTGACGAATTTGAGCGAAGATCGAACTTGGTTGCGATGGGGCAGATGTGGGCATAATCGGAGTATAAGTGTCAATTATTACCCACTAACGATTTACCAGCTACCGTTGGCGATCTCTAGAGATCGGCATTGGGTTCGGGTGGTAAAGTTGGGATATTAAGTATAGGGTTCCCAGATTCCGCCTCAATTGTTTCATATTCTTCAACTTCCGTTTCCCAAGGGAATAATGGCGGATGTTGCTGAATTTTGGCATTTAGTTGTTTTTGAATTAATAAAGGTAATCGATCTTCCACGTTCGGCACTCACTCTCAAATTGATTTAGATCTTGGTTGACATACCAACCCCAGGTAATGCACGGTAACTGGTTGAATCTTCGTCTTCATTTGAATATACACTACAGCTATCCCCAAATCAGGACAGTATTAACTCACAACTAGAGCTAAATTCGTCCTGTTTTCGCTAGGATAATGGTGTTATGTCCTTGTGTCTGAAGTTATCGACTCAACTTAAAATCACATATCGACGAGAGAATCGGTATTTCAGCGATTTAATTTTTAAAAACCTTTGCGATCTATGACGATTGTTACTAGTCAGTCTCAGTCAATCCCCGCTGGTGCCTTGTGTCGCTTGCACCACATCGCGCTGAATGTGGCAAATATGCCAGCCTCACGCCACTTTTACGGTACGATCTTGGGTCTACAAGAACTAACAGGCTCGGACATACCATCTAGTCTGATTGAATTAGTAAAACAGGGACGAGTAACAAATTTTCGGCTTCCCGATGGCACTATTCTCGACTTATTTGCCGAGCCGGATTTATCGCCACCATCGCCCGATCCCACACTCCAATTCACCCGCGCCAATCATTTGGCATTTGATATCGCTCCCGACTTATTTGACTTAGCAGTAAGAGTTTTACGCGATAATGATGTCAAAATTGAGGGCGAACCTGTGACTCGATCGACAGGTAAAGGGATCTACTGCTACGATCCAGATGGCTTCATGGTGGAAATTCGCTGCGATTGATTGATTATCATTTTTTTGATTTCATCTTGGTAATCTTACATCTTGCACCAGTTTCAATATACTAGTGCTTAGTATAGATCTAAGGGTACCCACAAGGGGCACCCCTACACAATTAACCTGTAGGGGTGCCCCTTGT
>ENA-OFCE01000075-OFCE01000075.1-metagenomes-genome-assembly--contig:-NODE-75-length-76218-cov-5.922023_pt1 | contig 76218 bp, 66 predicted proteins | sample MGYA00153388_OFCE01 | MGnify analysis MGYA00153388
TTCCGCGCGCAGCAAATGCGGGCAGAGGCAGCGCAATCAGATGCGTATCGGCGCTTCTCTGGTAATCGGCTTCAACTTTGGCGATGGCCGCATTCAGCCATGCGTCCTGGTGGGTTTTTTCAATGTGCGCGTTGGTCATGCGCAATTCTCGCAGCAAGAGCCCGCGCGATGGGCGCCGCCCTTGCCGCGTTAATTCAGCGGGGCGGGCTTCGTCTCAAAAATGACCTCTCCAGTGGGCACGTGCACCACGCGCACTTGCTGGCGTGTTGGGTCGTCCACGCTTTTGACTGCAACTGCCACCGCCAGCGAGCAGTTGCCAAACAAGGTTTTGCGTTGCTGGGTAGGCAACAAGTGCCCAAGCAGCGGGTCGCGGCTTTCGATACGGTAGACGGGTACAGGATGGTGATGAGCCAGTGACATGGTGAAATCCTCCTTGGTCAAACAAACAGGGGGAGAAACAGGGAAATCTGTCGCTTCGAGATTGGCGCTGACACCAACGCCCACAGTCCCGGCCATATTAGGCTTGGAAAGCTTTAAATTGATGACTTTTACGCGTCAGCACCATGACAATGGTGAGCAAATGAAAGTGCAGGCATTACGCCAGCAGGGCGAAGGTTCTACGCAGGCCTGATCAGGACCGTTTTGGGTCTTCATGTGTCACCAGTCTTCTTTCACTGCAAGCACGGCGTCTTTACTGGCAGCCGCGCGTCCCGCCAGCCAGGCTGTCAGGGTGCCCGCCACCACCACTGCAGCGCACAGGCCAATCAGGCGCAGCCAAGGCAACACCAGGTCCATCGTCCAGTGAAAGCTTTGCGGGTTAACCACATGCACCAGCACCAGCGACACCGCCAGGCCCAGCCCCAAACCTGCCACGCTGCCGATCAATGTCCACGCCGCACCTTCCCCAGCCACCACCGCCAAAATCTGGCGGCGTGTCAGTCCGAGGTGCACCAGCAGACCAAACTCCTTGCGGCGGGCCAGCACTTGCGCACTGAAGCTTGCGGCCACGCCAAACAAACCAATCGCAATGGCCACACCTTGCAGCCAGTACGTCACGGCAAAGCTTCGGTCAAAAATTTTGAGCGAAATTGCGCGTATTTGGCTGGTCGATGCAAATTCAATCAATGCGCCAGCGCCAGCCTGCCTGTCGGCGGCGGCGCGCACTGCGCTTTCAACATCGCCGCTTTTTACGCCTGGCTGCAGCCACAGTGCCAGGTCGCTGATGCGGGTGTCGCCCGTCAGCCGCACGAAGTCGGCGCTGTCAATGGCCACCGCGCCAAACTGGCGGGAATAGTCGCGCCAGATGCCCGCCACGTAAAACTGCGGGTTTGCGCCGATTCCGGGTGCTGGGTTGTTTGCTATTAAATCAGAAGCTGCTTGCACCCGTATTTCTTGGGCTACAGCACTAAAAGGCTTTGAAAATGGGACAAATATGGAGCCAAGCCGCGCGCCGTACAAGTCCACCATGGCCTCACTCACGTAAATGCCGATTTGCCCCTTTGGCACTGGCAGCACATCCCCCACCATGGGGAAGGTTTTTGCCGCATCGCCGATGTCACGCGCAATCAGCGCTACAGCCGGTGCCTTGGGGTCAAGCACCACCTGTGTGGTGCGCAGCGTGCCAACGCGTGCAATGCCCGGTACAGCGGTGATGGCTGCGACAAAGTCAGGCGTTAAATACACGGCTTCACCCGCGCCGCCGCTGGTGGATGCGGATGCCGTTCGTGCATACAAGTCGGCTGGCAAAATCACGTCAAGCCACTGCGTAACCGACGTGCGAAAGCTGGCGACCATCACTGTGAGCGCGACCGCCAAACTGAGTGACGCCACCACGCCGCTGACCGCTACTGCAGCGCTTTCGCGCACACGCCGTGCACGCTCTACTGCCAACATGGGCAGCAATGCGTTGGCAACGAACGGGCTGAGTGCGTCGTACAGCAGCGCAATCAAATACGGCAGCGCAGTGATGCCGCCCACCAGCAGCAGGGCCACTGATGCGTAAGCTGCCAGCGGTATGCCGGCGATGGGCGGCAAATAGGCCAGCAAGGCACCTGCCGCAATCAGAGCAAAGCTGAGCCAGTGGCTTTTGCCCTGGATAGCGGCGGCGCCCAAGCCCTTGAGGGTTTGCGCAGGTGCCAGTTTTTGCGCTGCGCGTGCGGGCCACCAGCCACCAACGCAGGCAGCCGCCACACCCAGTGCGCCGTAGGCCGCTGCAGCGCCAAAGCTGAACTGCAGTGTTGGGGCACCACCCGCGAAATAGCCACCGCCCAAGTCACCGCCCAGCACGCGCAGCGCCAGCGCGGCCAATGCAGTGCCGAGCGCCAGGCCCAGCCCGCTGCCCACCACGCCCAGCAGGGCTGATTCGGCCATCACCAGCGTCAATCGCTCGCGCCCGGTCAGGCCCAATACGCCGAGCAGCGCAAATTGCTGCGCGCGTTTGGCAACGCTTAGCGAAAGCACTGAAAAGACTAAAAACGCGCCTGTAAAAAGCGCAACCAGCGCCAGCACCGTCAAGTTCACCCGGTAAGCGCGCGACAGGTTGCTGACCCGTTCAGCCGCGTCGGCCGGCTCGGCGGCGGTGATGTCTGGCGGCAGTTTGAAGGCTGCGACCAAAGCCGCGCGGTCTGCACCTGGCCCTAAGCGCAGGTCGATGCGCGACAGTTGGCCGCGCTTGTCAAACAGCTCTTGCGCCGCAGCAATGTCCATCACTGCCAGCGCTGCGCCGCCGGCTGCCACGCTACCTGCTGCCGTCACGCTAATTAATTGCAGGCCGCTTTGCAGCTTGAAGCTGTCGCCCGACCCCGCGCCCAATGCCGCGCGCGCCGCAGGATTTAAAAAAACCGTGCCAGGCGTAAAAAGTGCAAAACGGTTGCCGCTACCCATCTTTTCAGGCACCGGCATGAGGCTGGGTGCGATTTGCGCCACCACCAATGCATCGACGCCGACGATACGCAGCGCCACCCGTTTGCCAGTTGCCGTGATGGCGTAGCTGCTCAACTCAAGTACCGGGCTGGCGACTGAAACGCCAGGGTGGTTGGCCACGCGTTCAAAAACAGCTTCATTAAAACTGCTTCGCACCGCCCGCAGTTCTAGGTCACTTTGGCCGCTGACGGCGCGCGTGGCGCTTGAAAACTCGCTTAAAGCCGATGCATTGATCAGGTGCGTTGAAAACGCCAGCGCCACGCCGAGCATCACGGCCACCGCCGCAGCCGCGTTGCGCCAGGGGTGGTGCAGCAGCTCGCGCCACGACAGTTGGCGCAGCAATGGGCCAAGCAGCCCGCCGGGCTTGGCGGGTGGACTAATCACGTATGCCATCGCTGCTTAAATGCAGCACGCGGTCGGCCCTGGCGGCTGCGGCTTCTGAATGTGTGACCAGCACCAGCGCGGCGCCGTGCTGCCGGGTTTGCGCCATCAGCGCGTCCAGCACCTTGGCGGCGGTGGTGGGGTCAAGGTTGCCAGTGGGCTCGTCGGCCAGTAGCAGGCCGGGGCGATGGATCAGCGCACGCGCAATCGCCACGCGCTGCAGCTGCCCGCCACTGAGCTGCTGCGGCAGCCGCGCGCCCAAACCTTCCAGCCCGACGGCAGCAAGCATGCTGGCAACCGCCTGAGGGTCCGGTTTGCCGAGCAGCATCAAGGGCAAGCCAACGTTTTGCGCTACGTCCAGATGCGGCAACACATGAAACGCCTGGAACACAAAACCCACGTGCTGCCTGCGCAGCAGGGCTCTGGCGTCGTCGCTCAAGGTGCCCAGGTCAGTGCCGCTTAAAGCAACGCTACCGTTGTCCCAGCTGTCCAGCCCGGCCATGCAATTGAGCAGGGTGGACTTGCCCACACCTGATTCACCGACGATGGCGACAAACTCCCCTGGCGCAACGCTGAGGGTGACGTTTGAGAACACGGCCGTGTTGCCGTAGCGCTTACTCAATTGATCGATGGTTAAGGTGTTCACACTTTTTCTTTCACAAGCTGCAGCACGCGCGCGATCGCGTCAGGCCCATCGCAGGCCACGATGCTGCGCTCGGGCATCGAGCGCAGCCAGGTGATTTGCCGCTTGGCCAACTGCCGGGTCGCAAAAATACCTTTGTCGCGCAGCTCAGATTCAGGCGACAACCCGCGCAGCACATCAAGCGCCTGGCGGTAACCAACGCAGCGCATCGACGGCAAATCTGCGTGCAAGTCGCCTCTGGCGTAGAGTGCCTTGACTTCATCCATAAAACCGGCAGCCAGCATCGCGTCAAAGCGCTGGGCGATGCGCTGGTGCAACCAGCTTCTGGCATCGGGTTCCAGGCTTATTAGCGCTGTAGCGCTTATTTTGTGGGCGCGAGTAGCTATGCTTTTGGGTGTATTTTGACTGTGAAAGAACGACATCGGCTGGCCCGAAATTTTGTATATCTCCAGCGCGCGTGAGATGCGCTGCGAGTCGTTGGGCGCAAGGCGTGCGGCGGTCGCTGCATCTACCAGTGCCAGCTCCGCATGCAATGCTGGCCACCCTTTTTGCGCAGCTTGGCTGGCTATTTCTTCGCGCACATTCGCGTCGGCCTTGGGCATGTCGTCCAACCCATCAAACAGCGCTTTGAAGTACAGCATGGTGCCGCCGACCAGCAGCGGCAGTTTTCCACGAGCAGTGATGTCCCCAATCAAACGTTCGGCATCTTCTACAAACTCAGCGGCGCTGTAGGCATGCAGTGGGTCGCGAATATCAATCAGGTGGTGCGGCGCTGCCAGCAGCTCATCTGCAGTTGGTTTGGCGGTTCCGATGTTCATTGCCCGGTAAACGAGGGCCGAATCGACACTGATAATTTCAACATCGTGTTGCGCCGCGATGGCGAGTGCTGCTGCGGTTTTTCCTGCTGCCGTGGGCCCTGCGAGGCAGACAACCGGTGTTTGCGTGCTTATATTCATGGCTTGACCATGGCTGCGGCGTTGGGCAATTTGGTCTGGCCGCCGTATTGGCGCACCAGCGTCCAGGCCACCAGCGCAATAGCAACGCTCCAAAACCACACGCCGTACGCCAGTGGCCTGACGGTGCCGTCCATGTGCGATCCCAGATATGCGCCGATTGCAAACGCCACCAGCATCATCACAAAGCCATTCAAAGCGGACGCCGCACCCGCAGACTTTGGAAATGGCCCAACCGCACCGCTTTGGCTGCATGGCTGGTGGATGCCGTGGCCCACCATAAAAAGAACCTGCGGCACCATGATGGCCCACACACTGACAACGCCAAGATACGCCAGAACCCCCATCCCGGTGCCACCAGCCAAGGTAAAAACTGCAGCCAGCGCGACCGCCTTTTGTACCCCAGACCGGTGCAACCAGCGGCGGCATAAAAAGGTGCCGAATATATAAAACAGCGAGTTGATAAACATCAACCCACCGTAAGCGGTATTGCTCAAACCCAACACCTGGATAAACACGAAAGAGGACGTCGCCAAAAATGTGAACAGGCCGCCGTAGGAGGTTGCCGACAAAGCGGAATAGGCTAAAAAAGTGGGATTGGCCAAAATGCTGCGCCAGACGGTGAGCATGGTTGCAGGCCGCAAAGCGGATGGGTTTTTTATGGCAACTGTTTCCTGGAACCGTAGCAAGATGAGCGCAAGCGCCAGGCAGCCAAAAACCGCCAGCGCAAACAGCGCATAGCGCCATCCAAAACTCCAGGCAATGACACCGCCGACTGGCGCGCTCAAGCAGGCGAGCACGCCCAGGCCCGTCAAGCCTTTGGACATGACCCTTGCGCCTTCGGCGGGTTCATACAGGTCACGCACAATGGCGCGTGCGCACACCACAACCGCGCCCATTGCCACGCCTTGCACAACGCGCCATGCCACCAGTAGATCCATCGTTTGCGCCAGTGTTGCGCCCACAGACGCTGCGACGTAAGCGGTCAGCCCCCACAGCAAAATGGGCCGCCTGCCAAAGCGGTCAGACAGCGGCCCCCACAACAATTGGGAGCAACCAAACGCCAGCAGCAGCGCGCTGAGCGTCAGTTGTGCCTGCGCCATGCTGGCGCCAAAACCGGCGGTCAAAGCGGGCAGGGCGGGCAGATATAAATCGGTGGTGACGGGCTGAATGCCTAGCAGCAACGCCAAGACCAGCACAACCAGCCCTTGCGGCATCGGGCGGCTTGCAGTTGCTTGTAGAAGGGATGTTGACAAAGTCGGGCGAACGAAAAATGCGAATGAACGAGCTTAACCCGGCTCGCTCATGCAAGTTTTTGTGAGTCTAAAAAACGCGCGGACTAAAAGCTGCTTATTTCAAGGCAAAGAGTTTGGCTAAAGCCTCGCGGTATTGCGGTAAGCCGACTTGGTTGGTGTTGTGGTGGGAGCCGCCTTCCACCAGCACAAACATTTTTGGCTCAACGGCAGCGTCAAACAACTTGCGGCCCAGAGCAGGCGCAATTAGCTGGTCTTCAGCGCCGTGCACCACCAGCAGCGGCGAGCCCGTTTGAGCGACTTTTTTAACTGCCTCAAAGCGCTGCGTGATGAGGAAAGACAACGGTACCCAGCCCCATTTCGAGGTGCCCACCACCTCTGCAATTGAGGTGAACGTGCCTTCAACCAGCGTTCCGCTTTCGTCAAGCACTTCGGATGCCAAATGGATCGCAATCGGGCCGCCCAGTGAATGTCCGAAAATATAGCGTGGCTGACTCGGATACTGTTTGCCAAGCCAGTCCCACGCGGCTCTAGCGTCTTCGTAGGCGGTGGCTTCTGATGGCAGGCCCGGGCTGCTTTTGCCAAAACCCCGGTAGTCAATGGCCAGCACTGAAAAGCCCAGCTCCTGCATGCGGCGAATGCGCGGCGCAGACCCGGTGACGTTAAAACGTGCGCCGTGCAAGTACAAAAGTACCGGGGCAGCGGGTTTGCTGGCAGGCAGCCACAGGCCGTGCAGCTTGGCGGCAGCGTTGTCAGCGGCTTTTTTGCCTTTGGCTGAAGGCAAAGGAATCCACACATCCTGCATGCCCTCAGCCGCCGCCAAGCCGCCACCCCAAGTGCGGTCGCTGGGCTGGAAAATCCACGCTCGCTGCTTTTCATCGAGCGTGGCGCAACCGGCAAATAGTGCAGTAGCAAGAAGTACGGCGATGAGTAATCGAATTTTTTTCATGATGCCAGTAGAGCTGGGCAGGTCTGCAAAAGTTCAGCGCCCGCGCATAAAGAGTGCGTCAAGTTCTTTGACGCTGATTTGCCGCCAGGTCGGGCGGCCGTGGTTGCACTGGTCTGAGCGATCGGTGGCTTCCATTTGCCGCAGCAGCGCGTTCATCTCTTCAAGGGTCAGCTTGCGGTTGGCCCGCACCGCGCCGTGGCACGCCATGCTGGACAGCAATTCATTTTGCGCACGCTCGATCACGGTGCTGGCGTCATGCAGCGCCAGCTCGGCCAGCACGCTTTGGGCGAGTTCCACAGCGTTGCCCTGCGCCAGCGATGTGGGCACGGCCCGCACGGCCAGCGTTTTAGGTGAAAACGGCGTGATGTCCAGGCCCAGCGTTGCAAGTGTGTCGCGCATGGCTTCGGCGGTTGCCACTTCTTGCGGGCTGGCCGCGAAGGTGGCGGGTATCAACAGCGGCTGGCTTTGCAGCTTGGCGGATTCCATTTGCGTTTTCAGGCGCTCGTAAACAATGCGCTCATGGGCGGCGTGCATGTCGACAACGATCAAGCCGTGCGTGTTTTCAGCCAGTATGTAGATGTTTTGAAGCTGGGCAATCGCCCGGCCCAGCGGCCACTGGCTGGCTGGCTCATGTGCTCTGCTGGTCGGCTGTGCAGTGGCTTGCGGTTGCGGCCACATCGCTTCAAAGTCTGAAACGTGCCGGACTTCATGTGCTACATAATTAATAGCTGCTTGCGCCCGTATTTCTGGCGCAAAAACCGTATTTGACTGATATTTTGGGGCTGGCGACGGGTCGCCCGCCTGTGCCGAACGCGGCAGGCTCAGCGCGTTGTCTGCAGCATGGCGCACCGCGCTGTGTACTTCACGGCTGTCCCTGAAGCGCACCTCGATTTTGGTTGGGTGCACATTCACATCGACGCGGCGCGGGTCAATGTCAACGTACAGCGCATACACCGGCTGGCGGTGGCCGTGCAGCATGTCTTCGTATGCCGAGCGGGCGGCGTGGGTGATGACCTTGTCGCGCACATAGCGGCCATTGACGTAGGCAAACTGCTGATCAGGTCGCGAGCGTGCTGCATCAGGTACACCTGCACGGCCACGTATGCGCACCAGCGGCGTGCCGTCGGCGCGCACGGCGGTGCTTTGGTAGTCCACCAGCACCGATTGCGCAACAAACTCTTGCCCCAGCACGCTTGCCAGGCGCTGGCTTTGCGCGTCGTCACCCACGCAGGCGCGCCACTGCTCGGCCAGCTTGCCTTCGTACCAGATGGCGAAAGCCACGTCGGGCCGCACCAGCGCGTGGCGGCGTACCGCTTCAATACAGTGGGCCAGTTCAGTGGCGTCGGTTTTTAAAAATTTGCGGCGGGCAGGCGTGGCGTAAAAAAGCTCGCGCACTTCAACTGTGGTGCCTTGCGCACGCGCGGCGGGCTGCAACTCGCCCGTGCTGCCAGCCAATGTCCAGGCGTGCTCGCTCGTTGCGGTGCGAGACGTAATGCCCATGTCGGCAATTGATGTAATAGCCGCAAGCGCTTCACCCCTGAAACCCATCGTTGCCACCGATTCAAGGTCTTGCAATGAGCCAATTTTGCTGGTTGCGTGGCGGCGCAGCGCAATCGGCAGCTCCTCACGCGGAATGCCCGAGCCATCGTCTTCCACTGAAATCAAGCGCACGCCGCCTGCCAGCAGCCGCACGGTGATGGCGGTAGCGCCTGCGTCCAGCGCGTTGTCTACCAGCTCGCGCACCACCGAGGCAGGGCGTTCAACCACTTCACCGGCAGCGATCTGGCTGATCAGTTCGTCGGGCAGTTCGCGTATTGGGCGTCGGTTTGGCAAAAGCATCGGGCTTAATTTTACGGGCTATGCGCCAAAGACCCCGGCACGCACCTGTCAAAATACGCGCATGGAAATCATTGCGTTTTTAATCGACTTCATCGTCAACATCGACAAGCACCTGCAGGCCTTTGTGACCAGTTACGGCGCTTGGGTGTACGCGCTGCTGTTTTTGATCATTTTTGTTGAAACTGGCGTGGTGGTAATGCCGTTTTTACCCGGCGACTCGCTGCTGTTTGTTGTGGGCACGCTGTGCGGCGTGGGGCTGCTGAGTTTTCCGGTGGCAGTTGGCGTGATGTTTGTGGCCGCAGTGCTGGGCGACCAGTGCAACTACAGCATTGGGCGGCATCTTGGCCCCAAGGTGTTTGGCTGGCCCAACTCGAAATGGTTTAACAAAAACGCTTTTGACAGGTCGCATGCGTTTTACGAGCGTTACGGCGGCATTACGGTGGTGCTGGCGCGGTTCGCCCCTTTTTTGCGCACCTTCGCGCCATTTGTAGCCGGCGTGTCTGAAATGAACCGCAGCAAATTCACTTTTTACAACGTGGTCGGCGGCGCGATTTGGGTAGGCGGCATCATCACCGCAGGCTATTTGTTCGGCAACATTCCTGTTGTCAAAGCCAATTTGGAGAAAATCATCTGGGCGATGATTTTGATTCCGGGTTTGTTGGTGATTTATGGCGCCTGGAAGGCTGGCAGGCCATCAAAGTAGGCAAATTAGGGTTTGCTTCTTCCATGCCACTGCCGACTACTTCATTGCCATTAGCAACAGTGGTGGCGGGGCACGGTTTGTCAATCTGCTCGACACGTCGTTGCTGCCGGGGTGGACTTTGGCAGCACCCGCACCCGCACCCACTGACGCGTATTCACCGGCCCAACCCTTGGCCGCTGGCGTTCTTTCTTCGGGGGCAGAAACCTCAGCCAGCATTACCACCTCACCTACCTAAGTTGTTGCAGCCACGCCCCTGGCGGCTCCGCTCGCTGGTGCCAACTCACCTACCTGGGCATCGTTTTCTGTAGCGCCGCTCCGCAGTGGCGTGCCAGCTGTGGTCACAGTGACGTTCAGGGTCAGCATTCCCGACACAGCAACCGTTGGCACGTACCACAACGGCGCGGGCATTACTTTTCTTGACCCAACGCGTCCTGCAACGACCCGAATCCTGTCGCCGCTCACAGCGGTAAGCGCCAATCGGTCCGGCACGCCCTACAGCGCCGCCACCGCGTACGCCAACTTTAACGGTGCGGCTACCACCAATGTTAACGGTGCTAATTACAGCGGCCTTGTGCCCGGGCCGTCAGCTGAAGATGTGCGTTTGTTGCCCGACATCAGCATTAACAAAACCGCGCCAGCCACCGCCAATGCTGGAACAACGTATAGCTACACCATCACGCCCCGCAACAACGGGCGCGCAATTGCGGATCAGGTGTTTGCCGCGACCCAGGCAACTGATGCGTTGGCCAGTGTGCTGATCTCTTCACCCTTGACACTGACTGACACCTTGCCCACCGGCGTGCTGGCTACCAACACATTTACGGGCACCAATTGGGCGTGCAGCGGCACTGCGACAGTGGTGTGTACTTTGCCAAATGCCAACGCTTATTCCATCGCGGCAACAACTAATTTTCCAATCGTGACAGGAACGGTGTTGATTACCTGCGCTGGCGAAAGCGTTAAAACCAACACCGCAGCCATTTCGCCGGGGGTTGGGGAATCACTTTTGGCTAACAACACCACGTCTTTTGCTACCACATCGAATTGTGTAAGCGCGACCTTGACGATTTCCAAAACCAATGCGGGCTCAACCTTGACTGCCGGGCAAACCACCAGCTACACCATCACGGTGGCCAATCTTGGGCCGGGCGCGGCTGGCGGCACTACTGTCAGGGACCCAGTAGCGCCAGGTTTAAGCTGCACCACCAACCCAACTTGTGCTGTGACTGGCGGCGGGGCGGTTTGCCCTGCGCCGCTAACCATTGGCACTTTTCAAAATCCGGGTTTTACCATCAACACATTTCCCCCGGCATCCAGCTTGACGTTTGTACTAACTTGCGGCGTCACAGCAACCGGGCTCTAGCGACACCAGCTCTACCAGCTCTGTACAAGTTTAATAAGTGAGCTTATGATTTCAGGCGTACCAACTGCACTTGAAACCATGAACGCACCGACGCATTCAAGCCTTGAGTCCTCGCGCTGGCAAGAACCTGGCTCAAGCCGTGTGCCCTTTTGGGCTTACACCGACGCGCAGCTCTACCAGCAAGAGCTGAACAGGATTTTTTATGGGGCGCATTGGTGTTATGTCGGCCTGGAAGTTGAAATCCCCAACACGGGCGACTACAAATTGAGCCATGTCGGAGAGCGTCAAGTGTTGATGGTGCGTGACCGCGTGGCACCCAAAGACCGATCGACCGACAGCGGAATTCGCGTGGTGGAAAACCGCTGCGCCCACAGGGGCGTGCGCTTTTGCCAAACGCAACACGGCAATGCGCGCAGCTTTGTGTGCCCCTACCACCAGTGGACGTACAAACTCAATGGGGATTTGGCCGGGTTGCCTTTCAAAGACGGCGTAAAAGACGGTGATGCGGTAAACGGCGGTATGCCCGAAGGGTTTGCTATCCAAGACCATGGCTTGACCAAGCTGCGCGTGGCGGTGCTGCATGGCTTGGTGTTTGCCACGTTCAGTGAAGCTACTGAGGCGTTGGAAGACTACCTCGGGCCAAACGTCATGCCCTGGATGAACCGCATTTTCAAAGCAGAGGACGGCAGTGCACGCAAGTTGACGCTGCTGGGCTACAACCGCCAGCGCATTCCGGGCAACTGGAAGCTGATGATGGAAAACATCAAGGACCCGTACCACCCGGGTTTGCTGCACACCTGGTTTGTGACTTTTGGCTTGTGGCGTGCCGACCAAAAAAGCCGCATGGTGATGGATGCGCATGGCAGGCATGCCGTGATGATTTCACGCCGCAACGAGGCAGCGGCAAGCTCTGCAGTTACTGAAAACGTCACCAGTTTTAAAGCAAACATGACGCTGCACGACGACCGCCTGTTAGACGTAGCGCCCGAGGCTTGGTGGAAGATCGACGACCCGGCAAGCCCGGGCAGCGCCATTACGCCAACCGTAACCATGATCACGCTGTTTCCAAGTCTGATCATTCAGCAGCAAGTCAACTCCCTGAGCACGCGCCACATCGTGCCGCGCGGCGAAGGCGAGTTCGATTTTGTCTGGACGCATTTCGGCTTTGCAGACGATACGCCCGAGATGACGCGGCGCCGCTTGCGTCAGGCCAACCTGTTCGGCCCGGCGGGATTTGTCAGCGCAGATGATGGCGAGGTGATTGAGTTCAGCCAGAACGGCTTTAACCAAGCTGGCATTGGCGGTAGCACGCTGTGCGAGTTGGGAGGCACCGGCACGGGTGGCGCTGAGCACATGGTGACCGAGACGCTGATTCGCAGTATGTACGCGTACTGGCGCAAGGTGATGGGTGTATGACCGCCATGTTGCCAGAGCAATCCATGCTGCTGCACCACCAACTTGACCAGCTCAATGCTGCCTACGCGGCTTCACTGGACGACAAGCGCTTTGACGACTGGCCGCTGTTTTTTCTTGAAAACGGCAACTACAAAATCCAGGCGCGTGAAAACTTTGATCGCAAATTACCGCTGGCTTTGATGGCGCTTGAGAGCCAGGGGATGATGAAAGACCGCGTTTACGGCATCACTCAAACCATATTTCATGCGCCATATTACATGCGCCATGTTCTTAGCCCTTGCAGGGTAACTGGCGTTGAGGGCGAAGTGGTGCATGCCGAAACAAACTACGCAGTGTTTCGCACCAAGCCGGGCAGCGTAAGCGAGGTGTACAACGTTGGCCGCTACATTGATGTTGTCCATAAAAAAGGCGACATGCTGTTTTTTAGCAGTCGCCTTTGCGTGTATGACAGCGAGATGGTACTCAACTCACTGATCTACCCCGTCTGATTCTGCGATTGAGTGCGGATTCGAAAAAGCTTATTTTTTCTTGCCGACTTCGTTGCCGATGACTGCGCCGGCAGCGGCGCCACCAACGGTGCCCAGCACGCCGCCAAACACAGCATTACCTGCGACGCCGCCAACTACAGCACCTACGCCAGTGCCGACTTGCTGGTTGGTGGGGCTGGTGCCGCAACCGGTCAAAGCCATCAAGGCTGCTACAGCGGGAACGAGAATAAATTTCTGAATCATGGTGAGGTCCTTCACAAAGTTGTCTGGGCCAGCCAGCCGAAATACGGCGAATGCGGCGGATGGACTGAACTTTTAATTTACAACTTGCAGCCTAGCCGGAGCGTAGGAGAAAGCCACTTCCAACAGTGTGATTTGCCGCCATTTGTAACGCAGGCGGCGCGCCGGGTGGGCCTACAGTGGCCGATTTCTTGCGAGCGGCGGGTTGCGTGCAAAATACCGCGTGATGCCGCGCATGATGGCATCAGCCAGTTGCACTTGATACGCCTCACTGCCCAGCTTGACCTCTTCGTCGGGGTTGCTGATGAAGGCGGTTTCAACCAGCACGCTCGGAATATCCGGCGCTTTGAGCACTGCAAAACCAGCTTGCTCAACCCGTGGTTTGTGCAGCTTGCCTACCGCGCCAATTTCACCCAGCATCGCGCTGCCCAGTTTCAGGCTGTCGCTGATTTGCGCGGTGGTGCTCATGTCAAGCAGCGCCTTTTGCACCTGCGCGTCTTTGACCTTGACATTCACGCCCCCCACCAGGTCGGCAGAGTTTTCTTTGTCGGCCATCCAGCGTGCGGCGCTGCTGGACGCGCCTTTGTCGCTCAATGCAAATACACTCGCGCCTTGCGGCCTTGCGGTAAAAAATGCATCTGCGTGAATGCTGATGAACAGGTCGGCCTGTACGCGCCGAGCCTTTTGTACGCGAATGTGCAGCGGCACAAAAAAATCTGCATCGCGCGTCAGGTAAGCGCGCATATTGGGTTGCTGGTTGATGCGGTCGCGCAGACGCATCGCAATTTGCAGCACCACGTCTTTTTCACGCGTGCCGCCCGGGCCTATCGCGCCGGGGTCTTCACCGCCATGGCCGGGGTCGAGCGCGACAATCACCAATCGGTCTGTTTTGCCGCTTTGCGCCGTTGCTGTGTCTTTTTCAGGTGGCGTGCCAGGTTTTGGCTTCGGTGCTGGTGCAGCCGCTGACGCTGCTGATATGGGCCTTCCCGATTGGCGCGCCATCAAATCGCCGAGGGGGTCTACAGCTGGGGGTGATGTTGTTGGGTTGGGCTGTGCTTTTTCAGCAAGGCGCTCGGCAATCAGGACTTCCAGTGGGTCGGCAATTTGTGTTGGGTACAAATCCAGCACCAGTCGGTGTTGGTAAGCGGCCACGGGTGCCAGACTAAAAACCTGCGGTGCGATTTGCCGCTTTAAATCAATCACCAGCCGCACCACATTGGGTGCGTTTTGCCCCACACGAATGCTCGCGATGTTGGGGTCGTCCGGGTTTACTTTTGCCACCAGCTCACGCAGCGCCGGAATCAGCTCAATGCCTTCAATATCTACCGCAACGCGCGGCGGGTCGGCCAGCAAAAACTGCCGCGCCTTGATTTCGCCATCAGACTCAATCGTCAAGCGGGTGTAGTCTTTAGATGGCCAGGCCCGTACTGCCACGATTGTTGCGCCGCGCGCAATGTGCTGCGTGCCCAGCAGCAGCACCAGTGCGCCCAATCGCAATGCGCTGCGCCTGTTCACACCGTTCGTCATGCCAACAGCTCCGCACCAGCCACGGTGAACGCGCTCAACTGCACGCTGCGCGTTTCGTCTGGCAGCACGTCAATCGCCAGCTTCAAGTCGCATTGCGGCAAATACGCACCCGCTTTTTCAGGCCACTCGACCAGCTTCAGCCCTGGGCTGCCAAACATATCGCGAAAGCCAGCCTCGTCCCATTCGCGCGGGTCATTGAAGCGGTAAAAATCAAAGTGCCAGACGTTTGTGCCGCTCGGAAGTAGGTAGGTCTCTACCACCGCATAAGTGGGGCTTTTTACACGGCCCTCAACGCCCAGTGCCGCCAGCAGATGGCGCACAAAAGTTGTTTTGCCCGCTCCCAGGTCGCCGTGCAGCTCAATCGTCATGTTGTTGATAGCGCCATGGGCCGCCAATACTTTCGCAAACGATTGCGTTGCAGCCTCGTCTGGCCAGGCAATACTTTTTACAATCGGCGGGTGCTTCAAAACATTCATTCGGACGGGGTTTCCTTGGTGGCTCACATCCAGGCTTGGGCGCGTGAACTGGGATTCTCGCAAATCGGCATCGCAGGCGTTGATTTGTCGTCTGCTGAAGCCGGATTATCAGCGTGGTTGGCAGCAGGCTTTCATGGTGACATGCATTACATGGCCGCGCACGGGCTGAAGCGCGCACGACCAGCCGAACTGGTGTCCGGTACGGTCAGCGTCATCACTGCGCGGATGGATTACCTCCCGGCGGCGACATTAAACGACTGGCAAACGGTTGAATTTGCACGGCTTGATCGGCCGCAAGAAGCCATCATTTCAACCTACGCGCGGGGCCGCGACTATCACAAGGTGCTGCGTAACCGTTTGCAAAAACTCAGCGAGAAAATCGCAGTCCATTTGGGCGCGTTTGGGCACCGTGCGTTTACCGATTCAGCCCCGGTGCTTGAGGCAGAGTTGGCCGCACGCAGCGGACAAGGCTGGCGCGGCAAGCACACGCTGGTGCTGAACCGTGAAGCCGGTTCGATGTTTTTTCTGGGTGAAATTTACGTGGACATCGCGCTGCCGCCGAGCGAAGCAGTCTCGGCGCATTGCGGCACTTGCAGCGCCTGCATCGACGTGTGCCCTACGCAGGCCATCATTGCGCCGCACACGCTGGACGCGCGGCGCTGCATTTCGTATTTGACAATTGAGCACGCCGGGCCGATTCCGCTTGAGTTGCGGCCCTTGATCGGCAACCGCATTTACGGCTGCGACGACTGCCAGCTCGCCTGCCCGTGGAACAAATACGCCCAGCGCAGCGCGCTGCCTGATTTTGACGAACGCAGCGGTTTGACCGGCCAGCATCTGCTCACGCTTTTTGCATGGACTGAAACAGAATTTTTACGGTACACCGAGGGCAGCGCGATCCGGAGAATCGGCCATGAGCGTTGGCAGCGCAACATTGCCGTGGCGATGGGTAACGCGCTCAGGGCGGGGCGAGACGACGGGATTGCCAATGCGCTGGTTGCGCTGCGACCTGCGGCTTCCGTGCTGTTGGTTGAGCATATTGACTGGGCGCTTGACCAAGCGTCATATGCTATTTAATTAATAGCTGCTTGCGCCCGTGATTAATGGATTCAAGGCTAAAAATGTCTAGATGGGGTTAAGAATTTGTAGATAGATCCACCGAGATGAAGCTCGGAGTTAACTTAATTTTTGCGCATCTTTGGTGTTTGCAAGGACAGTTCCTCAGATTAAGCAAGCGAGGAAGTCTGTAGTCCTCGAACATACCTCATCTAGTTGTCAAGTTCCGCCCGTTTATAAACACGTTTGACAAAAAGCTCAGGCGATTTGTCTCGCCAATGTTGTAGAGCTTCGATAGGCGAGAGGTGGTTTAAGGCACGTTGGGGAATGTGGTGGTTGTAGGTGTTTTGGTAGTTCATCAAAGTAGACTCCAGCTCAGCTGCACTGGCAAAGCGAGTTTGCTTGCACACCTCGCTGATGCGCCCGTTAAAGCGCTCGACCATCCCGTTGGTCTGTGGGTGACGCGGGGGTGCCAGGCGGTGCTCTATGCCTTGGGCTTTGCACTGCAGGTCAAAGGCGTGGTCGCCGCTGGGCTCTTTAGTTTTGCTGGTGAAGCGGTCTGTAAATTGACTGCCGTTGTCGGTCAGGAGCTTGGCAATTTTGAAAGGTGCAGCTTTGGCCACCCGGCGCAAGAAGTCCACACTGCTGGCGTCTGACTGGTCTTTGTAGATTCGCATAAACACCCAGCGCGTTGCCCGGTCAATGGCGACAAACAAATAGCGCCTGCTGGCCTCGTCCGGCATCTGCGGCAAATACTTGATGTCAATGTGAACAAAGCCGGGCACATAGTCTTTAAAGCTCTTTTTAGGCTCATCCTGGCCAGGCTCTAAGGGTCGCAGGTCTGACAGTTTGGCCATACCCTCGCGTCGCAGCAAGCGGCTCACGCCCGAACGCGAGGCCTTGGCATTGATAAAGCGCTGGGTGATGTTTAGCAAATCATCAAGGGGCAGCAGGCACAGCTTGCGGATGTGCAGCACGACAGCTTCTTGCCCGGCGCTCAGTGTGGTGCCCATATCGTGAGCGCGATGAGAGCGGTCAGCGGCATCATCCCTGGTTTGCCACTTGCGCGCTGTGGCGCGGGTAATGTTGTAACGCTCGGCCAGACAGGTAGTTGACTCGGCTGAGCACCTGATCTCGGTGCGTGTGCGGGGCGTTGTTCTGGCTTGAGGGTGAACTTGGCTCATGGGTGTTGTTCCGCTTTAAACGAGGCGATGACGGCTTGCAACAAAGCTCGCGCCCGAAAGAACGGCCAGCTGCGTACAGGAATATGATCGCACGGAACTTGACATCTAGTCTGTCAGGGCACCAAGCGAGCCTGCCCGTTTTCAAACCATGCAGCATCGAAGCCGTCTTTCAATAAAACCACTTCAGTCGCTGCCAAACCGCTTTCGTTTGCACGCTTAAGGTATTTAGCCAATGTACTGGCGTCTTCGCTGATTAGATGGCTGATAGCCTCGCAATCACACTGCGCGACTAGTTTGAAGTCATCTTTCACCTGGACCCGGTCATCTCCCCTATCACGCGCCATGCTGCGAATAATCAAGCCGCAGCTCATGGCGTGGTCGATGTTGAAAGGAAGCACCACAAAATTACGCAATGGCAAATCGTTGATCGCCTGCTTCACCTGAAACTCCGAAATTACAACGGTGGACAGGTACATGGGCACCTGCCTACGGACGCATTCGCGGTAATAGGAAATCGCGGCCGCATGATTTGGCCGACTTGAATCTGCAAACGAAATTAGAAAGCTGGTGTCCAGCATTACACTGTTCAGTGCCTGCCTCCACGCAGCTCATCTACCCAAGCAGTGGCATTTCCAACGTCTTTCCAGGCAGTGGCACCACGGCGTGTCATGCGTGCCAAGGATTCCTCGTCAACCTGGGGCGTGTATTCCACAAATTCCACCAGTCGCGCATTTCGCAAGTCGCGCGTTAGCACGTTGTATTCAGCTTTAATGCGAAGCATGGCCAACTTGTACAGGCGATTAACAGTATCGTCTCGCAAAACATCGCGGTCAGTAGTCACTTTTAGCGTGGTTCCATCAGGCAGCTTCACATGCGCATTGGCCTTAGTGGCACCACCCAAGTCTTGAATTTCACCGCGAATGTATCGCTCAACCTGTACCCATTGATCGGCGTCATCCGAATGGTAGTCAGACTCTGCGTTGACCACGATAGGTCGGTCAAGGCAGGGGGCTGAAATTCGGTATGCCACTTGACGCGTTTGCCTCGCGGCTTTTTGCCAGCGCGCCATCACGTCACGGCGCTTGGCATCCAAACTGTCGAGCAATTCGGTGTTTAGCAAAGTACGCAAATCATTGAACAATTGTGGGGCTGCCAACAATGGAGTGGTTTCTATTGCCAATGAACCGTTGCGAACCGCCACTTCAAGCGTTCTGGGGTCAATGTCTTTGCCGTCACCGCGTAAAAAGACAGACACGTCAGCCGAAAAGTCAACCAGGTCAGTTAATCGCACGCGCTCGGGGCTCGCCTCAAAGCCAGCGGAGTTATCGATCAATGAAACAGTTATACGCTGAGCTTCCATGAGGCTGATTTTAATGACGTTTGTCGCTTGGCACTAGCCCGCCGTATTCAGCGCTGCACAGACGATTGCTCGCAGTTTTGTCTTGGGCGACGACCGGTTTGCAATCAATTCTGGCTGTACCTGGACATCTTTAGTTGTCTTCACCCGCCACGGAACTTGCCTATTTGCTCAATTTGCGTGGCGTTTGGTGGATGAGCAGAACATTTTGACACTTAATTAATAGCTGCTCGCGCCCGTATTTATTAGGCTAGAGGCCGATTTGATTTAAAGAAAGCGAAAATCAACTCCCCAGCCTCAGTTCACCATCACCAGCTTGCCCTTCACGCCGCGCGAGCCCATATGTGCGTAGGCGGCTTTCAATTCGGCCATTGGCATGGTGCTGTCGATGACGGGTTTGATCTTGCCTTGCGCGTACCAGGTGGCCAGCTCAGCCATCATGGCGGCGTTGGCTTTGGGTTCTGCCTTGGCGTAGCCGCCCCAAAACACGCCCACGATGGATGCGCCTTTTAACAGCGGTAAATTCAGCGGCAATGACGGTGTGGGGCCTGATGCAAAACCCACTACCAAATGGCGGCCGCGCCAGGCGATGGAGCGAAAAGCTGGCTCGGTCATGTCGCCGCCGACCGGGTCGTAAATGACGTCTGGGCCTTTGCCGCCGGTAAGCTCTTTCAAGCGCTCTCTGAAGTTGTTAGGCAGGTTTTCAGTGGTGTAGTTGATGGTGTCGTCAGCGCCGATTGATTTACATAATGCGCATTTTTCATCGGTAGATGCGGCGGCAATCACGCGCGCGCCCGCAACTTTTGCAATCTGAATTGCAGCGGTGCCCACGCCGCCCGCAGCGCCCAGCACCAGCACGGTTTCCCCCGCTTTAAGTTGCGCGCGGTCTATCAGCGCGTGGTGCGATGTGGCGTAAATCATGATGAAAGCTGCCGCATCTACAAACGGAAATCCACTTGGCAACGGCATACACAATGCGGCAGGCGCTATGGTGTGGGTAGCAAAGCCGCCCGTGCCTGACAAGCACGCCACGTGCTGGCCCACCGTTAAATGCTTGACGCCTTCACCCACCGCCTGAATGACGCCCGCGTATTCAGAGCCCGGCACAAAGGGCAACGGCGGCTTCATCTGGTATTTGTTTTGAACAATCAGCAGGTCAGGGAAATTCAGCGACGCAGCCTTGATTTCAATCAGCACTTCGCCCGCTTTAGGTAAAGGTGTTGGCAGTTCTTGCCACGTCAGCGCGTCAACGCCAGTAGGATTTGTGCAAAGCCAGGCATGCATATGGTGGTCCCTTGAGGTGGTTAAAACGTAATCAATGCGTCATCATAGGCAGATTGCTCCATGTAAAAGCTGCAAACCAGGCTGCTTTGTCACACCTGTGACCTAAAATGAAACCATGAAAATTTTGATCTGTAACGACGACGGCTACCAAGCCACTGGCATCGTGGCTTTGTACGAGGCCTTAAAAGACATTGCCGAAGTAGAAGTGGTGGCGCCAGAGCAAAACAACAGCGCCAAGTCCAACGCGCTGACGCTGCACACACCGATGTATTTGCAAACCGCTGCCAACGGGTTTCGTTACATCAACGGCACGCCTGCTGACTGCGTACACATTGCGCTGACCGGGCTGCTGGGCTACCGGCCAGATCTGGTGGTTTCCGGCATCAACAATGGCGCCAACATGGGCGACGACACCATTTACTCGGGCACGGTAGGCGCGGCCATGGAAGGCTTTTTGTTCGGTATTCCAGCCATTGCGTTTTCCCAAACCGAAAAAGGTTGGGCGCACATCGACGTGGCGGCGCAGCGGGCGCGGCAACTGGTGCTGCAATTGGCCCCCATGCTTGAAGTGGTAACGGCAGGCGCCGCGCCCAAACTGGCGCCGTGGCTGCTGAACGTGAACATTCCCAACCTGCCGGATGCTGAAATTAAAAGCACAAAGGTGGTGCGCTTGGGCCGCCGCCATTCGGCTGAAAAAGTCATCACCCAAACCAGCCCGCGCGGCGAGATCATGTACTGGATAGGCGGTGCCGGGCCAGCCAAAGACGAAGGCGAGGGCACTGACTTTAATGCTGCCAAGCTGGGCCATATTTGCATCACGCCGCTGCATGTTGACCTGACCGACCATTCCGGCCTGCCGCACTGGATGGACACCATCGCCGCGCTACAGCAGCCCGGCGAATGAAGCAACACAGCAGTCCGCTGCGCCCCAGCTTTCCGGTACAGCTCAAAGGCTCTGGCGGCTCAAAAATTACTACCAAAAAAGTAGCTGCTAGCGCCCATGAAACAAGAGCTACAGGCCTAAAAAGCTTAAAAACAGAGCTCTTGAGGCCAATCACCAGCGGCTTGGGCCTGGACTCATCTGCGGTGCGCGAGCGGATGGTGCAAAAGCTGAAAACTGCTGGTTTGAGCGACAAACGCGTGCTGGCGGCGCTTGGCAACGTTGAGCGCCATCGCTTTGTTGATAGCGCACTGGTCAACCAGGCCTACGAAGACACCAGCCTGCCGATTGGCCTGGGCCAAACCATCAGCAAGCCCAACGTGGTGGCGCGCATGCTGGAGCTGCTGGTAGAAGGCCGCATGGGCAAGCTTGGGCGCGTGCTGGAAGTCGGCACCGGCTGCGGCTACCAGGCCGCGCTGCTGGCCCAGCTGGCCACTGAGGTGTACAGCATGGAGCGGCTGCGCGGCTTGCACGACAAAGCGCGGGAGAATTTGCGTCCGCTGCGCGTCGCCAACCTGCATTTGCTGTTTGGCGACGGCATGCTGGGCTACGCCAAGGGCGCGCCGTATGCAGCCATCATTGCGGCGGCGGGTGGTGAAGCACTGCCGCGGGCCTGGTTTGACCAATTGGCTGTCGGTGGGCGGCTGGTAGCGCCTGTGCAAAATGCCAATGGCACGCAGGCATTGGTGGTGGTGGACAAGACCGCACAGGGCACTACGCAGACCGTACTTGAGGCAGTTCACTTTGTGCCTTTAAAATCTGGCATCAGTTAGATTTAAATCAGTCAATTAGTCAATTAGTCACACAGTTACAGATAGCGAATACACACATTGAGCGAGTACACATTGGGCAGACATATTTTGAAGACAGGGGAAACAATGCATCACACGGTTCAAGTCAACCCACAGATTTTCATCAAAAACGTCCGCAGCATTGGCACGGCTTGCCTGCTGGGTGCCATCGTGTTGCTGGCGGCAGGCTGTAGCTCGCGCTCGCTGAACAATGCCCCGGTCGAAGAGCGCGGCACGGGCGCGGCGCGCACCACCAGCACAAACGGCACTGCGACCACATTGCCGCCGGCGGTTGATCCAAGGCTGCTTCCAGGCTATGAAAACGCAGGTAAACCGGGTTACTACACCGTTAAACCCGGCGACACGCTGATACGTATTGGACTGGACACGGGTCAGAATTTTCGCGACATCGTGCGCTGGAACACGCTTGAAAACCCCAACCTGATTGAAGTTGGCCAGGTACTGCGCGTTGTTCCGCAGGTCAGTGACGTCGCCGGGGTTGTCACACGTCCGGTGATTACCGGCAGCGCCAATACGATTACGGCCGCGCCGGTGCGGCCAGCTTCAGCTCCAGCCGGCAGCCCGGTCGTGGTTGCCACGGCGCCCGTTTCAACACCGCCTGCGCCAGCAACTTCGGCGGGCGAAGACGACATCGCCTGGATATGGCCAGCCCAGGGCAGTTTGATTGCCGGGTTCGATGAAGCCAAGAACAAAGGCTTTGATATTGCTGGAAAGGCTGGAGACCCGGTAATAGCCTCTGCCGACGGCCGTGTCGTTTACTCCGGCGCCGGCTTGCGTGGCTACGGCAACCTGATTATTTTGAAGCACAACAATACTTTTTTAACGGCCTACGCGCACAACCAGACGCTGCTGGTCAAAGAAGACCAGTCGGTTAAAAAAGGCCAAAAAATCGCGGAAATGGGCAACAGCGACGCTGACCGCGTGAAGCTGCACTTTGAAATCCGCCGCCAGGGCAAGCCGGTTGACCCTGCAAGGTATTTGCCACCAAAGTAAGCTGAATTGGGTGTTTGGCGTAATGCGAGCAAAGCCCCATTTATTGGGGCTTTTTTCTCCCCTGAATTCAAGCGTTTTCTGCCTTTAGTCCAATAATTACGGGCGCAAGCAGCTCCTAAAACTATAGTATCTCAAACGCCAGCCATGTCTCAGCCCGTCCCCGTTGCCACCCAATATCTGCCCGACGTACTGCACGTCGAGTCCCTCGACATGGACGCTCAGGGTATTGCCCACCGCACTGATGGCAAGGTGGTTTTCATTGAAGGTGCGCTGCCGTTTGAATTGGTCACGGCCAACGTGTACCGCAAAAAGGCTTCTTTTGAAAAAGCGATGGTGATGGCGATTCACCGCGAATCTTCCCAGCGCGTAACCCCCGGCTGCCCGTACTTTGGTATGCACACGGGCGCTTGTGGCGGATGCAAAATGCAGCACCTGCACATCGGCGCGCAAGTGGCTGTGAAGCAGCGGGTGCTGGAAGACGCGCTTAGCCACATTGGCAAACTCAAAGCCGACAATTTGCTGCGGGCGATTGTTGGCCCGGCGTGGGGCTACCGCTACCGGGCGCGACTGTCGGTACGCTACGTGCGCAAAAAAGGCGAGGTGCTGGTCGGGTTTCATGAACGCAAAAGCAGCTTTGTGACCGACATGCAGAGCTGCGCCGTACTGCCACCGCACGTCAGCAACTTGCTCATGCCGCTCCGTGCTCTGATAGCAAGCCTCGACGCGAAAGAAACCGTTCCGCAAATTGAATTGGCCTGCGGTGACACCATCACTGCGCTGGTGTTGCGCCACATGGAAGACTTGAGCGATGCTGACCAGCGCAAGCTGCGCGACTTTGCCGCAGCGCATCCGGGTTTGCAATGGTGGCTGCAACCCGGCGGGCTTGAGACGGTGGCGCTGCTAGATTCCGACGTGCCGACGCTCAGCTACGCGCTGCCCGAGTTTGGCGTAGTGATGCCATTCAAGCCGACCGACTTCACGCAGGTCAATCCGCACATCAACCAGGTGCTGGTTTCGCGCGCGCTCAGGTTGCTGGACGTGCAGTCGCATGAACGCGTGATTGACTGGTTTTGTGGCCTGGGCAACTTCACGCTGCCGCTTGCAACGCGCGCGCGCGCGGTGCTGGGCGTGGAGGGCAGTGACGCGTTGGTGGCGCGTGCACGTGAAAATTATGAGTTAAATAGTACCTTGAACCAACAAATACGGGCGCAAGCAGCTACTGAATTTATAGCAAGAAACTTGTTTGAAATGACTCCCGCAGTGCTGGTCCAAGATGGCGCTGCAGACAAATGGCTGGTGGACCCGCCGCGTGAAGGCGCTTTTGAGTTGTTCAAGTCGCTGGCTGCGCTGCACCATCAGATCGCTACCGGCGTGCCGTGCGATGACGGCGTGCACCAGCAAAGCTTGCATTTGGGCGACTGGGCGCTGCCCTCACGCATTGTTTACGTCAGCTGCAACCCGGCAACGCTTGCGCGCGACGCCGGCGTGCTGGTAGCCAGTGGTGCGTACCGCTGTACCCTGGCGGGGGTGGTCAATATGTTTCCGCACACGGCGCACGTAGAGAGTATTGCGGTGTTTGAGTTGATCTAATTTGGACATAAAAAAAGGGCCCGAAGGCCCTTTTTTTGCGTCAATCGATGTTTAGTCGCGGTCGCCGCCAAAGATGCCCAGCAATGCCAGCATGCTTTGGAAGATATTGAACAGGTCAAGGTAAATCGCCAGCGTAGCGCTGATGTAGTTCGTCTCGCCGCCGTCCATCACCCGCTTCAAGTCATACAGCAAGTAGGCGCTGAATACCGCAATTGCCAGCGTGCTGATAACAGCCATCAACATCGTTGAGCCAACGAATATGTTGATGATTGCGGCCACCATGATCACCAGTGCGCCTGCAAACAACCACTTGCCCATGCCGCTCAAATCACGCTTGATAACGCTGGCCACCGTTGCCATCACCACCATCACACCGGCAGTACCGGCAAACGCCGTCATGACCAGCGATGCGCCATTGCTGAAGCCCAAAACCATGCCGATCATGCGCGACAGCATCAAGCCCATGAAGAACGTGAAGCCCAGCAGCACTGGCACACCCATGGCCGAGTTCTTGGTTTTTTCGATCGCAAAGATAAAGCCGAATGCACCAGCCATGAAGACGATCAGCCCCATAAAGCCCGTCAGCCCGGCGGTAATACCGGTTGACACGCCAATGTAGGCGCCCAGCACCGTCGGCAGCAGGCTCAATGCCAACAGCCAGTACGTGTTGCGCAGTACCTTGTTGCGCTCGGCCAGCGCGGTTGCGCCGTAGCCAATAGTTTGTGTATTTTCAGTCATAAAAATTGACTCCTGTACCCCAGCAAATGCTGACATGGGTATTTTACGGTTGCGCTGCAAAATTTCAAGATCAGCGCCACCACCTATTTTTTGTAAGGTTTCTTTAAGATTGAACTTTTCAAAACAGTGCGGTGCAGCCCGGAAAAACTGCGTATGCTAACCCCCTGTTTAACCTTAAAAAAATCACTAAAAAATCCCATGAAATCAAAAGTTACGCTTGAATTTGCAGACGTGAAAACCATTGCTGCGGCAGCTGAAGCTGAGGCGCTTAAAAACGGCTGGGCCGTGAGTATCGCTATTGTGGATGATGGTGGTCACTTGCTGCATTTGCAGCGTCTGGACGGCGCAGCTCCGGTGTCGAGCCACATTGCCCCAGCCAAAGCGCACACCGCAGCAGTGGGCCGCCGAGAGACCAAGGTGTATGAAGACATCATCAACGGCGGCCGTACCGCTTTTCTAAGCGCACCGCACATTGCCGGCATGCTCGAAGGCGGTATTCCGATTATTAAAGATGGCCAGTGCCTGGGTGCGGTGGGCGTCAGCGGTGTCAAGTCTCCGGAAGACGCGCAAATCGCCAAAGCCGGTATTGCAGCGATCGGTCTTTAAAAAAATCTGATCTAGTCCTGGTACACCATTGGCAACGTATGTATAAAAACCCCGGTTTGAACAATGCGGTTTTGCGCTTTGCGCTATGTGTCATCGGGCTGGTGACCACGATGGCAGCCAGTGTCTCCCAGGCAGGAGAAGTCAGGGTGGCGGTGGCTGCCAACTTTACTGCGCCGATGGTGCAGATTGCTGCGGATTTTGAGAAATTAACCGGCCATACGGCGGTGCTGTCTTACGGTGCGACTGGACGGTTTTACGCACAAATCAGCAACGGCGCACCGTTTGATGTGCTGCTGTCGGCCGATGCCGCCACCCCTGCCAGACTGGTTCAGGAAGGCAAGGCCGTGAGAGCCAGTAATTTCACGTATGCGCAGGGGCGCCTGGCGTTGTGGTCGGCGCAACCAGGCGTTGTTGATGCGCAAGGTGATGTGCTCAGGCGCGGCCAGTTCCGGTATCTGGCCATCGCTTCGCCGCTGCTTGCTCCGTACGGTGCGGCAGCGATTCAAACGATGGAGCAGATGGGCTTGCGCGCAGCGATTGAGCCCAAGTTGGTAACCGGCGAAAGCGTGGGCCAGGCTTTCAACATGGCAGCGACGGGTAACGCCGAGCTGGGCTTTGTTGCCGCGTCCCAAGTGTTTGAAGCTGGCAAACTCAAAAGCGGCTCCGTCTGGCTCGTGCCAGCGAATATGCATACCCCGATCAAGCAAGATGCGGTGCTCTTGCTGCGCGGCAATGCAAACCCCGCGGCGGTGGCTCTTTTGGCCTACCTGAAAACCGAAAAGACCAAAGCAGTTATCACGTCGTTTGGCTACGAGGTGCCAGTGGCTCAATAGGGACGTTACACCACGGCTGGGTCAGCTGAGAATCGGGCTTTTCATGCGCTGAGCCAGCCTCAGCCTGTTACCTGTAAAACAAACAGAATCCGCTTCCTTACCCCATTGCTACTGTTGCTCCTATTGCCTCCATTGCTCCCATTACAACCATTGGACCCATCCGCCCTGCAAGCCGTCTGGCTCACTGCCAAACTGGCCACCATCACCACCGTGCTGTTGCTGCTTGTTGGCACGCCGCTGGCTTGGTGGCTTGCTGGGGCGCGATCGCGAACCAAAAGTATCGTGGGCGCGTTGGTTGCGCTGCCGCTGGTATTACCGCCGGTGGTGATTGGTTTTTACTTACTGATGCTGATGGGGCCAAACGGGCCTGTAGGCCAACTCACGCAATCGATGGGGTTGGGCCTGCTGCCGTTTACATTTTCGGCGTTGGTGATCGGCTCCGTGTTTTACTCATTGCCCTTTGTGGTGCAGCCTCTGCAAAATGCTTTTGAGGCGATTGGCCTAAAGCCACTGGAAGCCGCTGCCACCTTGCGTGCATCGCCGCTAGACACCTTTTTCAGCGTGGTGCTACCGCTCGCCAAGCCCGCTTACATCACTGCCGCTGTGATGGGGTTTGCCCATACGGTCGGTGAGTTCGGCATTGTGCTGATGATTGGCGGCAACATACCCGGTGCCACCCGCGTCATGTCGGTGCAAATCTACGACCATGTTGAAGCGATGCAATACAGCCAGGCGCATACTTTGGCCACAGGGTTGCTGGTGTTTTCTTTTGTGGTGCTGCTGGGCTTGCAGTGGACGAACCGCCGGGCGAGCCTGACATGACACAAGCTGCACCAATTGCTGCACGCTTTCGCCAAGTGTTTGACGGTTTTGCGCTGGATGTCAATATCGAGTTTCCTGGGCGCGGCGTTAGCGCTGTTTTTGGCCCGTCGGGTTCTGGAAAAACAACGCTGCTGCGCTGCATTGCCGGGCTGCAACGCTGCGCGAATGGCTACCTGCGAATTGGCGCTGATGTGTGGCAGGACGAATCGGCAAAAGTCTTTCGCCCAGTGCACCAGCGGCCGCTGGGCTTTGTATTTCAGGAAGCCAATTTGTTTGCCCATTTGAGCGTGCTGCAAAACCTGGAGTTTGGGCGATTGCGTGTTCCGGTGGCCCAACAAAAACTGCCGCTCGCCCAGGCGATCGATCTGCTCGGACTGGGCGCGCTGCTACACCGCCAGACTACAGCGCTTTCAGGCGGTGAGCGCCAGCGCGTAGGCATTGCGCGCGCTCTGGCCACCAGCCCGCGTGTGCTTTTGATGGACGAGCCGCTTGCTTCACTGGACGCTCAGCGCAAAGCTGAAGTGCTGCCCTACCTGGAGCGGCTGGCAGCTGAACTTGAAGTACCCATTGTTTACGTGAGCCACGCCGTAGATGAGGTGGCGCGTTTGGCCGATCACGTGGTTTTTATTGAGGCGGGGCGGGTAGCAGCAACCGGTGCTACCGGCGACGTCATGACCCGCCTCGAGTTGCCACTTGCACACGGCGACGCGGCCGCTTCGATCATCGACGCGGTTGTCAGCAGCCTCGAGCCTCAGTACTTTCTAAGCTATGCCAGTTTTGCAGGCGGGCAGATCAGCCTGATCAATTCTCAAAGAAAAGTGGGGGACGTGGTACGGGTGCGCGTGCAGGCGCGTGACGTGAGCATCAGTTTGCTGAGGCCAGCCAGCACCAGCGTGCAGAATATTTTTTCGGCAACCGTCGTCGGCCTGGCCGATGACAGCCCGGGCCAGGTGATGGTGGCGCTTAGCGCGGGCGGCACGCGGCTGCTGGCGCGGCTGACACAAAAATCAGTTGCAGCTCTGGCCTTGGTGCCGGGAACACCCGTGTTTGCGCAGGTCAAAGGCGTAGCGGTACTGCGTTGATTTCAGCCGATCTGAATAACCAATAAAAAAATCCTCAAACAAGTCGTTTGGCGAGATGCCAACGAGGCCCAGCTGGAGTGTCTTTCGCTTCTGTTTGGGCTCAAAGTTGAAGTTCAAGTCCTCACCTACAGCGAAGGGTGCATTTTTTTAAAGGAGTTTGCAGGGCATTGGCGCTAGGTCCATCAGGCGCATTTGCAAAAATAATCTGGTTTTGTAAATGAATCAACTGCGGCGAAAACAAACCGTCGTATACACACAGCAAAGACCCGTCTTTGGAGTGCGCGACAAAAAATAGTACTTCATCGTGATGGCTGACCGGGGCTTTATCTGCGAGGCTCGCGTGGCGTGTCGCAAGGTATGCAGGAAATGTGGCGCAAGGCAGAGCGCCCAGACGGAAAGTTAACGGCCAGCCTCGGCAGTGTTGCAAAGCCGGGGAGCCCAATGTACCGGTCATTGTCAAGATACCCCGCACATTTTTGAGCTTGCTTTTGTCAGCAGAACGAACGAAGCATAGGCTCGTCACCAGCTTCCGATTTTTGTTCAGTTGCCATTGCAAGGGCCACGCCCCCTTGTACCGGCAAGGCAAGCGGTGCGTTCATCAAAACGTCACAAAATTGTCACACAATGGAACGGAAAAGAACCATCAATAACCACGCTTGGAGCCCGCAAAATGACCCACATTGCAAAGCCTGCCGCCCCACTTTGGACCGACCCAGACGATCTGGACAAAAATACCAGCGGCAACCCCACCATTGCCGATGTGCTGTCCGCCCGCATGCACCGCAGGTATGTTCTGAAGGGTGGGGTCGGAGCGATCACGATGGCGAGCCTTGGCTCACTTGGTTTAAGTGCTTGCGGCACCATGCCTGGCAGTGCGGGCGCCGCACCTGGCGTCACGCTGGGCTTCAAAGCAGTCAGCAAATCACTGATGGACCGTGTGACTGTGCCTGAGGGCTACACCGCCACGGTGGTGTATGCCACTGGCGACCCCATAGACGCAGCGCTTACCGATTACAAAAACGACGGCACCGACGACAACTTTGCCCGCCGCGCGGGCGACCACCACGACGGCATGCATTATTTTGGCCTGAATGCTTCGGGCGCAGCTGACAAAAACAACCTCGACCGCGCTTTGCTGGTCATGAACCATGAAAACATCACTGGCACCGCCAAGTTCATGCACGTGGGCGGGCAAACCAACATCGCCGCTACCGACGGCCCACGTCCCGAAGGCGAGGTTGTTAAAGAAATTGACGCGCATGGCGTGTCGGTGGTTGAACTGCGCCGAGTCAACGGCAAGTACAGCTACGTGAAGTCGTCCAGTTTTAACCGCCGAATTACCGGCGCAACGCCGATGGAATTGTCTGGCCCGGCGCGCGGCTCGGCCTACTCCAAAACCGTGTACTCGCCTGATGGCACGAAAACACGCGGCACCATCAACAACTGCGCCAATGGGTACACGCCCTGGGGCACGTATTTGACCTGTGAAGAAAACTGGGCTGGGTATTTTGTGCGGCGCGCTGACACCGCAGCGCGCAGCCAGCGCGAAAACTCAGCCATGCTGCGCAACGGCATTCGCCCCGGCGCGGCAGGCTTTGCGCACAACCGCTGGGCCAGCGTTGTTGCCTCTGACACATCCAGCACCGCGTTTAGCCGCTGGGATTGCAGCGCAGTCGAAGGCAAACCAGCTGACGGTACAGGAGACTTCAGAAACGAGCCCAACACCTTTGGCTACGTTGTTGAAATTGACCCGTACAACCCCAACGCCGCGCCGGTAAAGCGCACCGCACTGGGTCGCCGTGCCAATGAAGGCACCAGCATCAGCATACCGACAGCGGGCAGGCCGCTGGCGTTTTACATTGGCTGCGATTCACGCGGTGAATACATCTACAAATTTGTGTCTAAAAAGTTATGGACACCCGGCGACGCCAACCGTGCTGACCGCTTGAACGTAGGCGCTGAGTACATGGACGACGGCAGTATTTACGCCGCGCGTTTTAACGCCAATGGCACAGGCAATTGGGTCAAGCTGGAGATGAGTAACCCCGATGTTGCCGCTGGCGTGCCTCCAAGTGCGCTCAACCCTGAGGGCTATAAATTTGAAAGCAAAGCCGATATTTGCGTAAATACCCGGCTGGCCGCCGACGCCGCCAAAGCCACGCGCATGGACCGCCCCGAGTGGACAGCCGTGAATCCGAAAAACGGCGAAATCTACATCACCGTGACGGAGAATCCTGACCGCGGCAACACCGCCGCTACATCGGGCAACAACTTCACCAACCCCGATCTGGATGCAGCGAATCCGCGCTACTGGTTTGACACCAAGGGAATCTCGTCACAAAACCCGACAGCAATTCCTGCGCAGCGCGGCAACGTGAATGGCCACATCGTGCGCATGCGTGAAGACGGCAACAACGCAGGCGCTGAAAGCTTCAAGTGGGACATCTTTATGTTTGGCGCCCAGGCGGTGGCCGACGCGGGCGTTGACGATGTGAATTGGCAAAAAAATGTGAACCTGTCTGGTCTGAGTCCACTCAATGATTTGTCCAAACCCGATGGTTGCTGGTTCTCTGGAGCCAGTGGCATTTTGTGGGTGCAAACCGATGACAACACCTTCACCGACCAAACCACTTGCATGCTGCTGGCGGCGGTACCGGGCAACTATGGCGATGGCGGGCCGATCACAGTGGTCAACAAACCCGATGGCAGCCCGAATCGCACCGTAACTGAGGATAAAACCGTAACCACCTACATCGGCCGCAAAATGAGCGACGTGACCTTCAAGCGTTTTTTAACCGCACCCGTTGGTGCTGAAGTCACCGGCCTGACCGAGTCACCAGACGGCAAGGCACTGTTCGTCAACATCCAGCACCCCGGCGAAAACACCACCGGCGCACAGTTCACCACCAAAATTTTTGAAAGCAACTGGCCAGCCAACGGCGGTGGCGTAGCAGCTTATGGCGCTGGTGGTGCATCGGCCCGGCCAAGGTCGGCAACGATTGTGATCACCAAAAACGACGGCGGTGTGATCGGTTTGTAAACAGAAAAGCCTTTTCAGTCCGCGCTAATGGGGCGATGCAGCAATGCGTCGCCTATTTTTATTGTGGTGCTGCAACCCTAATAAATCAAGCCAGTCAGCCCCTATGATGCGGCATGAATACTTCAACCGCCCCCGGCATGCGCCAGCTTTTTGACAACCAGTATGCGGCAAGCCGCCGTGACATTGATGTACCGCTCAGCGTGAGGCGTGACCGCCTGCTGCGCATGAAAGCACTGATTGACGACAACAGCGTTGCCCTGGCGCATGCCGTGCAAGCCGACTTTGGTGTGCGCAGTGTGCAGCTTACTGAAATTGCTGACTTGCTGGTGCTGCGCAGCTTGATGTCGCACACCCTCAAGTGCCTGCCCAAGTGGATGAAACCGGTCAAGGTAGCGACACCCATTTACCTGCAGCCCGCGCGCGCCTTTTTGCAGCGCCAGCCGCTGGGTGTCGTGGGCGTGGTGTCGCCATGGAACTACCCGGTGCAATTGGCCCTTGGCCCCACCATCACAGCACTCAGCGCAGGCAACCGCGTGATGCTCAAACCCAGTGAGTTGACGCCTGCAACATCAGCGCTGATGGCTGAGTTGATTGGCAAAACCTTTGCGCCTGATGAGGTGTGCGTAGTACAGGGCGACGGTGCTGTGGCGGCTGAATTTTCAAGCCTGTCGTTTGACCATCTATTTTTCACTGGTTCCACCGCAGTGGGCCGTATTGTGGCCAAAGCCGCCGCTGCCAATTTGACCCCCACCACGCTGGAGTTGGGCGGCAAGTCGCCGTGCATCATTGATGCGAGCTGCGACATGAAAAGCGCTGCACTCAAAATTGCGCATGGCAAATTGCTGAACGCCGGGCAAACCTGTATTGCGCCAGACTATGTGCTGTTGCCCAAAGGCCAAGAGGCCGCTTTTGGCCACGCGTTTGCCCAAGCGGTGGCGCAGCTTTTCCCCACCATTGCGGGCAACCCCGACTACGCCGCCATCATCAGCCCGCGCCACCAGGAACGCCTGCAAGCCATGCTGGCAGCAGCCGAAGCGGGCGGCGCACGGCTGCAAACCATTGACACGGGCGGTGTGGCCACAGCGCATCGCCAAATGGCCCCGGTCATTGCGTTTGACGTACCGCCCGACGCCAAATTGATGCATGAAGAAATCTTCGGCCCAGTGCTGCCTGTGGTGCCGTACGACTCGGTTGACCAAGCGATTAACTACATCAACGCAAGGCCCAGGCCGCTGGCCCTGTATTGGTTTGGGCAAGACAACGCCGTGCGCGACACCGTGCTGGCCCGCACCGTGAGCGGCGGTGTGAGCATCAACGACACGCTGATGCACATTGCCCATGAAAACCTGCCTTTTGGCGGCATCGGCGAAAGCGGCTGGGGCAGCTACCACGGTGAGGCGGGGTTCTTGAGGCTGACCATGCAAAAGCCCGTGCTGGTGCAATCGAAATGGGCCCGAGGCGATTTGTTTTACCCGCCGTACGGCAAACGGTTTGACCAAATCATGGGGCTGCTCAAGCGCTGGTTCTAATGGTGTTTAGATTGCTGCTACGTTGGCGGCCTCTGGTAATTACCTTGCTGGCAAAGGTGTGCCGCAACAGCCGAGTGATTTAGCCCTGCACCATGCGCTGGTCTACAGCACGGTACAAGGCGATGCGCGCTGGCACTTCACCGGGCCGGATGGCCGGGTGCAAACCATAGCCGTGACAGGGCCTTTGCGTTCAAACAATTTATCGGCTTTGCTCGTGGCGGCGCGCGGCAGCATGAGGCTGGCAGCGCTGCCAAGTTATGTGGCCAATGCCTCAGTGCTCGGGGGCGCGTTGGCGGTCGTGTTGAGCGACTGGACACTGCCCGCGCAAGAAATTCATGCGGTGTATCCATCGCCGCAGTTGGTTCCTGCCAAAGTCACCCGCTTTGTCACCTAGCTCCAAAGGCAATTTGGGCCCACCTGGTGGGCTGATTGACACCGTGGAGCTACCACCCACTAAAACAGTTGATTTTTAAGCGTTTTAGGTCTTCGGCGCAATAAAAACGGGCGCTAAAAGGCTATAAAAATAATAGCGAATATCAGCTGGCTGCTTTGAGTTACTGCGCAGTCCAGCCGCCATCCATATTCCACGCAACGCCGCGCACGTTGTTGCCCGCTGGTGAGCAAAAAAATACGGCTAAGGCGCCCAGCTCATCCGGCGTGGTGAACTGTAGGGATGGCTCTTTTTCACCCAGCAGTTGGGCGGTTGCAGCTTGCATGGTCATGCCCCCTGCTTTTGCGCGATCGTCCAGCTGCTTTTGCACCAGCGGTGTCAGCACCCAGCCGGGGCAGATCGCGTTGCAGGTCACGCCGCTCCTGGCGTTCTCAAGTGCGGTAACTTTGGTTAGCCCCACAATCCCGTGCTTGGCTGCCACATAGGCTGATTTTTCAGGCGAGCCGACCAGCCCGTGGGCCGACGCGATGTTGATAATGCGGCCCCAGCCCTTGCCGCCATCGGCCTTTTGCATGGCCGGTAGCGCCAAGCGTGTCGCATGGAATGCGCTGGATAAATTGATAGCAATGATGGCATCCCACTTTTCGACCGGGAAGTTCTCAATCCGCGCCACGTGTTGAATGCCCGCGTTGTTCACCAGAATGTCGATGATGCCAAACTGGTCTGCGGCGAACGCCATCATGTCGGCAATTTCTTGCGGCTTGCTCATGTCAGCGTTGTGGTGAACGACCGTGGTGCCAAAGGTTTCAATCTCGGCCTTCGGGGCAGCCACGTCGCCAAAGCCGTTCATGACAATGTTTGCGCCCTGTGCTGCCAGGGCTTTGGCTATTCCCAGCCCGATGCCGCTGGTGGATCCTGTAACTAACGCGGTTTTACCTTGAAGCATGGTGAAAGTTTCTCCGTATGATTAACCAAAATTGCTTTTGATTATCGATTACCCAAAACACAAGAACATGCAAGAACCCAGCCTTAATTTCGTTCAATGCCAGGACGCCAACAATGGCCATTTGATGGCCTACTGGCAATGGGGCAGCCCGAAAAGCCCGAACGTGGTGGTGTGCGTGCACGGGCTGTCGCGGCAAAGCCGCGATTTTGATACGCTGGCGCGGGCGCTGGTGGCTGCAGCGTCGGGCGGCGATATTCGTGTAGTGTGTGTTGATGTGGTGGGACGGGGCGAGAGCGGCTGGCTCAAAGACCCGGCGGGCTACCAGGTACCGCAATACGCATCTGACATGCTCGCGCTGCTGGCGCAGCTCCATGCGCAATGCCCCATCCGTCAATTGGATTGGGTCGGTTCAAGCATGGGCGGGCTGATTGGTATCGTGGTGTGCGGCCAACCCGGCCTGCCACTGCCGGTGCCGGTACGCCGATTGGTTCTCAACGACGTTGGCCCGGCCTTGCAATGGCAAGCAATCGTTCGTATCGGTAGCTATCTTGGTCAAGCCGGTTTGTTTGATTCCGTTCAGGCAGCAGCGGACGCCATGTGGGCCATTTCAAAAGGATTTGGACCGCACACGCCTGGCCAGTGGCTGGCACTGTCGGCGCCCATGACGCGCCCAGTTTCAAGCGCGCCGAATGCCCAATACCGTTTGCACTACGACCCTGCTATTGCTGCACCGTTCAAGCAGGCGACCGAGGCGTCCACCCTGCAGAGTGAGCTGGTCCTGTGGCAACTGTATGACCACATCACTGCGCAGACTTTACTGATTCGCGGAGCAGAGTCAGACCTGCTAAGTATTGAGACGGCCAATGCGATGGCCCATCGCGGGCCAAAGGCAACGCTGGTGGAATTTGCAGGCGTGGGCCACGCCCCGACATTGATGGCAAGCGATCAGGTCGCCGCTGTGGTTTCGTTTCTTGGATTGAGCGACCAGTTTTTGCCACAACTGACCGATGAAAAGCAAGCCTGAAAACGCCATCGCGTCGATCGTTGCCGCAACGGCAGACGATGCAGCAGATCCGGCGCTGGCGCTGCTGCGCGCCCGGGCTTTTGCTGAACCACTGATTGCGTACCAAAGGCTTGAAAGCGGCGAAAACACGCTGGCGCATGCCGACGCGGTAACCGAAATTTTAAAATCGATTGGTGCCTCGTCAGCATTGCAAACCGCGATTTATCTGGTGCATGCCTGCCAGCATTTGAGCAAGCCGCAGGAAGTTATTACCAAGGCGTTTGGTGCAAACTACGCGGCGCTGGCGATCGAAACTACCAAGTTGGCGGCTGTGCAGCGGCAAGCCAGTCAGGCGCGCTTGGCCGACGACGTTGCGGCCCAAACAGAAAATGTCCGCAAAATGCTGCTGGCGTTTTCACGCGACTTGCGGGTCGTCATGCTGCGCCTCGCGTCACGTCTGCAAGAGTTGCGTTACTTCGCGGCCAGCAAAACCGCCGCGCCGCCCGGCATGGCACACGAGTCGCTGCATGTGTTCGCAACGCTTGCCAACCGCCTGGGCATTTGGCAAATCAAGTGGGAAATGGAAGACCTGGCCTTCAGGTTTTTAGAGCCCGAAACCTACAAGCACACCGCCAGACTGCTGGATGAAAAGCGCGGCGAACGCGAGCAATCCATGCAGGCGCAGCGGGCCGAGCTGGAGCGCGGTTTGAACCAAAGCGGCGTAGCGGCGCTGGTCTACGGCAGGCCAAAACACATTTACAGTATCGTCAAAAAAATGCGCGGCAAGTCGCTGGCGTTTGACCAGGTTTTTGACATTCGCGCGCTGCGGGTGATTGCTGCCGATATCCCGGGCTGCTATGCCGCGCTGGGTTTTGTGCATGCGAACTTCAAACCGCTGGATGGTGAGTTTGACGACTACATTGCCAAGCCCAAATCCAATGGGTACCAGTCGCTGCACACCGTGGTGAGCGACGCTGCGGGCAAAGCCATTGAAATTCAAATCCGTACACAGGCAATGCACGACCATGCGGAGCATGGTGTGGCTGCACATTGGGCCTACAAAGAAGCTGGGGTCAAGGGCTACGCTGGCGTGTCGGCCAGCGGCGACTATGACGCAAAAATTGCGGTGTTACGCCAGTTGCTGGCTTGGGAGCGCGAATTGTCTGGTGTACATTTGCGCCCAGGTCAGGAGGCGGGGCAGGGTTTGTTTGAGGACCGCATTTACGTACTGACGCCTGATGCCGCAGTGGTTGAGCTGCCACAGGGAGCGACTGCAGTTGACTTTGCCTACAGCGTTCACACCAACGTTGGCCACCGCTGCCGTGGCGCACGGGTTGATGGCGTGATGGTGCCTTTGAACACGCCGCTGGTTAACGGCCAAACGGTCGAAATCATCACTATCAAAGAAGGCGGGCCGTCACGCGACTGGCTGAACCATGAGCTGGGCTTTTTATCAAGCCACCGCGCGAGGTCGAAGGTACGCGCGTGGTTTAACGCGCTGGACATGGCGCAAACGGTAACTAAAGGGCGGGAGGCAGTCGAAAAGCTGCTCCAGCGCGAAGGCAAAACCGCCATAAAACTGGACGACCTCGCCGCGCAGCTCGGCTTCAAGGGCGCTGATGATCTGTTCGAGGTGGTTGGCAAGGATGAGCTTTCGCTTCGCACGATTGAAAACCTGCTGCGCCCGCCTGAGCCTGAGCCGGACGCCGATGCGTTTGTACCGGCTAGAAAAAGCCGTTCATCCGCGAACCAGCTAAAAGCCAAGGGCGGTGTACTGGTCGTTGGAATGGGTTCGCTGCTTACCCAGTTGGCAAATTGCTGCAAGCCAGCGCCGCCGGATGGCATCGTCGGTTTCATCACCAAAGGCAAAGGCGTTGGCGTGCATCGCAGCGACTGCAGTAATTTTCGGAACATGGCCAGTGGCAGTCCGGAGCGGGTGATTGCTGTTGAATGGAATGCGCCTGAAAAGGCTGGTGGCGCCGGCAGCGGAGCTTTTTATCCAGTTGACGTGGCAATCGAAGCATCAGACAGGCAAGGCTTGCTGCGCGACATTTCAGAAGTCTTTACCAAGGAAAAGATGAACGTGATTGGCGTACAAACACAGTCGGTAAATGACAAGAGAGACACGCGAGGCGGTACGGCATGGATGATGTTTACGGTTGAAGTTGCCAGCTCGAGTCGATTAAACCAAGTGCTGGGTGCAGTGGCGGAAGTTGCAGGAGTGCGGTCAGCCCGCCGGCGATAGGTTGTTAAAAACTCTAACTAACAAATGCGTCTGCTATACTTTCGCTTCGACTTTAGGCGCATAGCTCAGCTGGTTAGAGCACCACCTTGACATGGTGGGGGTCGTTGGTTCGAGTCCAATTGCGCCTACCAGAGTTCCTGGTTTTCAATCCCTTGCATTTTTTACCTTTTGCCTGGTCTTCACAGCAGATATTGCCTTGAATCGATCCATGTCAGGGTTTGCAAGGCGACACGCTGCTGTAAATTTCCTAGAATGCCTCAAACCCTTTGCGTTATTCGCAGGGGGTAAGTGTCAAGAACCTGTCAGGAATTTTAGAGTGCCAAAAAGCAAACCCACGAATGCCACCGCAGCCAAGGAATCCTCTCAAGAGTCGGGCGGGCGAGTCATCAAAAAATACCCCAACCGGAGGTTGTACGACACGCAAACTTCCAGCTACATTACCCTCAGTGACGTGCGCGAACTGGTCATGGCCAGCATACCGTTTGCGGTCCTCGACGCCAAAACCAGCGAAGACTTAACGCGCAGCATTTTGCTGCAAATCATTCTTGAGGAAGAGTCTGGAGGAGCGCCCATGTTCACCGAGCCAGTATTGGCAAACATCATCCGGTTTTATGGCAATGCGATGCAGAGTTTCATGGGCACCTACCTGGAAAAAAATGTACAAACCTTCATGGACCTGCAGGTGAAAATGGCCGAACAATCAAAGGGTTTGTCACCAGAGAAGTGGGCGCAATTGGTGAATGTCCAATCGCCCATGATGAAGGGCATGATGGGCAGCTACGTCGAACAATCCAAGGGAGTTTTCACCCAAATGCAGGAGCAAATGCAAAAGCAGAGTGAGCAGATGTTGTCCGCGTTGGGTTTGAAAAAGTAAGCCAACGCCCGCATTTTTTGACGCTCTGAGACAATAGAACGCATGAGCGAAGTTATCACCCCACCCGTCCCAGTTTCAAACAAACCGGCTCCACGCATTGGTTTTGTCAGCCTTGGTTGTCCAAAAGCGCTGACCGATTCCGAGTTGATCCTCACACAACTCAACGCTGAAGGCTACGCTACTTCCAAAACATTTGAGGGTGCGGACCTCGTCATCGTCAATACCTGCGGTTTTATTGACGATGCCGTCAAGGAAAGCCTGGATACGATTGGCGAGGCCCTGGCGGCAAACGGCAAAGTCATCGTTACTGGTTGCCTCGGGGCAAAAGAAGGCGAGGGTGGCGGCAACATGGTGCGGCAAATGCACCCAAGCGTGCTGGCAGTGACCGGCCCGCACGCCACGCAAGAAGTGATGGATGCGGTGCATCTGAATTTGCCCAAACCGCATGACCCGTTTGTTGACCTGGTGCCGAATTCTTTTGGTGTTGCAGGCATCAAGCTCACGCCCCGCCATTACGCTTATCTGAAAATCAGCGAAGGCTGCAACCACCGCTGCACGTTCTGCATCATTCCGTCCATGCGCGGCGATCTGGTTTCGCGACCGATTGGCGATGTGCTGGTGGAAGCCCGAGCTTTGTTTGAAGGTGGCGTAAAAGAATTGCTGGTGATCAGCCAGGACACCTCTGCCTATGGGGTGGACGTGAAATACCGAACCGGTTTTTTCGATGGCAAGCCCATCAAAACCCGTATGCTTGAACTGGTGCAGTCGCTTGGGGAAATTGCAGAGCCCTACGGGGCCTGGGTTCGCTTGCACTACGTTTACCCGTACCCAAGCGTGGACGATATTTTGCCGTTAATGGCGACCGGCAGAGTGTTGCCGTATCTGGATGTGCCGCTACAGCACAGCCACCCGGATGTGCTGAAAAGAATGAAGCGCCCAGCCAGCGGTGAAAAGAACCTCGAACGCTTGGCGCGGTGGCGGGAAATTTGTCCTGAAATCGTTATCCGCAGTACGTTTATTGCGGGCTTTCCTGGTGAAACAGAGGCCGAATTTCAGCATTTGCTGGACTTTATCCAAGAAGCAAAAATTGACCGGGCTGGTTGCTTTGCTTACAGCGCAGTCGCCGGCGCAACCGCTAATGCTCTTGAAGGCATGTTGCCGATTGAGCTGCGCGAAGATCGCAGGGCGCGGTTCATGGCGGCTGCGGAAAGCGTCTCCAACGAAAAGCTGCGCCAACGCATAGGTGCAACCATGCAGGTGCTGGTTGATTCAGCGCCAGCGCTGGGCCGCAAGGGCGCAATCGGTCGGTCATACGCGGACGCGCCCGAAATAGACGGCGTGGTCAAGTTGATGCCACCAGAAAAAATCAGCAAAACATTGAAAGTTGGTGAGTTCACCAAAGCCCGCATTGTGGGAACGCAAGGCCATGACCTGCTGGCGGTTCCAATTTAACCTGGAACCAGTCAGCGCAAAAAAAGCCGCTGAACAGCTATGTTTCAGCGACTTTTAGTAGTGGTTTTAAACAGTTAAACCTTCAAACAACTTTTTTTTGGTGCCCGGGAGAGAACTCGAATCTCCACATCTTGCGATACACGGACCTGAACCGTGCGCGTCTACCAATTCCGCCACCCGGGCAAGCCTTCAAGTGTACCATTGTCAAATGCAGGTGCCCGGCCAGAATCTGAAACCTCTTCACAGCATACTAAGCAGCAGTAACTGAAGGTTCAATCAGAGATCCGGCACTGTTCAAACCCCAGACTAAAGAGACTTTTATCAAAACACCACATTCAAACGCCAGCGCCGCCAGTGCTGGATTACTCGCAGAGTTCGAGGGCACGGTTTCCGGTCACCGCGACGGTCACGGATTTGTGCAGCGAGACGACGGCGATCCTGACATTTACCTGCCGCCCAACGAAATGCGCGCCGTGCTGCACAAAGACCGGGTCAAAGCCCGCATAGTGCGCCACGACCGTAAAAACCGGCCAGAAGGACGCGTCACTGAAATCATCGAGCGTTCTCCCAACCCCATCATTGGCAGGTTGCTTCAAGAAAGCGGCGTGTGGCTGGTCGCACCTGAGGACAAGCGCTACGGTCAAGACGTCTTGATTCCAAAAGGCGCAACCGGTTCGGCTAAAACGGGCCAGATTGTCGTGGTGCAACTGACCGAACCGCCAGCGTTGTTCGGCCAGCCAGTGGGCCGCGTAAAAGAAGTGCTGGGCGAGATTGACGATCCCGGTATGGAAATTGAAATTGCCGTACGCAAATACGGGGTGCCACATGAGTTTTCGGACGAAGCGATGGCCCTCAGCCGATCGCTTCCCGACGCTGTTCGCCCGGCAGACAAGAAAAACCGGGTGGACTTGACCGACATTGCTCTGGTCACCATCGATGGTGAAGACGCGCGCGACTTTGACGATGCCGTGTATTGCGAGCCCGCCAAAGTGGGACGCGGGAAAGGTTGGCGGTTGCTGGTTGCCATTGCCGACGTGAGCCACTATGTTGAAACTGGCAGCGCAATTGACGTTGACGCTTACGACCGTGCCACCAGCGTGTATTTTCCGCGCCGGGTGATCCCGATGTTGCCTGAAAAGCTATCCAACGGTCTGTGCTCGCTCAACCCGAACGTAGAGCGGCTGTGCATGGTGTGCGACATGCTGGTCACGGCCAAAGGTGACGTCCACGCATACCAGTTTTACCCGGCAGTAATGTTCAGCAAAGCGCGCCTTACTTACACCGAAGTTGCAGCTATTTTGGCTAACACACGCGGCCCTGAGGCAGCGCAGCGAAAAGCGCTGGTACCTCACTTGCTTGACCTGCACGATGTCTATCAGGCGCTGCTCAAAGAGCGCGGCGTACGCGGAGCGGTGGATTTTGAAACTACCGAAACCCAAATTGTTTGTGACGAAGCCGGGCGCATTGAAAAAATTGTTCCGCGTACCCGAAATGTTGCGCACCGGTTGATTGAGGAGGCCATGTTGGCGGCCAATGTGTGCTCCGCTGACTTCATAGCGTCAAGCAAACACGTGGGGTTGTTTCGGGTGCATGAAGGCCCAACGCCCGAGAAAAAAGACATGCTGCGCAATTACCTCAAAGCAGCGGGCATCGGCATGTCTATCAGTGACGAGCCAACTCCCGGCGAATTTCAGCAAATTGCGCAGGCCACCAAAGACCGCCCTGACGCGCAGCAAATCCACACCATGCTGCTGCGTTCGATGCAGCAGGCAATTTATACGCCGATGAACAGCGGCCACTTTGGCTTGGCCTATGAGGCCTACACGCACTTCACCAGTCCAATTCGCCGCTACCCGGATTTATTGGTGCACCGCGTGATCAAGGCGGTGTTGGGTAAAGCCAAATACCAGTTGCCAAACCTGCCCACGCCAGGAGAAGCTGAGGCCAAATTGTCCAAGCGGCTCGCCTCAAGGGTGAAAGACCCGGAACACAAGCCGAAAAAAGCCAGTATGGATGAGCTGGCATGGCAAGCCGCTGGCCTGCATTGCAGCGCCAATGAGCGCCGCGCTGACGAGGCCAGCCGTGACGTGGAAGCCTGGCTCAAATGCAAGTACATGCGTGAGCATCTGGGTGAAGAGTTTGGCGGCGTTGTGTCAGCAGCCACCACTTTCGGTATTTTTGTAACGCTGGATGCGATGTACGTTGAAGGCCTGGTACACATCACTGAGTTGGGCGGGGAGTACTTCCGCTTTGACGAAGCCAAGCAGGAACTGCGCGGCGAGCGCACCGGCATTCGTTACGCAATTGGCACGCGGGTACGAGTGCAGGTGAGTCGGGTTGATCTGGATGGCCGCAAAATCGATTTCAGGTTGATCAACGAAGGCGAAGCCTTGTTGGCGCTAACCAATCGGGCCATGAAAGACAAGACCGGCGGCCACGCTGGTGAGTTGCCTGCGCAAGAGCGCGCAACAGCGCGTGACGGCAAAGGCAACCGGCGAGCTGGTGCCAGCGCGTCCCGCCCAGCGCGCGGTTCGCGGTCGTCCGGGGCATCAGGCGCGTCGTCGTCGAGCCGCACGGAGCGTGGCTCTGGCGGGTTGTTACCGTCTCCGGTGCAGGCGCTTAAAGCCTCGATTAAAAAAGCAGCGGGTAAGACCGCCTTGAAAGCGGGCCGCAAGCAAGGCAATAAGCCGCGACGTTGATGACCTTATTTCAGGTTAAAAAGCCATGTTGATTCGCATTCTTTCTTTTCTGCTCGAAAGTATTTTTTTCGTGCTGATTGCTGCAGCGCTGCTGCGCGCCTGGATGAACTGGACGCGCGTCAGCATGCATGGGCAGCCGGGCGTTTTTGTGATGGCAGTGACGGACTGGTGCGTCAAGCCCCTGCGCCTGGTGCTGCCGAAATCATTGATGGCGTCAAAAGTTGACTGGGCCAGTCTGCTCGCTGCTGCGCTGCTGGCGCTTGGTTACGGTGTGATCTGGTTTTTGTTGTTTTCGGTTCTGCTCAGCGGCATGGGCTTGGCTGCATTCGACCCTTTCGCACTGGCGTCTGTTTGGGTGTTTGCCTTCAAAATGCTGCTGCGCGTTGCGCTGCAAGCCACGATGATTCTGGTAATTGGCTTTGCCATTTTGTCGTGGGTTCAACCAGGCTCATCCGCATACGCGCTGCTCGGTCGGTTAACGGAGCCAATGCTCAGCCCGTTGCGCCGAATCATTCCTTCGGTGGGAGGTGTGGATTTGTCTGCCATCGCGCTGATCATTGCGCTGCAGATCGGCCTGATGGTGCTGGTTTAACGTTCAGATTGCGGCGACCAGGCGCGATGCGGTCAGGTTCAATCCCTGCTGATGTTCCAACCAATCGTCAGCCAGCTGCCCATGCTTGAACACCGCATTGCAGGCTGCATCAAACGCTGTTGCACCATTTATTGAGTGAGCCAATCGGGCCAGTTGCGCCCCCACCATGCCTGCCAGCACGTCGCCCGTGCCCGCGGTGGCCAGCATCGCATTTCCGCTGTGGTTAATGCAGCTCGTTTGCCCAGGCGCAGCAACCACCGTGCCTGAGCCTTTAAGAACCACCACGGAACCGAACAGCTCGGCGAGTTGGTGTGCCGCCTGAGGCCGGTCGAGCTGCACTTGCGCAGCTGTGGTCCCAAGCAGGCGGGCTGCTTCAAGCGGATGCGGCGTGAGCACTGTGCAAAAGCCGCTGCTGGCTCTGGCTATTAAGAGCTTCGCCAGCGCGGGGTCAGCGGCGATTGCATTGAGGGCATCAGCGTCCAGTACCAGCCTGCACACGGCAGATAAAACCCCTGGCAGCACGGCTTGCACAGCGCTCCCGCCGCCACAGCCGCAGACCACAGTGCAATTGTCTAAATCCAGTGCGTCCAGGCTGCGAAACATAAGTTCTGGCTGTGCCGTGTCTACGCATATGCCGCGTTCGCCCAACAGCGCCACAAACACCCGGCCTGCGCCCGCGTGCAGTGCCGCCCGCGCTGCCAGTAGTGCAGCGCCAACCATGTGGCTTGCGCTTGTCGATTGCCCGCCCACCACTGCAAGATCGCCAAAAACGCCTTTGTGGCTGTCGTGCGGCGCCAAGCCGCGCCGCCTGGGTGCAGCGCGATCCGCGCCGAGCAGGTGTGCACCGGGTGGCTCGCCTTTGGAGCTGACTTGCAGGTCGTCAAACCACACCTGACCCGCAGCATCACGGCCGTGGGCGGTGAACAAGCCAGGCTTTAATGTCAATAAACTCAAGGTAAAAAGGGCTTTTGGTGAATAAATACGGGCGCGTGCAGCTTCTTTATTAATAGCGACTAATGCGCCAGCTGATACACCTGTATCGCAGTCAAGTCCACTGGGCAAGTCCACCGCCAGGCATGGCGCGGCGCTGTTGTGCATTGCTTCAAGCCAGTCGAGCATCAATTGCATTCCCGGCCGCCCGTCGGCCAATGCGCCCGAACCGCCAAGGCCGAGCAGCGCGTCAACGCAAAAATCGAAGTTTTCAGGCGGCTGGCTGGCGAATTGAACTCCAGCAGCCAGCGCGTTCTGCCGCGCTTGCGCACCGTCCGGCGGTAAACCCTTTGCGCCGGGCTCAACGCAGGTTACCGTGACGTTCTTTCCCCATTGGTGCAAGTGCATGGCCGCTTGAAAGCCATCGCCGCCGTTGTTGCCGGGCCCGCACGCAATCCAGATGCACCTGGCGTGCGGGGCCAACGCCAGGGTGAGGCGGGCAATTGACAGGCCGGCGCGCTGCATGAGTGTGAAGGCCGGTAACAGGGCGGCTGCGTGCTGTTCAATACGGCGCGTGGCAGCTGCGCTGAACAGCGTGTGGCCGTGTGCAGAAGTGACCTTATGCATCGCGGCCAATCGTCCAAGGGTGAGCGGGCTTACGCCTCGGGCGGAATACGCAGTACCTGGCCCGGGTAAATTTTGTCCGGGTGGGTGAGCATGGGCCGGTTGGCTTCAAAAATCTGCTGGTACTTGTTGGGTGTGTCGTAGTACTGCTTGCTGATTTTCGACAGGTTGTCGCCACTCACAACAATGTGCATTTGCGACTCTGGCTCTGGCGCGCTAACGGTCATCAGGTCGTTCACGCTGGCGACTGACGCCACATTGCCACAGCACAGCAGCACTTTTTCTTTCGTCGCCTGGTCGGGCGCAACGCCTGAGACGGTCGCAACGCCGGATGTTGCGTCAAAACTCACGTCAAGGCCGTCTACCTCGAGCTTCATCGCGCGAATGTAGGTGGCAATCGCGTCGCCAGCGGCTTTGCTCATGGCTGCAATATTTTCAGGCGTGGGCGCTGCGGCTACCGCGGCTTGCGCAGCCTTGGCTTCGCCCGTACCGAACAATTTCTCGCCGGCTTCCTTGATAAAACTGAACATGCCCATGGTGATTCCAATCAAAAAGTTGATGCACTACAACATGTAGCACGACGGTACTGTAACCCGCCGCGATGACGCAATCGCAGGGCCTAAGCCAATCGGCCAATGTCCAGTCCGCCCATGTCGATGTCTGGCGATTTTCCGGCTATTTGATCGGCCAGCGCCCGTGCGCTCCCGCAGCTCAGCGCCCAGCCACTGGAGCCGTGCCCCAGATTCAGCCATACGGCGGGCGTGCCGCTGGCCCCGATGATGGGCGGGCCATCGGGCAGCATGGGGCGAGCGCCTTTCCACACCTGTACGCTGGCTCCGGTGTTGGCATGCTGCGCTGCACCAGGAAACCAGTCTTGCAAGACTTTGTAAAGTGTCTGAATCGATGAGGCACGATGCTTTTCCAGACTGCCGCCAATTTCTGCGCTGCCCGCTACCCGCACCCGGTTGCCCAAACGGGAAATGGCGACTTTGTAGCGCTCATCCATCAGCGCACTGCGCGGGGCGTTCAGTGGCTCGCGAATCGGCGCGCTGATGGAGTAGCCATACACCGCTGTCATGGGAATGCGCAGGCCCAGCGGCTTGAGCAGTGCGCTGGAAGCCAAGCCCGCACACACAACCACCGCATCAAAGTTATGCAAAGCGTTTGTGCCAGCATTGTTCGTTACTATCGAAATAGTAGCATCCTGCATTGAATTTAATTGGGCTATAGTCGTATTAAACTCAAAATTTACGCCCATATTGCGTGCAACGTCTTTCAGCAACAGTGCAAACTGGCGGCAGTTGGCGACTTCATCTTGCGGCAGGTGAATGCCGCCCAAAAATTCAGTGTCCGGGTTGATGGCCGGTTCAATTTTGCGCACCGCCTCGGCGTTGACCTCAGTGAATAGCACGCCCGCATCCCGTAGCACTGCCAAGCCCGGTTGCACCAGGCGACTGTCTTTTTCGCTGCGCAGCAGCACCGTGTAGCCGTCGCTGCGGTCATATTCCAGCTGCAGATCTGCGGTGATGTGGTGCAACCGCTCGCGGCTGTAAAACGCCAGGCGCTGCATGCGCGCACGGTTTGCCAGGTAGGTGTCTACCTTGCAAGCGCGCCACCACTTCCACATCCATGCCAAGTCGCGTGCAGACAACGGCAAACTGAGCTTGACCGCCACATGGCGGCTGAACAGGTTGCCAAACACTTTACCCGGCATACCAGGAGCCGCCCACGGCGTGACTGAGCCAGGCGCAACCACACCAGCGTTGGCAAAGCTGGTTTCTTCAGCCGCCGCACCGCGCCTTTCGTAGACGGTCACTTCATGCCCGTCAACGGCAAGTTCGTAAGCGGTGGTAATGCCAATAATGCCTGCGCCAATGATTGCAATTCTCATGGGAATCGTCCAATTGCAGACAGCGCAAAAGCGACTGAGTTTGTAGTGTTCATGTTGTTGTTAAAAAAGGTGCCTGGCGAATTAGATACGGGCGCGAGCAGCTATTTATTTAGTAGCGTTGTAGCCCGGTTTGCATCGGCGGTTGTTTTCGGCGCCTGCCACGACATCAATCTGTCGCGCGCTTGCTGCCATGATTGAAGGGGGGCGGCTGGCATGGGGCAGGGCGAAACTGGTGTGCTGGGGTGCTATAATCGAGTGGCTTTGCAGAGGAGATTAGCCCAAATTGCAAGGTAAATCGCAAATCAGCCATTCAAGGTGTTGCCGGAAAGATTTTCTGCCAATAAGCGCTGATTTTAGACACAACCTTTTGGAGTATTTACATGTCAACCACTATGCGCGAAATGCTGGAAGCCGGCGTCCACTTCGGACACCAAACCCGCTTCTGGGACCCAAAAATGGCACCGTACATTTTTGGCCATCGCAACCGTATTCACATCATCAACCTCGAAAAGTCGCTGCCGATGTACAACGACGCGATGAAGTTCGCGAAGCAGTTGTCGGCCAACCGCGGCACGATTTTGATGGTCGGCACCAAGCGCCAAGCGCGCGAAACCGTCGCCATGGAGGCCAAGCGTGCCGGTGTGCCTTTTGTTGACCAGCGTTGGTTGGGCGGCATGTTGACGAACTTTAAAACTGTCAAAACATCGATCAAACGCCTGAAGGAAATGAAAGCCCAGCAGGAAGCTGGTCTGGATACGATCAGCAAAAAAGAGCAGCTTACGTTCAAGCGCGAAATCGAAAAGCTTGAAAAAGACATCGGTGGTATCCAGGACATGGCAGCGTTGCCAGATGCGATTTTCGTGATCGATGTCGGTTTCCACAAAATCGCCATCCTTGAAGCTAAAAAGCTCGGTATCCCACTGATCGGCGTGGTGGACTCCAACCATTCACCCATCGGCATCGATTACGTGATTCCGGGCAACGACGACTCATCAAAAGCAGTCGCGTTGTACGCACGCGGCATTGCCGATGCGATTATTGAAGGCCGTGCCAATGCAATGAGCGAAGTCGTAAAAATGGTGCAGCCTGAAAGTTCTGACGAATTCGTGGAAGTGCCTTCCGCTGCCTAAGCCGTGATGCGCGCTGCGCACCATGCGATCAAGGGGCTCAGGTAGCCCCTTTTTTACAAGTTAACGACAAATAGACCTCAACCGATTTCGATCGACATTTTGGAGAAATGAAAAATGGCAATTACAGCAAGCATGGTCGCCGAGTTGCGCGGCAAAACTGATGCCCCCATGATGGAGTGCAAAAAAGCGCTGACCGAAGCCGACGGCAATTTTGAAAAAGCAGAAGAAATTTTGCGCGTCAAGCTCGGCAACAAAGCTGGCAAAGCGTCTTCGCGCATCACCGCTGAGGGCGTTGTTGCCCACCACAGTGCCAACGACGTCAGCGCGCTGGTCGAGATCAATTGCGAAACCGACTTTGTCACGAAAAACGACAGCTTTTTAGCCTTCACCAACGGCGTGGCAAGCGGCATCGTGGCCCATGACCCGGCTGATATCGCCGCCATTGCGGCAATGCCCATGACGCTTGACGGTTTCGGCCCGACAGTGGAAGACGTGCGCAAGGGACTGATTGGCAAGATTGGCGAGAACATGTCGGTGCGCCGCTTCAAGCGCTTTTCTGCTGGCAAGTCTGCCGCCTACCTGCACGGCACGCGCATTGGCGTGGTGGTTGAGTTTGAAGGCGACGAAGCCGCTGCCAAAGACGTCGCCATGCACGTCGCCGCCATGAAACCAGTGTCACTGTCCAGTGATCAGGTGCCTGCTGAACTGGTTGCGCGTGAGCGCTCAGTTGCTGCTGCCAAAGCGGCTGAAGACGCTTCTGTTGCAGTAGCTGCAGGCAAACCCGTTCAGTCCGACGAAATCGTCGCCAAGCGCATCGAAGGCGGAGTTCAAAAGTACCTCAAGGAAGTCAGTCTGTTCAACCAGTCGTTCGTTAAAAACGACAAGCAAACGGTTGAGCAAATGCTCAAAGAAAAAGCCACGAAGGTCAGTGCATTCACGCTGTATGTCGTGGGCGAGGGCATAGAGAAAAAGGTTGATGACTTTGCAGCCGAAGTGGCTGCTCAAATCGCCGCCGCCAAAGCGGGCTGAAGCAGCGCACTGTCCCCCGCCGGGGCCGTGAAATTTACATTGAACCCAATAACAGAAAGCGCTCACATGCCAGCCTACAAGCGAATCTTGTTAAAACTGTCTGGTGAAGCTTTGATGGGCGACGATGCATTCGGCATCAACCGCGCCACCATTGTCCGCATGGTGGAAGAAATCGCCGAAATCACACACATGGGTGTTCAGGTCGCAGTAGTGATTGGCGGCGGCAATATCTTTCGCGGCGTGGCGGGAGGCTCTGTGGGTATGGACCGCGCAACCGCCGACTACATGGGTATGCTGGCCACCGTAATGAATGCATTGGCACTAGGCGACACGATGGACAAGGCTGGCCTGACCCCGCGAGTAATGTCTGCAATCGCCATTGATCGCGTGGTGGAGCCCTATGTGCGGCCCAAAGCGCTGCAGTACCTTGAAGAAGGCAAAGTTGTCATTTTCGCTGCGGGCACTGGTAATCCGTTTTTTACGACCGACACCGCGGCTGCGTTGCGCGGCGCTGAAATTGGTGCAGAAATCGTTTTAAAGGCGACCAAAGTCGACGGCGTTTATTCCGCAGATCCGAAAAAAGACCCCACTGCAACGCGGTACAGCAGCATCACGTTTGACGAGGCAATGGGCAAAAATCTTGAAGTCATGGACGCAACTGCGTTTGCACTGTGCCGCGACCAGAAGCTGCCCCTTAAGGTATTCAGCATCTTCAAACACGGCGCGCTCAAGCGGGTTGTGCTGGGCGAAGACGAAGGCACGCTGGTACACGTTTGAGAGCTGCACGGATTAGGTTTTAAACTGACGTCTGGCGTAAAAATTCGGGGAGTTAAAGATGAGCATCACTGAGATCAAACAGACTGCTGAGCAAAAAATGCAGCAATCGATAGAGTCGTTCAAAAACAGTTTGAACAAAATCCGCACTGGCCGCGCCAACCCGGGTTTGCTTGATACCGTACAGGTTGACTACTACGGCTCGATGGTGCCCATCAGCCAGGTGGCCAACGTGGCATTGCTCGACGCGCGCACCATCAGCGTGTCGCCGTGGGAAAAGGGCATGGGCGCGAAAATTGAAAAAGCCATTCGCGACTCCGACCTGGGCTTGAACCCCGCGTCGCAAGGCGATCTGATTCGCGTACCAATGCCCGCCATGACTGAAGAACGTCGCAAAGAATTGACCAAGGTGGTTCGCGCTGAAGGCGAGCACGCAAAGGTGGCGATTCGCAATTTGCGGCGCGACGTGAACGACGGCGTCAAAAAGCTTGTAAAAGAAAAGCTGGCGTCTGAAGACGATGAGCGTCGTTCGCACGATGAAGTGCAAAAGTTTACCGACCGCTACATTGTTGAAGTCGACAAGCTGGTGTCTGGCAAAGAGGCCGACATCATGGCGGTTTAAATCCTTCCGATTTGACTTCATTAGGCTGCAGCTGCTAACGGGGAACCGCTATATGTCGATGCCCATTTCAAATGCCGTTCCGTACCACGTCGCAATCGTGATGGACGGCAACGGTCGCTGGGCATCCAAGCGGTTATTGCCGCGCATCGCTGGGCACCGGCAGGGTGTGGACGCGCTTAAGGCCTGCGTTCAGGCTTGCATAGACCGGGGTATTGGCGTTCTGACGGTATTTGCGTTCTCTTCTGAAAATTGGAGTCGTCCCGTAGATGAGGTCTCGGGCCTAATGGAGCTGTTGGCAATTGCCTTGTCCCGTGAGGTTCCGCGACTACAAACCAACGGCGTTCGCATGCATTTCATTGGCAACCGGCAGCAGTTGTCCGCAAAGGTGCAGGCGGGGCTTGCTAAAGCTGAAGGGGACACGTCCACCAACCAGCGTCTGGTTTTGAACGTCTGCTTTAACTACGGTGGGCGATGGGACATTGCTCAGGCGGCACAAAAGCTCATCGCCGGTGGCCAGCCCGTCACTGAGGTGTCGCTTGACCGCGCGATGGCGCTTGCCCACGTACCAGATCCCGACTTGCTGATTCGCACTGGCGGTGAGCTGCGCATCAGTAATTTTCTGCTGTGGCAAGCGGCATATTCCGAGCTGCATTTTTCCAAAAAGCTGTGGCCCGACTTTGATGCAGCGGCTCTCGATGAAGCCATTGACGTTTACAAAACACGCGAGCGGCGGTTTGGATTGACCTCCGCACAGCTTGACGAACCGCTTGAAGTTGCTCGCCAAAAAAGCCGCATCATTAAAGCTGCCTGATGCTCAAGACGCGCATCATCACCGCTATTGCATTGCTGGCCGTGTTGTTGCCAGCACTGTTCTATCCAAACCCCAATGCTTTCCATGCGGTTGCCTTGGTGCTGATTGGCGCAGCCGCTTGGGAATGGTGCAAGCTCAATGGCTACAGCCAGATTGCTTCTTTTTTAATAGCTGCTGGCGCCATTTCTATATGCGCTGCAGCTTGGTTTTATGGGTTAATTGGTGCAGAAATGCCGCTGCTGTGGACAGTCACTGGAGCCGCCTGGGTTCTGGTTGGCGCCTGGCTGATGGCGCACGGGCCGTCGGTTTGGCCAAAGATTCCTCAAACCTTGCGATTGGTGCTGGGTGTGCTCGCCTTGTGCCTGGCCTGGCTTGCGCTCGCGCAGGCGCGTGTGCGAGGCGTTGAGTTTTTGCTGTCTGTGTTGTTGCTGGTGTGGGTTGCAGACATCGGCGCCTACTTTGCTGGTCGCTCGCTGGGTGGTCGGTTTACCAAAAGCAAACTTGCGCCAAGTATCAGCCCCGGTAAAACCTGGGAAGGGGTCTGGGGCGCTATTGCTTCCGTATTGGTGATGGCATTTGTATGGGCCTTCGCCTCGAGTGAAAATCTGTATGCGCAATTGCGGGGGCGCCACGGCCTGGTATTTTTGGCAGTGGCTGCGTTGTTCATGGTTGCAATCAGTGTGGTGGGCGATCTGGTTGAGTCGCTCGTCAAACGCGCAGCAGGCGCAAAAGATTCCAGCAATTTGCTGCCGGGCCACGGCGGCGTGCTGGACCGCGTGGACGCCCTGCTGCCAGCACTTCCTTTGGCCATGATGCTGGTCAGCCTTTAACCAGAAGGACGCTTGCACATGACGACGAGAAAGCAGCGCATCACTGTTTTGGGCTCGACCGGCTCAGTCGGCGTGAATACGCTCGACGTGATTGGCATGCACCCTGAGAAGTTTGAAGTCTTTGCGCTCAGCGCTGCCACCCAAACTGAACTCCTACTGGCACAGTGCACCAAGTTTCTGCCACGCTTTGCGGTGATGGCTGATGATAGCCAGGCGGCAATACTGAGCCAAAAAATTAAGCTAAAAGGGCTTAAAACTGAAGTAATACGGGCGCAAGCAGCTCTTGAAACTATAGCATCACACCCTGACGTTGACGCTGTTATGGCGGCGATTGTTGGTGCTGCGGGGCTCGGTGCGTGCATGGCAGCAGCCAAAGCAGGCAAGCGGTTGCTGTTGGCCAACAAAGAAGCGTTGGTGGTCGGCGGTGAAGTGTTCATGCAGGCCGTGCGATCGGGCGGTGCGCAGTTGCTACCCATTGACAGTGAGCATTCAGCCATTTTCCAGTCCTTGCCCGATGACCCAGGCACCTGGGCTGAACGCATTGAAAAAATTATTTTGACAGCGTCTGGCGGACCGTTTCGCACGCGCGACCTGGCAACTTTGCACAGCGTTGCCCCTGAAGAAGCTTGCGCGCACCCCAATTGGGTGATGGGCCGGAAGATTTCCGTGGACTCCGCCACCATGATGAACAAGGCGCTGGAAGTTATTGAAGCCAAGTACCTGTTCGGGGTGCAGCCCAGCCAGATTGAAGTGGTGATCCACCCGCAAAGCGTCGTGCATTCGATGGTGCAGTACCGCGACACCTCAGTGGTTGCGCAAATGGGCACGCCCGACATGCGCGTGCCAATCGCCTATGGTTTGGCCTGGCCCGGTCGGCTGGCGTCAGGTGCCAAAGCGCTTGACTTCAAATCGCTCGCTGCCATGACGTTTGAAGCGCTCGACCCACATCGGTTTCCTTGCATGCAATTGGCTTGGGAGGTGCTTGCGGCGCCAGTCGGCACAACTGCAGTTTTAAATGCTGCCAACGAAATTGCGGTAGCCGCTTTTTTAGCCAAAAAAATTCGCTTCGATCAGATTTACAGCGTCAATCGTGCAACTTTAGACCGGATGGTTCTATCTGAAGTGATCGGCATCGATGGCTTGCTGGCTATCGATGAGGAATCCCGCATGGTAGCTGCCGATTTTGCGAAACAGATGGAGGTTTGACATGATGACGGTCGTTGCTTTTTTAGTCGCCTTGGGTGTGCTGATTGCTATTCACGAATACGGCCATTACCGCGTAGCAGTGGCGTGCGGAATAAAGGTGCTCAAGTTTTCAATTGGGTTTGGCAAACCCATTTACACCTGGCGGCTAAAAGGCAAGCCCACCGAGTTCTCGATTGGCATGCTTCCGCTTGGCGGATTCGTCAAAATGCTCGATGAGCGCGAAGGCCCGGTTAACCCCGCAGAGCGGCATTTGGCCTTTAACAACCAGCCCTTGAAGTCCCGTGCCGCTGTTGTTGCGGCGGGGCCGATTGCCAACTTGCTGCTGGCTATTTTTATTTACAGCGCCTTGAACTGGACTGGCTTGCAAGAGCCAAAAGCCGTATTGGCAAGCCCCACTGTTGGATCTGTTGCAGAGCGTGCTGGCTTGCGCGGTCAGGAGGTGGTGCAAAGTGCCAGTTTTGACGGAGAGGCTTTGAAGCCGGTGCTCTCTTTTGAAGACCTGCGCTGGCGCCTCATGCAGGGTGCGCTAAATGGCCGCAACGTGCGCCTCGCAGTGTCTGACGGCGCGGCCCAGCCAAAAAATTCCGATAGCGCTGCAAACGCGTCCGTGCGTGAAGTGGTTTTGGATTTTCAGAATTTCGATGCAAAGGAAGTCGACGCGCAAATGTTCAGGCGCATTGGCATTATTGGTCCGTGGACCGAGCCGGTATTGAGCAATCTCCTGGCAGGTGGTCCGGCGGACAAAGCGGGCCTTCAGGCTGGTGACGTGGTGCTGCAACTTGGCGCGATCACAATTGTGGATGGCCAGCAGTTGCGATTCGCTATTCGGAACCCTGCGGCAACGACAGCTGGTTCTGCTGGCGCTCCACAAACCTGGCGCGTGCTTCGCGAGGGCCGGGCACTCGACGTACAAGTCACGCCGCGTATGGCCGCCGACGGCAAAGTGACCGTGCCGCGGATTGATGCCGCGGTTGGCGGGCCGCCTGCATTTGTCACCGTGCGCTACGGCGTGTTCGATGGGCTGTGGCAAGGTGTGCAAAGAACCTGGGACTCATCGGTATTGACGCTCAAGATGATGGGCAAGATGCTGATAGGGCAGGCGTCCCTAAAAAACTTGAGCGGCCCATTGACGATTGCAGATTACGCCGGCAAATCAGCGAGCCTTGGGTTAAGCGCTTACCTGCTTTTTTTAGCTGCTATCAGTGTCAGTCTGGGTGTGCTGAACTTGCTACCGCTTCCGGTGTTGGACGGTGGGCACCTGATGTATTATCTTTGGGAAGCTGTTACGGGCAAGCCGGTATCCACCGGCTCGATGGAGACCTTGCAACGCGGCGGTGTGGCAGCTTTGCTTGCCATGATGTCGGTAGCACTTTTTAACGATATCAGCCGACTTCTGGTTGGTCTATAAACCGATACGCGGCATGCGTGCGCAAGTTTGAACGTACCGCCTTCCAGTTTCGACGCCTCACGAACCCCAGGCCAACACAATTCAATGCAAAAAAAATACAACCGATTTCGACTTCATGCGGTTTGTGCCGTTGCTGTTACTTTGTGCATGGCTCAGTCGGCTTTTGCAGTGGATCCGTTCACGGTGCGCGACATTCGTGTGGAAGGTTTGCAGCGGATTGAGCCAGGCACGGTCTTCGCGTCATTGCCTTTTCGGATTGGCGAAACCTACAACGACGACAAGGGCTCAAACGCGATTCGTGCACTGTTTGGCTTGGGCTTGTTCAAAGACGTACGTCTCGAGGTGAACGGTGATGTTCTTATCGTGATAGTGGAGGAGCGCCCGACCGTATCTGATGTGAGCTTTGTCGGCATTAAAGAGTTTGACAAGGAAGCCCTGAAGAAAGCGCTTCGTGAGATCGGGCTTTCAGAAGGTCAGGCCTTTGACAAAGCGCTTGCCGATAAAGCCGAGCAAGAGCTAAAACGCCAATACATCAACCGCAGTATGTACAGCGCGGAAATCGTGACCACGGTCACGCCTATCGAGCGCAATCGCGTAAATTTATCGTTTAACGTGGTCGAAGGCGATACTGCGAAGATCAAAGAGATTCGTATCGTTGGCAACAAAGCGTTCAGCGAGTCCACGCTGCGTGGGTTGTTTGACCTGGACACGGGCGGCTGGATGAGCTGGTACACCAAGTCTGACCGTTACTCACGGGCCAAGCTGAACGCCGACATTGAGTCCATGCGCTCGTACTACCTGACGCGCGGCTACCTCGAATTCAAAATCGACTCTACCCAAGTCGCAATTTCGCCTGACAAGCAAGACGTGAGCATTACGCTGAACCTTTCCGAAGGCGAGCGCTTTGTGGTCTCTGGCATCACGCTGGAAGGCAACTTTCTCAACCGTGACGATGAATTCAAGTCGCTTGTCACAATCAAGCCCGGTCAAGCCTACAACGCGGATTCTGTAGCCCAGACCACCAAAGCCATCACAGATTACTTTGGCACATTCGGATTTGCTTTCGCCAAAGTCGAAGTGGTTCCAGAGATTGACCGCGCCAACAACCAGGTAGCGTTTGTTATTCAAGCTGAGCCAGCCCGCCGTGCATATGTCAGGCGTATCAGTATTGGCGGCAACACCCGCACCCGTGATGAAGTTGTGCGGCGTGAGTTTCGCCAGTTCGAGTCGTCCTGGTACGACGGTGACAAAATCAAGTTGTCGCGCGACCGAACCGACCGCTTGGGATTTTTTACCGACGTGAACGTTGACACCCAAGAGGTTCCGGGTACTGCCGACCAGGTCGATCTTGCTGTCACTGTGGTTGAAAAACCGACTGGTAATTTGCAGCTGGGCGCCGGGTTTTCCAGTGCCGACAAATTTTCTTTGAGCTTTGGAGTCAAGCAGGAGAACATTTTTGGAACAGGCAATTACCTCGGTCTTGAAGTGAACACGAGCAAAGCCAATCGGTCTCTGGTGCTCAGTACCGTAGACCCGTACTTTACGGCGGACGGCATATCCCGCGCGATTGACTTGTACCTGCGTACCAGTCGTCCCCTTGACGGGCAGGGGGGTGACTACGGCTTGCGAACCAGTGGTGCCAGCGTCAGATTTGGTGTGCCTTTTAATGAAATAGATACCGTGTACTTCGGGGCAGGCGTGGAGCGCCTGACCATCAAGCGAGGCGCCAATCCGCTGCCCACAACGTTTAAAGACTATTCGGACTTGTTTGGTTTGACAACCACCTCGCTGCCGCTCACCGTAGGTTGGGTGCGCGACAGCCGCGACAGCGCGATTGTCCCCACAACAGGGCGCTACCAGCGTGCCTACGGAGAATGGGGCATTGCCGGAAACGCGAAGTATTTAAAGGCCACGCTCCAGCGGCAAGAGTACATCCCACTCAACAAGCAGTTCACTATCGCCTTGAATGCTGAATTTGGCTGGGGCAAGGGCCTGGGCGGAAAACCGTTTTCAGTTTTCAAGAACACATCGTCTGGTGGTCTTGGGTCGGTTCGAGGATTCGAGCAGGGCTCGCTAGGACCGCGTGATGCCAGCGGACTCGCTCTGGGGGGGCCAAAAAAGCTGACTTTCAATGCTGAGCTTATTGCTCCGTTCCCAGGCACGGGAAACGACCGAACCCTGCGCACTTATGCATTCCTTGACATGGGAAATGTATTTGGTGAAAACCAAAAGTACAGCATCAAAGAGCTCCGTTCTTCGTACGGAATTGGAATCAGCTGGTTGTCGCCCGTAGGACCACTTCGCTTTGCGCTCGCAAATCCCCTCCGCAAAAAAGAAGGGGATAAAATAGAGCGATTCCAATTTCAGATCGGCACGTCCTTCTAATGCTCAAAATTTCAACTCAATTGCTTTTGGCTTTTATGCTGGCCGCTATCAGCAGCATCGCAAGCGCCCAAGAGTTCAAGGTCGGCATTGTCAACCTCGACAGAATATTCAGAGAAGCTAATTCGGCCAAGACTGCGCAAGCAAAACTCGAGCAGGAATTCGGCAAGCGCGAAAAGGAGATCAACGATATTGGCGCGCAGTTAAAGGGCGCAGCAGACAAGTTCGAGCGTGAAGCGCCGACTCTGGCGGAGAGCCAGCGTATTACGCGGCAAAAGCAGTTGGCTGATCAGGAACGGGATTTCCAGCGCAAACGGCGCGAGTTTCAAGAGGACTTGACCAATCGCAAAAACGAAGAGCTGCAACAGGTCATTGAGCGTGCCAACCGTGTCGTGAAGTCGTTGGCTGAAGCTGAAAAATACGACCTTATTGTTCAAGAGGCGGTGTACGTGAACCCCAAGCACGACATCACCGACAAAGTTCTCAAGTCATTGAATGCAGCGGGAGCAAAATAAGCCCTGCATCGCTGGCGGCCTCGCCGTTCTGAGCGCCCTGTGACGCTCAAACTCCAGGAGATAGTGGATGCTCTGGCTGACAAATTCGATGCCCGGCTTGTCGGTGATGGCCAAACATCCGTAGGCCGACTGGCTCCGCTAGACGTTGCGGGACACCATGAGCTTTCATTCCTGAGCCACCCCAAGTATTTACACAAGCTGGCTTCGTCAAACGCTGCTTGCGTTGTAGTTTCACCAGCAGCTGAAGCGGAAGCAGCCAAGCGCGGCGCGTACATCGTTGTGGACGAGCCGTATGTGTACTTCGCGCACATCACGCAGCTGTGGAAGCTGCGCCATTCAGCGCAAGCCTCGGGCGCTTTGATTCACCCTACTGCATTTATTGACCCGACTGCTGAAGTAGCTGCAACGGCCCGAATTGGGGCGTTCGCAGTGGTTGGAGCAGGTGCGGTCGTAGCTCGCGGAGCGCAAATTTCAGAGCATTGCGTGTTGGGCGACGGTGCCTCGGTGGGCGTAGACACGGTGCTGGCACCGCGCGTCACCGTGATGGCGGGCTGCACGATCGGCCAACGATGCATCGTTCATTCGGGCGCCGTGATTGGCGCAGACGGCTTTGGCTTCGCGCCACACAACGGTCAATGGGTAAAGATTGAGCAACTCGGCGCAGTGCGCGTCGGCGACGACGTTGAAATTGGTTCCAACACGTGTATTGACCGTGGGGCTCTGGACGATACGGTGATTGAGGACGGCGTCAAGCTCGACAACTTGATTCAAATAGGCCACAACGTCCGTATTGGTAAGCACACTGCCCTGGCGGGTTGCGTTGGCGTGGCCGGTAGTGCCGTGATTGGCGCGCATTGCACAGTGGGCGGCGGCGCGGTAATTTTGGGCCACCTGACGCTTGCCGACCATGTTCACATTTCTGCGGCTTCGGTGGTCACGCGTTCCATTGCAAAGGCTGGCAACTACACCGGATTTTTCCCGATTGACGACAATGTGGCGTGGGAAAAAAATTCAGCCACACTCAAGCAACTTCATAGCCTGCGTAACAGGCTAAAGCACCTTGAAAAATATTTGGTGGAAAAGCCGTAAAACCAGCAATTCAGCGCTGTACGGCCTTAGCAGAACACAAAATAAACAGACCAAGAAAGCCATGATGGACATCCACCAAATACTCAAGCAGTTGCCACATCGCTACCCGTTTCTGCTGGTTGACCGTGTGCTCGAAATTGAAAAGGGCAAGCGCATCAAAGCCTTGAAAAATGTGACCATCAATGAGCCGTTTTTTACAGGCCATTTTCCGCATCGCCCGGTAATGCCAGGCGTATTGATGCTGGAGGCCATGGCGCAGGCCGCGGCTCTTTTAGCGTTCGATATGCTGGGGCAAGCGCCAGATGACAAGACTGTTTATTACTTTGCAGGTATTGACTCGGCGCGCTTTAAAAGACCAGTTGAGCCGGGTGACCAGCTGATCATGGACGTAACGCTCGAGCGGATGAAGGCCGGTATTTTCAAGTTCAAAGGCATCACTCGCGTTGGGGGGGCAACCGCCTGCGAAGCCGAGCTGATGTGCACTATGCGCACGATTACATAAGCACCACGCATGGCAATACATCCAACTGCCGTCATTGATCCGCACGCTGAGCTGGACAGCTCGGTAACCGTCGGGCCTTACTCGGTGATTGGCCCAAACGTCAAGGTTGGGCCAGGCACAACGATGGGGCCACACTGCGTGATCGAAGGCCACACCACGATTGGTCGTGATAACCGCATTTTTCAGTTCACCTCACTCGGTGCTATTCCGCAGGACAAAAAGTACGCAGGTGAGCCGTGCCAGCTCATTATTGGCGACCGCAATACGATTCGAGAGTTCTGCACCTTCAATATCGGCTCGCCAGGAGGCACCGGCATAACCCGCGTGGGCGATGACAACTGGCTGATGGCGTATGTGCACTTGGCGCATGACTGCCAGGTAGGCAATCAAACAATTTTCGCCAACAACTCGCAATTGGCAGGCCACGTGCATGTGGGTGACTGGGTCATTTTGGGCGGCTTCACGGTGGTACACCAGTTCGTGCGCCTGGGCGCGCACAGCATGACGGCAATGTGCTCGCTGCTGCTTGCCGACCTGCCGCCGTTTGTGATGGCCCAAGGCCAGCCGGCACAAGCGCGATCGATGAACTATGAGGGCTTGCGCAGGCGTGGTTTCTCGCCTGAGCGAATTGCTGCGGTCAAAGCAATGCACAAGCTGCTCTACCGCGAAGATTTAACGCTGGTGCAGGCGCAGGTCCAAATTGCGGCGTTGGCTGATAAATTTCCTGAAGCAGCACAAGATGTGGATTTGATGCGCTCATTTTTAGAACAAACGCTGCCGCAGCGCGGTATTGTTCGGTAGCACGGTATGCAGCAGGCGCCCAAGGTGGCGATGGTGGCCGGCGAGACGTCCGGCGATTTGCTCGCTGCCTTGTTACTCGATGGTTTGCAGTCACGCTGGCCCAGCCTGCAGTCTTCGGGAATCGGCGGCGTGCAAATGACGCAGCGCGGCTTTCATGCCTTGTGGCCAAGCGAAAAACTCGCGGTGCGGGGGTATGTCGAGGTGCTGCGCCATTACCGTGAGATTGTGGGCATCCGCAGCCAACTCACGGCGCGGTTGTTGGCTGATCGGCCCGATATTTTTATTGGCGTCGACGCGCCCGACTTTAATCTGGACCTGGAGGCTGCGCTAAAGCTTAGCGGCATCAAAACCGTTCACTTCATCAGCCCCTCCGTGTGGGCCTGGCGCGCAGACCGGGTTGAAAAAATAAAGCGCAGCGTTGACCATGTTCTGTGCGTGTTTCCGTTTGAGCCGGCGCTACTGGCAAAGCACGGTATTGCCGCGACGTACGTGGGCCACCCGCTTGCCAGCGTTATTCCGATGCAAATAGACCGTGCGGGCGCGCGGGCGCGGCTGGGTTTGCGTGATGATGACACGGTAGTGGCAGTTCTGCCAGGCAGCAGGGCTTCCGAGATTCAGTACCTCGGTTTAAGGTTTTTTAAGGCTGTAGCGCATATAGTGCGGGCGCAGCCAGCTATTAAATTCATAGTACCTTGCATTCCTCCGCTGCGTGGGCGCATTGAGCAGTTGGCGGTGCAGGCGGGCGTGCATCGCGCCGTGCAGTTCACGGACGGGCAGTCGCATCAAGCCCTTGCAGCCTGCGACGTCACATTGATTGCCAGCGGCACTGCCACTCTTGAAGCAGCGTTGTTCAAGCGCCCGATGGTGATTGCTTACAACATGCATTGGTTGTCGTGGCAAATCATGAAGCGCAAAAAGCTTCAGCCGTGGGTGGGGCTGCCAAATATTTTGTGCCGGGATTTTGTGGTACCCGAGCTGATTCAAAACGCAGCGTCGCCCGAGGCGCTGGCCAATGCGGTCCTGGCGTGGATCGCCGCCAAAACATCCGCACCTGCGAAAATACAGGCGCTTGAAGAACGCTTTGCCGTTCTGCACGCTGAACTCAAGCGCGACACCTCCAAACTGGCAACCGATGCGATCCAAAAAATTCTTGAAGCTTGAGCAGGCCCCACTGGTTTGGGATTCGCATGGCCTGGTGGCCGGCGTTGACGAAGCCGGACGCGGCCCCTTGATGGGCCCAGTGGTGGCTGCTGCAGTCATTTTGAATGACCTGAAACCCATCAAGGGTCTGGCCGATTCCAAAAAACTCACTGCGCTGCGTCGGGAAAAGCTCTACGACGAAATACTTGCCAAGGCCTTGTGCTGCTCTATTGCGCAGGCAACGGTTGCAGAAATTGATGAGCTGAATATCTTGCAGGCCACCTTGCTTGCCATGAAGCGCGCCGTTGAGGGATTGCGTTTGAGGCCCAACAAAGTGCTGGTGGACGGCAACCGTCTGCCGGTGATTCATGTTTTGGCGGAGGCGGTTGTCAAAGGCGATTCGCTGATTCCTGCGATTTCAGCTGCATCGATTTTGGCCAAGGTGCACCGCGACCGGTGGTGTGCTGAATTCGATTTGCAATACCCCCAGTATGGATTTGCCGGGCACAAGGGCTACGGCACGGCCATCCACCTGGCCGCGTTGCGCGCGCACGGAGCTTGCCCTGAACACCGCAGGTCTTTTGCGCCGGTTGCTGCAGTGCTTGCCGGGGCGTTGCGACAATGACCGAAGTCGCAGCGCCCACGCTGATCAGCTCGCGCGACAACCCGCTGATTGCCGAGCTGCGCAAACTCAACGCAAGCAGCACCGTCTACCGTAAACAGGGGCGCATATGGCTGGAAGGTGACCACCTGTGCCGCGCGGCGCTTGCGCGCGGTTTCAGGCCGGCATTTGGGCTTTTTTCAGAGTCTTTTTGGCCTGTAGCCCAATCAATTTGGGCGCAAGCAGCTATTAAAAACATAGTAATACCGGATGCCCTGTTCGGTCAGATCAGCGGCCTGGAGTCTCCCGCAAAAATGGGTTTTGTGCTGGATCTGCCCGAGTCGACAGCGCTACAGCCAGATGCTGCCACCGTGATTCTTGACCGCGTGCAAGACGCTGGCAATGTCGGTTCTATTTTGCGCAGTGCTGCCGCGTTTGGGTTTTTTCAAGTGATTGCGCTCAAAGGCACTGCTGCTTTGTGGTCGCCCAAAGTGCTGCGGGCAGGTATGGGCGCGCACTTTGCGCTGCAGCTGATGGAAGGCATTGAAGCGGGGGCGTTAAATGCATTGACCGTGCCGTTGGTGGTTACCAGCTCGCACGAAGGCGCGTTGCTGGGCAGTGCTGCCTGCGCCGCATTGCCCAGCCCATGCGCGTGGGTGATGGGCCACGAAGGGCAGGGCGTCAGCCGGGCCCTGATGGACAAATCGGCGTTCAAAGTGCGCATTGGCCAGCCCGGCGGAGAAGAGTCATTGAACGTCGCTGCTGCTGCTGCGATTTGCCTGCACGCGAGCGCCATTTGCGCAATCACCCCGGCTCAAGTGGTCTAAACCAAGGGTTAGCGTTAAGCGCCAACGCTATAATCAATGGCTTTTCCAAACACAGCTTCGTCCAAGCGCGCTTCACAGGTAAAACACCACCAAAAGCAGTCTGCGATGTCTTGACTTGACACCACTCGGGCTTGGGCGAGAAGTAAACTTTTCGGGAGTTCCAGTGCTTTTGTCTCTTCAGGGGAGCTTGCCCCACACCCCCGCAATCTTGGCGCTGGCAGACGGTACGGTCTTTATCGGGTCATCCGTCGGCGCTGCGGGCAGCACGCACGGTGAGGTGGTTTTCAACACTGCCATGACGGGCTACCAGGAAATCCTGACCGATGCCAGCTACTGCCAGCAATTGGTCACACTGACCTATCCGCATATTGGCAACTACGGCATCAATGCCGAAGACGTCGAAGGCGAAAAAATCCACGCGGCAGGTCTCATCATCAAGGACTTGCCGTTGCTGGCGTCCAATTTTCGATCGACGATGACTCTGCATGACTATCTTGTCAAAGAAGGCGCCGTCGCGATTGCCAATATCGACACCCGACAGCTCACCCGGCACCTGCGCACGCATGGCGCGCAAAACGGTTGCATCCTGGCCCTTGCTACGGGCGATACCGTATCACCCGGTGCAATCGATAAGGCCGTGTCTTTGGCCAAAGCCGCGCCAAAAATGGCGGGCCTTGATTTGGCAAAAGTCGTGTCTTGCCAGCAGACGTATGAGTGGACGCAGACCGAATGGAAATTAGACAACCTGGGCGGCAAGCCGGGCTATGGCGTGCAAATTACGCCGAAGTTTCACGTTGTCGCATATGACTTCGGCATCAAGAAAAACATTCTGCGAATGCTTGCCCAGCGCGGCGCACGCGTCACGGTGGTGCCTGCGCAAACCAGCGCGCAAGACGTGCTCAAACTTAAACCCGACGGCATCTTTTTATCCAACGGACCGGGTGATCCAGAGCCGTGTGATTACGCTACTACCGCTGTGCGGGAGCTGATACAAACAGGCATTCCGACCTTCGGCATTTGCCTGGGCCACCAGATCATGGCATTGGCCGCTGGTGCTGCGACCTACAAAATGCAGCAAAGCCACCACGGTGCCAACCACCCGGTGAAAGACCTCGATACAGGGCGCGTCAGCATCACCAGCCAAAACCACGGCTTTGCGGTTGACGGCAAAAGCCTGCCCGCCAATTTGCGCGCTACCCACATCAGTTTGTTTGACGGCACGCTGCAAGGCCTGGCCTGGACGGACCAACCAGCACTCTGCTTTCAGGGCCACCCTGAAGCGTCGCCCGGGCCGCATGATATTTCGTATTTGTTTGATCGCTTCACGGCACTGATGGAAAAGCATAAAAATGCCTAAAAGAACAGACATTAAATCGGTACTTATCATCGGCGCAGGCCCGATCATCATTGGTCAGGCGTGCGAGTTCGATTACTCTGGTGTACAGGCCTGCAAGGCGTTGCGGGAAGAGGGCTACAAGGTCATTTTGATCAACAGCAATCCTGCCACCATCATGACCGACCCGGCAACGGCAGACGTGACTTATATCGAGCCCATCACGTGGCAGACGGTTGAAAAAATCATCGCCAAAGAAAAGCCGGACGCGATTTTGCCGACCATGGGCGGACAAACCGCGCTGAACTGCGCGCTGGATTTATGGCACAACGGCGTGCTGGAAAAATACACTGGATCTGGAACGGGCAAGTCCGTGGAGCTGATTGGTGCAAAGCCCGAAGCGATCGACAAAGCCGAAGACCGCTTGAAGTTCAAAGACGCGATGACCAAAATCGGTTTGGGCTCTGCCCGCTCAGGCATTGCCCACACGCTTGGAGAAGCCTGGTCGGTTCAAAAAACGCTTGGCTTCCCTACCGTGATTCGTCCCAGCTTTACGCTGGGCGGCACGGGCGGCGGTATTGCCTACAACGCTGAAGAATTCGAGACGATTTGCAAGCGCGGCATTGAGGCATCGCCGACCAGCGAGCTGTTGATTGAAGAGTCGCTGCTGGGCTGGAAAGAATACGAGATGGAAGTGGTTCGCGACACAGCAGACAACTGCATCATCGTTTGCTCGATTGAAAACCTCGACCCGATGGGCGTGCACACGGGCGACTCCATCACGGTGGCACCCGCGCAAACCTTAAGCGACAAGGAATATCAGATTTTGCGCAATGCGTCACTGGCCGTGCTGCGTGAAATTGGGGTGGACACTGGCGGCTCGAATGTGCAGTTTGCGATTAATCCTGAAGATGGCCGCATGGTTGTCATTGAGATGAATCCGCGTGTGTCCCGGTCAAGCGCGCTAGCCAGTAAAGCCACCGGATTCCCAATTGCCAAAGTTGCCGCCAAGCTGGCGATTGGCTACACGCTGGACGAGCTCCGCAACGAGATCACGGGTGGTGCCACGCCGGCATCGTTTGAGCCCAGCATCGATTACGTGGTCACCAAAATTCCGCGTTTCGCGTTTGAAAAATTTCCGACGGCCGATGCGCGCTTAACCACGCAAATGAAGTCAGTCGGCGAAGTGATGGCCATGGGCCGCACCTTTCAAGAGTCGTTTCAAAAAGCGCTGCGCGGGCTGGAAGTCGGCGTGGATGGCATGAACGAAAAAACCCAGGACCGGGAAGTGCTGGAGAAAGAGCTTGGCGCCCCAGGTCCAGACCGCATCTGGTACGTGGGTGATGCCTTCGCAATGGGCATGAGCGTCGAAGAAGTGTTTGCGCTGACCAAAATAGACCGCTGGTTTTTGGTGCAGATTGAGCAGATTGTGAAAATTGAGCTGGAGCTTGAAATCACAACCCTTGAGAAACTCGACGCCGCCACACTGCGTGCGTTAAAGCAAAAAGGCTTTTCCGACAGACGTTTGGCGCGTCAACTCAAAACCACCGACACGGAAATCCGCAACCGGCGCCGCGCGCTTGGGGTGCGACCAGTCTACAAGCGTGTTGACACCTGCGCCGCCGAGTTCGCTACCAAGACCGCGTATTTGTACTCAACCTATGAGGCTGTTGGCTCAGAGTGCGAAGCCGAACCCACCACGAACAAAAAAATCATGGTGCTCGGCGGCGGACCCAACCGAATCGGGCAGGGCATAGAGTTTGATTACTGCTGCGTACACGCGGCTTTGGCACTGCGTGAAGACGGCTACGAGACCATCATGGTCAACTGCAACCCTGAGACCGTGTCAACCGATTACGACACGTCTGACCGCTTGTACTTTGAGCCGCTGACGCTTGAAGACGTGCTGGAGATCGTTGACAAAGAAAAGCCCTTCGGCGTGATTGTGCAATACGGCGGGCAAACGCCTTTGAAGCTGGCGCTGGACCTGGAGGCCAACGGTGTTCCGATTATCGGCACGTCTCCGGACATGATTGATGCCGCTGAAGACCGCGAGCGTTTTCAAAAATTGCTGCATGCATTGAAGCTGCTGCAGCCGCCAAATGCCACCGCGCGTACCGAGTCTGAAGCGCTTGAAAAAGCCGCTGCGCTGGGCTATCCGCTGGTTGTACGCCCCAGCTACGTGCTGGGCGGCCGCGCGATGGAAATCGTGCACGAGCAGCGTGACCTTGAGCGCTACATGCGTGAAGCGGTCAAAGTCAGCCACGATTCACCTGTATTGCTGGACCGTTTTCTAAACGATGCCATTGAGTGCGATGTGGACTGTATTCGTGACGATACGGGCGCAACCTTCATCGGCGGCGTGATGGAGCACATTGAGCAAGCGGGCGTGCACAGCGGCGACTCGGCTTGTTCGTTGCCGCCGTATTCATTGACTGCGCAGACCATCAACGAGATCAAACGCCAGACCTCTGCAATGGCCGATGCGCTTCATGTGGTGGGTTTGATGAACGTGCAGTTCGCCATTCAACATCTTGACGGCAAAGACGTGATTTACGTGCTGGAAGTCAACCCGCGCGCTTCACGCACGGTGCCATTTGTCAGCAAGGCCACCGGCATCCAGCTGGCCAAGGTGGCGGCGCGCTGCATGGTCGGTCAATCGCTGGCGTCGCAGGGCATCACGAAGGAAGTCACACCACCGTATTTCAGCGTCAAGGAGGCGGTGTTCCCGTTTGTCAAGTTTCCGGGCGTTGACACCATTCTTGGTCCTGAGATGAAATCGACTGGTGAAGTGATGGGCGTGGGCAAAACCTTCGGCGAGGCGTTTGTCAAATCTCAGCTCGGCGCAGGTACCAAATTGCCAACCTCCGGGCGGGTATTTTTAACTGTCAAAAACAACGATAAACCGCGTGCGGTGGAGGTGGCCCGTGCGCTAGCCGCTATGAAGTTTGACATTGTGGCTACCAAGGGTACCGCCGCCGCGATGACTGCCGCAGGCATTGCTTGCGGCGTCGTGAACAAGGTCACTGAAGGCCGTCCGCATGTGGTCGACATGATCAAAAATAACGAGATTGCGCTGGTCATCAACACGGTGGAAGAGCGGCGCAATGCGATTTCCGACTCGCGGCAAATCCGTACGTCATCGCTGTTGGCGCGCGTGACAACGTTTACCACTATCGCCGGGGCTGAGGCGGCCGTTGAAGGCATGAAGCATCTGGACAATCTAGGCGTGATTTCGGTTCAGGAGATGCACAGCCAACTCTCCTAGTGGCCAGGCTATCGCTGGCAAATTTGCATTAAACTAAAATTTTGACAAATAAATGCCGCTACCAGGCAACTGGTGGCGGTTTTGCTTTTAGAGAAACAAATACTTATGACCACCATTCCCATCACGAAAATCGGCGCTGAAAAGCTCAAGGCCGAATTGCATCAGCTCAAAACTGTTGACCGCCCATGGGTGATCAATGCGATTTCGGAGGCCCGTGCGCAGGGCGATCTCAGCGAAAACGCCGAATACGAAGCCGCCAAAGATCGTCAAGGTTTCGTTGAAGGCCGCATTCAGGAAATCGAAGGCAAGTTGTCGGTCGCGCAAATCATTGACCCGTCCGAAATGGACGCAGGCGGCAAAGTGGTTTTCGGCTCGACCATTGAGCTGGAGGACGAAGAAAGTGGCAACAAAGTCACCTATCAAATCGTGGGCGAAGACGAAGCAGACATCAAGTTTGGCCGGGTCAACATCAACTCGCCAATTGCGCGCGCGCTGATTGGAAAAGACGAGGGCGATTCAGTGGAATTTCAGGCGCCGGGTGGTTTGAAGCGGTACGAAATCATCGCTGTGATGTACATATGAGCCTCCGCGGTCGCTCACAGCGTGTACTCGCGCTTCCCAAGGAGGCCGCTCCTCCTGCGGCCTGGTAAAGCCAGTTCCGCGGCCCCGGCTTGAAAGGATCATTTAATGAGGTATCGCTTTGGGGTGATGATTGCCGCCCTGTGGTGGGGCAGCCTGACGGCCTTGGGCTTTGTCATCGTACCGATGCTGTTCACCCACATGCCCAGCCCGGCGGCGGCGGGGCAAATCGCTGCAAAGCTGTTCACTGCGCAAACCTGGCTGAGTATTGCCTGCAGCATGTTTTTACTGCTCATTTTTAATCAAAAACAGGCTTTAGCGCCCGATTTACGGGCGCAAGCAGCTATTAAATACATAGTCGCCGGTTTGTTGCTGGCAACCTTGGTGGAATTCGGCTTGTCTCCGCGCATCGTCAACGCTCGCTCTGACGGCGGCAACCTGAAGCTGCTACACGGCCTGGGCAGTGCGATGTATTTTGCGCAGTGGTTGTGCGCAGGGTTCACGCTTTGGGTTTTGGGCCGCGCTGAAAATCGAGACATTTAACGTGAACACGTGAACTTGTAGGCTGATTTTACGAAGCGCACTTTGATCTAAAGATTAGCTTTTAATCTCATTTAAACCGGGGCCGCGGAACTGGCTTTGCCAGGCCAGGGGCTGGAGGCTGCGGCTCCAAGCCCGCTTGAGCGGGCTGGGACAGCTTCCGGATGCGCTGCCTGTGGCAGCGCTGCGCCCTGCAAGGGCAGCGGCCCCCTGGGGGGCAGGAAGCTACACGCAGTGAGCGACCGTGGGGGCAACAACTTCAGCCGCCTCAAGCGTATTGACTAAAAGCATGGTGATTGTCATCGGCCCCACGCCGCCCGGCACAGGCGTGATGTAGCCTGCCACCCGGCTTACGCCGTCAAAGTCCACGTCACCACACAGCTTGCCTTCGTCTGGCTCACCTGCAGGAATGCGGTTCATGCCAACGTCAATCACAATCGCCCCAGGCTTGACCATGTCGGCAGTTAAAACGTTGCGCTTGCCCACTGCCACAATAATCACATCGGCTTGCAGCGTCATGGCTTTCAGGTCAGCGGTAGCGCTGTGGCAAACCGTGACTGTCGCGTTTTTTTGCAACAGCATCAGCGCCATTGGCTTGCCCACGATGTTGCTGCGACCAATGACGACAGCGTGTTTGCCTTTGAGGTCGAAGGCCTTTCCGTCGTTCAAGCTTTCCAGCATCTTCATGCAGCCGTACGGCGTGCAGGGCCAAAACCCTGGCTGGCCGACCATCAATGCCCCTGCGCTGGCCACGTGAAAACCGTCAACGTCTTTGGCTGGTGCAATTGCTTCGATGATTTTGTGCGCGTCAATATGCGCAGGCAGTGGAAGCTGCACCAATATGCCGTGTATGGCCGGGTCGTTGTTTAGTGCGTCAACACGCGCCAACAGATCGGCTTCACTTAACGTGGCGGGGTGTTTGTCCAGCACCGAGTAGATGCCGTTGTCTTCGCAGGCTTTGACTTTGTTGCGAACGTACACCTGGCTGGCCGTGTTGTCGCCGACCAGTACTACCGCCAGGCCGGGTGTGATGCCGCGAGCGCGCAGTGCCGCGGCTCGCTCGGCAACTTGCAGCCGCAACTTTTTTGACAAGGACGTCCCATCAATGATTTTGGCTGTCATGATCGATTTTCTTTGAATTTGCAAGTGAAAACGCCCGTTTCCATTGTTTTTGCAAATGGATACGGGCGCAAGCAGCTATAACTTATATAGCAGCAATGAGTGCTGTCAACCTTTTGGGGTGGTCGATCCCAGGGCAATCTTCAGCAGGTCGGCCACGGTATTGGCATTGAGCTTTTCCATGATGTTGGCGCGGTGCGCCTCAACGGTTTTGATGCTGATGCCCAGGTCGTCGGCTATTTGTTTGTTCAGGCGGCCCGCAACGATGCGCTCAAGCACCTGGGTTTCGCGCGTGGTCAATTTGGCCAGAAGCGCATCGCGGCTGGCAGACTGCTGGTGGCCCGCAAAAGCTGCTCTGGCTTGTTCGAGCATGCGCTCGACCAGGTTGCTGAGGGCCTCTTCCTGAAACGGCTTCTGGATGAAATCCATTGCGCCTTTTTTCATCGTCGTCACTGCCATCGGTACGTCGCCGTGGCCAGTAATGAAGACGATTGGCAGCGGTGATTTCCGCTCAACGAGTTTGTCTTGCAGTTCAAGTCCGGTCATGCCGGCCATGCGGATGTCAACGATCAGGCAGGCGACTTCACGCGCGTCGTAGCGGCTCAAGAAAGTCTCTGCCGAATCGTAACAACGCACCCGGTAGTCTTTGCCTTCCAGCAGCCATTGCAGTGAATCGCGCACGCCCTCGTCGTCATCAACGACGTAGACAGTGCCTTTTTTCGGAATCAAGCTCATAGCAAACTTTCTTTAACAAACTCATTTATCTGCGCCGCTCAAGACAGGCTTGGATTTTTCACCGTCAAATTGTCTGTAACCGAATTCAGTGCAAGTGTTGCCGTATCTGCCAGTGGTTTCACGGGTATCCAAAAGGTGAACCGGCAGCCTGTTACCAGCGTCGCATTGTAAAGGTTCTCAGCGTATAGCCGGCCGTGGTGCGACTCCACAATGCTGCGGCAAAGCTTCAGACCGATCCCCATGCCTTCAGCTTTTGTCGTGTAAAAAGCTTCATAAACTCTGGCCATGACTTCGGTTGACATACCAAGGCCTGTGTCCAGCACTGAAAACTCCACCACTGCCTGCTCGTCAATGGTCTTTGGCACCACCCTCAGCTCGACACTGCGGCGGGCCGCCGGCAGCTTTGCATGTTCAATGGACTCTGCGGCGTTCTTCATCAAATTGATCAGCACCTGTTCAATCAGAATCGGGTCGACCATGATTTGCGGCAACCGCGCTGCAATGTAGTGGCTCTGGCGAACGTTGTGCCGGCGCAGCTCGATTTCTGCCAGCTCCATTGCGTTGCTAACGATCGTGCCCACATCGGCCAGCGTTCGGTTGGGCTCGCTGCGTTTGACAAATGAGCGGATGCGCTGAATGATCTGCCCCGCGCGGTTTGCCTGCTTGGCAGTTTTTTCAAGGGCACCCAAAAGCTCTTCGGTGGTGATCTTGTCTCCCATGATGCGGCTGACCATGCCATTGCAGTAGTTGTTGATGGCTGTCAGTGGCTGGTTGAGCTCATGCGCCACGCTGGATGCCATTTCGCCCATGGTGATCAGGCGGCTGGCGGTTTGCGCCCGCTCGTTTTGCTGCGCGGTTTGTTCTTCGGCGTGGCGGCGCGGCGTGATGTCCGTGGCAATCACCATTTGCGCCAGGCGGCCATCGACCCAGGTCAGGTAACGCGAGCGCACCTCAAGCCATTTACCAAGTTCAGGAATAAAAATTTCGGCATTTTTACTTTGCGCTTCGGTGAGTGAGTCGGTCGGCAAACCGGCCAGTCCATCTACCTCATCCATAGCATCGCCGATCGGGGCTGAGGCTGGCATACCGGCCTGCGCAATCAACCTCAAATGCCCCGAAACATCCGCACCAAACCACGAGCGGTAAAGCTTGTTTGCAAACAGCAGCTCTTCGCTGCCCAGCGGCGCTACAGACACTGCGGCGTCCAGTCCCTCAAGCACCGTGGTGAAGCGTTCGTACGAAGCGGTCAGCTCTTCGCGCACGCGCTTTGGCTCGGTAATGTCGGTCATTGACGTCATCCAGCCGGTTTGCTGGCCGCGCGGGTCAATCAACGGCGATACGTACATGCGCGCGTCAAAAACTGCGCCAGTACGGCGCTTTATTTGTAACTCAAACCCACCTGGCGGCGAGCGGCCTTGGAGCTCGTCGGTCAGCCGCGCCTGTAGCGACTGCTGTTCACCCGCCGGCCAGTAGGGAAAGGGAGGTGCGCTGCCCACCAGCTCGGCTTCACTCCAGCCAGTCATCTGACAAAAAGCTGGATTTACATAGGTGATGCGGCCTTCCATGTCCAGCGCGCGCATACCGGTCAGCATAGAGTTCTCCATGGCGCGCCGAAAGTTGGTTTCAGTGACCAGTGCCTGCTGGGCTTGGACTCGCCTGCGGGTGTGCCGCCAGTTACCCAGCAGCACCCAGACCGTGAGCGCGCTCAACGCGCTGACCAGCCAGAAAAATCCGCTGCCCACCATTCCCAGCGATGCGCGATAACCCTGGGCCCGTATCAAAAGGCCATTGCCCACCAGCGATACCGGAATTTCATATTCAGCCGCATCTTCAATCCAGGGCAACAACTTTCCCGCACGGTTGCGTTTGGGGGCCAGGTTCCCCGCCAGCAAGCGGCCCTTGTCATCGACCAAGGCTACTGCGTATTTAGCAGTAACTTCTGTCGGAACCCCATAGCGCAGCATGCCTTCAATGGAGTACTCGGCCAATATCACGCCGCCAAACTTGTTTTGCGCTTCAAGTGGCACCAGCAGTTGTAGTGCGGCGGCTTCACCCTTGCGCACTTCAATGGCATTCGCGCTGGTGTCTGGTTTGCCATCAAAAGGGCGCGAGTAAACAGGCTGGCGCAGATCGCGTGCCAAGTCGTAGGTGCCGTCGGTCTCACCCGGCTGCAGCGTCTGGCCAGCCGTACGCAGCTGGGCTGCGCTGGCACTGGCTGAGCTGTACGAGGCCTTCACACGCCGCCGGGCATCGACCCAGGTCACGGCCAGCAGTTCCGGATACTGATTGACCAATGACTCGGTTTGCACCACAAACTCGCCGGCGTCGACTTCGTTGTTTGAGATATCGCGCCCCAGACGCATCAACTGCTCCTGGCGCTCGAGCAGGCGCAGACGCAGGCGCTGCTGCGCGTATTCCACATCGCGTTTGACGGCTTGCTGCTCGCGGTCGATTTCCTCGAGCCTGAGGTAGCCGAAAGCGGCCACCACGGCGGACAGGAACAATATCACTGCCAGCAGTGGGCCAAGGGTAATAAAGCGGTCTTGCCGGGCAGGCGACTGCTTGCGCCACCAGCGGCGCCACAACGACATGGGCGCTGTGGTGCCGGTGATAAGGCGGGACGGTGGGGGCAGGTAATCCATGTGCGTAAGGGCAGTTTAAGTGAATGGCCCAAACCAAGCGACAACAACTCCCGACGATGGCTTTAATTTTTCTTCATATGAAATGTCAACGCATAATTTGAAAATTTTAAATCATTGTGCCAAAATAGAGAAGTAAGCTTAAAACCATCTACATTGCACTGGTCGCGCCATAAATTTATATTGGCAAGTGCAAAGCTATCGCAAGGAGACAAACCATGGCAGCCAACCCTATTCATCCAGAAGCAAGCAACGCCGCGAGCGCAGCCTTCGACCAGGACTCGCAAGAAACCCGCGAGTGGCTAGATGCACTTTCGGCTGTCATCGACAGCGAAGGCCCAGAGCGCGCCCATTTCTTACTCGAGCAGTTGCTCGAGCACGCCCGCCAAAGCAGCATCGACATGCCGTTTTCAGCCAACACCGGTTATGTCAATACGCTGGAGCCTGACCAGGAAGAGCGTTCGCCTGGCAACCTTGAATATGAAAAACGCCTGCGTGCCTATATGCGCTGGAACGCGATGGCGATGGTCGTCAAGGCCAATCGTTTGCATCCGGCTGATGGTGGCGACCTGGGTGGCCACATTGGCTCGTTTGCATCACTGGCCAGTTTGTTTGGCGCAGGCTTTAACCACTTCTGGCATGCCGAGTCGAGCGAGCCCGGCAAAGAGCACGGCGGCGACTGCCTGTACATACAAGGCCACGTTTCGCCTGGCGTTTATGCGCGTGCCTATCTTGAAGGCCGTTTGACGGAAGAGCAGCTATTGAATTTCAGGCAAGAAGTAGATGGCAAAGGCTTGTCCAGCTACCCGCACCCTAAATTGATGCCCGAGTTTTGGCAGTTCCCCACGGTGTCGATGGGCCTGGGCCCGTTGATGGCGATCTACCAGGCGCGTTTCCTCAAATACTTGCACGCACGCGGCATCGCCGATACCGCGAACCGAAAAGTATGGGTGTTTTGCGGCGATGGTGAGATGGATGAAGTCGAATCACTCGGCGCAATTGGCCTGGCCGCGCGCGAGCGCCTGGACAATTTGGTGTTTGTCATCAACTGCAATTTGCAGCGGCTCGATGGCCCAGTGCGCGGCAACGGCAAGATTATTCAAGAGCTGGAAGGCGAATTTCGTGGTTCCGGCTGGAACGTCATCAAGCTGATCTGGGGTAACGGCTGGGACCCACTTTTGGCGCGCGACAAAGACGGCGCGTTGAAAAAAGTCATGATGGACACACTCGACGGCGACTACCAGGCCATGAAGGCCAACGACGGTGCGTACGTGCGAAAGCACTTTTTTGGCCAGAACCCTAAAACGCTGGAGATGGTCGCCAAAATGAGCGACGACGACATCTTCGAGTTGCGCCGCGGCGGACACGATTCACAAAAAGTTTATGCAGCCTTTCACGCTGCCGTCAAACACGTTGGCCAACCGACAGTGCTGTTGATAAAAACCGTCAAAGGTTTTGGCATGGGCAAAATCGGTGAAGGTAAAAACAACGTTCACCAAACCAAAAAACTGTCTGACGAAGACATCAAAGCCTTTCGTGACCGCTTCGGGATTCCGATTCCCGACAGCCAGCTGGCCGACATTCCGTTTTACAAACCAGCCGACGACACGCCCGAAATGCGCTACCTGCACGAGCGGCGCAAAGCCCTGGGTGGCTACCTGCCGCACCGCCGCACCAAGGCCGATGAAAGTTTTACCGTACCTGCACTGGACACGTTTAAATCGGTGATGGAGCCAACGCCCGAAGGCCGTGAAATTTCGACCACGCAGGCGTATGTGCGCTTTTTAACGCAGCTGCTGCGCGACCAGGCGCTGGGCCCGCGGGTGGTGCCAATTTTAGTCGATGAAGCGCGCACGTTTGGCATGGAAGGCCTGTTCCGCCAGATCGGCATCTACAACCCCGATGGCCAAAAATACATCCCTGTCGATAAAGACCAGGTCATGTATTACAAGGAAGACGTCAAGGGGCAAATTCTGCAAGAGGGTATTAACGAAGCGGGCGGCATGAGCAGCTGGATTGCAGCGGCCACGTCGTATTCAACGAGTAACCGCATCATGATTCCGTTTTATGTGTACTACTCCATGTTCGGTTTCCAGCGCGTGGGCGACCTGGCCTGGGCTGCGGGCGACATGCAAGCGCGCGGCTTTTTGTTGGGCGGCACATCGGGTCGCACCACATTGAACGGCGAAGGCCTGCAGCACGAAGACGGCCACAGCCACATCATGGCGGGCACGATTCCCAATTGCATTTCCTACGACCCCACCTTTGCGCATGAAGTCGGCGTGATCTTGCACCACGGCTTAAAACGCATGGTGGAAAAGCAGGACAACGTGTACTTCTACCTGACGCTGCTGAACGAAAACTACGCCATGCCGGGCCTGACGGCGGGCACTGAAGAGCAGATCATCAAGGGCATGTACTTGTGCAAGCCGGGTGCAGACACCGCAGCGGCCAATGCGCCGCGTGTGCAGCTGCTGGGTTCAGGCACCATCCTGCGTGAATCGATTGCGGCGCAGGAATTGTTAGAAAAAGAATGGGGCATCTCTGCCAACGTCTGGAGCTGCCCAAGCTTTAACGAGCTGGCACGTGACGGGCAGGACGCCGAACGCTGGAGCTTGCTGCACCCGCTGGAAGCAGCACGCGTGCCATTCGTCGGCCAGCAGCTTGAAAAGCACACTGGCCCGGTCATCGCGTCTACTGACTACATGAAGGCTTTCGCCGAGCAGATTCGCAACTACATTCCCAAAGGCCGTACCTTCAAAGTATTGGGCACCGACGGTTTTGGCCGAAGCGATTTCAGAAGCAAACTGCGCGAGCACTTTGAAATCAACCGCCATTACATCGTGGTGGCGGCTCTTAAAGCCTTGAGCGAAGAGGGCACTGTGCCGGTGGCCAAAGTTGCTGAAGCGATTAAAAAATACGCGATTCAGGCCGACAAAATCAACCCGCTGTACGCATAAAGGGAGTTCGAAAGCATGGCAACCATAGATATTGCAGTCCCAGACATTGGTGATTTTGACGAAGTCACGGTCATTGAGCTATTGGTAAAGCCCGGCGACACCATTTCAGCAGACCAGTCGCTGCTGACGGTTGAATCTGACAAAGCCTCGATGGAAATCCCGTCGAGTGCCGCTGGTGTTGTGAAGGAACTAAAAGTCAAGCTGGGCGACAAGGTCAAACAAGGATCTGTTGTTTTGAGCCTGGAAAGTGCCGATTCAGGCTCAAATTTAATATCAAATGTGCCTGTAGCGCCCGAAAAACGGGCGCAAGCAGCTCCTGAAATAATAGCAAATTCAGGATGCCTTACTCTTTGGTTTGAAGCTGCAAAAGCTGCTGACACCACACTCCCAGCAGCGCGGTGTACGCGCTGTACATACATAACGGCCGTGCAATATCAGCCAATGGTGTGCATCTACCAAATACTCTGGCGGTATGCGTTTGAGTAGCTTCAGTTCAACCTCAAGCGGCGTTTTGCCCGATGCCAACCCCGTGCGGTTACCCATCCGAAAAATGTGTGTGTCTACGGCCATCGTCGCTTCACCAAATGCCGAGTTCAACACCACATTGGCTGTTTTGCGTCCCACACCTGGCAGCGCCTCAAGCGCCTCACGCGAGCGCGGCACAACGCCGCCGTGCTGCTCAACCAGCATCTGGCAGGTTTGCAGCAGGTGC
>ENA-OFCE01000076-OFCE01000076.1-metagenomes-genome-assembly--contig:-NODE-76-length-75607-cov-6.746810_pt1 | contig 75607 bp, 60 predicted proteins | sample MGYA00153388_OFCE01 | MGnify analysis MGYA00153388
TTGGGTAAAAAGCAGCCTATTTCCCGTCTCAATTTTTCTGGGGATTCCTCAGCCCACAGGGAGAGGGAGCTGATAGCCCCTGCTCTTTTGGAAGTAATAAGGTGATCAGGCAGCTCGACCGTCACTTTAACCAGGATGAACAGGGTCAGTCAGCTGGTACTGATGAGGAATCACTACACTTTCAACCTAACTCGATCGGTTCCCTCTCCCTGTGGGAGAGGGTTAGGGTGAGGGGTCATTAACGACTCTGAGGTGCTGAAACCTGTGGTTTTTTGTGCAAATCAGCCCGGACAAAAGGTTTTTCTACCGGCGCAATAGTCACGGCAATCCTTTCCAGTAACCCCTGGGTCGGTGCCGCAGTGCCGGAATTGATCAGGACAAGGGGCAGCGCCAGCGTAACGGCGATTTTGCGGTAGGACAGCCGCGGTGGCTGCGTGCCACGTTGTAGTATTAAGAAGGTGCTGCTGACGATAAAGCCGAGCGCCAGACCGGTGATCACCTCAGAAGTGGAATGGGCGTGGATCACCAAACGTGAATAACCGACTACGGCGGCCAACAGATAGCCGACGATCACCGCAGTACGCCTGACTGGCGACGAGAAACGCCCACAGAGCAACCACAGCAAAACCGGCCAGATACTGGCAGACAGGGCCGAGTGGCCACTGAACCCGGTAAAATCCCATTGGCGGCTGCCGATGCCCCAGCCCATAAACGCCAGCTTCGATACGCAAACTACGGCACCCACGCCGCCAAACAACAGCATCCATTGCCAGGTCGGTTTTCTGCTGGTAGGGGACAGGAGTAAAATAATAAAGACGATGGCTGCGCAGGGCAGCAGCAGCATGCTGTCACCAAAAAAAGTCAGAAAATGCCAGTTCATGTGCGGTTGTACTCTAAGAAATAGGATCGAAGACGGTCTTGATGATGGCGTGAATTGTACCCTGAGTCGCCGATTTGCAGTAGCGTAAAAAATCTTAAATCCCGCGGCAAAAGATACTCTGCATGTCAATTACGCCGGTTTGTGGGGATAATCTCCCGCCTTACCGTCTAAACGCTGGCGCCGGGAGCACTAACTCCCTATAATTGACCTGTTTTATACCCCCTTTCCCCACATATGAAATCAGGTCTTTAATTTTATGACTGACAAGTCGCATCAGTGCGTCATTATTGGTATAGCTGGCGCATCAGCCTCCGGAAAAAGCCTTATTGCCAGTACGTTATACCGCGAACTTCGCGATCAGGTTGGCGATCAACATATCGGTGTGATCCCGGAAGACAGTTACTACAAAGACCAGACGCACCTGACCATGGAAGAGCGGGTCAAAACCAACTATGACCACCCCAGCGCCATGGATCACAATCTGCTGTTCCAGCATCTGCAAATGCTGAAATCCGGCCAGGCGATTGAGCTGCCGCTGTATAGCTACACCGAACATACGCGTAAGAAAGAAACGATCCATCTCGAGCCCAAAAAAGTCATCATCCTGGAAGGGATCCTGTTATTGACGGATATCCGCCTGCGCCAGGAAATGAACTTCTCGATCTTTGTCGATACCCCGCTGGATATTTGCCTGATGCGCCGTATGAAGCGCGACGTGAATGAGCGTGGCCGCTCCATGGATTCCGTGATGGCGCAGTACCAGAAAACCGTCCGCCCAATGTTCCTGCAGTTTATTGAGCCTTCAAAGCAATACGCCGATATTATCGTACCGCGCGGGGGTAAAAACCGTATCGCGATAGATATCCTGAAGGCAAAAATCAGCCAATTCTTTGAATAACTCATTAACAGGCCAGCCTGTTTTTGCTGGCCTTTAGCGAACTATTTGAGCCCTGACATAGACCTTGAGCCCGTTGTGTGGCAATTTTCGTATAAGTTTATGCGCCTTGATGGAATGGAGAAAATAATGAGACTGTGCGACCGCGATATCGAAGCCTGGCTGGATAACGGAAAACTGGTGATTTCACCGCGTCCTCCCATTGAGCGTATTAACGGGGCCACAGTGGATGTCCGTCTGGGCAATCAGTTCCGTGTGTTCCGTGGCCATACCGCTGCCTTTATCGATCTCAGTGGCCCAAAGGATGAAGTGAGTGCTGCCCTCGACCGCGTAATGAGCGATGAAATCGTGCTGCCGGAAGGCGAAGCCTTCTTCCTCCATCCGGGTGAACTGGCGCTGGCGGTGACGCTGGAGTCGGTCACCATCCCTAACGATCTGGTTGGCTGGCTCGATGGCCGCTCTTCGTTAGCCCGCCTGGGATTGATGGTGCACGTTACCGCACACCGTATCGATCCAGGCTGGCAAGGCTGCATTGTGCTGGAGTTCTATAATTCAGGTAAGCTGCCGTTGGCATTACGCCCTGGCATGTTGATCGGTGCGCTGAGTTTCGAACCGCTTTCCGGGCCTGCGTCACGGCCATACAATAGCCGCCAGGACGCGAAATACAGGGATCAGCAAGGGGCCGTGGCCAGTCGTATTGACAAGGATTAACAGCGAACCGGTATTACGCTGACACGAGGATGGCATGAGAAGACTACTGACGACTTTGGTGATTTTGCTGGTGGTGCTGGTGGCAGGGATGTCTGCCTTGGTGCTGTTGGTTAATCCGAATGATTTCCGCGGCTATATGATCAAGAAGGTTGAGCAGAGCAGTGGCTATCATCTGACGCTGGAAGGCGACCTTCGTTGGCACGTCTGGCCGCAGTTGAGCATTCTTGCCGGGCGAATGACGCTGACGGCGTCAGGGGCTGCGGCTCCGGCGGTCAGCGCAGATAATATGCGTCTGGACGTCAAACTGCTGCCGCTCCTCTCCCACCAGCTTTACGTTAAGCAGGTGATGCTGAAAAATGCCGTCATCCGCCTGACCCCCGACAGCGCAGAACAAAACCAGCCCGATGCCCCTATCGCCCCCGGTGGTAACCAGGCGGATGATGGCTCGGGATCCCTGTGGAAATTTGATATCGACAACCTGCGGGTGGTGGATAGCCTGCTGATCTGGCAGCGAGCCAACAACGAGCAGATTAACGTTCGCGATATCAATCTGACCCTGCAGCAGAATGACAAGCATCAGGCGCAGATCGAGCTTTCCAGCAGGGTGAATCGCGACCAACGCGATCTGAGCTTCAACCTGGCGGCCAATCTCGATCTGCAACAGTTTCCCCGCCAGATAGGCGCGCAGGTCACGCAGTTTAGCTACCAGCTTGAGGGCGCTGATATTCTTGCCGGTGCCATCAAGGGGGAAGGGAGCGTACAGGCGGTTTATCAGCAGGCTTCGCAGCAGATTGTCTTGAGCCAACTGATGCTCAGTGCCAATGATAGCCAGTTGACTGGGAGTGCTAGCGCGCAGTTCGGACCAGTGCCTGCTTACACCTTGGATCTCAGTGCCACACAACTCAATCTGGATGCACTCTCGGGCTGGCAGACAAAAACCCCTGATGAGGAGAAGCTGCCGCCGCCGGTGACTGCATCCCCGGTGATTGCCAATCAGGCGGACGATCCGCAACAGAATTTACAGGTGTTACGTGACTTCAACGCGCAACTCAAGCTGAAGGCGGACCAGGTTACCTATCGTGGGATGTCGATTAATCAGCTGGCGGTGCAGGCAAGCAACCAACAGGGATTAATGACGGTGACTACGCTGTCTGGCAAGTTGGCCGGTGGTGACTTCTCCCTGCCTGGTTCGATGGATGCGCGAACTGATAAGCCGCTGATTAAACTGCAGCCGCAGTTACGGCAAATTGAGCTGGGCGAGGTACTCAAGGCCTTCGACATGCCATCGGCGTTGACCGGCACGTTCAACATGCAGGGCGATTTGAGCGGCGACCGTCTCAATGCCAAGGCTTTCGAACATCGCTGGCAAGGAACGGCGGAGCTGTCCATGCAGAATGCGCAACTTCATGGTTTGAATATCCAACAGCTTATCCAGCAAGCCGTGGCGCGTAATGACAGTAGCGTGCGTGGTGAGGATAACAACCAGCGCTACACCGCGGTGCAACAAATGAGCGCCAAGGCCAGCTTGAGCAAAGGGCAGATCACGCTCAGTGGGCTACAGGCAGAGTCACCGGTGATGAGCCTGACCGGCAGCGGTACGCTCAATATGCCTGGAAAACAGTGCGATTTAACCATGAACGTACTGGTAACGGGGGGTTGGCAGGGCAACAATGCGTTAATCGCACAACTGCGCGAAACGCCGATCCCACTGCGTGTCTATGGCCCTTGGGATCAGCTCAATTATCAGCTGCAGGTCGATCAACTATTGCGTAAAAAGCTGCAGGATCGTGCCAAAGACGCCTTGAACAAGTGGGCGGAGAAGAATAAAGGCTCCCAGGATGGTCAGGATCTGAAAAAGCTGCTCGATAAGCTGTAAACCTTATCAAACACTGCCCGCGCTCTCTTTAGGTTATGGTGAGCGCGGGTTTGCCCCCCAAACGACAAAATCGATACCTTTGATATTCATCTGGCATACTGCTGATGGCTTCCCTACAATAAGGGATCTGTTAATGAATAAAGCAAGGATTGACGGTGTCAAAAGCGAATTCTAATGCCACCATTGTGGATATTGCCCGCCGAGCCAACGTGACCAATATCACTGTCTCCCGTGCTTTTAATAAACCCGAACTGGTAAAGTCTGAAACGCTAGAGAAAATTCATGCTATTGCCAAAGAGCTTAATTATGTTCCCAATGCTTTCGCTCAGGGATTAAAGAAAAGCAGCAGCCAAATTATCGGCATTGTTACCAGCAGCATGTATAACCCTTTTTATTCCAACCTGATCCAAACCGTATCGCGCATTGCCCGCATGCAGGGCTATCAGATTATGCTGTTTGATACCGACGGCAGCGAAGAGGCTGAAATGCAGGCGGTACAGGCGCTGTTCGGTTATAAGGCTCGGGGCATTTTGCTCTCTGCCGTACGCGACGATCGGCACTATCAACCCGCCTACCTTGATCAGGCCGAACGCTATCATACTCCGCTGATCCTGATCGACAGGGACATTTATAATCAACAGCTTAGTGGCGTGTTCCTCAACAACCAAGAGATAGGCAAACTGGCCGGGAAATATCTGGCCGAGCAGCCGGAAAGTAATATTCTGATCCTGGGCGGCCCGGCCGACTCGGAAATTACCTTGGCGCGAACCCAGGGGATTATTGATGCTCTGGAGGAGAAGGGGAGTAAAATCACCATTATCCATGGTGACTATGATTTTATTTCGCAGGCGGCACGGGTAAAAGAATATCTTGCCGATGAACAGCATCAACCGGATTATATCGTGGGCCTCAATGGTATTATCACGCTGGGTGCAATTTCTTTATGCCATCAGTTGGGTATTTACCATCGGGTGAAATTCTTCTCGATCGATGAACCGCCCAAGGCGCGGGATTATGGGCAGCATATTGCCGGGGTTTATCACGATACGCAGGTGTTAGGGGAAATCGCGGCGGAGTTATTGTTTAATGCGATTAAAAATAATCACAGCGATCAGCCATTGAGGCGGGAATTCTTTACCGGAATGTTGCTTGTAGAGTGATGTGGCCCCTCACCCCAACCCACTCCCACAGGGAGAGGGAGCTGCTCCGGTGATGTTATTAAGTGCGAAAGCTAATCAGTGGCATCCTAAAGGGGTAGCCAATCAGGTTCAGAGGGTTGTCTGTGGCCTAATTGGTGCCGAGCAGGGGCTTATGTTCTGGTCTAGCCAAAGTAGACACCCTAGATTAATCAGTGGCACGTTCGGTCCCCTCTCCCTGTGGGAGAGGGTTAGGGTGAGGGGTAATTCGCTGAAATATCAGGCTAATCACCCCCCATTACTGCCCATAGTAAGCATTTTTACCGTGCTTGCGTAAAAAGTGCTTATCCAACAGCGCAGGCTGCATTGGCGGGATCGTCGGAGTCAATTGCCGCGTGGCCATCGCCATTGCCGCCACTTCCTCCATCACCACCGCATTATGCACCGCATCCGCCGCCGTTTTTCCCCAGGCAAACGGCCCGTGAGAATAGACCAACACCCCCGGCACCTGCTGCGGATCGCGCTTCGCCTGTTGGAACGTCTCGATAATCACCTGGCCGGTTTCCCGCTCATAGTCGCCAGCAATCTCGTCCTCACGCATAGGGCGGGTACAGGGAATGTCACCATAAAAATAGTCCGCATGGGTGGTGCCCAGGGCAGGGATCGCCTGGCCAGCCTGTGCCCAGATGGTGGCATTACGGCTGTGGGTATGGACGATGCCGCCAATCTCGGGAAAGGCGCGATACAGCGCCAAATGAGTATCGGTATCCGAGGACGGTTTACGCTGCCCTTCTTGGATAACTCCGTCCAAATCCACCACCACTAGGTCATCCACCGTCATTACCTCATAGGCGATCCCCGAAGGTTTGATCACCACCAGCCCCTGCTGGCGATCGATCGCCGACACGTTACCCCAGGTAAAGGTCACCAAACCATAACCCGGCAGGCTGAGATTGGCCGCCAATACCTGCTGTTTCAACTCGCTTAACATATGATGCCTCCCTGTTTCATCTGCTGCACGATCCAGCTCTTGGCCTGGGTGATATGCTGGATATCCTGGCCATCGTTGCGCGTCCACATTTCCAGCAGGAATGGGCCGCGATAGTTGAGCCGATTCAACACGGCAAAGGTATGGGCAAAGTCCACGCAGCCGCTGCCGAAAGGCACATCGCGGAATTGCCCTGTGGTGCCAGGCAGCACTGGCAAAGTATCTTTTAAATGGATGGCGGTGATCTTGTCGATGCCTTGCTCCAGCTCAAAATCGACGTCATTGCCCCAGGCGCTGAGGTTGCCGATATCGGGATAGACGGTAAACCACGGGCTTTTAATCTGCCTGGCAAATTCGCGCCATTTGCTGATGCTGTTGATAAAGGTGGTATCCATGATCTCCACGGACAGCATCACCTGAGCCTTGGCCGCCAGCTCTACCGCCCATTGCATACCTTCGATAAAACGCTGGCGTGTATGGCGATCGGCAGTTTCGTAATAGACGTCATAACCCGCTAGCTGAATATTCCTGATCCCGACGTCGACGGCGAAATCCAACGCCTTTTCCATCAACGTGCGTGCCTGTTGGCGGATGGCGGCATCATGGCTGCCAAACGGATAACGACGATGGGCGGATAAGCACATGCTGGGTACCGTGATACCACTGTCAAAACGAGCGTTGATCAGCGCCAGCCGCTGCTGACGATCCCAGTCCAGGCGCTGCTGGCGTTCCGGCTGCTCATCAATGGAGATCTCCATAAACTGGAAGCCCAGTTCGCTGGCGATACCCAGGCGTTGTGCCCAATCAAGATCCGCTGGCAAGGCTTTTTCGTACAGCCCAAGCGAGACGTTATTAGTGGTTTGCATGCTGGTTGGCCTCATTTAAAACGTGGGCGATATTCAGGTAGCCCGCAAAGCGATCGCGTAAGCGTCGGTTAGCCGCCGCGTCGGGGTAATAGGTATGTACTTCAGGCTGAATAACCTGCACGGCCTCGGTAAAGCTGCTGTACTCTCCGGCACCCACGGCGGCACAGATCGCTGCGGCACGGCAGCCACTTTGCTGGATATTCACCACTTCCAGCGGCAAATTACCGGCGTTGGCAAACATCTGCATCCAGACGTCGGACTGTGTGGGGCCGCCGGTCATGCGAATACGCTCTACGCGTGGATTTAGCGCCACCAGACGATCCTGATGAACCAGATGAGAGAACACGATGCCTTGATAGATCGCATGCACGATATCGGCCATGTCATGGTGCCCGCCCAGGCCAATCAGCCCGCCCGGCAGATTGCTACCGAGGTTGGAGCCGAACAGGTACGGCAGGAATGTGATGTCACTCGGCTGTTTGCTGCGTTCTTGTACCCAACGGTTGAACTGCGCATAACGCTGATGATCGTTGTCGCAAAACTGCCGTAAGAACCAGGCCAGATTGCTCGCCGAGGTTGGGCTGCCTTCGTGAACAAAGTAGCGGCCCTCCATGCAATAACGCCCCCAGGCAAAAGGATGGGAGGAGGGGATCAGGTTCTCCGTTACGCAGGTAGCGATCGACCAGGTACCCGCCACGGCGCTCAGGGTGCGATCGTCGACCACTCCCGAGCACAAGGCCGCGCCAACCACATCAAACAGGCCGCCATACACCGCCGTTCCGGCTGGTAATCCGCATTGGGCGGCGGCAGTGGCGGTCACTTGCCCGGCAAGCTCGGCGGAACCTAGCAGCGGCGCGGTTTTATCGGCCACTTCCTCAATACCGAATGCCGCCATCAATACTGGGTCGTAGTCGGCCGTTTGCTGGTTGAACAGGTTGCTGCCGGAGATGTTGGTGATCTCCGCCGTCGCTTCGCCCGTCAGGCGGAAACGCAGGTAGTCATGAGCCATCAGCACCCGATCAATCGCCTCATATTGCGCGGGCTCATGCTGTTTCAGCCAACGTAACAGCACTGCCGGATGGCTGTTCCAGATGGGTTGCAGGCTACGGGGGTAGGTGACGGCTTCAATACCTTGCTGCTGTAACTCAACCACCATCGCCCCGGCACGAGTATCCGAAGAAACGATGCCGTTGCGGACCGGCTGGCCCTTTTTATCAATCGCATATAGCCCTTTGCCGTGTGATGAGAAGCTTACGCCACGCACCCTATCGCCGGTTATATCCGCGAGGCTGAGTACCTGGCGAATGGTCTGGCAAAGGTCACGCCACAAGGGTTCCATCTCGCGCTCAGAGAAACCGGGTTTTGGGGAAACAGTTTCCCCATCGCACTCCGCTACGGCAATTTCTTCACCGTTAGCTCGGTATAAACCTGCCTTGATCAGCGTGCCGCCAATATCAATGCCCAGAAAATATCCCATATCGGTTCTCCTTAGCTTATTTACGGCGGCTGGAACTGAGGTAGATAGCGGCGAGGATAATGCCGCCCTTGACCACGTTCTGGATGTAAGGCGACACGCTCATCAGGTTGAGGCCGTTATTCAGGACGCCAAGCATCATGGCGCCTACCAGCGTGCCGATAATGGCGCCTCTGCCTCCTGAGATGGCGGCCCCACCAAGCACTACGGCGGCGATGGCATCCAGCTCAAAACCTTCACCGGCGTTGGGCTGCCCGCTCATCAGGCGTGAAGTGAGTACCAACCCAGCCAGTGCGGCGGTCGTTCCGCTCACCACATACACCAGGACTTTGTAACGGGGCACGCGGATCCCGCTCAGGCGCGCGGCTTCTTCGTTGCCGCCAATGGCGTAGACATAGCGGCCAAACGGCAGGTGGTTAAGCATCAGGTAGGCCAGAATATAAACGCCGACCATGATCAGCACCGGTACTTGAATACCTAATACGGAACCGCGGCCGAAGAAGGAGAACATGTCCGGCAAGCCAGAAATCGGGTAGCCGCCGGTGTACAGCAGTGCCAAACCACGGGCGATACCCATTGAGGCGAGGGTGACGATAATCGGCGGCATGCGCAGATAGGCAATGCAGGCACCGTTGGCCAGGCCAAACAGGGCGCCGATCGCCAACGCGGCGACCATCGCCAGAGGAATAGGGATCCCTCCGAGCATCAAGCCAGCGGCAATGGAACCGGACAGTGCCATCACCGGCCCGACCGAGAGATCGATGCCCCCAGTCAGGATTGCGCAGGTCATGCCCACGGCAATAATGGCGTTGATCGACACCTGGCGTGCCACGTTGGTCAGGTTGTTGACCGTCAGGAAGCTGTCATTAAGCCCGCTCATCAGCAGGAACAGAATGGCGAAGCCAATAAAAGGCAGCATCGCGGGGTGGTACAGCAACTTCTCCCAGCGCTTGCCGAGGCTCTGCTTCTGGGCCGCGTGGGTAGGTGGGGATTGTTCAATTCCGATCATAATGCACTCCCGGTTGCATGAAGCATGATGTTATGAGATTCGATTTCATCCCCTGCCAATTCGGCAACAATGTGGCCGCCACGGAACACCAGCACGCGATCGCAAACGCCGATAATTTCCGGTAATTCGGATGAAATCATGATGATAGAAATGCCTTTCTGCGTGAGCTGTTGCATCAGCTGATAGATTTCGGATTTGGCGCCGACGTCAATGCCACGGGTAGGCTCATCAAAAATAAGGATGTTGCAGTCATTGTTCAGCCAGCGGGCAATGACCACTTTTTGCTGGTTGCCGCCGCTCAGGGTGCTGACGGCGGTATCCGCGTCCGGGGTTTTCACGCCTACCGCGCGGATCAGGCGCTGAACGATATCGTCGTCCTTGCGGGCGTTAACGAATATCTTGCCGAACCGCTCGTGGCGGTTGAGGGTGATGTTCTGTGCTACGGAAAAAGGCAGCACCAACCCTTCGGTTTTACGGCTTTCCGGCAGTAGGCCAATGCCTTGCTTCAATGCCAAAGCCGGGTTCCGCAGGGTGGTTGGTTGCCCACTAAGGCTGACCTGCTTGCGATAGCAGGCGCTGGCACCGATCAGCGCGGAGACCGTCTCGGTACGTCCCGAGCCCACTAATCCGGCAAATCCCAGGATCTCGCCTTTGAACAGGTGGAAGCGATCTTCCTGCTGATGCTTGGAGCGCTGAATGCTGGCTTCCAGCAAGCGAACCGAGGTATCGACAGGGTGCGATTTCACCGGGAAGGCATTTTCGATTTTGCGCCCGACCATCAGCTTGACCAGTTCATCCACGTTGGTGTCGGCCGTGGGCAGCGTTTGCACATAGGTGCCGTCGCGCAAGACGGTGATCTGGTCGCAGATAGTGAAGATTTCATCCAGGTGGTGTGAGATGAAAATCATGCCGACGCCCAGCAGTTTCAGATCGTTCATTACGCTGAACAGGTGATCGGCTTCGCCCGGCGTCAAGGTGGCGGTAGGCTCATCCAGCACCAGTATGCGGGCGTCCAGCGACAGCGCCTTGGCAATCTCGACAAACTGCTGCTGCGCCACGCTCAACTGCGCCACCGGGCAATCCAGATCGATATTCACCGTCAGCCGTTTGAAAATAGCCTCGGCTTTTTTGCGCATGGCTTTGCGATCTAATAATCCCCAGCGGTTCTTGATTTCCCGGTTGAGGAAAATATTGTCCAGGGCGTTCATATAAGGAATAAGCGAGAATTCCTGAAATATGATCCCCACTCCGGCGTTAATGGCCTGCCGATAATTATCAAACTGGCGGCTGGTACCCTCCATGATTATTTCGCCAGAGTCCGGTTGGTGAATACCGCACAGGATTTTCACCAACGTCGATTTACCGGCTCCGTTTTCCCCTAGCAAGGCGTGTATTTGGCCATGTTGAATGGTGAGGTCAATACCGTCCAACGCCTTCACGCCCGGAAAGGACTTCTTGATCTGTTTTAATTCTAATAACGCCGTCACGGTTAACTCCTTCGGGTTTTATACCCACCGTTGCGAAATGGGTCGGGTACAAACCTCAACCGGCTTGTTGTGTTGTAGGGGCGCCATATTCTGCGCCCGCTTTGATAATCAATGCGTTGGTTTGAGGCAAACTACACATTCAGCAGCATTGCCGCGTGGTCATCAAACTCGAGGCCGGGCGTTTACCAGCTAAAGCCTTTGGCGTTGCTACTGTCGATCAGCTTTACTTTCACCGGAATGGTGCTTGGCACGTTGGCACCCCAATGGCGGGCCAGAGCAATCCCCAAGGCAATACGTGCCTGGTCGCGTGGGAACTGGGCGGAGGTGGCGATAAACGGCGAGTTCGGCTTCAGGATCTCCTTAATCGCTTCAGGCTGGCCATCGACGCTGACCAACTTGACCTTGGCACCGTTACTCTCAATGGCTGCCAATGCACCCAGGGCACCTACGTCGTTGACGCTAAAGATACCGGCCAGATCGGGAGTGGATTGCAGCATGTTTTCGGTTACGGTCAGTGCGGTATCACGCTCTTGCTTGCCGTTCTGCTTGGTGACAATCTTCATTTCCGGGTGCTTTTTAATGGCGTCTTCAAAACCACGGACGCGTTCCAGGATCGGCACCACCGGGATACCGTCCAGGATCGCCACTTTGCCTTTGTTGCCCAGGGATTTGGCCAGGTATTCACCCGCCTGGAAACCGGCATCATAGTTTTCCGAACCGACAAAGGAATCCAACGGACCTTCGGCCTGGGCATCGATCGCCACGACCACCGCTCCGGCCTTGTGGGCCGAGATCACCGCCGACTGCACGCCAACCGAATCTGTCGGGTTAATCAGCAAAATATCGACTTTCTTTTGCAGCATATCTTCCACATCATTAATCTGCTTTGAGACATCATGATGGGCATCCGCAATATACAGCTTGGCGCCAATATCACCGGCGGCCTGCTCTAATGCCTGTTTCATGGAGACAAAATAGTCGTTATTCATTTCCTGGAATGAAACGCCAATGGTGATCTGTTTGGCTAATGCCGATTGGCTGGCCAGCAGCATGCCGCCGGCAAGTATCACGGGTAAGGTTTTCTTGAATAATGAAAACATAGTTTATTCTCCTGTTGTAGGGGCGGTATTTTTCTTTCAGTGTTATTTATAATAATTAGGTGGTTATCGGCCAGAGGTCGGCCTCGCCATCAAAGGGCGTTATCATTGTTTGCTTAAAACTAATCACTCAATATTAAGGAACTAAAATAACCTTGATGGAATCCGTTGAATCGGCCAGGGCGAATGCCTGATCCCACTCTTTTAGTGAATAACTGTGGGTCACCACGCCTTTGGAGGTCACCAGACCGCGTTCAAAAAGATCGATGGCAATTTCATAGCTGTAAGGTGCCAGGTGCGCACCGCGAATATCCAACTCTTTGCGATCGCCGATAATGGACCAGTCTACGGTGGTTTCCTTGCCAAACACGCTGAACTCGACAAAGCGGCCGAGCTTACGGATCATCTGCAATCCTTGGGTCACGCCGATCGGTGCGCCGGTTGCTTCGATGTAAACATCACAACCGTAGCCGTCGGTTAATGCCTTGACGATTTTATCGGCATCTTCCTTGAGCGGGTTGATGACCACGTCGGCACCGAACGCTTTTGCCAGCTCTAAACGTTCGTCGATGGCATCAATCACGATCAGCTTTTTCGGTGTTTTCAACTTGGCAACCTGCACCATACACAGACCCAACGGCCCAGCACCGGCCAGCACCACAACGTCGTCTAACTGGATATCCCCACGGGCAACGGTGTGGATGGCACAGGCCATCGGTTCGATCAGCACGGCATCTTCATGGCTGAGGCTTTCCGGGATCTTGTGCACGATGGCATTGGCGGAAAAACGCATGTATTCCGACATTCCTCCCTCGGCCACGTCCTTTTGGAAGCCGTAGATATTGTGCGTTTCGCACATCCAATAGCTGCCGGACTTACAGTAACGGCACTCCCAGCAGGGCACGATCTGTTCGGCAATGACGCGTTCGCCAATCTTGTACTTCTGCTCTGTGCCTTCTCCCATGGCAACAATGCGGCCGTAGAATTCGTGGCCGGGTACGACCGGCGGTTTTACCCAAGGGTTTTCACCCCAAAACATCTGGGCACCGTTTTTACATTTACAATCGCCGGCACAGATCCCGCAACCTTCGACCTTGATCACCAACTCCTTGGCTTTAGGTAGCGGGGTAGGGACTTGTTCAAACCGGTAATCCTGCGGGCCATGGCAAACTACCGCGCTCATCTTTTCGGGTAACTGACTCATTTTCCTCTCCATTATCATGCTAGATAGCGATACGAAACCAATGTTGACGTTGTCATTTTTAGTGAAATAAAAAGGCTAATACTTATTTAATTTATATTATTCATTATCTTATGAATAAGTTTGAACGGTTTACCAAAAATGACAACGTGAACATTGGCGATCATATAACCAAACTGGAGAAAACATTTGTTTGATCAAACTCACACATCGTTAACATCTGGCGTAAAGATTCTACAAATTCAGATCATGATCACAATGTTATGTCGGCTGTATGCAAGATAGGGGAGCGGTGAGTCATTTAATTTATTGAAATTAAATCAATTATTATCCGGCTGGATGGTCAGTTGGCTTGCTCTGAGCTGTCTGGCTGCAGTTTCCGGTATCTACCCGACAGGTGGAAGGCTATCGCCAAAGCGACCTGGCTTGGAATTTCACGATTTGTTGATAGTTTCCCCCCGCAACATTGATGAATGTCATAATATCCTGTACTGATTTTCGGCAGAGTGTGGCGTTATTCGGCTGCAATCGGGCAATGAGCTGAAATAAAATAATTAAATCGAGGAATAACAATGGAACTTCTGATTGGAGCCTTGGTGGCGGTGTTCGTTGGCCGTTACATCATCAAGGGCTATTCTGCCACCGGGGTGTTAATGGTTGGCGGCCTGGTGCTGCTGGCGGTGAGTGCATTTATGGGCAAAAATCTGCTGCCCGCCAGTGCGACTTCGACCGGCTGGCGCGCCACCGATATTTTCGAATATGTCAAAATCCTGCTGATGAGCCGCGGTGGCGATCTCGGCATGATGATCATGATGCTGTGTGGCTTCGCCGCCTATATGACGCACATTGGCGCCAATGACGTGGTGGTCAAGCTGGCCTCCCGCCCGCTGCAGATGATCAACTCCCCGTATTTGCTGATGATTGCGGCCTACTTTGTTGCCTGCCTGATGTCACTGGCCGTCTCTTCGGCGACAGGGCTGGGCGTGCTACTGATGGCGACGCTGTTCCCGCTGATGGTTAACGTGGGGATCAGCCGTGGAGCGGCTGCGGCTATCTGTGCTTCTCCTGCAGCCATTATCCTTTCGCCGACTTCGGGTGATGTGGTGCTGGCAGCCAAGGCGGCCGAAATGCCGCTGGTGGATTTCGCCTTCAAAACCACGCTGCCTATCTCCATCGCCGCCATTGTCTGTATGGCGATTGCCCACTTCTTCTGGCAGCGCTACCTCGACCGTAAAGCCAACGAACAGCATCACATCATGGACGTGAGTGAAATCACAACCAACGCACCCGGCTTTTACGCCATCTTGCCGTTTACCCCGATCCTGGGGGTACTGGTCTTTGATGGTAAATGGGGGCCGGAGCTGCACATCATTACCGTATTGGTGATTTGTATGTTCATGGCCGCGGTGATCGAGTTTATCCGCAGCTTCAACGCCAAAACGGTGTTTGCCGGTTTAGAAGTGGCTTACCGCGGCATGGCCGATGCGTTTGCCAGCGTGGTGATGCTGTTGGTCGCGGCTGGGGTGTTTGCCCAAGGCTTGAGCACCGTTGGCTTTATCAGCGGCTTGATCAGCCTGGCACAGTCGTTTGGCACCGGCGGTATCATCATGATGTTGGTGCTGGTGGTGATCACCATGCTGGCGGCGATGACGACCGGCTCTGGTAATGCGCCGTTCTATGCGTTTGTTGAGCTGATCCCGAAACTGGCGGCACAGATGGGGGTTAACCCGGCTTACCTGGTGATCCCGATGCTGCAAGCTTCCAACCTGGGCCGTACGCTCTCGCCGGTGTCTGGCGTGGTCGTTGCGGTTTCTGGCATGGCAAAAATCTCGCCGTTCGAAGTGGTGAAACGTACCTCGGTACCGGTGATTGTCGGGCTGGTGGTGGTGATTGTGGCGACGGAGTTGCTGGTGCCAGTGCACCTGTAAGCTATGCCTGTGGAGGCGGCTTTCTGCGCTCATTTGACATCAATGCTGGGCACCTCACGCGGGTGCCCAGCAAAGATTTACTCTTCGTCCTCTTCGTTAGGTGTCACTAACGGCGTGATCTTCACCTTCACGATGCGGTGACTACTGATTTCCAACGGTTCAAACAGATAGTCGCCAATCTTCAGCTGTTCCCCTTCGCGCGGAATCCGCTGGCAGTGCTCCATCAGCAAACCTGCCAAGGTATGATATTCCCGCTTTTCTTCTATCGGCAGTGGTACATACAGCACCAGATCTTCCAGCGGCATATGGCCATTGGCAATCCAGTAGCCTTCGCTGGTTTGCTGGATATCATGGCGTGCATCAACCTCTTCATCGGCCTCTGGCAGATTACCGGCGATGGTTTCCATCACGTCGGTTAACGTCACCACCCCTTCGACCGAACCAAACTCATCCACCACAAACGCAAAGTGGGTTTTGGCCTGGCGGAACTGCTCCAGCGCAGACAGCAACGTTAACTGCTCTGGGAAGATCAGCGGCTGGCGCACCAAGGCTCGCAGATCCAGCGGTGATTGCTGCAACTGCTGCTTCAGCACATCAATGGTGTGGATCACCCCTAATGGTTCATCGCTGGCGCTATTTTCGGTTACCACGATGCGCGTATGCTGGTTTTTCTCCAACAGCTGCGTCAATTTATCCAGCGGACCGTTAAGCCCAAGGTATTCCACATCGTGCCGCGAAGTCATGATACTGCTGACGGTGCGCTGTGCCATGCCCAGCACCCGCTCGATCATATGGCGTTCCTGCTGGTTGAAGATTTCACCATTCTCGTTATAGCTGTCTGCCAGCAGATGTGCCGAATGGCTGTCGATCTCGGCCTCTTCATGCTTACCGCTTAACATGCGCAATACGGCTTCTGCGGTACGCTCACGCAAGGGCCGCACCTTGGAAAGGAAACGGCGGCGGTTAAACTGGGCAAACTGATTCAAGGCTTCGATCATCACCGAGAAACCGATCGCTGCGTAGAGATAGCCCTTCGGAATGGCATAGCCAAAGCCTTCGGCCACTAGGCTGAAACCAATCATCAGCAAGAAGCTGAGGCACAAAATGACAATGGTTGGGTGAGCATTCACGAAGCGCGTAAGAGGCTTGCTGGCTAGCAGCATCAGACCAATGGCGATACACACCGCGATCATCATCACGGCCAGATGATCGACCATCCCGACGGCGGTGATCACCGAATCCAGCGAGAAGACGGCATCCAACACCACAATCTGCGCGACCACCGGCCAGAAACGCGCACCTTTGCGTGACCCATGGTGTTCTTCGTCTTTACCCTCCAGCCGCTCGTTCAGCTCCATAGTGGCTTTAAACAGCAGGAAGATACCCCCGACAAGCATTATCAGGTCGCGGCCACTGAAAGCGTGCCCCATGGCCACAAACAGCGGTTTGGTCAGGGTAGCTAGCCAGGATATCGAGGCAAGCAGCGCTAGGCGCATCACCAACGCCAGTAAAAGACCGACAATGCGGGCTTTATCACGTTGTTTCTTAGGTAATTTCTCCGCCAAAATGGCGATAAAGATCAGGTTGTCAATGCCCAGTACGATTTCCAGTACAACCAGGGTGGCCAAGCCGGCCCAAATTGTTGGATCTGCGATCCATTCCATACGCCTAATTTCACCTTTTAGTTCGACGGCTTATGCCGCATTGAGAATGATGGACGCTGAGGGAGGGGATTTCAACATTAAATCCGCACTGGGTGCGGGTAATCTATGTTAGTAGAATAATTAGACAGTACCAGGATCTTGTCACTGGAGGTAAGCACCAGAAAACATAGAACAAATAGCTGTTTATAAATTCTGCGCTTAGATAATAAGCATTATAATCAATTTGTTATAAAGTAGTTAAACGAGTAAAATCTTAAAAATCGAGTATCCTTAGTAGTCTTATTCTGAAAAGGTCTTAATAAAGCCACTAAGACTTGTTTCACTGGGTCAATAGTATAAGAATCTTAGCATCCTATAAATGATAGCAAGACTGACCACTTGGCCAGAAAGGCATAGCCTTTTCCCTACTCTGCGACTTGCCTCTCATTAAATTCTGAACAGAACCTCAGGTTCATCTACGAGCGTGGAGTCGGTTGCCCGCTTGTCAGTTCAAACATTGTCTACAGTGCATTGGTAGCTGCAAGCCAAGGGCGGTAGCGTGCCTAAAACGTCACTTTGATATTGTAATCAATTGATTTTTATAGTTAAAAATTCAGCGAGACGTTGGGCTCTACCACTTTTCCTGGCTCTGTTACACTTACTTGTTATTTGTCGGTGGAAAAAATTCATGCAAAAAAGATTGAAGGCCGTTATCCCAGTAGCAGGTTTGGGCACGCGTATGCTGCCCGCAACCAAGGCGATCCCTAAAGAAATGCTGCCTGTGGTCGATAAGCCATTGATTCAGTACATCGTGAGCGAATGCGTTGCGGCTGGCATCAAGGATATCGTACTGGTTACGCACTCATCGAAAAACGCGATCGAAAACCACTTTGATACCTCCTTTGAGCTGGAAGCGACGTTGGAAGCTCGAGTAAAACGCCAGCTGCTTGCCGAAGTACAAAGTATCTGCCCGCCAGATGTAACGGTGATGCAAGTGCGCCAAGGACAAGCCAAAGGGCTGGGTCACGCGGTGTTATGCGCTCAACCGATGATTGGGGATAACCCATTTGTGGTGCTGCTGCCGGACGTGTTATTGGATGACTCTACCGCCGATCTGCAGAAAGAAAACCTGGCCAAAATGATCCAGCGCTTCGAGCAAACCGGCTTTAGCCAGATTATGGTTGAGCCAGTGCCAGAAGAGGACGTTTCAAAATACGGTGTGGTCGATTGCGGCGGTGTGGCGTTAGCCGCAGGCGCAAGTACGCCAATGACTGCGGTGGTAGAGAAACCCGCGCGGGAAGATGCGCCATCTAACCTGGCCGTAGTGGGGCGCTATGTCCTCTCAGCCGATATCTGGCCGTTGCTGGAGAAAACGCCTCCGGGAGCTGGCGATGAAATCCAACTGACCGACGCCATTGCCATGCTGATGGAGCAGGAAACGGTAGAAGCTTTCCATATGAGCGGCAAATCACACGACTGTGGTGACAAACTGGGCTATATGAAGGCATTTGTACAGTATGCCTTGCGCCACCCTTCCGAAGGCGAAAACTTCACCCAGTGGATGAAACAGACCCTGAACAGCAAGTAATTACGAGACTACTGACAAACCCTCACCGGGCTTACAACGTAGGGGCGCTGCATGCTGCGCCCGTCAGGATAATCCATGGGTTAGAAAGGATTGGTGAGTTTGTTTTCTATCAAATCAGCAACATTCCACTTTATCATCAATCTGAATTACCTTAGCCGGTTAGCACGACCACGAGATTTAAGAGGAACACCATGTCGAAGAAGTTGAAAGCCGTCATTCCTGTTGCTGGTCTGGGTATGCGCATGTTGCCTGCGACCAAGGCGATCCCGAAAGAGATGCTGCCGATCGTAGATAAGCCGTTGATCCAATATATCGTCAACGAATGCGTGGCCGCCGGGATCAAGGAAATCATTCTGGTTACCCACTCCTCCAAGAACGCGATCGAAAACCATTTCGACACGTCTTATGAGCTTGAGGCAATGCTTGAAGCGCGCGTGAAGCGTCAGCTGCTGGATGAAGTAAAATCCATCACGCCGAAGGGCGTAACCCTGATGCACATCCGCCAAGGACAACCGAAAGGATTGGGGCATGCGGTACTGTGTGCCAAACCACTGGTAGGTGATTCACCTTTTGTGGTGGTGCTGCCCGACGTGCTGCTGGATGACGCCAAGGCCGATATGCACAAAGACAACCTGGCGCATATGATTGCCCGCTTCGAAGATAACGGGCTGAGCCAAGTACTGGTGCAGCCTGCGGATGAAAATGTGCTGCATGACTACTCGGTGGCAGAATGTGAGACCACGACCCTAAAACCAGGGGAAAGCTCACGCATGACTTCGATCATTGAGAAGCCAAGCCGCGAAGTGCAGCTGAAATCCAATTATTCTGCTGTAGGCCGTTATGTGCTTTCTGCCGACATCTGGCCGATTTTGGAAAAAACGCAGCCAGGCGCCTGGGGCCGAATTCAACTGACCGATGCGATTGCCGACCTGATGAAACAACAGACGGTAGAAGCGATGGAACTGGTGGGGGAATCGTTCAACTGCGGTGAAAAACTAGGTTATCTCCGAGCGTTTGTGACCTATGGTCTGCGCCACCCAACGCAGGGCAAAGCCTTCCGTGAATGGGCCGAGCAGCTAAAATTGTAGTAATTTGTACTGAAAAAGAGCTAAAAAATCTTTATAGTTAGGGGCCTGCGGAAATCTCGGCGGGCCTTTTGACTTGTCCGAGATCGTACGCACATGAAAACACTCCTGGTGCATGCGCCACTCACTACGAGTCTGAGAGGCATCTTAGCAAACCCAGGCTCAACGTTTGCTCAATGAGTGCTTTCATGCATGTATCGCAGGACTGCCGTACATAGCGCAAACAAAAAATTTTGCTAAGCACCACCCCAAGCGGCCATGGTTGGCCAGGGGCTTAGCGTTGCAAGTTTACTTACTTTGAAAGTGATGAAAATTCGATGGCAAAGAAACAATGGAAGCTGATACCGCTACTGGTATCGATCAGTGTGATCAGCGGTTGTACCGTGGTCCCTGGTACCCACCTCTCTACCAGCGGTAAAAACGTTGTTAAGCAGGAAGACAGCGACTTTAATCTGAATGAGCTGGTCAATATCTACCCGATGACGCCTAGCCTGGTTGATAAAATGCGACCAAAGCCGGTCTCTGCGCAAACCAACCCGGCTTTGGAACGTGACCTGCAGAGCTATGAGTACCGTATTGGTGTGGGTGACGTGCTGATGGTGACCGTATGGGATCACCCAGAGCTGACTACTCCGGCAGGCCAATACCGCAGTGCTAGCGATACTGGCAACTGGGTGAATGCTGATGGCACTATCTTTTATCCGTACATTGGTAAGGTGAAGGTGGTTGGGAAAACTGCTAGCCAGGTGCGTAACGATATTGCCAGTCGGTTGGCGCAATATATTGAAAGCCCGCAGGTAGATGTGAGCATTGCGGCCTTCCGTTCGCAAAAAGTGTATGTGACGGGTGAGGTGGCAAAATCAGGCCAACAACCGATTACCAACGTGCCGTTAACCGTTATGGATGCAATCAACGCAGCTGGTGGGCTTGCAGAGAATGCTGACTGGCGAAACGTGGTGTTAACACACAATGGCAAAGAGCAGCGTATATCGCTACAGGCACTAATGCAGAAGGGCGACCTGATGCAGAACCATCTGCTTTATCCAGGTGATATTCTTTATGTTCCGCGTAATGACGATCTGAAAGTTTTCGTTATGGGTGAAGTCAAACAGCAAACTACGCTGAAGATGGATCGCAGTGGCATGACGTTGACAGAAGCCTTAGGCAATGCTCAAGGTATGGATCAGACGGTATCGGATGCAACTGGGATTTTTGTTATTCGCCCACTACGGGGTACTGAAGGCAGCAAGCTTGCCAGCATCTATCAGCTAAATGCCTCTGACGCGACGGCTTTGGTAATGGGTACAGAATTCCAATTACAGCCGTATGATATAGTTTATGTTACTACAGCGCCTGTTGCGCGTTGGAACCGTTTGATTATGCAGTTAGTGCCTACAATAAGTGGGTTTAACAACTTAAGCGAAGGTGCATTGCGCGTTCGCAATTGGCCATAGTCGTAATAGGTTAAAAGAGCAACAATTATGTTTAATTCAATTTTGGTAGTTTGTGTTGGCAACATCTGTCGCTCCCCTACGGGGGAGCGTATTTTACAGGTCTTATTAAAAAATAAAAAGATTGACTCCGCAGGTATAGCGGCAGTAGTTGGGCACGATGCAGACAAAACGGCATCGTTGGTTGCGGAAGAACATGGGATATCTTTATCTAACCATGTTGCAAAGCAAATTACAAAAGAGCTCTGCCATCAGAATGACCTAATTCTTGTGATGGAAAAAAAACATATTGAATTAGTCTGCAAGATTGCACCTGAAGTTCGTGGTAAAATAATGCTTTTTGGGCACTGGGATGGTGGTTTTGAAATATCTGATCCATACAGGCAAAGCAAAGAATCATTTTCCTTTGTCTATGAAAAACTTTATGAATCAGCAACTCAATGGGCTAAAAAAATCGGGTAATAATTAAGATGAGTGAAGTAAAACGAGAAAATTATTCACCTAATAATACTAATGGTGATGAAGTAGATTTGGGGCGTCTTTGGGGGGCTTTGATTGATCATAAATGGCTTTTGATCGGCGTCACAGCATTTTTTGCAACACTTGGAATATGCTATTCATTGTTTGCTGTACCTGTTTATAGGGCTGATGCGTTAATTCAGATTGAGCAAAAAACAGGTAACTCACTGCTGAATGATCTATCATCTATGTTACCCGACAGTAAACCAGCTTCTCAAGCAGAAATAGAATTACTACAGTCAAGGATGGTTTTAGGGAAAACAATAGAGGAATTAAATCTCGATACAGAGATTAAAGAAGTGTATTTTCCAATATTCGGTCGCGGTCTTGCCCGTATGATGCATAATGACCTACAGAGTATTGCTGTATCTCGATTGAAAATCCCGAATGCTATGCTTGACAAACCTCTAATGTTAAAAGTGGTGGATGCGGAAAACTATATTTTAACATATGATGGAGATGTTTTAGTAAAAGGGCGAGTTGGACAGACTGCAAAGAGCGAGCAGACTTCAATCTTAGTTAGTGAAATACAAGCGAAGCCAGGGACAGAGTTTGAAATAAAGCAAAAACAGCTATTAACAGTTGTTAATGATATACTTGACAATCTGAGCATTGCCGATAAAGGTAAAGATACTGGAGTTTTATCCCTGACTTTAACTGGAGATGATCCAGCAAGAATTAGGAAAGTACTTGATAGTATTAGTAATAATTATGTATTGCAAAATGTCCAACGGAAATCTGAAGAGGCTGAGAGAAGCTTACTATTTTTAAATGTTCAACTTCCTGATGTAAGTGAAAAATTGAATGCGGCAGAAGATAAATTAAATCAATTCAGGCAACTTAATGACTCAGTGGATCTTTCACTTGAGGCAAAATCTGTTTTAGATACTACAGTTGCAGTTGAATCACAACTCAATGAAATAACATTTAAAGAAGCAGAGATATCTAAGCTTTATACAAAGGAACACCCGGCGTATAGAGCATTACTTGAGAAAAGAAAAACACTGGAACTGGAGCGAGAAAAGTTAAATCGCCGTGTTGGAACTATGCCAAAAACACAGCAAGAAATACTGAGATTGACCCGTGATGTGCAGTCAGGTCAAGAAATATACATGCAATTACTAAATAAACAACAAGAGTTAAATATAAGTAAAGCAAGTACAGTAGGAAATGTAAGGATAATTGATAAGGCAATCACACAACCACAACCAGTGAAGCCGCAAAAATTGGTAATTATTATATTGATGACATTCTTAGGAATGATAGTGTCAATATGTTTTGTCCTATTAAAAAGTTTATTGCGCAAAGGAATAGAGTCGCCGGACCAATTAGAAGAAAGAGGAATAAGTGTTTATGCTAGTATACCTATTTCAGAATGGCAGCAGAAAAAAGATATAATGCTGCAAAAGAAATCTGGGAATCATAGCAAAAACACTAAGTCTAACGCACTCTTAGCTGTAGGAAATCCTGCTGATTTGGCCATAGAAGCTATACGTAGCTTGAGAACTAGTTTGCACTTTGCTATGCTCGAATCTAAAAATAATGTCATTATGATAACTGGAGCAAGTCCTGGTATAGGTAAGACATTTGTTTCTGCAAACTTAGCTGCAGTAGTAGCGCAGAGTGGGTCAAAGGTTCTGCTAATTGATAGCGACATGCGTAAAGGTTATATGCATGAGATAGCAGGAGTTAAGAACGAAGCGGGGTTATCTGATTTATTATCTGGCCGAAGTGAAATTACCAATGTAATAACTAATACTGCAGTAGAAGGAATGGATTTTATTTCAAGAGGCGTTATTCCACCTAATCCTTCTGAGCTGTTGATGCACCAAAATTTCGATAAATTAATCGAGTGGGCTTCAAAAAAATATGATCTTGTTATTATTGATACTCCACCGATACTTGCTGTAACGGATGCTGGTATTATTGGCCGGCATGTTGGAACCTCATTAATGGTTACCATGTTTGAAAAAACCACGATAAAAGAGGTTGAAGTAAGTATTAAAAGGTTTGAACACACAGGGGTAGATATAAAAGGAGTCATACTAAACGCGGTTATTAAGCGTGCGGCAGCGTATTATGGGTATGGATATTATAATTATTCGTACAAAAATGATTGAATAACAAAAGTTATGGAATACTAATAAGTAAATAGGTTCACTAGAGCATTTGCTCTAGTGAACTTTGCTATTATAAAGATAATTCGCTTTTAGATAAATTTAGTTGAGCTTTAGACGCTATTGTGTAACTGCTGAATAACTTAGTAGTTAAGTGGCCATAACTGTTTTTAAGAAATACGGTGATGTAATGTATCAAAGGATCATAGGATACTTTCGTAATCCAGGAGCTGAAGAAAAAAAAGCAGCACTAAATACTTTATGGCTGGTTGGTGAACGTGGTATAACGATCCTTTTCACCTTAACAGTTGGAATACTATTAGCTAGAAAACTTGGGCCTCATGACTTTGGTATCTATAATTACTTAATCTCTCTAGTTTCCCTCTTAACACCTTTAACTGCACTTGGTCTTAATGCAATTGTCGTGAGAGATCTTGTCGATAATCGTAAAGAAGAAAATTTAATACTTGGCACTAGTTGTTTTGTAAGATTTATTGGTGCCTCTTTAGCTACAATAATAATAGTCGTTATTGATATTTTCTTCGACGTTAGTCGTTCTAATTTGACATGGCTGACGGTTTTAGCTGTTGCAAACATTTTTAGTTGTTTTCAAGTTATTGATTTCTGGTTACAGTCCAATATTGATTCTAAGCAGGCGGCAAAATTAAGGCTTTCGGTGTTTATAACTAGTTCAATTTGTAAAATTATTGCAATAGAAGTTTTTCATCAGGGATTAAATACGATTTTAATAATTCAAACTATCGAGATATTATTATCTGGTTTGGGATTCTGGGTACTATACATTTCAATGGGAGGAAAACTTGCTAGTTGGAAATATAATACGAAAAAAGCTAAAAACCTATTAGGTCGCTCATGGTGGTTAATTTTATCGGGTGTGGCAGAAATTATTTATCTTAAAATTGATCAAATCATGCTCGGGAATATGGCAAGTTATTCTGCTGTTGCAACATATGCTGTTGCAGCAAGATTATCTGAGGTGTGGTATTTTTTTCCAACAATAATTACAGCTTCCTTTTTCCCCATTTTAATTAAAGCGAAAAGTGAAAGTGAAGATATTTATCGCGATAAATTATTATCACTTTCAACCAAACTTTTTTCATTCGCCTTTGTTATTAGCATATTAATCACATTTTTATCAAGACCGATAATCATATTTTTGTATGGAGATGAGTATAGCTTAAGTGCTAGTATTTTAGTAATACATATATGGGCAAGCGTTTTTGTCTTTATGAGGGCGGTATTGAGCAAATGGCTTGTGATTGAAAATCTCTTAGCCTTTTCATTACTCACCCATCTTATGGGGGCTATGTTAAATATTGTATTGAATTTAGTATTGATTCCAAATTATGGAGGGATAGGTTCAGCTGTGGCTACAGTCATATCATATTCAGTCTCGTCATATTTTTCTTTGTTCCTATTTAAGAAAACGCGGTTTATGGCCAGAATAATGACGTTAGCGATGTATAGTTCTGTTTTTGCCATTTTTAGAAGGAAAGTGTAATGAAAGGGGTTGTGAAGAAGATTTTAGGGGAGCGAACAAAAAGATGGTTATTGGATTTTTTTTATAATGTTGATTTAAAATTTATTATATTTTTTTCTAAAACACCATTTTTAAGTTCAATATATTATGCTTTCTTTAGCTCAAGATTTCGACGAGAAAGTTATTCTGTGTTGAAAGGTCGCTTAGCATATAAACACTCTATGCATGATGTTGGTGCTAGCTCAGCCCTTTTGCGCAGAAATATCCATAGATTGGAAAAAGGGTTAATAATGCGTCCGCGGAGAGAAGTCTTTGCTGCCGACTATATAATGGAGACGGTCGTGCACCATGGTACCTGTCTTAAAAGTGAGCTTCTTGATGAAAAAGAGTTAAATTGGGCTAATGATGTTCTGTCTGAGTATTTCAGTGTTGTTGATATATCAAAATCAGAAATAATTAAGAAGGCATTTGAAATTAACACATTGAATATAAAAGAATATAATATAAAGAGTGAATCTTCTGAGGGAAGATTGATACCATATTCAAAAAAAGATTCTATAAATGCAAATGTTTCAACAAGTGAGCTGAACTCCTTATTTTTACAACGTAGATCAATAAGATGGTTTGACCAAAATAGAAATGTTGAAGAAAGTAAAATCATGAAGGCAATAGATATGGCATCGCTAGCACCATCAGCATGTAATCGTCAACCTTTTAGTTTTTATTATACAGCTGATAAGGATATTGCTAAAGAAGTCGGCTCGATACCAATGGGGACTGCAGGTTTTTCTAGTAATTTTGTTGCTTTGATTATAGTAATTGGAGATCTTTCATATTATCCACACGAAAGAGATCGTCACGTAATTTATATTGATTCATCGCTAGCAACAATGCAATTAATGCTTGCTTTGGAAACTATGGGGCTAAGCTCTTGCCCTGTGAACTGGCCTGATATTGAAAAATTTGAGCAAAAATTGGCGTCTAGACTGGGACTACAAGCCCAACAACGTCCTGTAATGCTTTTGCCGGTCGGATATGCCGATATGAATGGTATGATCCCGTTCTCACAGAAAAAAAGTTCATCTGTTTTAGCTATGAAAATTTTAGGAAAGAATAAATGATTATAGAGATTAAGGGAGTTCAGTTTATTAACAAAGGGGCTGAACTTATGTTGCAAGCTGTATTACAGCATATTAACCATCAGTGGCCTGACTCAAAAATTGTGCTTGCTCCGAGCAAAAACTCATCTTATTCTGATAGAATAAAAATCGGAGCGCTACAAAAGTTCAACCTTAGGAAAGGTAAACTTGATTTAAATAGATTAAGTTATTATATGCCTAAGCGGTTTAGAAAATTCCTAATGGAAAGTTATGGGATAGTAACAGAAGTTGATGTAGATGTAATGTTAGATGCGTCAGGTTTTGCATATAGTGATAAATGGGGAAGCCTTGTAATCAAGCATTTGGCTTCGGAAATTATTCGGTTTGATTCTGTAGAAAAAAAATATATTTTTTTACCGCAGGCACTTGGGCCATTTACAAAACCAGATGATCTGAAGTTGTTGCGCTCTAGTTTGCCCAAGGCTAGTTTAATTTGTGCAAGAGAGGATGTGTCATTTAGTTATATAGATTCTATTAACAGCAATAAAAAAAATATGAAGGTCTTTCCAGATTTCACAAATTTAGTCCAAGGTATTTTGCCCGAATATTACACAGGCGGTGAGAAAAAGATAGTTGTTATACCTAATCATAATATGATTAATGAAAAAAATGAAAATAAAGATTGGGTTCATTCTTATATAGATATCCTCTCATTATCCATCGAATTGATTATAAAAAATGGTTATATACCAGTGCTTCTAAACCATGAGGGGGCTCAAGATGGTAGTATTTGTACACAAGTAAACGAAAGGTTTAATGGTGTGATAGATATTATTAATGAAAAAGACCCACTAAAAGTCAAGGGTATTATTGGCGCAAGCGCTGCCATTATATGTTCGCGTTTCCATGGTTGCGTTAGTGCTTTATGTCAAGGAGTTCCTTGTATCGGCACTAGTTGGAGTCACAAATATGAACAATTGTTCAATGAATATGGCAGGGGTGAATTTTTAATTTCGCCACATATTGATAAAGAAGAGCTTGATTCTTTATTGCTAGAATGTTTGGATAAAAAAAGTAAGAATTATAGTGAGTATGTAGATAAAATAATTGCCTTTAAAAATGAGGTTAGAACAATGTGGATGGAAATTGATAATTGTTTAGGCAATAAATAATATTTTATTAGCGGTATTAACGTTGTACCGCTAATTTCGTATGTTATTTTCTTGAAAGAATATATATGACTTCTAAGCTAATTACAGTTTATATACCGACGCACAATCGCTCTAATATGTTATATCGAGCAATTCGATCTGTTCAGTTGCAAACATACGACAACATTGAAATAATTATTTGCGATGATGGTTCTACAGATGAGACGTATCAATTAGTTAACAAACTTATTGAATCGGATGATCGTATAAAGTATTTACGCAATGAAAAGCCGCTAGGTGCACCTTCTGCTCGTAATTTAGGTATTTTTAACGCAACAGGAGAATATATTACTGGATTAGATGATGATGATGAGTTTTCGCCAAATAGAATTCAAGAATTAGTAAGTATCTATGATGACACCCTGCATTCATTTGTTTGCAGCAATATTATGGTCAATTATGGCTCGTACAGAGCAGCAAATCCAATTTATTCAGGAGAAATAACACTTGAAAAACTCGGTTTTTATAATATTGCTGGAAACCAAGTGTTTACTAAAACTGAGAAATTAAAAAATATTGGAGGCTTTGACACTAGTTTACCTGCATGGCAAGATTATGATACCTGGTTTAGACTTTGTTTGCATTATGGTAATGGGTATAAAATCGCTTCGACTTCTTATATCCAAAACGTAGATCATGAGTTAGGAAGGATTACAACCGGTGATAAGGCTAAGCGAGGTTACGAACTATTTGTCGAAAAGCATAGCAACAAACTAACAAAAAAAAACAAGATGAGTTTGCTAATTTATGATAGGGTAAATCGGGGGGCAGATATTAGTTTTAAAGACTTATTACAAAATTTTTCCATGGCTAATTTAATATTAACACTAAAGTTTAAGATTAAAAAGAGGATGCCTTTAGTTAAATCATTAGTGAAATATATTCGCTAAATAAGAAAGTGTGGAGTTATGTTTAATAAAAAGAATGTCTTTGAAGATAAAGTCGAATTATATCCTAAAGTTAGTATGGTTGAGCAGTTATTCATTGCGTTATTTATACTTTCTTTAGTGATGAGTTCAATATCTATTTTCCCATTTGGAATTTCAAAGTTTGGTGATTCTGGTGGGGTAAAGTTATATCATATTCTTTCATTCTTATTGTTTGGTTTTTTATTTTTAAAATTCAAAAAAATAGCTGGTTTTAGTTCGTTATTTTTCATTTTCATACTTTACATATTAGTATACTCTCTAATGTGTGCGCTACTATATGAAATGGATATAATGATGGCAAATTATATTTACTGCGCATTCATTTTTTATCTTGGAACTTGGATTTCATCATTAATTTCAACAAGTAAGTTGACTGCGTTACTATCTAAAATTGCAATTGCTTTTTCTTTAATTGTTATTTTTAAAATTTTTATTTTCAAGTCGGTTATTATTGCATTTCTTGCAAGCCCTTGGGGGCATCCTATGTTACCTTCTATAAGTGGTGGCGGGTTAAATATAGAGTCAAGTTGGTTGGCTATGATGACAATATTTGGATATAAGAATAAAAAGGTTTACTTCCCACTTCTTATTGTTGCATTTATTGTTTCATTATTATATGCAAGTCGAGCTGGGACGTTGATTTGTGTATATTCTTATTTGGCATATTTATTCTTGAATGTACAAAATAAGAATAAGATAGTGGGAATTATAAGTATCTTCGCACTTTTGTGTATAGCTATCGGATTTGTTTTCTATTTGTCTACTAAAGATCTCTATGTTGTAGAGCGTTTTACTTCTGTTGGCGATGATCCTGGCTCTTTAGGTCGCTTAGCATTATGGAAATGGATAATCCCAGCATTTTTAAACAACCCGCTGGGATATGGTCCTGGGAATGCGATTAAAGCAGTTACTGATATTTCACAAACAACATTTATTGAAAATAATGTTCATTTGTATCCTGCACAGATACTTTTAGACTTTGGTTTGATCGGTTTCATCGTTTATATATTTATAGTAATCAAGATTTTTAGAGGTTCTTTTTCACGGAATTTAGGAGTTAGAGTTTTTTATATCTTTTTGCTTTCTTATATATTGCTCGGATTAATTCAGTTCAGAGGGGCAGATCCGTTACCATTCTTACTGGCTGGTTTTGTGTTTAGTAAAAAGAATAAGTGGAGTGAAGAATAAAATGTCGCTACATGAAATAAAATCTGCAGACAGTGTAAAAAGTAAAATTGTAATATTTTTATTTAGAATGTCAACCTTGTATACAAGAAAAAATGTCTTTTTTAAAGTAATTGGTATGCCATTTGTCATCGCAAACAAAATTATAAACGAATGGTTATTTTGTGTGGAAATACCTCATCAAACAAGAATTAGCTCTGGGCTGGTTATATATCACCCTCATTGTATAGTGATAAATCCATCTGTTAAAATTGGTAAAAGATGTATTATTCGCCAAAATGTTACGATCGGAAATATCATTTTGAAAGATGGTACATCCTCACTGAGTCCGGAGATAGGTGATGATGTTGAGATTGGTGCTAATGTTATAATACTTGGAAATATTACAATTGGTGATGGTTGTCGTTTAGGTGCTGGGGCTGTCGTTAATAAAAGCTTATTACCTGGTACGACTGTTGTTGGATTTGGCTTTAGGGAAATCAATAATGGCGGATGAGTATATTGTATTAATTCCTGCGTATAATGTTTCATTAGTAGATGTAAAAAAGACATTTCAAAGTCTCGATTATCAATCAAATATTCTTGTTATTGACGATGGTAGTGATATTCCTTTTGTTGAACTGATAGGTGACAACTTTAATCATTTTATTAATCTTGATGTGAAAAGATTGGAGGAGAATAAAGGGATTGAATTTGCTCTAAATTACGGTTTGAGTATGATTGTCACTAAGTATAATTATATCGCTCGTTTAGATATTGGTGATTATTCATCCCCTGAGCGTTTTAGTTTACAGGTTGAATATTTGAGAGAAAACTCAGAGGTTGTGCTTGTTGGTACATGGGCTAGATTTATTGATTCGACTGGCGAGGAGCTATTCATAAGTAAAGTTCCGACGAACGATTCAGATATTAGAAAAAGAATGTATATCAATAATATGTTCATTCATCCATCGGTCATGATGCGTGCAAGTGCTTTAGTCAACATCTCTGGCTATAGTACAGAGTATATAGCATGTGAGGACTATGAATTGTTCTTTAGATTGATGAATAAAGGTAGGGTTGCTAACTTACCGAAAGTATTACTCGATTATGAAGTTAACTATAGTAGTATATCGTCAAGTAAGAGAAATAAGCAATTAACTAATAGACTTCGATTGATTATTAAAAACTTTAAATTCATAGAGTATGGGGTATATCCATATTATGGAGTGGTTAGAAACCTACTAATGTTTTTTGTTAATCGAAATATGACAACTAAAATAAGAAGTATTTTAAAAAAGTAGAAAGTGAGATTTTATGCGTATCTGTCAAGTTTTAGAATCTACAGCAACTGGAACACTTGCAATGGTCCGCTTAATCGCGAACTCCCTTTCTGAAATGGGACATGAAGTGCATGTTATATATTCTATACGTAATGATACACCTGAAAATATTGAAAGTTTATTTTTTTCAGGGGTGAAATTACATCATTTACAAATGAATGGAAGTAAACTACCTTATGTAATATATAAAATCAGGTCTATAATTAGCGAGATAAATCCTGATGTAGTGCACTTTCATTCTTCTTATGCTGGTTTTATAGGTCGACTATCTTTTTTATTTTCAAATGAAAAAGCTAAACTCTTCTATAGTCCGCATTGTATTTCTTTTATGCGTAGAGACATCAGTCAAATAAAGAAAGTATTTTTTATTCTTTTAGAGAGGTTGGCTACATTAAAAAAATGCACATATATAGCCTGCTCAAAAAGTGAAAAGATCACCATCGAAAAATTGTTACCAGTCAAAGTGAGATTAATTGAGAATGCTGTGATTTATAAAACCACTAACATAAGTTTAAAACAAAATAGAAATAAGAATAAATTTTTAATTGTAACTGTTGGTGGGATAAGAAAGCAAAAGAATCCATACTTATTTTCTTGTATTGCACGTAAATTAAAAGATAGAGATGACATCGACTTTGTTTGGATTGGTGATGGCAATGAGAAAGAAAAAAAGCAATTGGTTGAGGCTAATGTAATTATTACTGGATGGCTCTCATCTGAAGAGGTTTATAGTTATCTGCAAGATGCCGATGTTTATTTATCCACATCTCTTTGGGAGGGAATGCCTGTATCCTTAATCGAAGCAATGTATAGCCATCTTCCTATCATAGCTACTGGTTGCCCAGGGAATATTGATGTGATTAGTGATAAGGAAACCGGATTTATTATTAATGAGAATGGTGATTGTGCAGACGACTTGATAGAAAGATTAATTGCTGACAACCAATTAAAAAAGTTTATTTCTGATAACGCATATAATGATGTTACAAATCGATTTTCTGCTATTCGTTACATGAATAATCTTATGAAAGCTTATCAAGAGCACCTATGATACTTGATCGGTTATAATACTCCCAATGTTCACAATTCTATTTTAATATAATGATGGATAATATTATGAAGGATCCTTTAAAAGGTTTTATATCTAAGCTTTGTTTAGGACTAAGTGATCTCATATGCATAAATATGTCTTTATTTTTTGCGATTACTATTGCTGACTATTCTTTTTCCGATATATCTAAATTTATTCCTTTTGAGCAGATGCCGATTAGATATATAGCACAGATGTTTATATCCGTAGCCTGCGTTGCTTGGTTTTGGATTCGATTAAGACATTACTCGTATAGAAAGCCATTTTGGTTTGAGTTGAAGGAGATTTTAAGAACACTTTTAATCTTTGCTATTTTAGATTTGTCTTTAATCGCATTTTCTAAATGGGATCTGTCACGCACCATTTGGGCATTTACTTGGTTTATTGCCTTGATACTCGTGCCCTTAAGTCGTTCCGTAGTCAAAAATACCTTATCGAAAATAGGAATATGGAAAAAGAAAAGTGTAATAATTGGTTCGGGAAAAAATGCACTTGAAGCATATAAGGCTTTACAAAGTGAAGAGATTTTAGGATTTAGTGTTTCTGCGTTCGTATGTTCATCAGGAAAAGATTCGGAACGCGAAATTTTTGGGATCCCGGTCATAGAAGGTAATCATAACTTTTGGGCATCTGTCGATCCCGCAAGCACGCAATTTATTGTTGCATTAGAATTCGAACAGCAGGCCCTGAGGGATGATTGGTTAAAAGAACTATCAAAAAGAAACTGCAGGTCGATATCTGTTATTCCTAGTTTAAGAGGCGTTCCGCTGTACGGGACTGATATGTCGTTTATTTTTAGTCACGAAGTTATGATACTCCGTGTTAATAATAACTTAATGAAACATACATCAAGATTTCTTAAGCGCTCATTTGATTTAATTGGCTCTGCATTATTACTGTTACTATTAATGCCCGTTTTTCTTATTCTTACAGTGATTATTTCTCGGGATGGAAAAACTGTAGTTTATGGACACGAGAGAGTTGGGAAAAATGGCCGAAAATTTAAATGCTTGAAGTTCCGTTCTATGGTTATTAATTCTAAAGAAGTATTGGATGAGTTGTTGAAGAGTAGTGAAGATGCAAGAAATGAATGGGCGAAAGATTTTAAATTAAAGAATGATCCGCGTGTCACTAAAATTGGTCATTTTTTAAGAAAAACTAGTTTGGATGAGTTACCACAGTTATGGAATGTTTTTGTTGGAGAGATGAGTCTTGTTGGACCAAGACCAGTTATTTACGAGGAGTTAGAGCGATATGCAGGTGATGTTGACTACTACCTTATGGCGAAACCCGGCATGACAGGACTTTGGCAAGTAAGTGGTAGGAATGATATTGACTATGATACTAGAGTTTATTTTGATGCCTGGTATGTTAAAAACTGGTCTCTTTGGAATGATATTGCCATTTTATTCAAAACTATAAAGGTTGTTTTAAAGAGAGACGGAGCGTATTGATAATAACATTTACTTTTTCAGTGTGGTATCCACATGATTAGACGATCTTTTCTTAAAAAAATAGTCTGTATGTTTTGTGGCCTATTCTCTATAAAAACATTATCAAGCACTCTGAATTTAGACAATAATAAGGACAAGGCAGTCGTTGACTATAAATTTTCCAAGAAAGGGATTACCTTAATTGGCAGTGTTGCAGAACTTCGAGCTTGTGAAGCTATAAATAATGAAAAAATAGTTTTTTTACTTGGTTATTATGAAGATGATTCCTGTGGTCAAGGTTTTTTAATTCGCGATTATGAAGTTTCGAGAGATGATAGTGGGCATTTTTTTATGACCGCAGCAGGTTGTTGTTGGAGAAGGATTAAGGAAAATGAAAATCATTACTTTCCTTCTGAATTTGGTGGGAGAGAAAATAGTAATTCAACTCAAGCAATAAATAATATGCTCTTGGCTGTATATGAAAAGAGTTTGAAACTAAAGAAGAATATCAATTGTGATACAGAACAATCAGGTATAGTCATTGATTTTTCAGGTTCTTGGGGAATTTCGAGCCAAATTAGAATCCCACCATTATCTAGTGTGGTCTTTCAGAATGGAAAAATATATTGTCTAGACGATTTCACAGATCTATCCATGATATGCTTTCTTTCTGAAGTTAATGATAAAATTGCCTATGAGGGATGCCGCTGGAACGGTATTACGCTCGATGCTCGTAAGAAAGCTGCTTGTATGATTCTGAATGATTACAATAGATTCTATATTTCAGGAGGAGCAATATTTAAAGGCTTTAAGGGGGTGGGTTTATATTTGGGTGATATGTCTGGAATGGGGAAGAGTTTTGGCCATGAATGTCTAACAGATGGTATGTATTTCTATGAGTATGATTATTGGGACACATTACGAGGTCTTGAAGATAGTGTCGCTATATATATTTCTACAAATGATAATCATTTGACAAATTGGGTTGTGGGTTCAAGTGCTAAAGCTCTAATAATAGCAGCCCCCGGGAATAGATTATCTCATTTTCATGTTTGGGGATGTATCGATAAAAATGAATCGTTACTTTTAAAATCAGGTCTTCATACCGGGACTAGTCTTTCTGATTTTAAGTTGGGAACGTCTAGATTGGTAATTGAAAATCCTTTTGGAGTACAAATTATCAATTGGTTAGGTGAGCATAAGGGAAAGACATTTAACTATGAGTATGACTATATATGGTTAAAACCTATAGGGAAAAATGTAAGTGTGCGTTCAGTAACTATTCAGGGTGGAAACATTCAGGTTATTGATGGTGGAGATCATAAATGTCGAACAGTCTCTGCAGAAGGACAAATGAAGGGAGCCATTAGTAGTATTACTATTATAAATAGAGGAGGGGGGTATACTAGGGATGACATTAGGATTTCTGTTGTCGGTGACGGTGAGGGGGCGATTTTAGAACCAATAATTGTAAACTCTAGATTATCTTGTTTGAGAGTGGTTAATGGGGGGGGGAATTACACATATGCTAAAGTTTTAATTCAAGGTGAAGGTTCAGGTGCAGTTACTGAGGTTAATCTAGCAGATGAATCTTTTTTTGATAAGAATAAAATTAGTAATATTTACATCGGAAAGAATTATATTGTTGGGACAAGCCAAAAGGCAATGCCTCAAACAAAATATACGTGTAAAATATTCGATTTAGATGGTTTTTCTCGCCTGAATATCAAAGACATCATGATTTTCCCTGAGAATACAGATATTGTTTCTTGTAGAGCATTGGGTCGTGACGCTGAAGTTCTTCCATTGACAGTAAGCTTATATAATAATAAAGGAAGCATATCAGTTAAAAACCCTTATGAAGATAGCCAAATGAAAAATAATGTAGATAGTAATGAGATTTTAAAAAATTTTAATTCTGCAATTATTACATTTCAATGCTCATATGATTTATGACATATTTTATGTCTTGTTTCACTATTACTTTAGTATTTTCCTAATTCACATCCATTTTATGAGAAATGAAGTTTGTGAGAAGCTCTTGTCTGCATAAGTTTTCTAAGGGATTACTACCTGTTGACATAAATAAATCAACTGTGAATTGATATCATTCCATTATATACTGAAAATTAATTTCATCGTTGATGTTATTCGTGAATTTGTTGTTCGATTCCGTATTGTTAAAGTGACTAATTTTACCTACCATTGCAGTGTGAACTTGAGATAAAGAAAAATTATCATTTCAGTTATTTTAAATTTACTAGTTGCTAAAGATTTAAAGAGTGGAATAAAATTAGTTATTTCTTGTTATCGCAAGCTAGTGGCGTACATCATTAAGGAATAAAAATGGCAATTCTAGTCACCGGCGGAGCCGGCTACATCGGTTCTCACACCGTTCTGGCCCTGCTTGAACGTGGAGAAGAGGTTGTCGTCCTAGACAACCTTTCGAACTCATCCGAAGAGTCACTGCATCGTGTGGAGCAGCTAACAGGCAAAGCAGCCATCTTCTACCAAGGCGATATTCAAGATCCGGAGTGTCTGAACCGTATCTTCGATGGCCACCGTATCTCGGCGGTGATCCACTTTGCTGGTCTCAAGGCGGTAGGGGAGTCAACCCGCAAACCGTTAGAATATTATCAGAACAACGTCTCTGGCACCCTTGTGCTCCTGGATGAGATGCGTCGTGCCGGAGTTCATCAGTTTATCTTCAGTTCCTCCGCCACTGTTTATGGCGCTAACTCTCCAGTACCTTATGTTGAAACCACACCTATTGGCGGTACGACTAGCCCGTATGGCACATCCAAACTGATGGTTGAGCAAATCCTGCAGGATTTCGCCAAGGCAGAGCCGCAGTTTTCGATTATCGCTTTACGTTACTTCAACCCAGTCGGTGCCCATGAGTCTGGCCTGATCGGCGAAGATCCTAATGGCATCCCTAATAACCTGTTGCCATACATCTCGCAGGTTGCTATCGGCAAGCTGGAGAAGCTGGGTGTTTTCGGCGGTGATTATCCAACGGAAGACGGTACCGGTGTGCGTGACTACATTCACGTGATGGATCTGGCTGAAGGCCACCTGATGGCCATGGATCATCTGAAGAAGGTCGAAGGGTTCAAAGCTTATAATCTGGGAGCTGGTGTTGGGTTCTCCGTGCTGGAGATGGTGCATGCTTTCGAGAAAGCCTCCGGTGTTGCTATCCCTTATCAGATCTTGCCGCGCCGCGATGGTGATTTGCCAGCCTTCTGGGCGGACGCCAACCTGGCTCGCCAAGAACTGGGCTGGGAGGTGAGTCGTGGTATCGATGAGATGATGCGTGATACCTGGAACTGGCAGAAGAACAACCCACAGGGATACGCTAGTAAAAGCTAAGAAAATTCTTTAATATAACGCATTCTTAAAAGCCCATTTATGGGCTTTTTTTTCGCCCTTGCAATGATAAGGCGGCTATCTATTTGCAGGCTTTGTTACAGAATTTAGGGATTTCTTCGATCTTAATTAATTGATATAAAATAAATTTGCTGATAGAGCAGGCGGGTAGCTCAATAAATCAACAACCGTCTTCAGATTAAACTGAAATAGCGGACAATGTACAGGTGTTTTGTCCGCTTAGGTGGTAGCATACGCAACAAAAATCTCGTCCAATGGGCATAAGTACGCGTTTAAGTAATGATCGTGTGTTGTATGCTTAACTTAGCGTAAGGATTGGACAAAACGTAAAATTTATACTTTATTTTCAGTCTATTGGTAGCTGTTGAGCCAAGGGCGGTAGCGTGCTTTATTGAGCTGGCAGTAAGTTAAATGGCTTTTTGGTTGTTTTTTGACCTTGCATCCACGGTCAACCATTATACTTCATGATGTAACAAAGTATGACGGTTTGGGTGAAAATCGGAATAATGACATACTGACTGCCAAGAGGATTAAGACTGAGTGATGACCTAAGAAAGCGAGTTAAAGACTGCGATTGGCGTATTTTTATTAAGTGATTGTATTACTTGAAGCTTTTTAGCTTAACGTAATAAAGGATAAATAATGTTACTACCCGTAATTATGGCAGGCGGTACTGGCAGTCGTTTATGGCCAATGTCCCGTGAACTCCATCCCAAGCAGTTCCTGCGTTTGCATAGCATCCATTCCATGTTGCAAGAAACGTTAAAGCGGCTTGATGGTGTCGGCGTAAGTGAGCCTGTTGTAATCTGTAACGAAGATCACCGCTTTATGGTTGCTGAACAACTTCGGCAGATCGACATGTTATCGCATAACATCATTCTGGAACCGGTAGGGCGTAACACCGCTCCGGCGATAGCCTTGGCCGCATTGAATGCCATTGCCCAGGGCAACGACCCTATCATGCTGGTGTTGGCGGCCGATCACATTATCAATGATGTCGAAGCATTCCATCGTGCCATTGACCTGGCACTGCCACATGCGGCTGCAAAGAGTCTGGTTACCTTTGGTATTGTTCCCACCGGGCCTGAAACGGGTTACGGGTATATTCAACGTGGGGAATGTAAGAATGGTTCGGTGGCTGCGCCTGTTCAACGCTTTGTAGAGAAGCCTGACAGCGAGACGGCACAAAGCTATATCGAGACCGGCGAATACTACTGGAATAGCGGCATGTTCATGTTTCGTGCCAAGCGCTATCTGGAAGAGCTGGAGAAATTCCGCCCAGATATCCTTGCGGCTTGCCGCGATGCGCTTGCTAACACTGAATGCGATAAAAACTTTATCAATGTTGATCGCGATGCGTTTTCTGCCTGCCCGGATGACTCGGTTGACTATGCGGTAATGGAGAAGACTCACGATGCGGTGGTCATTCCCCTGGATGCTGGTTGGAGTGACGTCGGATCTTGGTCGGCGTTGTGGGAAGTAAGTAAGAAAGACTCGGCGGGTAATGCTCTGACCGGGGATACTTTCCTCTATGACTCCCGTGACTGCTACATCAACACTGACGAGAAGCTGGTCGCTGCTGTAGGTGTAGAAAACCTGGTGATTGTTAACACCAAAGATGCCGTTCTGGTAGTAGATAGATCTAAGGTTCAAGATGTTAAAAAGATTGTTGAACATCTGAAGAAGAATAAGCGTAGTGAATACCGTCGGCATCGAGAGGTGTATCGTCCATGGGGCCGTTGCGACATTTTGGTCGCCGAGAAACGTTTTAACGTCAATCGTATTACTGTGAATCCGGGTGAGGCGTTCTCTTTACAAATGCATCACCATCGCGCTGAGCATTGGGTCGTGCTTTCCGGCACCGCGAGAGTGACTACTGGCGATAAGACGTTCTTGATTACCGAGAATCAGTCAACATTTATCCCGGTTGCGGTTATCCATCGTTTAGAAAACCCAGGCAACATTCCGTTAGAATTGATTGAGATTCAGTCTGGTTCTTATCTTGGGGACGATGACGTTATCCGCATAAAAGATCACTACGGGCGTTGCTAATTTTTGAGGTTTTAATGAACAGTTTAACATGCTTTAAGGCTTATGATATTCGCGGTCAACTTGGTGAAGAGTTAAACGAAGATATTGCTTACCGCATCGGGCGAGCCTATGGCGAATATTTAAAGCCAAAGCGCATTATCGTGGGTGGCGATGTGCGTTTGACTAGTGAAGCATTAAAATTGGCTTTGGCTAACGGCCTGCGTGATGCCGGAGCCGATGTTTTTGACATTGGGTTAAGTGGAACAGAAGAAGTTTACTTTGCCACATTCCATCTCAATATGGATGGTGGGGTCGAGGTTACAGCAAGCCATAACCCTATGAACTATAACGGGATGAAGCTGGTGCGTGAGAATGCACAACCGATCAGTGGCGACACAGGCTTGTTTGCGATTAAGGAATTGGCCGAAGTGAATAACTTCGCTCCGGTTGATGAAAGCAAACGTGGTAGCTATCAGCAGATCTCTATTCTGAATGATTATGTAGATCATCTGTTAGGGTACATTGATACCAAGGCGCTGAGCCCAATGAAGTTGGTGATCAACTCAGGGAATGGTGCTGCCGGTCATGTGATCGATGAGATCGAACGGCGTTTCAAACAAGATAATGTGCCGGTTTCCTTTGTTAAGGTCCATAACCAGCCGGACGGCCAATTCCCAAATGGCATTCCCAACCCCTTGTTGCCAGAGTGTCGAGCTGATACCGCAAACGCGGTACTGAAGCATCAGGCCGATATGGGGATAGCCTTTGACGGTGACTTTGACCGCTGTTTCCTTTTCGACAATAAAGCCAACTTTATTGAAGGGTATTATATAGTTGGCCTACTGGCAGAAGCCTTTCTACAAAAAGAAAAAGGGGCAAAAATCATACATGACCCCCGTCTTTCCTGGAACACCATTGATATCGTAAACAAAGCCGGTGGCGTACCGGTGATGTCGAAAACTGGGCACGCATTTATTAAAGAGCGGATGCGCAAAGAAGATGCGGTTTATGGTGGTGAAATGAGTGCGCACCATTATTTCCGTAGTTTTGCCTATTGCGACAGTGGCATGATCCCATGGTTACTGGTTGTCGAGTTGATTGCCAAAAGTGGCTTGTCACTTGAGCAACTGGTGAGCGAACGTATGAATGCCTATCCTTGTAGCGGAGAAATTAACTATAAGGTTAATGACGCCAGTGAGATTATCAAGTTAATAGAGCAAAAGTACACGCCGATGGCGGAGCAAATCGACAGAACTGACGGGCTAAGCATGGAGTTTGCTGATTGGCGGTTTAATATTCGCACATCAAATACCGAACCCTTACTGCGTTTGAATGTTGAAACAAAAGGTTACGCTGAAAAGGTCCAGATCAAAGTCTCTGACTTGGAAACCTTCATCAAGTAAAGGTGAGATAGTGAAATTTCTAAAATTAATATGGGAATATCGTGGTTTCATACTTGGTAATGTGAAAAGGGAATTTCAATCCAAGTATAGAAACTCTTTACTTGGAGTGACTTGGAGTGTGTTAAATCCACTATCTATGATAGTGGTTTACACAGTGATTTTTTCTCAGGTTATGAGAGCGAAGCTACCTGGCGTAGACTCCCAATATGCTTATAGTATTTATATTTGTGCTGGGATCCTGACTTGGGGATTATTTGCAGATATCATTGTAAGATCGCAAAACGTATTTTTAGATAATGCTAATCTGATTAAAAAGTTGAATTTCCCAAAAATATGCCTGCCGATTACTGTGATCGGTAGTGCACTGGTCAATTTTTCAATCATCTTCTCATTATTTACGGTGTTTTTGATTATCAGTAATGATTTTCCTGGATTACCTTATTTTGCGCTTATTCCTGTATTGATCATCATGATGATCCTGGCTGTAGGGCTTGGGATCATTGTTGGTGTCTTAAATGTATTTTTCCGTGATGTTGGTCAATTCTTTGGCATCGTTCTACAGTTTTGGTTCTGGCTGACCCCTATTATTTACCCAGCTACAATTCTTCCTGAGCGTATCCACCCATTGATGAAATACAATCCTATGGCTAGCGTAGTTGAAGCATGCCAGAAGATCCTGGTTAATGGTATCTTTCCAAATTGGGCAGGGTTACTTTACCCTCTGATTTTGGGCGTCATACTCTGTATCATTGGCTTGAGCTTGTTCAGGAAACATATTGGCGAAATGGTGGATGAATTATAATGGGAAGCATTATTGTTAATCAGCTATGCAAAGCATATAAAAGTTATCCTAATAAATGGAGCCGCCTGATTGAATGGTGGGGGCTTAGCAATAAAAAAAGGCATAATGTCAAGTCTGTACTTAACGATATCAATTTTACTATTGAAGCGGGCGAGTCTGTTGGCATTATTGGTGTTAACGGCGCGGGTAAGAGTACATTATTAAAATTAATTACAGGTACCACGCAACCGACAACCGGTGAAATCAAAGTAAATGGCCGTATTGCAGCATTGCTAGAGTTAGGCATTGGTTTTCACCCTGACTTTACCGGGCGTCAGAATGTACATATGGCAGGCCAGCTGTTAGGGTATTCCACAGAAGAAATCGAAACGTTGTTCCCTGAAATTGAGGCTTTTGCTGAGATTGGCGAATACATTGAGCAACCCTTGAGAATGTATTCTTCCGGTATGCAAGCTCGCCTTGCGTTCGCAGTAGCAACAGCAACAAAACCGGATATTTTAATTGTCGATGAAGCTTTGTCAGTTGGTGATGTTTACTTTCAAGCCAAGTGTTATTCAAGGATTGCTGAGTATAAGAAACAGGGAATGACACTACTGTTAGTATCCCATGCGGTAATGGATATATCCAAGCAGTGCGATAGAGCAATATTTTTAAAGTCAGGTAAAGTTTATGCCGATGGGCCTTCTAGAGAAGTTGTCAATATGTATATGGATGACTTATTTGGTAAGAAGAAGGTTGAGACTGAAAAAAACAAAGTTATAACGCTCAACCAGAATTCGGAAGATCTCTACCATACTCGACCAGGGTATCTTAAAGAGGAACACCGCTGGGGGCAGGGGGGCGCTAAAATTATCGATTATATGACGGTTTGCGGTGGTGTTGAGTATCCGTCTGTAATCAATACCAACGATAAGTTAGATGTCTATGTTAAAGTATTTTTTGAGCATGATTTTGAACATATCACTCCAGGTATCTTAATCAAGAGTCTTGAAGGGGTATTTATCTATGGAAGTAATTCATATCTCTCAACTAAAGGTAAAGTATTACCTGATGGAAAGTCTGGGCATGTTGTAATCTATAAGTTTAGCCTGAATCTTTGCTTAAATGAGGGGGCCTATTTACTTTCTCTTGGGCTTTCTGCTGGAGATCCCACACAGACGACAGTTCCGGTGGACAGAAGATATGATTCTGTCCTGTTGAAAGTTACCAATAACGTCCATATGTGGGGCTTAGTCGATATGCAGGCTGATTTTGTACAGGTTGAGGAGTTTTTCTAATGACACATCAAGAACAATCAATTACAGCGTTGGTGAAGCAATTACCTGAAGTTTATCAACCGATTTTTAAGCATCCGGAATTTACAGCGCAGGCATCACGTAGTTGCCTTGATCGATTAGAAACCATCGCCTCTGCATACGACTACATTTCTAAAGAGAAAGGGCGCCCTCTAAAAGTTCTGGATTTAGGCTGTGCACAAGGTTTCTTTAGCCTGAGCTTGGCTGAGCGTGGTGCGATTGTCACTGCTGTGGACTATAGCCAGCCAAATGTCGATGTTTGCAACAAATTGGCAGAAGAAAATAGCAGTTTTAACGTAGAGTTTTTGTTAGGCAGTATAGAAACTATTGTTCGGGAAAGAGTAAAAGAGCAGGAGTACGATTTAGTTCTCGGGTTAAGCGTGTTCCATCATCTGGTTTATGAACATGGTGCAGAGTATGTTTTTGATTTATTTAAAATGCTCTCCAAGAAAGTTGAAACCGGCATCTTTGAATTTGCATTAAATACAGAACCCTTGTATTGGGCTGCATCTCAACCAGAAGATCCACGTCAACTGATCGAGTCTTACGCATTTAGCCATCATCTTTCGATGTATGGCACTCATTTATCCGCGGTCGAACGTCCGTTGTTCTTTGCCAGTAATAAATATTGGAACATTGATGAGCGTTACGGTGTTATTGATCATTTCACACGCCGTTCTCATCAACTCGATAATTTCTATCATGGTAACAACAGACGTTATTATTTTTCAGACGATAAAATCATTAAGATCTTTTTGAAAAATAGCACGAACTCTAATTACTCAGAGTTAATGAATGAATCTGTCTTTTTGAAAAAGGAGATCCCTGGATTCCGCTCTTCTGAGTTGTTTTGCTATGGCAGCAATGATAGCGAGTCATGGCTTGTAAGAACTTCGGTTCCAGGGCGTCTATTGCTTGATATTATCTTGGCTGGCGATGAGTACGATGATGAAAAAATTATCGAAGGTATCCTTGACCAAATAACTATTCTTGAGGCGCAGGGCTTATACCATAACGATCTTAGACCTTGGAATATTTTGATCGGTGATGACTCGCAGGTCTATATTATTGATTATGGTTCGATTACTAGTTCCGTTAGCGACGGTGACGATCTTTACGGCCAGATGCTGTCATTCTTTATTCTTATAAAAGAAATTGCGCAGCATACGATTAGGGAACAAGGAAGTCAGCGGCCACGTTTTATATCGCCTCATGATTTTCCTGAGAAATATCAGAAATGGATGGCAAAGGTATGGATGATGCCGAGCCAGCAATGGAGCTTTAAGAATATTTATGCGGCCTATCTCGATCAAAATGATATTATCGGAGATATTCCGGTTTCCGCCATTCTTGAGAGCCATCTGTCGACCGCAACAAACCACATGGACTGGCAGGTTAAGCAGCTACAAAACGTTATGGCCAATAGAATCGATACGTTAGCCAATGATGTGCGTGCGGAAAACCAGACTCTGGTTGCAGAATTTAAAAAGAAAGAAGATGAGTATCTTAACTTAATCAAGCAACTTTCAGCGAAAATCGATGCCACTATCGAGAAAATTGCTAGCGAGCAGCATGCTCGGAGTTTGTCTGACAGTGATACAAACAGCAAAATTCATGCGGAAACTAGTGCGAACTTGACTGCAGAGATAGATGAACAGAAGAGAATTACAAACGACTTACGTAATGAACTTAATTTGGTTTATGGTTGTAACTCTTGGAAGTTAACTTATCCTTTGCGCCTGGCGTCAAAGTCTATCAAATTGGTCTTCCAACCTCGGAGATTGCTTTCAGGCATCAAATCGGTAGCTAAAAAAAAAAGTAAAGGTTTAGTCTCTGCGGCTAGTACTTTTGTGTCAAACCGCCCACTGCTGAGGCAGCGGGTGGTGCGCTTGTTGAATCGTTATCCTGGGCTAAAATATAGATTAAAAAGAAACCTGCCACGAGATTATGATGATGCGCCTTCTGTATCGGTTTTTACTAACGTAGCATTATCTGAAAACCATTATGGAGAAACAGAGCAAGAACCGCTTTGCTCTGTCAAAAAAACCGGCATGCATGAGAAGCAAAAATCAGTGCTTGAGTCATGGTTCTATTAATGGATGGTATGTGTAGATAATGAAAAGAATACTTGCTCTTAATTTCTTTCCGGCCTTTGTTCCGGTGTCCAATGGTGGTGAGTCCAAACTTTATAATTTCTATAAGGTTTTGAGTAAATATCATCATATAACATTGCTTACCTCTACTCATCCTGATGTTAATGAGGAAACGATATATCACACAGCAACATTTGTGGAGCGCCGGATCCCGAAAGATAACCACTTTAACCGATGCTGGGGGGAGTTGTCGGGCCATCTTGCCGATGGGCACGGAGATCTTTCCGCTCCCACCATAGCGGCTAGTGCGCTATATCCAACCGCCATGTTAGCGGCATACCTAAGTGAGTATGATTCCGCAGATATTATTATTCATGACTTCCCATTTACTGTTGATTACGATGTTTTCTTAGGTACGGACAGTAAACCAAGGATCTACAACTCACATAATTGTGAAACAGAACTGTATCAAACCCTTCATCCATCAGAAAAATCACGACCTATCGTCGAGTTGGTGGCGAAAGCTGAAGAAAAGCTGTTGAATAACTCGGATTTGATTCTGTACTGCGGCGAAAGTGATTATGAATCATTTAAAAAAATCGCTCCGCATAAAGAGTCTGTGATGTTCTACTCGCCTAATGGCATGATTGAACAACAGCGTGTCGTCCCTCTGCGTAGCAAAAAGAGTAACCACTCGGTTGTTTTTGTCGGCAGTGCTCATTTACCGAATGTGAAAGCGGCATCCTACATTGCCAAAGAAATTGCCCCAAAATGTCCTAATATTCTGTTTGATATTATAGGTGGTTGCTTACCTGAAGGAAAATATGCCAAGAATGTTATTAGGCATGGGCGAGTTTCAGATGCTGAGAAAATTCGGCTATTTGAAAATGCAAGTATAGCGCTTAACCCAATGGAGTCTGGTAGCGGTTCTAACATCAAAGCTTTGGATTATTTCTCTTATGCTTTGCCTATTCTGTCTACTTCGTTTGGTATGCGGGGCTTTAATATTGAGCCAGGTAAGCACTTTATTAAAGGTGCGCTTGCTGATTTTCCTGTCTTGTTAAACCACCATCTTGCAGATGAAAACTTTGAAAATACCGTCGAGATCGGTTTTGCTGGTAAGCATCTTGCCAGTAAAAATTATACTTGGGATGCCATAGTTGCGAAGCTTCTCCCTGAATTGGAGAGTTTAGTCAAAGAACCGAATACTTATACCTTAGTTCTCAATGATTACAACTCTTTCTCCGGTGTGGGTGGTGGCGCTACGCGTACTAGAGGACTGTATCAGGCAGTTAATGATATTTCTTCTGTTGTTTTCGTTTGTTTTTCAGATGATGATAAATTATCTTCAAGAAAATTTAATGATAAAACGCATGTAATCAGTATTCCTAAGTCAATAGATCACCGCAAAGAAGTTGATGAGTTAAATTCACAGTTCCATATTTCTTGTGATGATATCATCGCAAGCAATCATTGTGCAAAAAACAATATATTGGTTACTGTCTATAATATCCTTAAAAAATCTGCACGCTTCATCGTTGTAGAGCACCCTTATATGACACCACTGCCGATTGCTTATCACGATCGGTTTATATACTCATCGCAAAATGATGAAACAAAGCTAAAGTCTTCCTTATTAGAATGGCACCCTAAAAAAGACTATCTGATTGGTATGGTTACTGCGGTTGAAAAGAATGCGGTTGAAAAATCTGCAGCTACGATCGCGGTCTCCGATGATGATGCCTATAGCCTGTTAGTAGGAAAAAAAACCGCAGGGCCTATGGTCGTTGTTCGTAACGGCTCACAGTTGCCTGTTGCTATTAGTGACAGCTTAAACCAGCAAATAGCGAAAAAGGTACAGAAAAAATCAGCGGTATTCCTTGGTTCGGCACATATGCCAAACGTAGATGCTATTAACTATCTATTAAAGGAAGTTGTGCCTAAATGCCCTGACGTTCAATTTAATATTGTTGGTTCTGTTTGTGACTCGATCGGTGTTAAACCTGCGAAAAACGTTATTTTGTGGGGCATGGTCGATGAGGAAACTAAATGTACCATTCTTCAGAATAGTTTGTTTGCAGTAAACCCGGTGATTTCTGGTAGCGGCTCTAACATCAAATTGGCTGATTTTTTTGCGAATGGTTTGTTTGTTGTCAGCACTAAGTTTGGTTTGCGTGGTTACCCTGAGAATATCCAAAAGCATATCGCTTTGGCCGAGCCTGAGGCTTTCTCAAGTGTTATAAATGCCTTGTCAACGTCTGATAATATTTTCTCCGACGAAATGAGGCAAGAGCGAAAAAATATCTTCCTTGATAACCTTTCTATGGTAGGTATTGCCAAAAAGTTTGTTGATTTGTTAGTAAACTTGGAAAAGCCGAAACGCAAGGTACTCTTTGTTACCTACCGTTATACTTACCCAGAGCTTGGGGGCGCAGAGTCAAATTTAAAACGCTTCTTGAAAGCCCTTGGAGACACCCAAGACTTTGAGATCGATGTCGTGACGACAGAAGTTAGCAGAATAAACAATCATGCTCGCTTTATGGAACGCTACGATTTTGATGCTGAGATGGGGGCGCCAATCGAAATGTCCAACCTGCGCTTTGCCCGTTTCCCGGTAGATCGTGTGCCGACACCTGCCCAGCACAAGGCAATGAATTTAGCGTGGCGAGTCCAGCCGGCATTTGAAAAGGCCATTGTTCAGCAAGCCGGAAAGTCGCTTCAGGATGGGCTTGCATGGGGATGGGCAGATTTAGAGGGAGAAGCTCCTAACTATTCTCGGTGGAGTTATTCATCCTGTGCGGTAAATGTCGCAAAAGCCAGCAAGCTAAAGTTAACGGGATACTCTCCAGAAAAATCACTGGTCACCCTGCAGTCTTCAAGTGGAGCCGTATACCTCAGTCAAGAAATTGAAAATAATTTTGCCATTGAACTGACTGTTGAAGGTGGATTGCTTGAAATTTTCACGTCAAACAAGTTCATCGGGCGACAGGATCCTCGGCCATTAGGTTTTATTCTTAACGAGTTGCACATTGATGATGTTCCACTGGATCTTGCTCAAACACCTTTGGCGGATGCCAAACGTATTCCGGCAGAGAACGTGTTTAATGTCCTATCTAGTGCAGCCGAGCAGACTCGCTTCCCGCTAAATGTGGCTCTGACGGATATAAGAGGACCGCACTCTTCTTCAATGGAGAGCTATATTGCCTTAAATATCGATAAATACGACCTATTAGTCACACATAACATTGTATTCAAACCAGCTACTTTTGCCCTTGAAGTAGCAAAACAAAACAATGTGCCTTCTTTGTTGATACCACATGCTCATCTGGATGATGATTACTATCATTTCCCAGACCTGCTTAATGCTGCTCGTAATGCGACAAAAGTGCTTACGGTGCCGAAAGCAGCCAGTGCTTTCTATGCCGAGAAGGGCTGTCGTTCCGAGTATCTACCTGGTGGTGCGGATACTGAAGAAGAGTTCCTGGAAAGCGATCGTGCCGAATTTAACCGGGTTTACGCTAGTGATGAGGATTTTGTTCTCGTCTTGGGGCGCAAGTCTGGTGCCAAAGGGTATCGAGCGGTGATCCAGGCAGTTGAGTCTATTAATCAATCTGGCAAGAAACTCCGTTTGGTGATGATTGGGCCGGATGATGATGGTGTCGCCATCAACTCACCTTATGTTTCTTACTTAGAGAGACAACCACGTTCCGTGGTGCGAGGAGCACTGATGTCATGTCTTGCTCTGGTAAATATGAGTTCTAGTGAAAGCTTTGGTATAGTGTTGCTCGAAGCGTGGCTGGCAAAAAAACCTGTTATTGCCAATAAATCCTGTGTGGCTTTTCATGATATGGCTGTCGATCAGGAAAATGCTCTGATGGTTGGGGCTGAAGAATTGCCTATGGCTTTGACCCAGCTTCTGAATGAACCTGCTTTGCGTGAACGACTGGGTCTCAATGGCTTTGAAACAGCGCAAAAATTTAGCTGGACAGTGGTCGAAGACGAATTTGTTAGTGTTTGTCGTAATGTGGTCCAATGAGACTTTACTTAGCATTGTCATTAATTATTGATTAGAGTTGACGAATTATTATGAATATAGCGATTGTTACTGGTATTACGGGTCAAGATGGCGCTTATCTGGCAGAGTTGCTGCTGGAGAAAGGGTATAAAGTATATGGAACATACCGCCGTACCAGCTCTGTCAATTTCTGGCGTATTGAGGAATTGGGCATTGCGCAACACTCCAATCTGCATTTGGTTGAATATGATCTGACCGATCTGTCTGCCAGTATTCGTCTGTTGCAACAAACAGGTGCAACAGAAGTTTATAACTTGGCAGCGCAAAGCTTTGTTGGTGTTTCATTTGAACAACCTATTACCACCGCGGAAATCACTGGCATTGGCCCGGTTAACCTGTTGGAAGCGATCCGGATCGTTAATCCTAAAATCCGCTTCTATCAGGCATCGACCTCTGAAATGTTCGGTTTAGTACAGGCTGTTCCTCAGAAAGAAGATACGCCATTCTACCCGCGCAGCCCGTATGGCGTTGCCAAGCTGTATGCTCACTGGATGACCATCAACTATCGTGAAAGCTACGGTATCTTCGCTTCCAGCGGTATTCTGTTTAATCATGAGTCGCCGCTGCGTGGCCGTGAGTTTGTTACCCGTAAAATTACTGACTCCGTTGCCAAAATCAAACTGGGCAAACTGGACGTGTTGGAGCTGGGTAACATGGATGCCAAACGCGACTGGGGCTTTGCCAAAGAATATGTCGAAGGTATGTGGCGTATGCTGCAGGCTGAGCAGCCGGATACCTTCGTGCTGGCAACCAACCGTACAGAAACCGTTCGTGACTTCGTTGCCATGGCATTTAAAGCCGCCGGTTATACCCTGCGCTTTGAAGGTAAAGATGAGCAAGAAGTCGGGATTGACGTAGCTAGCGGCAAAACGCTGGTTCGCGTTAACCCGAAATTCTTCCGTCCGGCAGAAGTGGAACTGTTGATCGGTAATCCAGCTCGCGCCAAGGAAATTTTGGGTTGGGAGCCTAAGACCACTCTGGAGCAACTGTGCCAGATGATGGTGGAGCAGGATCTTGTACGTAATCAGAAAGGGTCTTCCTTCTGATGTTCGGCGCCGGCAAACGTGCCTTGGTTACGGGCATCAATGGGTTTACCGGCCGTTATGTGGCAGCGGAATTATCCGCTGCCGGATATCGGGTTTATGGGCTGGGTTCATTACCTTCGGCTCAGGCGGACTATTTTCAGGTAGACTTGCAAGACGAAGCGGCGTTAGCGGAAGCTATCGGCCAGGTTAAGCCAGATGTCGTTGTTCATCTTGCCGCCATTGCGTTTGTGGGCCATGGTGACGCGAATGCTTTCTATAGCGTAAACCTGCAGGGCACCCGGAACTTACTCCAGGCACTCTCTGACAGTGGGCATCCATTGGATGCCGTGTTAATTGCCAGCAGTGCCAATGTTTATGGTAACAGCACTGAGGGTAAACTCGGTGAGGGGACCCCCGCCAACCCAGCGAATGATTATGCGGTGAGTAAGCTAGCCATGGAGTTTATGGCCAGATTGTGGGTGGATAAACTGCCGATATTTATTACGCGGCCCTTCAATTATACCGGTGTTGGCCAGGCAGATAATTTCTTGTTGCCGAAAATCGTCAAACACTACAAGAGTAAGGCTGCCGTTATCGAGCTCGGTAATATCGACGTTTGGCGTGACTTTACCGATGTCCGCGCCTTGAGCAAGGCCTATGTGGCACTGTTACGGGTCAAGCCTATCGGCGAAACGATCAATGTCTGCTCCGGGCGAACTTATTCTTTACGTGATGCGGTTGATTTGTGTGAGAAAATCACATCGCACCACTTGGATATTCGCGTAAATCCGGCTTTTGTCCGCCCTAACGAAGTCAAGATACTGTGTGGCGATGCGACAAAACTGCGCAGTCTTGTCGGTGATTGGGATACTCCCCCGTTGGAGGAAACGTTGCGCTGGATGTTGGAAAACTGACGATGAAAGTCATATTTGGTACTGACCCGATTAAATATCCGTTAACTGGGATTGGCCGATATGCTTATGAGTTAGCTAACTGTTTAACTAAAAGCTCAGAGATATCTGAGCTTTTATTTCTTCAGGGGCGTAGGCTAAGTAAGCAAATACCGCAAGCCAAGGAAAGCAGTTCTTCAAGCCAGGGTTTGCGTCATATGGTGCAAAAAAGTAGAGTTGCCTCTGAGCTATACCGTTTGACGGCTCCCTGGTTAAAAACGTTAGCGTTAAAGAAACACCCTGATGCCATCTACCACGGCCCAAATTTCTATTTACCTCCCAAAGTTGGGCCTAGCGTAGCCACCTTTCACGATCTCTCTGTCTTTACGTGGCCGCAATGTCATCCTCAAGAGCGCGTCCGTTTCATGCAGAAAGAGCTACTGCTGACGATGAAACGTGCCGATATCTTGATCACTGACTCAGATTTTACACGGCAAGAGGTGATGGATTATTTTAACTTGCCTGCTAATAAAGTATATGCGGCAAGGCTGGCTAGCAGTGGGGAATTTTACCCGCGCGATCCCGAGTCTATTACTGCCGTAGTATCCCAGTATGGCTTGCAGGCGGGGCGATATTGTTTATTTACCGGGTCGATTGAGCCGCGCAAGAATATTGAAACCTTGCTATCCGCCTACGAACGGTTGCCACTTAGCTTAAGAAAGGTTTATCCATTAGCTATCAGCGGTTTTAAAGGCTGGCGTAGTGAGGCTTTGCACGTGCGTTTTGAACAGGCTGAACGCGAAGGATGGTTATGTTATCTGGGCTACACCAAGTCATCAGATTTACCTTACCTATTCGCTGGCGCCAGGAGCTTCCTGTTCCCATCGTTATATGAAGGGTTTGGGTTGCCGGTGCTGGAAGCCATGGCATCGGGTGTGCCGGTGGTGTGTTCCAACAGTTCTTCGTTACCCGAAGTGGTTGGAGAGTGCGCGTTGACCTGCGCCGCTTTGGATGTCGAAACCTTGACGCAGTTAATTCATAAGAGCATTGAAGATGAGACTTGGCGTGAATCTGCCATCACCGGTGGGTTAAGTCGGGCAAAAACCTTCTCTTGGCAACGTTGTGCCGCAGAGACTATTCACGCATATCAGCAGGTTTAATAGCTTTCATGTTAAAAGTTCTGCATTTTTATAAAACATATTATCCTGATTCTTTTGGCGGCATTGAACAGGTTATCTACCAGTTAAGCGAAGCTGGCATATGTCATGATATCGAATCGACAACGCTGTCGCTAAGCACGCGTGGTGATATTGATAATGAACGCGTCGGCTCGCACTCGGCCTATTACTCAGCAACCAATTTTGAAGTTGCCTCAACACCGTTTTCCATCAGTGCGGTAAAAAAATTCAAACAGTTAGCTGAACAAGCAGACATTATCCATTACCACTTCCCATACCCATTTATGGATATGGTGCATTTTATCGCTGGTGTCAAAAAACCGACGATTGTTAGCTATCACTCGGATATAGTGAAGCAAAAATTGGCGTTAAAATTTTATACGCCGTTGATGAACAAATTTTTAGATTCGGTTGATTGTATTGTCGCGGCTTCGCCAAACTATGTGGAAACGAGCGTGACCTTGCAGAAATACCTGCCAAAAGTCAAAGTGATCCCTTATGGTTTGGACAAGAACTCTTATCCCATGGCGGATGAACAGCACCTCGACCACTGGCGACAAAAGGTGGGCGATCGCTTTTTCCTGTTTGTTGGCGCTTTCCGTTACTACAAGGGGCTCCATATTCTGCTTGAAGCGGTAAAAGGCACCGACTTCCCGTTGGTGATCGTTGGAGCTGGTCCGATCGAGCAAGAGTTGAAACAGCAGGCCGCAGATTTAGGTTTAAACAATATTCACTTCCTTGGCGCGTTGCCGGATGAAGATAAAGCTGCCTTATTGCAAATGTGCTACAGCGTGGTTTTCCCGTCCCATTTGCGCTCAGAGGCGTTTGGTATCACTTTGCTCGAAGGGGCGATGTTTGGTAAGCCGCTCATCTCCAGTGAGATCGGCACAGGTACTACCTACATCAATCTGGATAAGGAAACCGGCATCGTCGTACCTCCGTCAGATGCTGATGCATTGCGCCAAGCGATGGTGCAACTGTGGAACGATCCGCAGTTGGCAGCCCGTTATGGAGAGAATGCTGCCAAACGTTTCCAAGAACTGTTCACGTCTGCACGTATGGCCGAAAGCTACATTGAGCTATACAAGCAGTTGATCGAGAAGCGTCTGTAAAAACCGCATTGTCTATCCGTGATATGCAATTATGTGACCTATCGCACCAATCACTACCCAGCGAACACAATCCTGAGTTAACATGTTGGCCACATCAAAAACCTGTTGGCCAAGAGCCGTGATACAGGTGTCATCCTCAGACAGGAGTTCCTAATGTCCAAACAGCAAATCGGCGTTGTCGGCATGGCGGTGATGGGCCGCAATCTGGCTTTGAACATCGAAAGCCGTGGCTATACCGTTTCTATCTTTAACCGTTCAGGCGACAAGACTGACGAAGTTATCGCAGAGAACCCGGGCAAAAACCTGGTGCCGCACTACACCGTCGAAGAGTTTGTTGCATCGCTGGAAACACCGCGCCGCATTTTGCTGATGGTAAAAGCGGGCGAAGCTACGGACAAGACCATTGCCTCGCTGACTCCTCACCTGGATAAAGGCGATATCCTGATCGACGGTGGTAACACCTACTATCAGGACACTATCCGTCGTAACCGCGAGCTGTCTGCTCAGGGCTTCAACTTTATTGGCACCGGCGTTTCCGGTGGCGAAGAAGGGGCGCTGAAAGGGCCTTCAATCATGCCTGGTGGCCAGAAAGAAGCCTACGAGCTGGTGGCACCAATCCTGAAGAAAATCGCCGCTGTGGCTGAAGGTGAGCCATGCGTGGCCTATATCGGTGCTGACGGTGCTGGCCACTACGTGAAGATGGTGCACAACGGTATCGAATATGGCGACATGCAGCTGATCGCAGAAGCCTACTCCTTGCTGAAGCAGGCGCTGAATCTGAACAACGAGCAGTTGGCTGAAACCTTCGCCGAGTGGAACAAGGGCGAACTGAACAGCTACCTGATCGACATCACCAAAGACATCTTCACCAAGAAAGACGAAGAGGGTAAATACCTGGTTGATGTGATCCTCGATGAAGCGGCCAACAAAGGCACCGGCAAATGGACCAGCCAGAGCTCTCTGGATCTGGGCGAGCCATTGTCATTGATCACCGAGTCTGTGTTCGCACGTTACCTGTCTTCTCTGAAAGACCAGCGCGTAGCGGCTTCTAAAGTCCTGACCGGCCCGAAAGTGGCTGCCTTCAGCGGTGAGAAAGCCGAGTTTGTCGAGAAAGTTCGTCGCGCTCTGTACCTGGGTAAAATTGTTTCCTATGCGCAGGGCTTCTCTCAGTTGAAAGCGGCCTCTAAGGAAAACAACTGGGATCTGAACTACGGCGAAATTGCCAAGATCTTCCGTGCCGGCTGCATCATCCGCGCTCAGTTCCTGCAGAAGATCACCGATGCCTACGCTGAGAATGCTGACATCGCCAACCTGCTGCTGGCACCTTACTTCAAGCAAATCGCCGATGAGTATCAGCAGGCGCTGCGTGACGTGGTTTCCTATGCAGTGCAGAACGGCATCCCAACGCCAACCTTCTCTGCGGCCATCGCGTACTACGATAGCTACCGTTCTGCTGTACTGCCTGCCAACCTGATCCAGGCGCAGCGTGACTACTTCGGTGCTCACACTTATAAGCGTACCGACAAAGAAGGCGTATTCCATACCGAATGGATGGAATAATCCCGCTCGTTGAACGATAAAAAAAGCCGCCGAGGTTAACGCCCGGCGGCTTTTTTATTGCCTGCAAAACAGGATTATTTCTTCTCGTGCCGTTCGCGCAGGCGGCCAATCACCTTGCTCAAATCCAACTCCTGATCCTGCAACAGCACCAGCAGATGGTAAATCAGGTCGGAAGCTTCGTTGGTCAGTTCCTCGCGATCGTTCACCGTGGCGGCCAGGGCGGTTTCTACGCCTTCCTCGCCCACCTTCTGAGCAATGCGCTTGGTACCGCTGGCATACAGCTTGGCAGTGTAAGAGCTATCCGGGCTGGCGGTTTTACGCGAAGCCAACAATTGCTCAAGCTGGTACAGGAAGCCCCAGTCGCTGCTTGCCGGATGGAAGCAACTGTCGTTGCCCAAATGGCAGGTTGGGCCGATCGGGTTGGCCAGGATCAGCAGGGTATCGTTATCGCAGTCTGGCGTAATGCTGACCACGTTAAGGAAGTTGCCTGAGCTTTCGCCTTTGGTCCACAGGCGCTGCTTGGTACGTGAGAAGAACGTCACCTTGCCGGTTTGCTCGGTCACGTCCAGCGCGGCTTGATCCATATAGCCCAGCATTAATACTTCGCCGGAAACGGCATGTTGTACGATTGCTGGCATCAGGTTGTCGGTTTTTGCCCAATCCAGCTTAGCTTTCTGTTGTTCTGTTAACACACGCGTATCTCCACGCCTTTCTCTGCCAGGAACCGTTTCAGTTCGCCGATATTGATGATTTGCTTATGGAATACCGAAGCCGCCAGCGCGCCGTCAACGTCGGCATCGCGGAAGGCTTCCAGGAAGTGTTCCATGGTACCGGCACCGCCGGAGGCGATCAGCGGCACCTTGCACACCTCACGTACCCGCTTCAGCTGTTCCAGATCGTAACCGTTGCGTACGCCATCCTGGTTCATCATGTTGAGCACAATCTCCCCGGCGCCAAGCTTTTGCACTTCCTGCACCCAATCTAGGGTTTGCCACTCGGTGACTCGGGTGCGGCTTTCATCTCCGGTATATTGGTTGACGTGGTATTTGCCGGTTTCGGCTTCATACCAGGTGTCGATCCCGACCACGATGCACTGCACACCGAAGCGATCTGCCAGGCGGCTAATCAGCGTTGGGTCGGCCAGCGCAGGGGAGTTGATGGAGATCTTGTCCGCCCCAAAGGAGAGGATCTGGCTGGCGTCTTCGGCACTCTTGATGCCCCCAGCCACGCAGAACGGAATATCGATCACTTCCGCCACGCGTGATACCCAGCTTTTATCTACCACCCGGCCATCGCTGGAAGCGGTGATATCGTAAAAGACCAGTTCGTCGGCGCCTTCCTGCGCGTAGCGCTGGGCCAGCGGCACGATGTCGCCAATGATTTCGTGGTTACGGAACTGTACGCCCTTGACCACTTGCCCGTCCTTAACGTCCAGGCAAGGGATTATCCGTTTTGCCAGCATGCGATAGCCTCCTTAACGCTGAATTTACCATCCAACAGGGCGCGCCCGACGATCACCCCTTCCACACCACTGCCACGCAGCTGGGCGATATCGTCCAGGTTGCCGATGCCGCCAGAAGCCTGGAAGGCGATCTGCGGATAGCGCTGGCACACTTCCTGATACAGCCCCACGTTAGAGCCTTTCAGCGTACCGTCGCGTGAGATATCGGTGCACAGCACGTGCTTCAGGCCAAACGGCAGGTATTGTTCAACCACCTGTTCCAGCGTGGCCTCCGAGTCTTCCTGCCAACCGCTGATAGCCACGTTCTTGCGGCCTGCGGCGTCGATGCGTACGTCCAGCGCCAGCACCATGGCATCGGCACCGTAGCGTTCAAACCAACCCTGCACCATCTCTGGCTGCTTGACTGCAGTGGAGCCGATGACCACACGCGTGGCTCCGGCTTCCAGCAGTGCCGCAACGTCTTGTTCGTTACGGATACCGCCGCCAACCTGTACTGGCACGCTTACCCCGGCCAGCAGTTTACGCAACAGCGGGATCTGGCGAGCCGCCGGGTCTTTTGCCCCGGTCAAATCAACCAGGTGTAAAACTTGCGCCCCTTGCTGCTGATAGTCTTGCAGACGCAGCAGCGGATCGTTGCCGTAGTCGCGCTGTTGGCCGTAATCGCCCTGATGCAGACGCACTACGTTACCGTCGATCAAATCCAAAGCGGGAATAATCATGCTGCCTACATCTCCAGAAAGTTCTTCAACAGTTGCGCCCCGGCGTTGCCAGATCGCTCTGGATGAAACTGCACGCCAAAGAAGTTGTCTTTTTGTACGGCGGCGGTGAAGGGCTCGCCGTAGTTCGCCTGAGCGATGGTGCTTGAGCATATCGGCATCGCATAACTGTGAACGAAGTAAAAGTAAGCACCATCCTCGATGCCGCGGAACAGATGATCGCCGGCCTGCGCCGTAACCTGGTTCCAGCCCATATGGGGCAGAGGCAGGCCAAAATCGGTCATCTGTGTTACCGGAGTATCGATAATCCCTAGCGTTTTGATACCCCCATTTTCTTCACTGCTGGCTGCCAGCAACTGCATGCCCAGGCAGATCCCCAGCACCGGCTGGGTACAGGCTTTGATCAGATCGATCAGGTCGCGTTGTTCCAACTGGTCCATCGCCGCCTGTGCAGTACCCACACCAGGCAGGAACAGTTTGTCGGCGCGCAGCACGATCTCCGGATCGCGGCTCACCTGTGGCTGATAGCCCAGGCGTTGCACCGCATAGTTGACCGAGGCGAGGTTGGCGCAGCCGGTATCCAGGATCACCACGTTCATCACAGCACTCCTTTCGAGCTAGGCAGCGTATTGCCCTCAACGCGGATCGCCTGGCGCAGCGTGCGGCCAAATACCTTGAACAGGCTTTCGACGCGGTGATGGTCGTTTTTGCCTTTGGTGCGCAGGTGCAGGGTGCAGCCCATGGTGTAAGACAGCGAGCGGAAGAAGTGCTCGATCATCTCGGTGCTGAGATCGCCTACGCGCTGGTAGTTGAACTCGGCTTTATATTCCAGGTGCGGGCGGCCGGAGATATCCAGTGCGCAACGGGCCAGGCATTCATCCATCGGCAACACGAAGCCGAAGCGTGCGATGCCGCGTTTGTCACCCAGGGCTTTACTCAGAGCTTCGCCCAGCGCCAATCCGGTGTCTTCTACCGTGTGGTGATCGTCGATGTACAGATCGCCGTTCACCTGAATATCCATCCGGAAGCCGCCGTGGGTGGCGATCTGATCCAGCATGTGGTCGAAGAAGCCGACGCCGGTTTTGATCTTGCTGCCGCCTTCGCGATCCAGCCAGACCTTAACGTCAATCTGTGTCTCTTTGGTCACGCGGTTAACGTGCGCATAGCGATCGCGTTTGGTCAACTGTTGGGTGATGGCTTGCCAGCCCAGCGACTGGCGCTGATACAGCAGCCCCTGAATACCCATATTGGCTGCCAGTTGGATGTCGGTTTGACGATCGCCAATCACATAGCTGTTGGCCACGTCTATTACGCCCGGCTCCAGATAGCCTTTGACCATGGCGACCTTCGGTTTACGACATTCGCAATGGTCTTCCGGCTTGTGCGGGCAGATCAGGATATCGTCGAATTTGACGCCCTGTGAGCTGAGGATCTGCATCATCAGGTTGTGCGGTGGATCGAAGGTTTCCTGCGGGAAGCTGGCGGTGCCGAGGCCGTCCTGATTGGTGATCATCACCAGGGTGAAACCGGCTTGCTGCAAGGCCAGCAGGGCAGGGATCACCTCCGGCTCCAGCGCCAGTTTATCCAGGCGGTCGACCTGGAAATCTTCAGGGGGTTCAGCAATCAGCGTGCCGTCACGGTCAATAAAGAGATATTTTTGGCTCACGTTGGCTCCTATGCGCCGGGCAGAGTATTGAGTGCGTCAACGACGCGCTGGCATTCGTTACGGGTGCCGATGGTGATACGCAGGCAACCGGACAGGCCAGGCTGTTTATTTTGGTCTCGCAAGATAATGCCCTGATCCCATAAGGTTTTAAAGACATGACTTGAGGCGGTAAAGCGAACCAGCAGGTAATTGCTATCACTGGTGAAGACCTGCTCCACGCAGGCGCAGTCTTGTAACGCCTGCTGAAGCCAGCTGCGGTTGGCGGCAATCTCGGTGACGCGCTGGCGCATAACGCGGATCCCCTCGGTGCTCAGCGCCTGGGCGGCGATATCGGCCACCGGGGTTGAGAGCGGATACGGGGCAATCACTTTCAGCAGCAGGGCGATCACGTCCTCATTGGCCAGGGTAAAGCCGCAGCGCAGGCCAGCCAGAGCAAAGGCTTTGGACAGCGTGCGTAATACTACCAGGTGTGGGTAATCGCTCAGCCAGCTAGCAACCGATGCTTGCGGGCAGAACTCGATATAAGCTTCATCGATGGCGACGATAGCTTTGCCTTTGGCCAGTTCCAGCAGGTTGCGCAGATCGTCGGGATCCAGCAGGTTACCGGTCGGGTTATTCGGGCTGCAGGCGTAGATCAGCTTGACGTTATCCAGGCTGGCGGCAATGGCAGGCAGATCGAGCTGCCAGTCTTCTTTGGCTTCGACCGTGCGGCGCTCTACGCCAAACGTCTCGGCGCTGACGGCGTACATGCCGTAAGTCGGTGGGCAGAACAGGATAGCGTCCTGGCCTGGCTCGCAGAACGCACGGATCAGCAGTTCGATACCTTCATCGGCGCCACGGCTGACCAACACCTGTTCTTTATTCACCCCGGCGTAGGCGGCGTAGCGCTCAATCACCAGCGCGGGTTGGCATTCCGGATAGCGGTTAAAGGTCTGGGCGGTCAGCTGAAACTCTGGCGCAACCGGGTATTCGTTGGCATTCAGCCAGACGTCACCCTTGCCACCAAGGCGGCGGGCCGACTGATACGGGGTCAGCTCGCGCACGTTTTTGCGTGCTAATTCTTCGATGCTCATGCTTGCTCCTTCAGTGCGGCGACGCGTAGGGTCACGGCGTTTTTGTGGGCGACCAACTGTTCGGCGGCTGCCAGGATTTCAATGGTCGGGGCCAGGGTCATAAAGCCTTGTGGCGTCAGTTCCTGTACCGTCATGCGCTTTTGGAAATCCGCCAGTCCCAGGCTAGAGCAGGTGGCGGTGTAGCCATAGGTTGGCAGCACGTGGTTGGTGCCGGAAGCATAATCTCCGGCTGATTCCGGCGACCAGTCACCAAGGAACACCGAACCGGCGCTGGTGATGCTGTCTACCAGATCGCGTGCGCTGCGGGTCTGAATAATCAGGTGCTCAGGGCCGTACTGGTTGCTGATGGCGACACACTCGGCCAAATCCTTCGCCACAATCAGACGGCTGCTGGCCAGAGCTTGGCGAGCGGTTTCTGCCCGTGGCAGTTGTGCTAGCTGTTGCTCAACCGCTACGGCGACCGCTTCGGCCATCGCGGCGTCTGGGGTTAACAGAATGACCTGTGAGTCTGGGCCATGCTCGGCCTGAGACAGCAGATCGGAAGCGACAAACGCCGGGGTCGCGCCGCTGTCTGCAATTACCAGCACCTCGGAAGGGCCCGCAGGCATATCGATGGCCGCACCGTCCAAGCGTTGGCTGATCTGACGTTTGGCTTCGGTCACGAAGGCGTTACCCGGCCCGAAGATTTTTGCCACCCGTGGCACCGAATCCGTGCCAAACGCCATGGCGGCAATCGCCTGCGCGCCACCGACCTGGAACACTTCCTGCACGCCACAGAGTTTGGCGGCATACAGGATCTCATCGGCAATCGGCGGTGGTGAACACAGCACCACGCGGCGGCAACCTGCAATGCGTGCCGGGGTCGCCAACATCAATACCGTGGAGAACAGCGGTGCGGAACCACCTGGGATATACAGACCCACCGAATCGATTGGGCGGGTTACCTGCTGGCAACGCACGCCGGGCAGGGTTTCGACGTCTACCGCTGGCAGTTGTTGTGCATTGTGGAAGGTTTCCACGTTGGCAACGGCTACGGCCATCGCCTGTTTGATCTCGTCACCCAGACGGGCGCAGGCCTGGTCAATCTGCTCTGCCGTTACGCGTAATGCCGCGACTTCGGTTTTATCAAACTTGGCGCTGTACTCACGTAGCGCGCGGTCCCCGTTGGCTTTCACGTTATCGAGGATCTCACGCACCGTGCGGGTGATGCTGTCCGAAGCCGAAATGGCCGGGCGCATCAGCAACTCCGCGCGCTGTTCCGCGCTGCAGCTGCCCCAATTGACGACGGTATTGAAGTTTGGCATGGCGTTACTCCATCATCTTCTCAATTGGCAGCACCAGAATGGAGCTGGCACCCAGGGCCTTCAGTTTTTCCATGGTTTCCCAGAACAGAGTCTCACTGCTGACCATGTGCATCGCTACGCGGTTCTGAGAGCCTGCCAGTGGCAGAATGGTAGGGCGTTCGGCACCCGGCAGCAGCGCGACGATTTCGTCCAGGCGTTCGCTTGGCGCGTGCAGCATGATGTATTTGGATTCACGCGCCTGGATCACGCCTTGGATGCGGGTCATCAGGCGATCGATCAGCTGTTGTTTGGCTTCCGGCATTTCACCGTCACGCTGGATCAGGCAGGCTTTCGAGCGGTAAATCACTTCCACTTCACGCAGGCCGTTGGCTTCCAGAGTGGCACCGGTAGACACCAGGTCACAGATAGCGTCTGCCAAGCCTGCGCGCGGAGCCACTTCCACCGAGCCGTTCAGCAGGCAGGATTTAAAACGAACGCCTTGTTTATCGAGGTATTGCTTGAGCAGGTGCGGGTAAGAGGTTGCGATGCGGGAGTCTTGCAGGCTTTGCGGGCCGGAGTATTCGCTATCCAGCGAGGTGGCCAGCGACAGGCGGCAACCCCCAAAATCCAGGCGGCGCAGCGTGAAGTAACGCGGGTCTTCGCCCTGAGCACGGCGGTTGAGCAGTTCTTCTTCCAGCACGTTCTCACCGATGATGCCCAGATCCACCACGCCATCCATCACCAGGCCAGGGATATCGTCATCACGTACGCGCAGGATATCGATCGGCATATTCTCGGCGAAGGCAATCAGGCGTTGTTGCTGCAGGTTGATCTTGATGCCGCAGCGGGCCAGCAATTCCTGAGACTCTTCACTCAGACGGCCTGATTTCTGCATGGCGATACGTAAACGTGTTTTGTCCAACATGGTAACCTCTGTTTAATCTGTAATTTTATGAATTTGTTATTAAAATTATATTTTCTGTCTGTCCGGAGCCAAAAAAAAACCCTCGGAAGATATCTTCCGAGGGCTCTTTCTTGCGTTTAGTTCGTTCTACGCGCCACTGGAAGATTCGAGAATCGTCTTCCAGCACACATCGCCTGAAAGACTAGTCAGGATGATGGTGATGATGGTGGTTGAACTGAACGCGAGTCATGTCATTTCTCTTTAAAATTGGGTCAGCCAGTGCTGAGGTGCTAATTAAGCTAAACTATCCGTTGTATAACTTGCAACCTTTTTTTGTGGTTATGAATTTAATTTATTGAAAGCGCCTGAGTTATTAGCCGCACGCGGCTTTACCCAACCTTAAGGTTAACCGATTGTAACCACCAGCGCGGTGGCGTAGCCTAGGGGAGTATCTCACTATCGCCTGCGGTGTGGCCGTTGGCCTTCCGCAACGGTGAAGTTGGGCTTGTTAGTCGATTCTTAGGGGCATACTGATGAAAAAAGTCGCCATTGTGGGTCTGGGTTGGTTAGGGATGCCGCTGGCTTTATCGTTAATGGGCCACGGGTATGAAGTGGTTGGCAGTAAAACTACGCCGGATGGGGTAGAAGCCGCGCGGATGAGTGGTATCGAATGTTATCGCCTGGAACTGACGCCGGAGCTGATTTGCGAAGCTCACGATCTGGAACAGCTGTTGTACACGGATGCGTTGGTGATCACTCTGCCAGCCAGCCGCACCGTCGAGGGGAGCGCAAGCTACTTTGATGCCGTACGTATGCTGGTAGACAGCGCGATAGCGTTTGGCGTGCCGCATATTATCTTTACCAGCTCCACGTCGGTATACGGTGAAACCACCGGCACCGTTCGGGAAGATTCGCCGCTCAAGCCGGTGACATCGGCTGGCCGGGTGCTGGAAGAGTTGGAGCTTTGGTTGCATCAATTGCCCAACACGTCGGTGGACGTTTTGCGCTTGGCAGGGCTGGTGGGTGGGGATCGGCATCCAGGGCGTTTCCTGGCGGGTAAGGTTGACGTCAAGGGCGGTTCGCACGGGGTCAATCTGGTACATCAGGATGACGTGATTGCGGCCATTCAACTGCTGCTGAAGCTGCCGAAGGGCGGGCACACCTATAATCTTTGTGCGCCAGGCCATCCGCTCAAACGTGATTTCTACCCTGCGCTGGCCGAGCAACTGCATCTGCAACCTCCGCAGTTTGCGCAAGAAGATGAACAAGAAGGGCGGCTGGTGGACGGTAGCCGTATCTGTAATGAGCTGGGGTTTGAATATCAATACCCAGACCCGAATCGCATGCCGATCAGTTAACCAAATCAAACTGTCCCGCTGTTTGCGGGGCAGTACCCCCCTAAAAAAACCTTGCTTCTTTTTAATCTGTCAGTTTGATTATTAAACTCGACTAAATTACAGGGAAATTAATTTTACGCATTGATATTGAAAGTAATAATATAAATCCTTCCTATTCCCCCTCCTGATATACATCATCTATATTTATCATTTGTGTGAAATTCGAGTTAACGGAAGTTTGAGTTTCTCTCCGCTATTTTCAAATTGTTGCGATAAGTATTAACATACGCTCTGTTTTTTCTAAAAGGTACCTATCCTCTCAAGCGTCTAATGGCAGTTTTTACATGAATTTTCTTAATAAAAAAAATACAGCGATCTCACCTATCGCCATTTCTGCGCTGTTACCTTGCGCTCTGTGTGTGGCGGTAAACGTACAGGCCAGCGATCGGGCAGTGGACCAATCTTCCATGGTGGTCACGGCCAAGCGCAGCGGTCTTTCAGAATTGAGTACTCCGGCAGCGGTTAGCGTGCTTAATGGCGATGAACTTCGTCAGGCCAGGCCGCAGATTAATCTCTCCGAAGGGCTGGGCAGCGTGCCGGGGCTGCAAATTCAAAATCGCCAGAATTATGCGCAAGATTTGCAACTGTCAATCCGTGGGTTTGGCTCGCGCTCAATGTACGGTGTACGCGGCGTGCGCATTTATGTGGATGGTATTCCTGCCACCATGCCGGATGGTCAAGGGCAAACGTCGAATATCGATCTTAATTCAGTGGATAAGATTGAGGTCTTGCGCGGGCCGTTTTCTGCTCTGTATGGCAACGCTTCCGGTGGCGTCATCAATGTAGAGACCGAAACCGGCCAACAGCCGGACAAGATTGAAGCGGGCATGTATAGCGGCAGTGACGGCACCTGGCGCTACGGCATGAAAGCCAGCGGTGCAACCGGCGATGGCACGCACGCAGGTGACGTGAACTACGCCGTTTCCGCGACCCGTTTTACCACTGAAGGGTTCCGCGACCACAGCGGGGCACGCAAGAACCTGGGTAACGCGCGTTTGGGTGTGCGCATTGATGATGTCAGCGCGCTGACGCTGTTGTTTAACTCGGTGGATATTAATGCCGACGATCCCGGTGGTTTAACCGAAGCCGAATGGCACGACAATCCGCGCCAGGCACCAAGAGCAGATCAATACAACACGCGTAAAACCATTTCGCAAACCCAGGCCGGGTTGCGCTATGAACGCCAGATGAGCGCCAATGACGATCTGAGCATCATGACTTACGCCGGTGAGCGGGAAACCACGCAGTATCAGTCAATTCCAGTAGCCGTACAGCAGCGTAGTGAACAACATCCCGGCGGAGTGATCTCTCTGGCGCGTCATTATCAGGGCATCGATACTCGCTGGACCCATCGTGGTGAAATTGCCACGTTGCCGTTCAGCGTGACGGGTGGGCTCGACTACGAAACCATGACCGAGCAGCGCAAAGGCTATGAGAATTTCACGGTAGTCAATGGCGTTAACGAATTAGGGACCAAGGGTAATCTACGACGGGATGAACGCAACCTGATGTGGAATGTGGATCCCTATCTGCAAACTTCCTGGAACCTGACCCAACGTTTGACGCTGGATGCCGGAGTGCGCTTCAGCACCGTCAATTTCGATTCCAACGATCACTATATTACCGGCAGTAATGGTGATGACAGTGGTGATGCCCGCTATCACCAGTGGTTGCCAGTAGGCTCGCTCAACTATGCGTTGACCAAGGGCTGGAATGTGTATGCTTCCGCCGGGCGTGGCTTTGAAACCCCAACCATCAATGAACTCTCTTATCGCCCAGGTGGCGTGGCGGGGCTCAATCTCGGTCTAAAACCTGCGACCAGCGATACCGTTGAACTGGGAAGCAAGACCCGTATCGGCAACGGCCTGTTCAGCGCGGCGTTGTTCCAGACGGATACCAAAAACGAAATTGTCGTCGATGAGAGCAGCAACGGGCGCACCAGCTACAAGAACGCGGGGCAAACCCGTCGCCGTGGGGTGGAGTTAGCGCTGGATCAGCAGTTCAGCTACGACTGGCGTCTGCAAATGGCCTGGACGCTGCTGGATGCAACTTACCGCGATGATGTCTGTGGCGACAGCACCTGTTCTGCTGCAAAGCAAGTGCCAAAAGGCAACCGCCTGCCGGGGATTGCCCGCAATATGGGGTACGCCTCGCTGGCCTGGTCGCCGCCGCAAGGTTGGTTCGCCGGTGCTGAAGTGCGCTACATGAGCGATATCCAGACCAACGATCAGAATTCACAGCAGGCACCGTCCTACACCGTGGCGGCGCTGAATACCGGATATCGCTACCCGGTAGGGAACTGGCAATTTACCGTTTTTGGCCGGGTGGACAATCTGTTTGATCGCCAGTACGTCGGCTCGGTGATTGTCAACGAAGGCAATGGCCGCTATTTCGAACCTGCTCCAGGCAGAAACTGGGGTGGGGGCATGAGTGTTGCTTATTCATTTGAGTAGTAAGCAGTAGTACAGCGGGGAACCTAACCCCCGTTGAGTTGTTATCTTGGGATGGTTATTTATTACACCAGTGAGTGCGCCAAAATTTGCGCGTTGCTAGCGGTGGGAGAAAGTGAATATGGCAAAGACAGGCAATAAACGAAGTATAGGGAATTACTTGATGTGGCTGCTGGGGGGGCTGATGGGTGTCATCGGCCTCGCGCTGGCAATCGGCGGCGTTTACCTGGCTTCATTGGGGGGGAGCCTCTATTTTGGGCTGATGGGCGTGGTGATGCTGATCGCTGCGGTACTGGTGATCAAGCTCAAACCTGCGGGCATATGGGTGTATGCGCTGGCCTTTGTGTTCACCCTGATTTGGGCGTTGTGGGATGTTGGCCTGGATTTCTGGCCGTTGTTCTCACGCTTGTTTATGTTCGGCGTGCTGGCCTTCCTGGCCGCGTTGGCCTATCCATGGTTGAAGAAACGTGCCGGTCATCCGGTTCGCGGCTTCGTCAGCTATTCTTTGGCAGGGTTGCTGGCGGTTGCGCTGGTGGCCGGATTTGGTTACACCTTCGTGCCTACGCCACTGGTGGCGGCCAAGGAAGATATCCCGGTTAAACCGGTGGCTGCCGGTAGTGAGCAGAAAAACTGGGAACATTGGGGGAATACCACCCACGGTGACCGTTTTGCCGCGCTGGATCAGATCAACAAGTCTAACGTCAGCAAGCTGAAGGTGGCGTGGATTGCCCATACCGGCGATATTCCACAAAGCAACGGTTCCGGTGCAGAAGACCAGAATACTCCGCTGCAGGTCGGCAATACCCTGTATGTCTGTACCGCCTACGGCAAAGTGCTGTCGTTGGAGGCCGATACCGGCAAACAACAGTGGTCCTTCGATCCTAAAGCCTCTGCACCTAACTGGCAGCGCTGCCGTGGCCTGGGTTATTACGACAATGCGGCTCAGCCGACTTCATCGCCAGTGGTTGCCGCTAGCGCTACGGCACCAGCCATGTGCGAACGCCGTCTGTTCCTGCCAACCATCGATGCGCGTTTGATTGCCATTGATGCCGATACCGGCAAACCTTGCGCCGACTTTGGTGATAACGGCACTGTCGATCTGAAAGCGGGCATGGGCGAAGTTAAACCGGGTTATTACCAGCAAACCTCAACACCATTGGTGGCGGGTAACCTGGTGGTCGTCGGTGGCCGCGTGGCGGACAACTTCTCTACCGGCGAACCTCCTGGTGTGGTGCGTGCTTATGATGTGCATACTGGTGAACTTGCCTGGGCATGGGATCCGGGTAATCCGGCCATTACCAAGCTGCCACCAGCGGGTGAAACCTATACGCGCGGTACGCCGAACGTATGGTCCGCAATGTCTTACGACGCCAAACTGAATCTGATCTATCTGCCGACCGGTAACGCCACGCCTGACTTCTTCGGCGGCGAGCGTACCGCGCTGGATGATAAATACAGCTCTTCCATTGTGGCTGTTGATGCCACCAGCGGCAAAGTGCGTTGGCATTTCCAAACCACGCACCATGATCTGTGGGACTTTGACCTGCCGTCTCAACCGTTACTGTACGATCTGCCAGATGGTAAGGGTGGCACGACACCCGTGCTGGTGCAAACCAGTAAGCAGGGCATGATCTTTATGCTCAACCGTGAGAACGGTCAGCCGGTGGCGAAAGTGGAAGAGCGTGAAGTACCGCAGGGCAATGTGCCTGGCGAACGTTATTCCAAAACCCAGCCGTTCTCGGTGGGAATGCCGAATATTGGCAACCAGACGCTGACCGAGTCAGACATGTGGGGCGCAACGCCGCTCGATCAACTGCTGTGCCGTATTGAGTTCAAAGGGATGCGTCACCAGGGCGTCTATACACCGCCGGGTATCGACCGTGCTCTACAATATCCTGGCTCATTAGGCGGGATGAACTGGGGCAGCGTTTCGGTGGATCCGAACAATGCCATCATGTTTGTTAACGATATGCGTTTGGGGCTGGCCAACTCGATGGTGCCACGCAGCAAGGTGCCGACCGGCGCCAGCGGCATCGAAATGGGTCTGGTTCCGATGGACGGTACGCCGTTCGGTGCGATCCGTGAACGCTTCCTTTCCCCATTGGGCATTCCATGCCAGAAGCCACCGTTTGGCACCATGTCAGCGGTAGACCTGAAGTCTGGCAAGCTGGTGTGGCAGGTTCCGGTAGGTACGGTGCAGGATACGGGGCCGCTGGGCATCAAAATGCGTATGCCGATGGAAGTGGGCATGCCAACGCTGGGTGCTAGCCTGTCTACTCAATCCGGTCTGCTGTTCTTTGCTGGTACTCAGGATTTCTACCTGCGTGCCTTCGATACGGCAACTGGGAAAGAGATCTGGAAAGAGCGCCTGCCAGTGGGCAGCCAGTCCGGCCCAATGACCTTTGTGTCGCCGAAGAACGGCAAGCAATACATTATCATCAGCGCGGGTGGTGCTCGTCAGGCCGCAGAGCGGGGTGACTATGTCATTGCTTATGCTCTGCCGGACGAAAAGTAACTAGCTGGTAGTTCACCAATAAATAAAGGGGTTAGCATTGCTGCTAACCCCTTTATGGTTTTCCGCGGTGGTCGAAATCAGACCTTGGAACCCCAGAGATCGTACTCGTCGGCGTTCTCAATCTTCACTTTGACGATGTCGCCGACTTTGACATTGGCTTCACCGTTGAGGTAGACCGCGCCGTCGATTTCCGGTGCGTCCGCCATGCTGCGGCCAATAGCACCTTCCTCATCCACTTCGTCGATCAGCACCAGCACTTCGCGGCCAATCTTGTCTTGCAAGCGTTGGGCGGAGATTTGCTGCTGCAGCTGCATAAAGCGATGGAAGCGTTCTTCCTTCACCTCTTCTGGCACTGGGTCAGCCAGTTCATTAGCGGCAGCACCTTCTACCGGGCTGAACTTGAAGCAGCCAACGCGATCCAGCTTGGCTTCGGTCAGGAAGTCGAGCAGCATCTGGAAGTCTTCTTCGGTTTCCCCAGGGAAGCCAACGATAAAGGTGGAGCGCAGCGTCAGCTCCGGGCAGATTTCGCGCCAGCGCTTGATGCGCTCCAGCGTGCGTTCAACCGCGCCAGGGCGTTTCATCAGCTTAAGGATTTTCGGGCTGGCGTGCTGCAGTGGAATATCCAGATAAGGCAGGATCTTGCCTTCTGCCATCAGCGGGATCACGTCATCCACGTGCGGGTAAGGGTAAACGTAGTGCAGACGCACCCAGGCACCCAGGCTGGAAAGCTGTTCACACAGGCTGACCATGCTGGTTTTTACCGGCTGGCCGTTCCAGAAACCGGTACGGTGTTTGACATCGACGCCGTAGGCCGAGGTGTCTTGTGAGATCACCAACAGCTCTTTCACCCCAGATTCCACCAGGCGTTTGGCTTCATCCAGCACGGAGCCGATCGGGCGGCTGTCCAAGTCGCCACGCATCGATGGGATGATGCAGAAGGTGCAACGATGGTTACAGCCTTCGGAAATCTTCAGGTAGGCGTAGTGCTTTGGCGTCAGCTTCACGCCCTGCGCCGGGGTCAGGCTGGTAAAGGGGTTATGTTCCGGTTTCGGCACATATTGGTGAACGTGGGACAGAACCTGTTCGTAGCTGTGCGGCCCGGTAATTTCCAGGACCTTCGGATGCACCTCACGGATTTGGTTTTCCTTGGCACCGAGGCAGCCGGTCACAATCACCTTGCCATTCTCGTTCAAGGCTTCACCGATCGCTTCCAGTGACTCTTGAACGGCGCTGTCGATAAAGCCGCAGGTGTTCACGATCACCAGCTCGGCATCATCATAGCGAGGCACTACCTGGTAACCTTCGTTACGCAGTTCAGTCAGGATCCGTTCAGAATCAACCAGGTTTTTCGGGCAACCTAGTGAGACAAAGCCGACACGGGGGGCTTTTGGGGTCATAGTTTGTGACATAGCTCAATCCAAAATAGAAACGGGCGGATTTTACACTTGGGCAACGGGAAATTACACCGTTATATGTTGGCGGCGTAAACAAAAACGGCCTAGATTGATGACAAAGTGGCTGGATTTTTAACGGCCAAACTGTTCGACCGTAGGGGCGCCGCATGCTGCGCCCGTCTAGCCGCATCAGCAGCAGTCTCAGCTATAGCAGTATAAGCCGTTTTGATGGCGATCTATAACCAGCCGGAACGCTTGAGTTTTTGGTACAGGAAGAAACAACCGGCGACGGTGACGCCCAGCGTGGTGTGGTAAGCCCAGGGGAACTTCAATTCGGGCATATCAGAGAAGTTCATGCCGTACAGGCTGAAGATCACCGTTGGAATGGCCAGGATCGCCCCCCAGCCTGCCAATCGCTTAACCACTTCGTTTTGCTTGACGGTCACCAATGCCAGATTGACGTGCATGGCGTTGGTCAGCATTTCGCGCATATCATCTATCGTGCTGGCGACCTGCCGGGTATGGTCCTGAACGTCGCGAACGTAGGCCCGCAATTCTTTAGGGATCACATCCTCATGCAGATGGATCAGTTGGTTGCAGATCTCATCCATCGGCAGGGCGGCATTACGCAGGCCGAGCAGGTGGCGGCGCAGGCTGTAGACGTTTTCGATGGCGGTTTCGTCAAACTCCGACCTGAACATGTTGGACTCGATGTCTTCGATCATCGTTTCGAACTTGCCGACGATATGGCGATAGTTGTCGACGATAAAATCCAATACCGAATACAGCGCAAAGCCAGGCCCGTGGCACAGTTGCTTGGGGTTTTCCTCTGCCTTGGCGCGGATAGGGGCATAGCTGGAAGAAGCACCGTGGCGCACGCTGATCAGGAAGTTTTTACCAACGAAAAAGTGGGTCTCACCGTATTCGACTTCTTCTTTCATCCACTGTGCGGTTTTCACCACGATGAACAGTGAGTCACCGTAGGTTTCTATTTTCGGCCGTTGATGGGCACATAAGGCGTCTTCGATCGCCAGATCGTGCAGGCCGAACTCCTCCTGGATCTTGCGCATGAACGCGTCTTCCGGTTGCCACAAGCCCAGCCAGATAAAGGTGTCCGGCTCCTTGACCATTTCACTGATATCTTCAATCGTCACGTCGTTCAGCCGTTTACCGGCCTTGTACGCCACGCAGTTGATGACCATTGCCTGGGTTTCCATCGCGTTACCTGTCAGTCTGTGAGGGTTTTGGTGAAGAAATAGCGTTCATGTTCTACCGGCGCATTGTGCAATGTCATTTGCAATTGGTAACCCTGTTTTTCGTAGAATGGCCGAGCCTGGAAACTGAAAGTATCTACACGCGCAAATTTGCAGCCATCCGCTATTGCCTGCTGTTCTGCTTTCTTGATGAGCTTACTGCCTACACCTTCGCCGCGTAATGTCTCAGAAACCCACAACAGATCGATGCTTAACCAACTGCCTACGGTACTGCCGGTTAACCCAGCGAGTTTATTACCCTGATCATCCAGGACAAAAACCCCGATGTTTTTGTTCAGGATATCGCCGACAAATTGGTGGTTGAAAGTCTTCAAATGATTTCGAATCTCTTCGGTATCTTCTGGCTGTAGTGCGTCTGTTACGGTGATTTTCATTGTGCCTCCTGGAGGGTTCAACTAACTTAAGCACAGTAAAGGAAAAATGCAACATATTGAAATTTAGATTAAAGCACGAACTTTACCGTCTGGGCTAAACTCATTGGACTCTACCAATTTAAGGAGATGACATGTTGCGGCCTTTTTTGATTGCGGGTTGGTTGCTGTTCGGCAATGGCCTGCTGCATGCGGCACCGGTAGTGACTGAATTACAAGACAGACTTGAGCATCCCTGGTCGCTGGCCTTCTTGCCGAACGATAGCGGTATCCTGATAACGGAACGTCCTGGCCGTTTGCGGTTATGGCAGCCGTCTGCCAGGCTTTCCTCACCAATTACCGGTGTGCCAGACGTCTATGCGCAGGGGCAAGGAGGATTACTAGACGTGGTGCTGGCTCCGGATTTTGTCACTAGCCGCCGGGTTTACCTTAGCTTTGCAGAGGCAGGGGACGCCGACAAGGCCGGTACCGCTGTCGGTTATGGGCGCCTGAGTGCAGACAATAAACAGCTGGAAGATTTTCGTGTCATTTTTCGCCAACAGCCCAAGTTGTCTACCGGCAACCATTTTGGCTCTAAACTCGCCTTTGATCGCCAGGGCTATCTGTTTATTACCTTGGGTGAAAACAACCAACGAGCGACGGCTCAGGAAACGGACAAACTGCAAGGCAAGATTGTGCGGCTAACGGCAGAGGGCAAGGTACCTGCCGATAACCCGTTTGTTGGCCAGCAGGACAAGCGGCCTGAGATTTGGTCTTATGGCCATCGCAATCCGCAAGGATTGGCGCTGAACCCCTGGAGTGGGGTGATTTGGGAGCATGAGCATGGCCCACGCGGCGGTGATGAAATCAATATTCCTCTACCGGGCAAAAACTATGGCTGGCCGATAGCGACCTATGGAATTAATTATTCAGGGTTAGCCATCCCTGAAGCCAAGGGCCAGGTAGTGCCAGGAACCGAACAGCCGCTGCATTATTGGAAAGTTTCGCCGGGGGTCAGCGGGATGGCGTTTTACGATAACCCGCGATTCCCCCAATGGCAGCACTCTCTGTTTATTGGCGCGTTGGCACAACGGGATCTGATCCGTTTGACGCTGGACGGCGACAAAATAGTGGCAGAAGAGCGGCTATTGGGCGATCGCAATGAGCGTATTCGCGACGTGCGCGTCGGGCCGGATGGTTACCTTTATCTGCTGACTGATGACAGCGATGGGAAACTGCTGCGGGTTGGGCGCGATTAGCGCCCAGTCAGATTAGTTTGAGATCGGTGGCGGTGATGACCTCTCTGGAGTTCATCCGGATAATCCGCCGCACGATTTCGTCGTCTAGCCCTGCGTTGTACGAAGAGCCTCGGTAGGGGCACTGTGGCAATCAAGTGAGCGGTATCATCACCGCGTGCTGGTAAGCAGGGCGTGCGCACAGCCGTTGATACCAGCGTTCCATATGCGGGCTGGGCTGGCGTTCGATCGGCATGGAAAACCAGGCGTAAACAAAGCTGCCGAGTGGAATATCGCCGATGCCGAACTCTTGGCCTGAGAGGTAAGGCTGCTCAGCCAACGTCCGTTCGATGATAGCAAAGTGTTGCTCCAGTTCAGCAATGCCAGCCTCAATCAGGGCCATATCACGCTTTTCGGGCGGAGTGCGAACCATGCCCCAGAACACGTTGCGGAAGGGGCCGGTGATGGTTGAGGTATTCCAGTCCATCCATTTCTCTGCCGTAGCGCGAGCCTGGAGATCCTGCGGGTAGAATGGCGTCTGGCCGAACTTGGCCGCCAGATAACGCACGATGGTATTGGATTCCCACAGCACAAAGTCCCCATCCTGCAACAGTGGTACCAGACCGTTGGGGTTAAGCGATCGGTAAGGCTCTTCGTTAACCTTGCCGTAGGCACCACCGGCGTTGATATGGGTGTAATTCAGCCCTAACTCAGCGGCACACCAGCGCACTTTCTTGACGTTGTTAGAATTTTCACGGCCCCAAATGGTCAGCACAAAGCACCTCTTCATCGACAGATAAAAGTAACTCTCATACCTACGCTACAAAGCCGTTTTTGTCACCTTGAAATCAGCGTTCCCAGTGGCAGACTTCCCAACCGTGCAGCTCTGCCAACGCGCCAAGATCGCTATTCGGGTTGATAACGGTGGCGCTGTCGACGTATTCCAGCATGGCTTTATCGTTAATGGAGTCGCTATAGCCGTGGCTATGGGCAAATTGCAGTTCAGGGTGTTGCTGTAACCACTGTTGCAGGCGGATGACCTTACCCTGCTGATAGGTCATGGTGCCGTAGGTCTTGCCGGTAAAACGGCCCTCTGACACTTCGACACCGATAGCCAGCGCGCCATCGGCCCCCAGTTGCTCGGCGATGGGGGCAACCAGATGTTCACCGGTTGCTGAAATCACCAGAATGCAGTCGCCGCGTTCGCGATGCCATTGCATGCGTTCGCGTGCCGCGGGGTAGACGCGGGGCAGGATATCCCGGCGAATATAGCGTTGCACCCAACCAGCGACGGTCTGGGTACTCAGACCCGCCAGCGGAACCAGCGTTGCCTGCATATAATCTTCCATCGACAGCTGGCCCTGATAATAGGATTGCATCAACAGTTGCTCTTGGCGTTCCAACTCTGCCGGTGCGAACCCTTCGGCTACCAGCCAGCGAACCCAAAGGCTGGCGCTGTCATCATCAATCAGGGTTTCATCCAGGTCGAACAGGGCTAAATCCATCAATATTTCTCCGGCAAGGAATGCTGCGGGTTACAGGATAACGGATACGCGCGGCTGTGAACCAGTTGCCGCGGTGATATGCGCAGAGCATAAGTAACTTTGATGACAGTGCGGCGACGGTTTGTTGAAAGTTTGCATAACCTGGCACATAGCCTGATTTCCAGCCAATTTCTCTGCGGTAACGTACAGTTATGTAAAAATGCAGAAAAATCAGCCTAAACCCTGCAAAAATAAGAGCAATCTAATAAACTCACAACGAGGGCACTTTCGGTGCCGCGTTGGCCCAAATGGGAGCCGCTGGGTATTTCGCGGTTGGCAGCGCGGCCTCGTGCCACTCTCGCTGGTTGGCTGAAAACGTGAACATGTTTGAAAGTTAACGCTATTTCAATGGTTTGAATGGACACTCTGGCGACGTCATGATGAAAAATAACCGTTCCACTCCTCTTGGTAAATTGGCCCTCAGTGTAGGTGTCATGTTGTTGGTTGTGCCTACCGTACAGGCAGCAGAGGCTCCGGCCGCACCGCAGGTCGATGCGAAAGCCTATGTATTGATGGATTACGACAGCGGCAAGATCCTGGCAGAAGGTAATGCGGATACCCGCCTGGATCCCGCGAGCCTGACTAAAATCATGTCCAGTTACGTGATTGGCCAGGCGATGAAAGCCGGTAAGATCAAACCGGACGATCTGGTCACCGTGGGCAAAGATGCCTGGGCAACCGGCAACCCGGTGTTGCGTGGTTCTTCTTTGATGTTTATCAAACCCGGCGATCAGGTGCCGGTATCGGAACTCAATAAAGGCATTGTCATCCAGTCAGGTAACGACGCCAGCATCGCCTTGGCAGACTTCGTAGCGGGTAGCCAGGATTCGTTCGTTGGCTTGATGAACAATTATGGCAAGTCCCTCGGCCTGCAAAATACCCACTTCCTGACCGTGCATGGTCTGGATGCCGAAGGGCAGTACAGCACCGCACGCGATATGGCGTTGCTGAGCCAGGCGCTGATCCGCGATGTGCCGGATGAGTACGCGTTGCATAAAGAAAAAGAATTCACCTTCAACAAGATCCGCCAGATAAACCGTAACCGCCTGCTGTGGAGCACCAACCTGAATGTGGATGGTATCAAAACCGGTTACACCGGCGGGGCTGGGCATAACCTCGTCGCCTCGGCCACCGATGGCCCAATGCGCCTTATTTCGGTGGTGCTAGGGGCTCCGAGTGACCGTGTGCGCTTTAGCGAAAGCGAGAAGTTGCTGACCTGGGGCTTCCGCTTCTATGAAACCGCCACGCCGATCAAGGCCGATAAAGCCTTTGTGACGCAGAAAGTGTGGTTTGGCGACGTGGGCGAAGTGCCGCTGGGCGTGGCGAAGGATGCCGCCGTGACTATTCCTAAGGGGCAGATGAAAAACCTGAAGGCCAGCTACAAGCTTAACCAACCGACGCTGGAAGCGCCGCTGGCGAAAAATCAGGTGGTAGGCACCATCGATTTCCAACTGGATGGCAAAACTATCGATCAGCACCCGCTGGTGGTGATGCAGGAAGTGAAGGAAGGGAACTTCTTTAGCCGCATGTGGGACTTTGTGATGATGAAGCTGACCCAGTGGTTTGGCGGTATTTTCGGCTGATCCTCGGCCAATATGCCCCTCACCCTAACCCTCTCCCACAGGGAGAGGGGACTTACCGTGCTACAAATAAACTCTCGTGTTTGACCTCACAGGCAACGCCCCTGCGCAGTGCCACAGATTAACGCCTGTACCTGAATGTAACTCCGTACAGCTCCCTCTCCTGTGGGAGAGGGTTGGGGTGAGGGGAA